>Ga0209062_1005465_pt1 | contig 12320 bp, 4 predicted proteins | sample Coa_R2_2_FD_187158 | JGI IMG/M metagenome (GOLD analysis project Ga0209062, IMG submission 187158) | Surface soil microbial communities from Centralia Pennsylvania, which are recovering from an underground coalmine fire - Coalmine... | ecosystem: Environmental > Terrestrial > Soil > Unclassified ... | reverse complement strand
GCAACGTACTGACAGGGCTGGCCGATGCCATCCTCAAGGGCCGTCCCCACCAGTGCATCGCGACCGATCAGGCCAAGCGCCCGGGCCTGGTGCAGTTGCAGCACGCCCTGGCGCAGATGTTCGCGCAGGGCGTGTCGCTGAGCCTGGAGCGCCTCTACCAGGGCCGCCAGCCCCGGCGCCTTGACATACGCCTCATGAACGAGCACACTGGTCGCACCGACCTGCCGCCCACCACGTGGCTGGTCAACGGCGGCTACGTTCGTCCCATTGGCCAGGACCGTCGCACCATGGCGCCGGTTGCCCTGGCCGTCGATTACGAGGCGCTCGAGAGAGGAGAGCTGCCGGGGCCGCTGGCGCCGCTCAAGGGGAATAATCTTCAGCTTGACGCCGCGCCTCAGACGATGACTACCACACGGGAGGTTGAGATGACAGATCATCAGCGAGAAGGGAGAGGCAGCCCCGGATGGCTGCAGCAATCATCCCACGGGGTGAACCCTGCCCCTAACGGACATGCGCACAATGGCCTGAGCGCGCCGGTATCCTCGGCCGAGGGCCTGGCAAACGGGAGCCTGCACGCGCCGGTGTCCGCGGCGGAACAGCACGCGCCAGACGGCGGCCTGAGCGCGCCGGTTCCGGCCGGGCACCCTGCACATGGGGACTCAGACCAGCCCTGGGCGCCGTATCCAGTGGCCGCGGCTCCGGTGTACATCGACGAGATGAGCGCTACGGTCATGCAGTTCCAGCAAGTCATGGCGCAGTTCCTGGAGACTCAGCGGGCGGTCATGGGTGCCTATTTTGGCCAGGCGCCCGCGGCCGAAATGCTCCCTTCCTTGCCGGCCTACACGCCGCCGGCTTATGTTGCGCAACCGGCGATGTACGTGGCCCCGCCGCCTTATGCGCCACCGTCCGCCCCGCTTCCCGTCTACCAACCGTCCGCGGCATCACCGGCGACGGCGCCACAAACCGAGCGGCCGGGCACGGCTGCCGTGGTTGCGCCTGTCCCTGAGCTCCCGGTTCAGCAAGCCGCGCCGGCACCGGTCGTAGCGCCTGCGCCGGCGGCCGCCCCTGCCGTGGAGGCCCCGCCGCTTGACGAAGCAGAGCTGACCCGTCGCCTGCTGGCCATTGTCGCCGAACGTACCGGCTACCCGACCGAGATGCTTGACCTCGACCTCGATCTGGAAGCCGACCTCGGCATCGACAGCATCAAGCGCGTCGAGATCGTCGGCAGCCTGCGCCGGGCCGTCGGCACAACGGGTATTGCAGATGGCGCCATGGAGAAGCTCAGCTCCGTCAAGAGCCTGCGCGCCATCGTTAGCGGCATGATGGAAATCCTCGCGCCTCTGACACAGGCCCACCCTCCACCCGCCATTAGCCACTCCGCGACTGTGAGCGCGCCCGACGCCTCACATGCCTCAGTCGCCGCCGTACCTCGCTTCACGCTGCGCGCCACCACCGCACCGTCGACCGATAGCCGGCACTTTGCCGTGTCGCTGGAGGGGACCGTGGTGGTTACCGACGATGGGCGCGGGATTGCCCAGGCCCTGGCCGCCGAGTTGCGCCGGCGTGGGCACCAGGTCGCCATCCTGCGCGCTGCGTCGCACAGTGAGGAGATCGGGCAGGATACCTTCGCCGCCGACATGGCCGACCCGTCATCCGTGGCTGGGGCGCTACAGATGATACGGCAGCGGCACGGAGCGCTCGGCGGCATCGTTCACCTGCTGCCGCTCCGCGGCGAGACGCCGCGCCGCGAATCGATGGACCTGATGGGCTGGAAACAGCGCATCGCCGAGGATGTCAAGGGACTGTTCTACCTGGCGCACGCGGCGGGGCCGGAGCTGGTGGCCGCGAGCGCGGGCGCGGACAAGAAGGGCGCGCTGATCGCCGTCACCGGCATGGGTGGGGCCTTCGGTTATGCCGTCGAGGGCCATACCCCGGACTTCTTCGCCGGCCACGGTGGCATCCCGGGTTTCCTGAAGACCCTGGGGCTGGAGTGGCCCGGCGTGCAGGTGAAGGCGGTCGATGTCGACCCAACCGCCGCCGCGGCGGACCTCGCGCAGCAGATTCTGGACGAACTGACGCTCGGCGATAACGAGTTGGAGATCGGGCGCCGCTGCTCGGCGCGGTTGATCCTGGAACCGGTCCTCGCGCCATTGGATCTCGACGCGACCCCGAGGATAGCGCTCGATGCGTCGTCGGTCGTGCTGGTCACGGGCGGCGCGCGCGGCATCACGGCCGCCGTGGCGGCGGAGCTGGCACGGCGCTGCCCGCTCACGCTGATCCTGGCCGGCCGGTCTGCGTTGCCCGCGGCTCGGGAAGATGCCGAGACGGCCGGACTGACCGCGGCCAGGGAGATCAAGGCGGCCCTTATCGCCCGCCTGCGGGCCTCCGGCCAGCAGCCGACGCCGGCGTTGGTCGAGGCTGCCTATGGGCGCCTGTTGCAGGATCGTGAGATGCGCGAAGCCCTCGCTCGCCTGCGAGAGACCGGTGCTAGGGTGAGCTATGTGCCGGTCGATGTGCGCGAAGAGGCTGCGCTTTCGGCCATGATTGCCGAGATTTATACCACCCATGGCCGGTTGGACGGCGTCATTCACGGTGCCGGTGTGATCGAAGATAAGTTGGTGTTGGACAAAACGCCGCGGTCGTTTGAGCGGGTATTCGACACCAAAGCAGATAGCGCCTTTGTGCTGGCGCGGGCCTTGCAGCCGGAGTCGCTCACGTTCCTGGCTTTCTTTTCGTCGGTGACGGCGCGCTTCGGCAACCGCGGCCAGGCCGACTACGGGGCGACCAACGACGTTGTCAACAAACTGGCGCTCGAGCTCGACCGCCTGTGGCCCGCGCGCGTGGTCTCCTTCAATTGGGGGCCGTGGGGCGCCGTCTCGGAATCGGGACGCGGCATGGTTGGCGCCGAGATCGAGGCCCAGTTTGCGCGACGGGGCGTGGAGCTTATCGATCCTCAGATCGGCTGCCGTCGCGCCGTGGAGGAGCTACTGTTCGGCCGAAAGGGCGACGTGGAGGTGGTCTACGGCAGCGGCCCTTGGTCGCACGGGCAGAGGCGTATGGTGGTCACCTAACACGCCGCCACCGGTCACGGGCCGCGCGGTTTCTCCCGACTAGGTGCCGTTGGGCGACGCGGCTCACCGGCAAGAGTATAGTCAGCCAATCCGATTGCAGGAGTTCTCATTGGAGCAGCCCAGGCAGGATCACGCAACAGCCACCGACGGCGATGTCGCCATCGTCGGCATGGCCTGCATGTTCCCCGATGCGCCGGACCTGCAGACGTTCTGGCGCAACATCGTGTCTGGCCATGATGCGATCCAGGACCCGCCGGCCGGGCGGTGGGATGCTGCTACTTTCTATGACCCTTCCTCCAGCGACGACGATCGCATCTATAGCCAGCGCGGTGGCTACCTGCCGACGGAGATTGCCTTTGATCCGCAGCCGTATGGCATCATGCCGATTGCCGTCAGTGGCGGTGAGGTAGACCAGTTCCTGGCCCTCAAATTGGTGTACGATGCTCTGGCCGATGCCGGCTACCAGGGGTCGTTGCCGGTGGGCGAGCGGACCGAGTTTGTGCTGGGGCGCGGCAACTACCTCGGCCCCGGCAACTCCAATCTCTTTCAGCGCTCCATCGGCATCGATCAGGCTCTACGCGTCCTGAGGGCCATCCACCCCGAGCATGGCGATGAGGAACTGGAAGAACTGCGACGCGATTTGCGTTCCAGTCTGCCCCCCTTCGGCCCGGACTTGGGACCTACACACATCCCCAACATCGTGACCGGCCGCGCGGCCAACCGGCTCAATCTCATGGGGCGCAACTTCACGGTCGATGCCGCCTGCGCCTCGTCGTTGATCGCCATGGAAACCGCGATGGAGGATCTGCTGAGCGGCAAGTGCGATCTCGCCATCGCCGGCGGTTCCCATACCTTTACGAACATCCCCCTGCTGATGGTGTTCTGTGCGCTGAATGCGCTGTCGCGCAACGCGCAGATGCGCCCCTTCGACGAAGGCGCCGACGGCACCTTGCCGGGCGAAGGCATCGGCGTGATCGTCTTGAAGCGTCGTGCCGACGCCGAACGCGACGGAGACCGCATCTATGCGCTGCTCAAGGGCGTCGGCAGCGCCAGCGATGGCCGGGCCGTGAGTGTGATGGCGCCGCGCCGGAAGGGCGAAGTCCTGGCATTGCAGCGGGCCTACGCCCGCGCGGGGATCGCGCCCCATACGGTCGGCCTGCTTGAGGCGCACGGCACGGCGACGCCGGTTGGCGATCGCACCGAGATCGAGGCCATTAAAGAGGTATTTGGGCAGTGCGGTGAGGCCGGATCGGGCATAGCCGTCGGGACGGTCAAGTCGATGATCGGCCACGCCATGCCGGCCTCGGGCATCGCCGGCGTGATCAAGGCGGCCCTGGCGCTCTATCACAAAGTGCTCCCGCCTACCCTCCATTGCGAGAATCCCGCGCCGGAGCTAGGGCTGGACGGGTCAGCGTTCTACATGAATACCGCCACGCGCCCCTGGCTGCATCCGTCCGCGGTGCCCCGGCGTGCGGGCGTCAACTCTTTCGGCTTCGGCGGCATCAACGCGCATGCTGTGCTGGAAGAATATATAGGTCCTGGCGCGCAGGAGCCTGGTGGTATGGGTGCCGCGCAGCCCGCCGATCTGCTGCCCTGGGACAGCGAGGTGCTGCTGCTTGGTGCCGCGGGTCGCGACGCACTGCTGAGCCGCATCGAGCACCTGCGCGGCTATCTGGCGGCGCGCCCGGAGACCGCGCTGGCCGATCTCGCCTTCACCCTGAACCGTGGCTTCGACAAGCCGGCCCACCGGCTGTCCATCGTCGCGGACTCGCTCGCCGATCTGGATAAGAAGCTCGCGCGCGCCCACAAGCTACTCGCCGATCCCGCCTGCTCGCAGATCAAGGACCCGCGCGGCATCTACTATTTCGCGCATCCGCTCGCCGCCGAGGGGAAGATCGCCTTCCTATTCCCCGGCGAAGGCTCTCAGCGCGTCAACATGCTGTCCCAACTGTGCCTGCACTTCCCCGAGGTGCGCGAGACCTTCGACGCCGCCGATCGCGACATCATCGCCCAGGGGCGCACCGATCTCATCAGCTCCGATGTCTTTCCGCCGCCTTGTCGCTCCAGGGAGGAGCGCGCGCGCGCCGAGCGGCGGCTGTGGCGCATCGACCGGCAGTGCGAGGCCATCATGCCGGCGAATCGGGCCATGTTTACCCTGTTCACGGCGCTGGGCATAAGAGCCGACATGATGGTCGGACATAGCATCGGCGAGTGGTCGAGCCTGACCGCCGGCGGTATCGCCGACCCCGATCCGCCGGTCGAGGTGCGCATCTCGCTCGATCGGATGGCCAAGGCTATCGAACAGGATCCGGCGATCCCGCGGGCCGCGTTGCTCGCGGTAGCCACAAACCGCATGGTTGCGGAATCGCTGCTCGACGGCATCGAGGACGCCTATATCGCCGTCGACAACTGCCCGCATCAGGTGGTGCTGGCGGCGAGCGAGGCCACGGTCGAGCGCGTCATCGCGCGCCTGCGCGAGCGCGGCCTCGGCTTTGAGAGGTCGCGTTTCGACAGAGGCTCGCACTCGCCGCTGTTCGCCGGGTTCAGCACCGTGGCGCGCCGCCACTTCGAGGCCGTGGAGATCGCGGCTCCGCGGGTTGCGGTCTATTCCTGCTGCACGGCGGCGCCGTTCCCGTCCGACCCGGCCCAGATTCGCGAGCTACTGGTGCGGGCCTGGGAGCAACCGGTCGAGTACCGCCGTACCATCGAAGCCATGTATGAAGCGGGCGCGCGCATCTTCATCGAGGCGGGGCCCGGCAATGTGCTCACCGCCTTCACCGATGATATCCTGCGCGGCAAGCAGGCCCTGGTGTTGGGCGTGGATCTGCCCAAGTGGTCGGAGTTGACGGGCCTCAACCACCTCGTCGGCGTGCTCGTTGCACAGGGGCTCGATCTGCATACGGCCTACCTGTACGCGCGCCGCCCGTCCTTGCGTGAGTTGACCCTGGATGCCGAACGGGATGCTCCCGTCTCAACGGTGTCGGACGAGCACCAGGTCATGCTCAACCTGAGCATCCCCATGATGAGCGTGAGCGCGCAGGCCGCCGCCAGGCTGCGGGCCGGCCATGGCGCCGCTGCGAACATACCGGCCGCCCGTCCAATCCAGGTGCCCGATCCGGCGCCTGAGGCCGTCCCGCTCTCGGTGCCTGGCACCGGCCTCGCTCACAACGGCGGCGGGGCTGTGCCGGTTGCTGCCGCCGTCGCCGTTGGTCTAGAGGCGCAGGCGGACCCGTCTCCGCCGGCCCCGGGAGCCGCGGCGATGGAAATCCGGCCCATCGCCGTCCCGGCCGGCCGGCAGGTTGCGCCTGCCGGGACTCCGCTCGCCGCGCCCGTCGGCGACGGGGTCATGGCCCACTACCTGGAGACCATGCGCGGCTTCCTTCAGGCCGAACAGCGCCTGTTGACCGCGGTCCTGCGCCGGCCCGCGGCTGCGCCGGTTCCCGGTCGTGCAGCCGGGCGCATACCCTGGGGCCATCCCAGCAACGGCTACGCGACGCCGCCCACTGTGCCGGCGACACCTCCTGCCGGTCCGGATGCGCAGGATGGCCCGCTGCCCCTGTTGGGCGAGATAACGGGATTGGATCCCGGCCGATCTTTGATCATGCGCCGGCGCGTCGATCCGGCGGAAGACACCTATCTGCACCACCATACTTTCGGCGGCGTCATGTCCACCATGGATCCTACCCTTGAGCCGCTGACCGTGGCACCGCTGACCATTAGCCTGGAGTTGATGGCGGAGGCCGCGGTGGAACTGTTGCCCGGCCTGCTATTGACGGGCATGGCCGATATCCGCGCCCATCGCTGGTTGCAGGTCGACGAAAGCGCGCCGACCGTGCTGGAGATCGTCGCCCGCCGCCTTGACGCCCCCTCCAACCAGGTGCGGGTGCAGGTGCGCGAGGTGGATGCCGACGGCAACGTCGGCCCGATGGTGATCGAAGGCACCATGATCCTGGGCACCGCCTATGACCCGGCCCCGGTCGCCGAGCCGCTCGTCGTCACCAACCCTTGCCGTCCCTTCAAGACGGCCAGGGAGATGTACGACGAGATGTGGATGTTCCACGGGCCGATCTTCCAGGGCGTGGTGGGCCTGGATGTGTCCGGTGAGGACGGCATCTCGGGCACGCTCGAGGTGCTGCCGACGCAGGGCATGTTTCGTGCGACCGACCGCCCGCGCCTGGTGACCGACGTCGCGCTGCTCGATGCCGCCGGACAGGTGCTTGGCTACTGGGCGAAAGAGCGCCTGACCTCCAGTTTCGTCGTGTTCCCGATACGGGTAACGAGCATCTCCATCTTCCGTCCCAACCTGCCGGTCGGGGTGCGGGTGCGCTGCGATGTGCGGATCGTCGAAATCCTGCCGCAGACCATCAAAGTTGACATGGATGTCGTCGACCCCTGGGGGCGGGTCTGGATGCGCATCACCGGATGGCAGGATTGGCGGTTCCAGATCGTCGGCGACGTCTACAACTACTGGCGCTTTCCCGGTCGCACCATCATGAGCGAGCCGTTCCCCATACCCGCGTCCCCGGACAGCGCCGCCTTCGTCTGCTATCGCATGGGCAAGCTGCAGGACCTCTCGCACGGCATGGTGACGAAGTGCCTAGCCTATATGACGCTCAATCACGCCGAGCGTCGCACCTATCATCGCCTGCAGGGATCGCCTCAGCGCCAGTTAGAATGGCTGGGCGGGCGGATCGCCGCCAAGGATGCGGTGCGCGTCTATCTGCGCCGCTACCATGGCCTCGACATCTATCCGGGCGACATAGAGATAGCCGTGGACGAGCACGGCCGGCCCCTCGTCTGTGGGCCCTGGCTGGACCGGGTGCCGTCGCCGCCCGCGCTGTCGATCGCCCACACGGAGGGGGTAGCCGTGGCGCTGATCGGCCCGGCAGCTGGCGGAGCGGGCATCGGCATCGATCTGCAGCCCCTGACGGCGCTGCCCGAGTCGTTTGACCAATCGGCCTTTGCCCCCGACGAGCTTGCGCTGTTGCGGGGGGCCGAGGGGCCGGCTCGCGACGAACGCCGCCTGCGCTTCTGGTGCGCCAAGGAGGCCGCCGCCAAGGCGCTGGGACGGGGCCTGATCGACGGACCGCGTTCGGGGGCGATCGTCTCATGGGATGAGACGACGGGGCAGATAGGCGTGTCCGTGCGCGAAGCATTGGCCGCGGCCTTCCCGCACCTGGCGGGCCGGCGCCTCAAGGTCTATACGCAACGACACGACAATTATGTAGTAGCGACGTGTTTCGCCGAGATTGTGTGAGACATGACCAAGCATTGCCGTGAGAATGGACTCCATGGCAGGAGCGGCGGACACGGGCGATCGAGCAGGCAGCGAAGATGGGAAACAGGGAACGGGTAATGGAGACACTGACTAGAGAGCAGATCTTTTACGATGTGCGTCACCTGCTCGATGAGCTGAAAGGTGACTGGGATTATGAGGACGAGATCACGCATGACACCAGGCTGTTCGCCGACCTGGGCTTCGAGTCCATCGATGCCGTGGCCCTGGCGGCGGCGATTGAGGAGCACTACCAGCGGCACCTGCCCTTCGCCGAGTACCTGGCCGATCTCGTCCAGCAGGAGGTGCCGGATATCACCGTGGACGATATCGTCTCCTTCACCTTTGCCCATCTGGGCGCTCCGTGCACCATGGAAGGGGTCCAGCGGTGAGCAGGAATCCTGTCGTGCTGATCGGTATCGACGGCGCGACCTTCGACATCCTCGATCCGCTGATGGATCAGGGCATCATGCCGGTCCTCCAGGGCATGATCGACGGTGGCGTGCGCGCACAGCTCGACTCCGTGGTGCCGCCGCTCACGCCGCCCGCCTGGGTCACCCTGATGACCGGGCGGAGCCCCGGGCATCACGGCGTGCTGGACTTCTTCACGCCGTCGGCACCCGGTTCCCGCCATCTGCGCACGCTCACCTCACATCACGTCACCGCGGAATATCTGTGGCAGATCGCCAGCCGCGCGGGATGTACGGTCACCGCGCTGAACTATCCCTACATGACGCCGCCTCGCCCGCTCAACGGGTACAGCCTCTCCGGCTGGATTCCGTGGCGCCATCTGCGCCGGGGCAGCTATCCGGCTGAGCTGTTCGACGAGATCAAGGGCTTGCTTGGCTTCGGCGCCCACGACATGGGCATGGACCTCAAAATCGAGGCCAAATGCATCGACGGATGCGATCCGGCCGAGTATCTGGACTGGATTGATCTGCACCTGCGCCGCGAGCGTAACTGGATGGATACCCTGCGCTACCTGAGGCAGAAGGATCCGACCGACTTCATCGCCGTGCTCTTCGACGGCACAGACAAACTGCAGCACCTGTGCTGGCGCCACGTCGATCCAGCCTATGCCGCCTCGCTGTCGCCGGCCGACCAGCAGATTCACAAACGCAGCCTGGAGCTGTACCGCCAGCTCGACGGGTTCATCGCAGAGATCATCGCCATGGCCGGTCCGTCCGCGACGGTGGTTATCGCCTCCGACCACGGCTTTGGCCCGACGGTAGAGACCTTCTATCTCAATGCCTGGCTCCATGCGCACGGCTATCTGGCCTGGGCCGAGAACCCGCCGACCGATGAGGCCGGGGAGGGGCGCATCGGCCTGGAGGCCCTGTCGCGGCTCTCCTTCATGCTGGACTGGAGTCGCACTACGGCCCACGCCGTGACCTCGAGCTCCAACGGCATACGCATTCGCGTGCGCCGCGAGCCCGGCGACGGCGGCATCGCGCCGGAAGAGTACGACGGGTTCCGCGCTCGCCTGGCCGACGAGCTCCTCGGCTGGGAAGATCCGGCCACCGGCACACCCGTGGTGACGCGAGTGTGGAGGCGTGAGGAGATCTTCGACGGCCCGCATCTGGCCGAGGCGCCCGACCTGACGCTGCGCCTGCGCGACTACGGTTTCGCCTCCATCCTCAACTCCGACCGGCTGGTGCGGCCACGCCCCTACGTCATGGGTACACATCGGCCCGACGGCGTCTTTGTGGCCTGCGGCCCGGGCTTGCGCCGGGGCCACCGCGTGGAGGGGTCCCTGTCGCTGCTCGACGTGGCACCACTACTATTGTATGCTCTTGATATTCCGGTACCGGCCGACCTCGAGCGGCCGGTACCGGCCCAGCTCTTCGAACCCGCCTGGCTGGAGCAACATCCGGTCAAGGTGGGAGCGCCAACCGAGCCGGTTCGGCCGTTGCAGTCCGCGGCCCGCTCGACTGAGGATCTTGAGGGTGAACAGGAAGTGCTCGAGCGCTTGCGCGCGCTCGGCTATGTGGAATGAACGGGAAGAGATAGGCGCATGCCGAAAGCCACGATTAATGGACTGAGCATCCACTATCAGCAGGTCGGGCACGGCCCCGATGTCGTGTTGGTGCACGGCATCACCGGCTCCCTGGCCTATTGGTGGGTGCGCACCGTGCCGTTCCTGAAGGACCAGTTCCGCGTCACCACCTATGACTTGAGGGGCCACGGCTACAGCGAGATGCCGCCGTCCGGCTATACCTCCGCCGACATGGCCGGCGATCTCATCGGCTTACTCGACTACCTGGAGATCCCCCAGGCGCACCTGGTCGGCCACAGCTTCGGCGGCCCGATCATCTTGCACACCGCGCTGCTGCGCCCGGAACGGGTCACCGACCTGGTGGTGGTCGACTCCGACATCCCCGCCCTTCAACATCTCCATCAGCGGCAGGACTGGGCCTATTTCGAGGCGCACAAGGCCTGGCTCGCCGATTCCCTGGGCCTCTCTATCCCCGACGAGCGCTGGGACGATCTGCGCTACGTCTTCCAGCGCACCCTCGAAGTGCCGATTACCTACGGCATGCGCCGCGGGCAGAAGCGCGACAGCGGCCGGGGACGCCTGCTCCGCCTGCTCGACAACACCACGGCCTGTGACGACCTGGCCGCCGTGGCCGGCCTGACCGAAGAGGCGCTGTGCGCCATCACGCCGCTGACGCTGCTGCTGTACGGAGAGCGCACGCGCTTCCTGGGGGCCTTCAACTATCTGAAGGATCACATGCCCAACGCCCGGGCCTGGCTGGTGCCGAATCGCGGGCATCAGCTCCCGCTGATACGTCCCGCCGTCTTTATCAAGAGCATCAAAACCTTCTGGCGCAGGAGGTATGACTTCGACGCCGGCATGGTCGAGTCGGAGCTGCTGGAGGAGGCGGTCCCCGTCGCCATCGGCGATTCATGGTGAGGAGCGGGTATGGCGCGCTTTCTCTTTAGCGTCTGGCTCACGCCGGGACACATGTTCCCCGCCATCGCCATCGGTCGCTCCCTGGTCGCCCAGAACCATCAGGTGGCCTTCCATACCGATGCGTCCTATGAAGCGCTTGTGCGCTCCCTGGGCTGCGAGGTGTGCCCGATTGATAGCGGCCTGGACGCCGTGCCGTTGCGGGACGAGGCGGGCGATCCGGCCTCCGCGAAGGCCGCGTTTCGCGCGCGCTTTCTGGCCCGCGTGCCCGTCGACATGGAATCGCTGCGGCGCGCCGTGGCATCCTGGCGCCCCGATGTGCTGATCAACGATCCGGTGTCCTTCGCCCCTCTGCTACTCGGCGAGCGCGATGACATACCGGTGGCCACGCTCAACAACGTGATCTTTTCGTGGCCGGGCGCCGATATGGGGCCGTACGGGCTGGGACTGCCGCCCGCCGGCGGCGAGGCGCAGCGCGCCTACTATGCCACGCTACGCGCGCGCGCCGAAGCCTTCTACGCCGACGTGGTGGACGACCTCAATGCTCTGCGCGCGGCCCGGAGCTTGCCGCCTCGTGCCGGCTCCCTGGCCGAGGCCACGCTGTCGCCGTATCTGCATCTCGTGCCGACCATCCCCGCGCTCGATTACCAGCGGGCCGACCTTCCGCCCCAGGTTCATCACGTCGGACCATGCCTCTACGATCCGCCGTACGACCGCCGTGCAGAAGACGAAGCCGGACGTGCGCTGGACTGGCTGGCCCACCTGCCGGCCGGGCACTTGCCGGTGCTTGTTGCCGCCAGCAGCGTATTCAAGCGCAGCGCACACCTGATCGATGCGGCGCTGAGCGGCGTGGCCGGGCGGCGCGTGCAGGTTCCCGGCACGCCGGACGCGACCGTTGCGGTGCTGGCGACGTTGCCCTTCGAGCACGATCTCCACGGGCGTACGCCGCCCGCGCACAGCTACCTGGCCCGCTTCGTCCCGCACTCCGCCGTATTGCCCCGTTGCTCGGCGGTGGTGACGCACGGCGGCTTCGGCATGGTGACGAAAGCACTCAGCTATGGCC
>Ga0209062_1005461_pt1 | contig 12327 bp, 12 predicted proteins | sample Coa_R2_2_FD_187158 | JGI IMG/M metagenome (GOLD analysis project Ga0209062, IMG submission 187158) | Surface soil microbial communities from Centralia Pennsylvania, which are recovering from an underground coalmine fire - Coalmine... | ecosystem: Environmental > Terrestrial > Soil > Unclassified... | reverse complement strand
TTTTCTAGCGGCATCTCGACTCCGAGATCGCCGCGCGCAACCATCAACGCATCGGAGATTTGCACGATATCATCGAGCCGCGAAATGGCTTGAGGCTTTTCGAGCTTCGACATCACCAGAGCCCGGCCCCCGGTCAGTTTCTTGACCTCTGCAACATCGTCCGGCCGCTGCACAAAGGAGACAGCGACCCAGTCAATGCCCGCATCGAGGCCCGCCGTCAGGTCCGCCCGGTCTTTGTCGGTGATTGAAGAGACAGGGATCTCGGTATCCGGCAAACTCACGCCTTTGCGGTTCGAGATCTCCCCTCCAACATCAACGATCGCAACAGCACGCTTGGCGCCGGTCTCGGCGACATGAAGCCTAATCTTGCCGTCATCGATAAGGATACTGTCGCCTGGCTTCAAGGCATCCAAGATCTCAAAATGCGGAAGCCAAACACGTGTTTCATCCCCTGGTTCGGGGTTCGAATCGAAGGTAAAACGGGTGCCCTTGCCGAGTTTGACCACCTGGTCCTTGAAGGTGCCGATGCGCAGTTTCGGGCCCTGGAGGTCCATGAGAATGCCGATTGGGCGCCCGCATTCTTCTTGAAGAGCCCGGATCATTTCGACCTGCCTGCGCATCTGCTCATGCGTGGTATGGCTCATGTTAATGCGGAACAAATCCGCGCCAGCATGAAAGAGCGCCGAGACCATCGACGGGTTTGCGGAAGCGGGCCCCAGGGTCGCGATGATCTTGCACCGGCGCAGCCGCCGCATTCTAGCCTCGTGGAGATCGTTTTAAGGATTTTGTGGAGCTTGGGCGGAATCGGTCAATTGAACCGTCCAGTTTTTGGCTTCCTTGCCTGTGTCAACTTCAAAGAACCCCGAACGGTCGAACCCGCGCACGAAACAATCCTCCCGGCCTATGATGCGGAATTCGCGATCGCGGGTGCACATAAAAGCCTTGCCCTTCCATTCGCCGCCATGCTCGTCCATCGCATAGACATAATAGAACTCTGCGGCCAAAGGCCCCCGTATCAAAGTCTCGCAAGCGCTCGCTTTCAAGTTCCACCAACCCTCGCTGATCCACGTTTCGCCATCGGTATAGGCAAGCGCGACGCTGACTCTGCTGCCCGAATTATTGCAGAGCCGGAAATCCGCTCGCGCAGGCGCGGGGGGAAAACCTAGAATGGAGATTGTGATAGCGGCGCCAATAATAGTTTGTTTCATCAACGTCAAGATCACAGCTTTATCTTCAGCTTTGTTCGGCTATCCAAGGATCAAGGTCAAGATGCAGGTGAAGCCGCGGAACTGCCGTGCATACGTCCTGCCTTAGACGCGTTTCAGTCTTGCATAGATTTTGTCATAATCCTCCACTACGCGGTCCACTGTGAAATGGCCGGCTCCAGCCTTCGCGCGGCTGCGCCATTCGCGCAGCGCCTCTTCGTCTTGCATAAGGCCGCGCAGCGCCGCGGCAAATTGCTCAGGCCGCCCAGGCTCAACCAATCGGCCAGCCTCTCCGTGATCGAGGAGCTCCGGCGTTCCGCCAACCGCAGTCGCAACGATGGCGCACCCGGCCTCTCGAGCTTCCGGAATGACGAGACAGCATGGATCGGCGTAGGAGGCCAATACAAATATCTGCGACTGCCTCAGCAAGGGTTGCGGTGACTCGACTGGACCGATGAAATGCGCCGATCCAGAGAGCCCAAGTTCCATCGCCAGCGCCTCGAGTTTCTCCCGGTCTGGGCCGCCTCCAACTATATTCAAGTGCCAGTTTGGAAAGTCTGGGAGGAGAAGGCGAAACGCTGCGAGAAGATCCTGCACGCCTTTTCGCGGGTGCAAGCCGCAAACCGTTGTGATCGAAGGCGTGGCAAGCACCACGCCGGCTGGAGTTCCAAAACTTTCGCGGGGTGATCCATTGGGCCCGTTGACGACGACCGTGACCTTTTCGGACCTGAACCCCCGTTTAAGCAGAAGATTCTGTTCGGCTTTGCTCACCGCGACGGCGACTTGGCCAAGACGCATGAGGACTGCATGACGATCAAAGGAGTTGTGAACCGTGGTCACGAGAGGAACGCCGGTCAGTTTCGAGGCGAGGTACCCGAACACCGCGCTCGACATCATATGCGCGTGAAGGACGTCCGGCTGAAACTTCCGGCACAGATGGATCAAGGCAGAAAAATTCCTTGCAAGCTGAAATGGGCTGCTTTCCTGACCCTGGCGTATTTCCGCCCGGCGTACGCCATGCGCATCAAGAAGCCTATCGTAATGTCCTCCCGCGCTGGCAAAGACGACTTCGTGGCCTTTCTGTGCCTGTCCGCAGGCGAGATCGACGGCAACATTAACGTTCCCATTGCAATGCTGGCAATGCTTGATCAGATGGATAATTCGCATTGCCTCTCCTTAGCGCTGGCCCATGCGTTCATCGAATGTCGCGATCGACATGCTTCTATTCTCCGTTGAGAAAAATCCAGAACGCGGCCCTGAGCGGACCTTGAAGCGGTGAAGCGCAAAATGGACGATTTAATATAAGCAATCGAGGTTGAAATAATACAAGATGAATTCTTCTCAAAACCTTGAGCCCGGGACCGGAGATAGATAGTCAGCTTTCTTGGATGGAGCATCCAGAAATGAAATTGAACGTGTGTTCAGGCACAGCGTCTCAACATTTTCCTGGGAACAGCGCCCATCTTTGTCTTTTCAGACAGCGATGTCTGCCCGCGCCGCAGGAGCAGCCGCACCGGCATAAATCCATAGGGCTGGTTTCACCAATCGCCGCGGCCCGGCGGCAGCAAGGCGGCCCTGTAACCCGTGAATCCGGATTGGCTGGGTAAACCTCACCCTTCCCGCTCACAATAGTTGCGCGCCTTCCAAGAAGATCTTACATCGGCAGGAACGGAAGCACGAACCGGAACGGCGAGGCCGCTCAATCTGGCCCGTGCGAGTGAAGCGGAGGGGTGGCCGAGTGGTTGAAGGCGCACGCCTGGAAAGTGTGTATACGGGAAACCGTATCGCGGGTTCGAATCCCGCTCCCTCCGCCAGTCCTTGCTCCCGCTGACGTTCTCTCGGCCCTTGGGCGGCTGAAAAGCCCTAACACTTCCGGGACTTTGAGCCGACAGGCTGCTGACTGCGCGCTGCTCAATCCGGCCGAATTTTTCTCTGTTCTCGCCCTTTTTCTCCGAACCTCATGACTGCGCGGGTCGAGATACGGACTTCCTGCTCATTGAAAACATTAGCTTTTTCGCGACGCTTGGCTCCGCACCATTCGAAACCGTCGCGATGGGCCGGAAGTTCCCTGCGAAATTACGCGCTACGGGGACGCCTTCGGCATGCCCAAAACCTCGCCGGAGTCCACCACTCCTGCCCTCGATCTCCGCAAGGCGCGCGATGCGCGCCGCGCGGTTGCCGATGCCGCTCTTGATCCTGCCCGGTTGCGCGACGACGACGGGTTCCGTCGCGACTGATGCGGTGGCCTGCTCCGCCTTCGAGCCAATCCGGTGGCCGAAGAAGGATACCGACGACACGATCCGGCAGGTGAAGGGGCGTAATGCGGCGTGGGCAGTAATTTATCATTTGAAGTCACCATCACTCTAGTTGACGACAACAGAGCGATGAATGATCGGTTTGCGGACTCAGCTCTCCAAGTAATTCTTGAGCGCGGCGATAAAGGTCTTGAAGTTCGCTGCAGGCCAGCACACCGGTGAATTGTCACGCACCAGCCAGTAAAGATCATTCGCGCAAGCGAGCTTCGACACGTCGGCATTTACGATCCAGTTGTAGCAGGCGACAAACATATCTCCGTAGTCGCCGGTGAACTTGTCGGCGGGCACGTTCCAGAGCATCCCTTCGATGAAATACGAGGGGGCCACGCCCTCGGCGAGATAGCCTTTCTCAATCATCGTATTCCGCATGTTTTTGAAGACGCGGACCATCGGCTTGAAGTTGCCGTTGGTCGCTTGGTGCTTCGAAGTGCAGTTCACCGAGTGCTGTTTAGGAAAGTTGCCGATGCGGTTTCCGCCGGAGAAGAACGCCACGCCTTCGTGGTAGCGGATGTTGCCGGGCTCGTAGGCAACATAGCGGCGGAACTGCTGGCAGACGAGAATGTCGGCGTTGCGGCGTCCGTTGTTACCTGGAACGAACACGGCCTTCTTTCCGACCTGGACGCCATTGTAGAGGCGCTTGATATATCCCTCGGCGTGCGCCTTGAACTGGTCGTAGCCGTACTGAACCCCGCCTCCCGACGCGCGTTCATAATTCGCCTTATGCTCCGGCGAAAGTTGGCTCAAATCGTAGTAGTAGGCGCCGGTGTGCTTCAGCACGATGTCCACGTCGCTATCGGCGTAGACGTTCGTGTCGTTGCCGTAGGAACCCTGGAGAAAGACTTCTGTATCGGCGATTGGGTACGGCGCACCCGCGTCGAGCAAGTGCCCGCGTATGGTGTTGTAGGTGCCGGTGAACTGACCCGTAGGCCCCTGCTTCGCCCACGTCTCAAGCTGGTTCTCTGCAATCGCCACCGCTCTCTCCTACAGCAGGAATTTCTTCAAATCGGCCTCCAGATCCCGAGCGGAATCGCGCCCGCGCTGCCACAGAAGTCCAAGCTTCTCCAGGTCCACTTCAAGCATGTCAGTCGCAAGCTCCGGCTGCGTGTACTTATTGTGGATGCGGATGGTTGGGACCTCACGGAAGAGCACTTTCCGGAGTTGGTCCATCGACTGCGTGCTTATCTCCATCGTCTTCTGGAGAAAGACCATGGTGGGGAGCTTGCTTGGCCACTTTCGCAGGCTCCATGCCGGGAGCTTCGGCGCGGGATACTCGCCGACGCCGATGCTCACCACACGGACCTCCTTGCGCGCGAAGCCCATCGACTCCGCCGCGTCGACGATGGCGTAGAGGGTCGGGTTGTTTGCCACGAAGCCGCCATCGCGGACTTCGATGCGTTCGCCGCGGCTCGTGGTAACGAGCTTCTTCTTGAAGAACGGATACGCCGAGCAGGACCCGACCACCGCGTCGCCGATTGTGCAGCCAAAGCCCGGCTCGAAGGTCGACTTGCCGAGGAATGCCTGCCGCCGGTTCGTCTTGAAGATGATCGGCCGCTCTTCCGACCAGCGCGTGCCGACGATGCCCATATCGGTCTTGAAGGCATCGAACTTCAGCGCGCCGAAGACCTGGGCCGCGAGCGCCTCGAGCGCGCCGGTCTTGTTGCGTGGCAGCCAGCGGGACATCACCGGCATCATCCTGCACACCGCCGACATCACGCGAAACCGCAACGGCTTCGAGCGGCTGAAGGAGCCGGCGTTTCGCGCCCGCTTTTACGAGCGGCTTAACGCCCTGGTACGTAGCTTGCGGTTTTCGGTCGTCGCCTGCGCGATCAGGAAGGACGCCCATCTCGCCCGCTACGGCGTCGCCGCCCTCGATCCTTACCTCCTCAGCCTCGACATCCTCGTCGAACGCTTTTGCTTCGACATTGGGAACGTCGCGGGCGGCGGGGTGATCGTCGCCGAGAAGCGCGATCCCACGCTCGACCGCGAGCTTGATCTCGCCTGGTTGAATCTCAAGATTCAAGGCACCCGCTTCTTGCGGGCGAACGATATCGAAAAGCGCGTGCTCGGGCTCAATCTCCGGCCGAAATCAGCAAATCTCGCCGGGCTGCAGCTGGCCGACCTGGTCGTGACGCCCATCGGCCGGCATGTGATCGGCAAGCCCGCGAATGAGGACTGGCGAATTGTTTGCGAGAAATTTCGCCGGAATAGAGCAGGAAAGGTGGACGGTTATGGCCTCGTCATCCTGCCGAAATAATTGGGGCCGGCCCCCGCTACGCAGTGACCAGCCCACGGACCGAATATGGCTCCGAAGGCGAGGCGCGTCAAGAACCCTGCGATTTCCAGTGAAATCGACCCGCCCGGGCGCCTCCATGACGATCCGGGCGTCAACCGCCCTGAACCAGAGCCGGTCTCATGCGATGGGAGACCGCTTTCTGCAAGCCCGTTGGGCGCGTGGCGCGAGAGCGCAGGAGGGCCGGCCATGACCGCCCTGAAAATCACCGAAGCCGGCTCTGTCCAGTTCCCAATGGTCAAGCACGCCGCCGAAATCGGCTGGGCGCCGATCGGCCCGGAAGTGGCGAAGCAAAAACGCGGCGGCGAGGCCGGGATGCTGCTGCGCGACGAGCTGGAAGCAAAGCTCGCCGCGTTCAATCCGTGGCTCACTCAGGATGCCATCCGATCCATCATCGAGACCCTCGAAGCCATTCCGCCGACCATTGAAGGCAATCGGGACATGTTGTCCTGGCTGCGCGGCGAGCGGCAATGGTACGACGAGAGCGAGAAGCGCCACCGCCGCGTGACGCTGGTCGATTTCGAGCATACCGAAAAGAACGTCTTTCACGTCTCGTGGGAATGGGCGCTGAAGCCGCCAGCCCGCAAAGGCAACCGGGCGGACGTGATGTTTCTCGTCAACGGCGTCCCGGTCTGCATCGTCGAGCACAAGAACCCGAAGGACGGCGACGCCATCGAGCGCGCGATCAAGCAGCTGCGCCGCTACGAAATCGAAACGCCGGAACTGATCGGCGCGCCCCAGCTCTTCAATGTCACCCACCTTCTCGAATATTGGTACGGGGTCACCTGGAACGCGACACGCCGCTTCATTGCCCGCTGGAAGCAGGAGCGAGACGAAGCCTATCGCTTCGCCGTGCAATCCTTCTTCGAACGCACCGACTTCCTGCGCACGCTTCAGCACTGGATTCTGTTCTACGTCGAAGACAGCGAGACGAAGAAATCGGTGCTGCGCCAGCATCAGCGGCGCGCCATCGACGCCATCATCGAACGCTGTGCCGATCTGGTGAAGTCGCGCGGCCTCATCTGGCACACGCAAGGCCCAGGCAAGACCTTCACGCTCATAACCGCCGCGCGGCTCATCCTCGAGCAGAAGGATCGATTCAAGAATGCCATCGTGATCCTTGTCGTGGACCGCACCGAGCTCGAAGGCCAGATGAAGGGCTGGGTGGAGAAGCTGCTTGGCGAAATGCAGAAGCAGGATATCGCCACCTGGCGGGCGAACTCCAAAGCCGAGTTGCAGGAATTGCTTTCGACCGACAAGCGCGGGCTGATCCTGTCGATGATCCATAAGTTCGAGGCCATCGGCAAGAACAGCAACATCCGCGACAACATCTACGTCTTCATCGACGAAGCGCATCGCTCGGTCGCCCGGGATCTCGGCACCTATCTCATGGCCGCGGTTCCCAACGCGACGATCATCGGCTTTACCGGAACGCCCATCGCCAAGACCGAACAGGGCGAGGGCACCTTCAAAATTTTCGGCGCGGACGACGAGAAGGGCTACCTCGACAAATATTCGATCGCGGAGTCGATCGAGGACGAAACGACGCGGCCGATCAAGCACGTGATGGCGCCGAGCGAAATGACCGTGCCGGCCGAACGGCTCGACAAGGAGTTTTTCGAGCTTACCGGTTCCGAAGGCGTGACCGATGTCGAAGAACTCAACAAGGTTCTCGACCGTGCCGTGGGCCTGCAGACCTTCCTCACGGCCGATGACCGCATTGAGAAGGTGGCGGCGTTTGTTGCCGAGCACTTCAAGGAAAGCGTGCTGCCGCTCAGCTACAAGGCGTTTCTGGTCGCGGTGAATCGCGAGGCCTGCGCCAAATACAAGCAGGCGCTCGACAAGCTCCTGCCGCCCGAATGGACCGAAGCCGTCTATACGGAAAACGCGGCCGACGTGGCCGATCGGCCGCTGGTGGCGCAATTGCAGCTTTCGCCGGAGCGCGAGGCCGATGTGCGGCTGCTGTTCAAGAAACCGGACCAGAACCCCAAAATTCTTATCGTCACCGGCAAGCTGCTGACGGGCTACGACGCGCCGCTGCTCTATTGCATGTATCTCGACAAGCCGATGCGCGATCATGTCCTTCTCCAGGCCATCGCGCGGGTGAACCGCCCCTATGTCGATGCCGAGGGCGTCCAGAAGCGCGTCGGACTGGTTGTCGATTTCGTCGGCGTCCTGCGCGAATTGAGGAAGGCGCTGCAATTCGATTCTTCCGACGTGAGCGGCGTGATCGAAGACCTCGATGTGTTGCTGGTCTCCTTCAAGGAGAAGATGGCGAATGCGGTAAGGGACTATCTCGATGCCGGCGACGGCGGCGATCCGGACGAGCGGCTGGAGCGCGTCGTCTATGGCCGCTTCCTCGAACCCGAGGCGCGCAAGTCGTTCTTCGAGGCCTACAAGAACATCGAGGCGCTTTGGGAAATCCTGTCGCCCTCGCCGGAGTTGCGCGATCACATCGAGCCGTATAAGCGCCTCGCGCAGCTCTATGCCGCGGTCCGGAACGCCTATGCCGAGAAGGTCGGATTTGTTGCCGATCTTGCCTACAAGACCAAGCGTCTGGTTGAGGAGAGCGCGACCCAGCAAGGGCTTGGCCGACTGACGAAGAGCGTCACGTTCGATGTGAAGACGCTCGAAGCGCTGAGGAGCGAAAAAGGCTCCGATGAGGGCAAGGTGTTCAACCTCGTCCGCGGCCTGCAGAAGGAAATCGATGACGATCCGAACGCCGCGGCCGTTCTCCAGCCGCTGAAGGATCGCGCCGAACGCATCCTGAAGGACCTCGAAGAGCGTAAGACCACCGGCCTTGCCGCGATGGACCTCCTGGCGGCGCTTGCGGCAGAGAAAGACGCCGCGGCCAAAGCTGCGAAGGAGACCGGTCTTTCGCCCAGAGCATTCGGCGTGTTTTGGGCGCTGAGGGAAGATGCCGCCCTGAAATCGGCCGGCATCGCGCCGCTTGACCTCGCCAAGGAGACCGAGAAGCTGATGGCCCGGTTCCCCAACGCGCGGGTCAACGCGGATGAGCAACGTCAATTCCGTGCGGCGCTTTATCGGCCGCTCTTGGCGGTCGGCCGCGAGGAACGGACAAAGATCGTCGATCTGATTGTCGAGATCGTAACGCAATGAAATGGTCGACCAACGGATCGCTGTCGCCGGCCGCAAGGCTCAGGCGCCGCGTGGATGCCTGGGCGGTCAAGCTACGCGTGATGCCCCGGGCTGTCCGGGTGCAACGCATGACCCGGAAATGGGGCTCCTGCTCGACGGCCGGCACGATCACGCTAGCGATTGACCTCGACGATGAAAGCGAGGGATTTCAGGACTTCGTCATCGTTCACGAGCTCCTGCACTTGAAAGTGCCGAACCACGGTCGCCTGTTCAAAGCGCTCATGACGGCACACGTGCCCCAATGGCGCGCCCTCGATGCCGCGCGCAAGCGCTCTCGCGATGTTTCGCCGGCCGCCCTCAGAGCAGCGCTGCGATGATGGATTTGCGGAGGTATTGGCGAGTTGAAGATCAAACGCCCCGGCCCGCGTCCTTGGGCGTTTCTGAAAGCCCCCGAATCCGGACACCAGACGGACACGAAAAAGCGCCTCGGAAACCGGTCCGAGGCGCTTGTCTGTAAGCCATTGTTTTGGCTTGTGAATTTTGTTGCGGGGGCTGGATTTGAACCAGCGACCTTCAGGTTATGAGCCTGAGTTGGCTCCGCTGCTGGTCCCATTCCACCGGAAACGGCCTCAACACAGAATCCAATTGCAGCCCCTCGGGCTGTCGCCCGTCGAGAATCGCCTCGACAATGTCCGGCGCAAGGAGCGTCAGCCGTAGGACACGGCTGAGATAGGAGGGATTGATCTTTTCGGCCCGGGCAAGCTCTTCGATCGGTACGCATCCGGTGACGGCCGCCTTGATTGATGGACGCGGTTAGCGAAGCATGTGACCTTGATTCTCTAGGTGTGAGGTCACTGGCTTATGCGGGTTGAAATTTTGCCCAGTGGCAAGCGGCGGTGCCACTGGTCTGCTGAAGAAAAAGCAAGGATCGTTGCCGAGACGTTGGCGGCTGGCGCGAAGGTCGCCGAGGTCGCGCGCAAGCATGAGATCTCTCCGGGCCGGATCTTTGCGTGGCGTCGCGAGGCGAGAGCAAAGGAGCATGGCGAACCCGCGGCTCCGGGTTTGGTCAAAGTCCATGCCGTTGCACCGCCCACGAGTCCCGCCATGCGAGATGTACGGGCGGAAGAGCTGCCGCGTTCGGCTCGACAAGCCAGGCAGAAGACCGGATTGATTGAGATCGATCTTGGCGACGGAAGATGCCTTCGCGTTGATGCCGAAGTCGATGCCGATGCGCTTGGCCGCGTGCTCAATGTCATGAGACGCCGATGATTCCGCTCCCATCTGGCGTGCGGGTTTGGCTGGTGACCGGTCACACGGATATGAGGAAGGGCTTTGGGAGCCTCGCTCTTCTGGTGCAGGAGACATTGAAGCGCGATCCCTTCGACGGCAATTTGTTCATTTTTAGAGGCCGTCGCGGTGACCTAATAAAAATGATCTGGCACGATGGGCAAGGTGCGTGCTTATTCACCAAGCGCTTGGAAAGGGGCTGCTTCATCTGGCCGTCTGTTGCCGATGGCGCGGTGACGATCAGCACCGCGCAGATGGCTTATCTCGTCGAAGGAATCGATTGGCGGATGCCGCAAAAAACCTGGCGTCCTGAGCTGGCTGGATAAGCTGTGGCACATTGACTCAAGCGTGCTTTCTGGTCGCAATTTTGAGCTGCAAATATGCTCAAACTTGGATCGTGATGACGCCTTCTGATTCGCTCCCGACAGACCTTGCCGGTGCCCACACGATGATCCTCGCGCAACGCGAGATGCTTGTCGAGGCACAGGCCCACGCGAACCTGCTTGCGAGCGAGGCGAAGGTCCGGGCGCTTGAGATCGAGCGGCTGAAGCTCATGCTCGCCAAGATGCGGAAAGAAAAGTTCGGACAATCGTCTGAGCGCGGCAAGCAACTCATCGGGCAATTCGAGCTTGCCATCACCGATCTCGAGGAGACCCAGGCCGAGGAAGAGGCCAAGGCTGAAATCGCGGCGCCCGGGAAGCAAAGAGAAAAGCGCGAACGGACCAGGATTAAGCCCGCGCGCCGGCCGCTGCCGGACAATCTGCCACGCGAGCGCATCGTCTATCCAGCGCCTTGCGCTTGCGGCAAATGCGGCGGCACCAACCTGCGCAAGCTTGGTGAGGCCATGACCGAATCGCTCGAATGCGAGCCGCGGCGCTGGAAGGTCGTCGAGCACGTGCGCGAAAAGTTCTCGTGCCGGGATTGCGAAGGCATCACCGAGCCGCCGGCGCCGTCGCATCCGATCGCGCGGGGCCGCGCTGGGCCAAGCCTGCTTGCCATGATCCTGGCTTCAAAATTCCTGCTGCACCTGCCATTGAACCGGCAGAGCGAGGTCTATGCGCGCGAAGGCATCGAAATCGATGTGTCCACTCTGGCTGGCTGGGCCGGCTCCTGTGTTGCAACTCTCGATCCTATTCTTGAGGCAATCCGCCGTCATGTCTTTGCCGCCGATCGGCTCCATGTCGATGACACAACCGTGCCGGTGCTGGCGAAATTGAAGACCGTCACCGGCCGGATATGGGCGGAGCTGACCAAAGGTTCCGGCAGGCGAAGCCTGCTGGAATGGTCAGCGGAGGGTTATGTCCGTGATGACCGGCCCTTTGCCGGCAAGGCTCCGCCGGCGGCGCTCTTCTATTACTCCTGCAGCCGGGCCGGTGATTATCCGCGCGCCCATCTTTCCGGATGGACTGGGATCATGCAGGCCGATGCTTTTGCGGGCTTCAATCAACTCTACGAGGCGCGGCGACGACCTGCGCCGGTCATTGAAGCCGCATGTTGGAGCCACGGGAGAAAAAAGTTTTTCGATCTCGCCAAGCTGACGAAATCGCCGATTGCCTGCGAGGCCGTGCGCCGCATCGGCGAACTCTTCGAGATCGAGCGTTCGATCAACGGCTGCACGCCAGAGGAGCGGCTCGCCGTGCGCCAAAAGCAGGCAAAGCCGCTCGTTGAGGCGCTCGAAACCTGGCTGCGCAATGAGCGCGATCGCGTCTCTTCGAAAAGTGAGATTGCCAAGGCGATCAACTACAGCCTGAGCAGATGGCCCGCCTTCACCCGCTTTCTTGATGATGGGCGCATATGCCTTAGCAACAATGCTGCCGAGCGCGCTGTCCGGGGTGTAGCCCCCGGCAGGTCGAATTGGACTTTTGCGGGCTCGGACGCGGGAGCCCACAGGGCAGCCGCCGTCTATACATTGATCGAAACCTGCAAGCTCAATGACGTCGATCCTCAAGCCTGGCTTGCCTATGTCCTCGCGAAACTCCCTGATTATCCGGCGAAACGGATCGATGAATTGCTGCCTTGGAATTGGAAGGCAAGCCAAGACCAAATCAAAGCCGCAGCCTGAGCCCCTCATTCAGCCTGAAGCGTAATTCAGTCTCAAACACCGCGCCTGTGGTCTTCGCCGGATGCGTAC
>Ga0209062_1005459_pt1 | contig 12329 bp, 13 predicted proteins | sample Coa_R2_2_FD_187158 | JGI IMG/M metagenome (GOLD analysis project Ga0209062, IMG submission 187158) | Surface soil microbial communities from Centralia Pennsylvania, which are recovering from an underground coalmine fire - Coalmine... | ecosystem: Environmental > Terrestrial > Soil > Unclassified... | reverse complement strand
GCCGCCGGCCCGGTCGGCAGCATGCGCTGCGCCGACCAGCCGCAGGCGCCGGCATTCATCGCTTCGTGAAGCAGGCGGCGCAACTCGGCGTGCTGCTCGGGCGTCGGCAGCTTGCCGGCCTTGGCGGCCTCGAACCCCATCACCCAGATCAGCAACGGCGAGACCGGCACATAGGGCAGGATGTTGATCGCCTTGGGCGCCGCCTCGACGCTGTCGAGGAACTCGGGAAACGTCACCCAGTTCCACGGCATGCCCTGCTTCATCGACGCCATGGGAATCGCCTCGACCCTGGTCATCGTCAGCATGGCGCGCTCACGCTCGGCCGGCCGCACCGGCGCGAAGCCGAAGCCGCAATTGCCGATCACCACGGACGTGATGCCGTGCCACGACGACAGCGAGCAGTAGGGATCCCAGAAGAGCTGCGCGTCGTAGTGCGTGTGCAGGTCGATGAAGCCGGGTGCCACGATCAGGCCGCCGGCATCGATCACCTCGTCGGCATCGCTCGGCGAGATATGGCCGATCTCGGCGATCAAGCCGTCCTTGATGCCGATGTCGGCCCGGTAGCGCGGCGCCCGGCTGCCGTCGACGATCATGCCGCCGCGTATCACGCGATCGTAGCGCGCCATCGTTTCCTCCTGTTTGGCAAAAGCGTGGGCGCGGCTCGCGACTCTGTCAACGCAAGGCGTTAAGCTCGCAGCATGAAATTAGTCCGCACCGAATTCCTCGAGATCGCCTACGAGGAGCACGGGCCCGCCGACGGCGCGCCGGTCATTCTGCTGCACGGATTTCCCTACGACCCGCGCTGTTTCGACGAGATGACCGGCCCGCTTACCTCGGACGGCAACCGCGTGCTGGTGCCCTACTTGCGCGGCTACGGGCCGACGCGCTTCCTCGACGCCACGACCCCGCGTTCCGGCGAGCAGGCGGCGCTGGGCAACGACCTGCTGCAGTTCATGGATGCGCTCGAGATCCCGAAGGCGCTGCTGATGGGCTACGACTGGGGCGGCCGCGCCGCCTGCATCGTTGCAGCACTTTGGCCCGAGCGCGTGCGCGGCCTGGTGAGCTGCACCGGCTACAACATCCAGAACATCGCCGCGTCGGTGAAGCCCGCGCCCGCGGTCCAGGAGCATCGCTACTGGTACCAATACTATTTCCACACCGAGCGCGGCCGCGCCGGGCTCACGCAGAACCGGCGGGACATCTGCCGGCTGCTGTGGAGGCTGTGGTCCCCGCATTGGAACTTCAGCGAAGCGACGTTCGAGGCGAGCGCGAGCTCGTTCGACAATCCGGATTTCGTCGACGTCGTGATCCAGTCCTATCGCCACCGCTACGGCTACGCGCCCGGCGATCCTGCGGTCGCCCACATCGAGGCCAAGCTGGCACGCCAGCCGACGATCGGCGTGCCGACCATCAACCTGCACGGCGATGCCGACGGCGTCGGCCCCGCCTCCGAACGCGACGGCAACGCCCGGCAATTCACCGGCGGCTACGAGCGGCGCATGATCGCCAAGGTCGGCCACAACGTGCCGCAGGAGGCGCCGGCCGAAACGATCGCCGCGATGCGCGACCTGATGAAAACCACCAAACCCTAGGAGGACGACATGGCGACAAGCGTCAAGCAACTGCTCGAAGCGGCGAACGCCGCGGTGCCGCGCATCACGCCCGCCCAGGCCAAGGACATGATCGCCAAGGGCAACACGCTGGTGGTCGATGTGCGTGACGGCGCCGAGGTGGCACAAAGCGGCAAGGTCGCGGGCGCCGTCCACGTCTCGCGCGGCATGCTCGAGTTCCGCGCCGACCCTGACCTGCCCTCGCACGACAAGAACTTCACCAAGGACAAGACCGTGATCGTCTACTGCGCCTCCGGCGGCCGCTCGGCGCTCGGCGGCAAGACGCTCAAGGACCTGGGCTACGACAAGGTCTACAACCTCGGTGCCTTCAAGGACTGGGCCGACAGCGGCGGCCCGGTCGACCGGAGCTAGGGCCGTTTCGGCGGATTTGAGACATTTTGGCCCCGAATCTCAGGCGTCTGAGACAGCTCCGATGCCGATGGCATAAGGCTTTCTGTCTCGAGTCTCACGGAACACTCCCACCCCCCTGGTGAGACAGCGTGAGACGCCTGAGACACGTGAGACGGCTGAGACGCCTAAACTGCAAATAGTTCGGCTACTCCAACGTCTCCAGGAGCCGCGTGCAGAGGTAGGTCCGCGGCACCAACGACGAGTAATAGATCTGCTCGTAGGCGGCATGTGCGCCCTTGCCGTCGGCGCCCAGCCCGTCGAGCGTCGGGATGCCCAGCGCGGCGGTGAAATTTCCGTCCGACCCGCCGCCGGTCAGCGGCACGTCCTTCAGCTCCTTGCCGATCTCGCGATAGATCGCCTGCGCCTTGCCGAGCAAATCAGTGATGCCCGCGTCCTTCTGGTAGGGCGGCCGGTTCATCTCGCCGGTGACTTCGAGCGTCACGTCCTTGCCGATCGGCTCCAGGTTCAGGAACCAGTGCGTCATCTCCTCGGCGAGCTGCTGGCTCGGCACGCGCAAATCGACCTCGATCTTGCACTCCGCCGGGACGACGTTGACGCCGGTGCCGCCCTGGATCAGGCCGACATTGCAGGTGATGCCGCGCGCATAGTCGGTCTTGGCCTCGATGCGCATGATCTGCTTCGCCATCTCGTGGATGGCGCTGCGGCCGTCCTCGTGGCGCACGCCGGCGTGGCTTGCCGCGCCCTTAACCGTCAGCGTGAAGCGGCCGACGCCCTTGCGCGAGGTCACGACCTTGTCGCCGTCGCGGCCGGGCTCCATGACCAGCGCATATTTGTGGCCGCGGGCGGCTTGCTCAATGCGGGCGCGCGAGGTCGGGCTGCCGACTTCTTCTTCCGGGATGAACAGGAAGGTGACGGGCAGTTTGGTCTTCTTGCCCTGGCGCACCAGGTGACGCAGCGCGTAGTAGGCGATGTAGCCGCCCGCCTTCATGTCGTAGATGCCGGGCCCGAAGATGCTGTCGCCCTCGCGGCGCACCTTGAGGTCCCGCTCGATCATGCCGATCGGATGGACGGTGTCGAGATGGGCGAGCACGAGGATGCCCTTGCCCTGGCTCTCGCTCCAGCTCTCCGGAGTCCTGCACTCCAGGATGTCGCCGAAGCCGTCGCGGCCCGGCGCGCGGTCGAGCTTCAGGCCGAGGTCGGTGAACTGCTTCTCGACGTGATCGACGACCTTGTTGACCGACTTGGCATCATGGCTGGGGCTTTCGATCGACACCCATTCGATGATGCCCGAAAGCACCTCGTCGGCATCGATCTTCGGTTCGTTCTTGCGCGGCTCGGCCATCAATGCGTACTCCAAAGAACCCCTCACGCTGAGGAGCGAACGAAGTGAGCGTCTCGAAGGGTGGGGTTTATTTTCTGTCGTGGGCTTCGGTCAGATCAAATCGGATCCCAGGTGAAATATTCCGGCGAGCGCTTGAGGTCGGTGAAGAAGGGCTTCATCGACGGCACCGCATGCTCGGCAATGGCTTCGAGCGTCCAGCCCTCGGAATTGTGCACCGAGCGCACCGGCCGATTGGCGTTGAACAGCATGATCTCGTTCATGCGCACGCCGAAGATCTGAGAGGTGATGCCGGCCTCGTGCGCGGCATCCGACAATAGGAACACCGCCATCGGCGCGACCTTGGCCGGCGTCATGCGCTTGGAGCGTTCGAGCCGCGCCTTCTGCGCCTCGGTGTCGGCCGGAATGGTGCCGATCATGCGCGTCCAGGCGAACGGCGAGATGCAGTTGGAGCGGACGTTGAACGCCGCCATGTCCAACGCGATCGAGCGCGACAGGCCGATGATGCCCATCTTGGCCGCCGAGTAGTTGGCTTGGCCGAAATTGCCGACCAGGCCCGAGGTCGAGGTGAAGTGCACGAAGGCGCCGGATTTCTGTTCCTTGAAGTAGTTGGCGGCGGCGCGGCTCACGTTGAACGAGCCGTTGAGATGCACGTCGATCACCATCTTCCAGTCCATGTGGCTCATGCGATGGAAGATGCGGTCGCGCAGGATGCCCGCATTGTTGATCACGCCGTCGATCTTGCCGAAATTCTCCACCGCGGCCTTGACCATGCGCTCGGCGCCGGCCGGATCGGCGACGCTGTCGCCGTTGGCCACCGCCTTGCCGCCCGCCGCCTTGATCTCGTCGACGACCTTCTGCGCCGGCGTGGTGCTGCCCCCGCCCTCGCCGTCGACTGCTCCTCCCAGATCGTTGACCACGACCGCGGCGCCTTCCCTGGCCGCCAGCAGCGCCATCTCGCGGCCGATGCCGCCGCCGGCGCCGGTCACCAGCACGACCTTGCCTTTGAGCTTGTCCGTCATGGGTGTTCCCCTCTTCGTGAATCTCCAATGGATGTACCTAGCTCGGCGCCCGGCGGGAAGCCTCAGCCGCGCCCTCGTCGCCGAAGTCGCCGCCCAGCGAACCGCCAAGCGGCATTTCTTCCTGCAGTCGCGTCATGCGCGGGTAGTAGTGCCGGAAGGCGTCGCGGATCTCGTCGAACGGGATGTCGGCGAACACGCCGCGATAGGCGAGGTATTCCATGTGCCGGCGACCGGCGAGGTCGAACGGGTGGTAGATCGAATCCGACTTTGCGTCCCAATCCAGCGGCTTCAGCCCGAACCTGGTCGTCAGCTCCTTGTTGAAGGCGGGCGTCGCCTTCACCCACCGTCCGTCGAGCCAGACCTCGGTGTAGCCGTGATAATAAAAGGTGTCGCTGCCCATCAGCTCGCTGAGCCGCCGGGTCGTCATGTGGTTGCGCACGTCCGCGTAACCCACGCGCGCAGCAATGCCGACGGCCCGACAGACCGCCGCCATCAGGCCCGCCTTGTTGACGCAGTAGCCATGACCGGCCGCGAGCGTGGTGCTGGCGCGATAGGCTTCGCGCTTCATCGGCGTGTTGTAGGGGTCGTAGCGCAGATCGTCGCGCACGGCGTAGTAGAGCCGCTGGGCGCGCTCGCGATCGCTGCCATCGCCCGCGATGCGCCTGGCATAAGCTACGATGGAAGGGTGATCGGAGTCGATCAGCGCGGCCGGCGCAAGATAGGACTGGAACGCCGCGTCATCGCGTACGATATCGTCCCGGGACGTCCTCAGGCTGTCGTAATCCATGTCGGGCGTTGTTTACTGCAAGGAGCGACAAAGTCCATGAGCCAGAGCGCGCAATTCACCAATGCGCATATGGTGCGCTTCGAACGCGAATTGACCGCCGACCCGGCGCGCGTGTGGCAGACGCTCACCGACACCAGGCGGCTGCCGGGCTGGTACGGCGAAGGGACGATCGAGCCACGCGTCGGCGGCAAGGTCGAGTTGATGGCCGGTCATATCAAGGGCGTGGTCACCCAATGGCTGCCGCCGCGCCGGCTCGCCTACACCTGGAATGTCCTCATGCCCGGCCAGTCCGTGTCGGACTATCCGGAGTCGTATCTCACGCTCGAGCTCGGCAAGGGCCGGCTGGTCCTCACCCACCTGCCCGTGCTCGAGCAATTCGTGAAGCTGAATGCCGTCGGCTGGCACACCTATCTCGACATGGTCGAAGCGGAGCTCGCGGGCGGCAAAGTCGACGACCGCGGCGTGTACATGAAGCGCAATGCGGAACGCTACGGCGTCGACCTGCCCGGACGGCCGTCGTAGAACGCAGCCCATGTCGCCACAAACGGGCAAGGCCGGCGCAACTCCAGCAGGCGGCGGCGTCATGGGGCACCGCGGCCTGATCCTGGCGGCCTGCATGATGGCGACCTTCATGGCGGCAGTGGAAAGCACCATCGTCGCCACGGCGATGCCGACCATCGTGGCCGAGCTCGGCGACTTCCATCTGTTCAGCTGGGTGTTCGCGGCCTACCTGCTCTTCCAGGCCGTCAGCATCCCGATCTACGGACGGCTGTCCGACCTGTTCGGCCGCAAGCGCGTGTTCTTCGCCGGCGCCGGGCTGTTCCTCGTCGGCTCGACGCTGTGCGGCTTTTCCAAGGGCATGCTGGGATTGATCGTGTTCCGCGCCCTGCAGGGCATGGGCGCCGGCGCCGTGCAGCCCGTCGCCTACGCGATCGTCGGCGACATCTACACGCCGACCGAGCGCGCCAAGGTGCAGGGCTTTCTGTCGAGCGTGTTCGGCTTCTCCGCCATCGTCGGCCCGACGCTCGGCGCCTACCTGGTGCAGCACGTGAGCTGGGCGGTGGTGTTCTGGATCAACCTGCCGATCGGCGCACTGGCGATGATCATGCTGGCGGCGTTCCTGCGCGAGCGGCCGCACGAGCAGGCCGCGCGCATCGACTATCTGGCCTCGTTCCTTCTGGCCGTCGGCGCCGGCGCCCTAATGACGGCGATGACCCAGGCGGCACGGCTGGAGACCTGGCAGCTCGCGGCCTGCGTCGCGGTCGGGCTTGCTGCGATGACGGCGCTGGTGCGGCACGAGCGGCAGGCGCCCGCGCCGATGCTGCCGCTGCGCTTCTGGACGAACAGGGTGATCGCCCTCGACAATTTCGGCAGCTTCGGCATCGGCATGGTGATGATGAGCGTCACCGGCTTCCTGCCGATCTACGTCCAGGGCGTGATGGGGCTCACCGCGGTTGCGAGCGGCGTGGTGCTGGGCGCGATGTCGATCAGCTGGGCGATGGCGAGCATCGGTTCGGGCCGGCTGATGATCCACACCAGCTATCGCACCAGCGCCATGCTGGGCGGCCTGCTGCTCGCCGTGGGCAGCGTCGTTCTCTATTTCATGTCGCCCGCCAGCGGTCCGGTGTGGGCGGCGTTCGGAGCGATGCTGGTCGGCCTGGGCATGGGCTCGTGCAACACCACCTATCTGGTGTCGGTGCAGGCCGCCGCCGTGCCGCGCGAACGTGGCGCCGCCACCGCCTCGAACATGTTCATGCGGCTGGTCGGTCAGTCGACGGCCGCCGCGCTGTTCGGCGCCCTGGTCAATGCCGGGATCGCGCGCCACGCCCCCGACGCCGGCGAAGTCGCGGCCCGCCTGATGGAGCCCGCGCTGCGCCAGCATATGGCCTCGGCCGAGATCGCCTCGCTGACCGAAGCGATGGCGACGACGCTCACCAACGTCAATCTCGTCGGCGCGCTGATCGGCCTCGGCGTGATGGTCCTCAATTCGCGCTTCCCGGCAGCACTCGGTCCGTCGACCGCCGCCGACAAGTACCCCTCCGCGGCGCGTTAGAGCGACGGCTCGGATTCTTCGGAAGATTTTACCAGGAAGTGCGCCGACGCCGAAGCGACCGGCTTGCCGCGGTCGTCCTGCCAGGCCTCGGCGAAGACGTTGACCATGCGCCTTCCCTGCTTGGTCACCTTGGCGGCGGCCACGACGTCGCGCGGCCCGGCCGAGCGCAGATAGTCGACGGTGATGTTGACGATCTTGGGCACCGTCTCGGCCTCGCTCTCCCACAGAAGATGGAAGATCGCCGTCATCTCGAGCAATGCGCCCAGGGTGCCGCCATGGATCGCCGGCAAGAAAGTGTTGCCGATCAGCGTCTCGCGGTAGCGCATGCGGGTCAGCAGCTCGCCGGTGCTGTTTTCCGGCGCGATGTTCATCCAGCGCGCATAGGGAATGGCCTCGGCGAGGCGGCTGACGTCGCCCGATTTGCGGGCGGCGGCCAGACGCTTCATCAGCTCGCCGCTCACTTGAGATGCTCCGTGACCGATTGCGCGCGCGTCAGCTTGCCCTTGGTGCCGAGCATGAAGGTGCCGGCCGCGGCGGCGACCGGGTCCTTGGGATCGCCCTGATGGGCGAAGGCGCGCGTGAAGGCCACCGAGCGGGTGATGCGGTAGCATTCGGCCTCGGCGATCACCGGCTGGCCGGGCGTCGCCGGCCGCGCGTAGTCGATGCGCAGGTCGAGCGTGGCGAACGGCTTGGGCTCGCGCAGCATGGTGGCGACCGCCATGCCGCAGCACGAGTCGAGCATCGTGGTCAGCGGCCCGCCGGCCAGCACGCGCGTGCGCGGATCGCCCACCAGCTCCTGCCGCCAGTCGAGCTGCATGGAGGCGAGGCCGCGCGCCACCGCCAGCACCTTCAGGCCCAGCGCCTTGTTGTGCGGGATGGTGTCGGAGAACAGCTTCTGGAAGAGCGCGACGCGTTCCTGCGGCGTGGTGAGCGGCTTGGCCATGGCGCGTTCTACAGCCCCATCTGCCGGGCCGCGAGGTCCTTCATGATCTCGACCGAGCCGCCGCCGATCGACATCACCTTGGTCTCGCGATAGATGCGCTCGACCTTGGCGCCGCGCAGATAGCCCGCGCCGCCGAAGATCTGCATCGCCTCGTTGGCGCAATATTCCATGGTCGAGGTCGCGAGGTTCTTCAGCATGCAGATCTCGGCGACCGGCTTCTCGCCCTGGCCGACGCGCCACGCCAGCAGCTCCAGCGTCGACTTCACGGCGTTGATGCGCATCGCCATGTCGACCAGCCGGTGCCGCACCACCTGGTTAGCGATCAAGGGCTTGCCGAAAGTGTGGCGCTCACGGGCGTAGGCGATCGCCTCGTCGAGGCAAACCTTGGCATAGCCGCAGGCGGCGGCCGACATGCCGAGCCGCTCCTGGTTGAAGTTCAGCATGATGCCGATGAAGCCCTTGTTCTCCTGGCCGATCAGGTTGTCGACCGGCACCTTCACGTCATCGAAGAAGAGCTGCGCCGTATCGGACGCCCACCATCCCATCTTCCTGAGCTTGGTGCGCTGGAAGCCCGGGCGGTCGCGCTCGATCAGCAGCAGCGACACGCCGCCGGCGCCCTGCCCGCCGGTGCGCACGGCGACGGTGAAATAGTCGGCGCGCACGCCCGACGTGATGAACATCTTGGAGCCGTTGACGACATATTGGTCGCCCTGGCGCCGCGCCGTCGTCTTGAGATTGGCGACGTCGGAACCGCCGGACGGCTCGGTGATGGCGAGCGCGCTGATCTTCTCGCCGGCCAGGATCTCGGGCAGCAGCTTGCGCTTCATCCATTCCGGCCCGAGCGCTGCGATCGGCGGCGCGCCGATGGTGTGGCTGTTCAGGCTGGCGTTGACGCCTCCGCTGCCGTGGCGCGCCAGCTCCTCCGCCTTGATGATGCCGAAGAAGGGATCGGTCGGGACGCCGCCATACTCCTCGGGGAAGCCGAGTTGCAGCAGTCCGGCTGCAGCGGCCTTCTTGTAGAGCTCGCGCGGGAATTCCTCGGCTTCGTCCCACTGGTCGACGAACGGCATGATCTCGCGCTCGACAAAGCGCCGTACCGTCTGCCGGAACGCGTCATGCTCGGCGGTATAGAACGGGCTGGGCGGCGACGGCAGGTCGAACAGGGAGCGAGCGGGTCCGGCGGTTGCCATTGAATTGTCTCCGGTATCGCGTTGACAGACCTGAACAGCCATTCATATTTGCGGAGCGAAAAGGCGGCTCAAGACCGCCTGTCGTTTACGGGATGGAAACGAGCGGGGGCGGAAGCTGAACGACTTCCTGCAATTGACGTTGAACGGGTTGGCGGTCGGCTGCATCTACGGCCTGGTCGCGCTGGGTTTCGTACTCATCTACAAGGCGACCGAACTCGTCAACTTCGCGCAGGGCGACCTGCTCACCCTCGGCGCCTTCGTCTGCTACATGGCGGTCGTCTGGTGGGGCCTCAACTACTGGCTCGCCTTCGCCATCGCCATCGTCGTGATCGCCGCCTTCGGCGCCCTGCTCGACGTCACCATCCTGCGCCGCGTCATCGGGCAGCCGCAGTTCGCCGTCGTCATGCTGACGATCGGCCTTGGCTCGATGTTCCGCACCTTCGCCAGCGTCACCTGGGGCTCGGAGATCTATACACTGCCGACGCCGTTCGGCGGCGTGTGGCGGCTCGGCGGCATCACGCTCAGCCACCAGTATCTCTCGATCATCGTCGGCACCTTCGTGCTGTGCGGGGCGCTCTACGCATTCTTCAACTTCACGCGCATCGGCGTCGCCATGCAGGCGACGTCGCAGAACCAGCTGGCCGCCTATTACATGGGCATCCCGGTGAAGCTGATCTTCTCGCTGATCTGGGCGATCTCGGCCGGCGTCGCCACCGCGGCCGGCGTGTTGCTGGCGCCGGTCACCCTGATCGACATCAACATGGGCCTCGCCGTCGCACTGAAGGCCTTCGCCGCGGCCGTCCTGGGCGGCTTCGGCTCGATCCCGGGCGCGCTGGTGGGCGGCATCATCATCGGCCTGATCGAGCTCTACTCGGGCGCCACCCTGCCGGAGGGTTTCAAGGACACCATGCCGTACATCGTGCTGCTGATCATGCTGGCGGTGCGGCCGCAGGGCCTGTTCGGCACGCCCGGCCGCAAGAAAGTGTAGGCGCGGCCGATGCGTTTCGTCTTCAAGACCTCGTACGACCAGGACATCCGGCTGTTTCGCGACAAGGTCGACATGGGCTGGTACGCGCTGCTGGCGATTCTCGTCGTCGCGCTGCCGTTCGTCGTGTCGACATACTACGCCGGCGAGATCGCCTGGGTGTTCATCTACGGCCTGTGTGGTGTCTCGCTGATGGTGCTGGTCGGCTATACCGGGCTGGTCTCGCTGGGGCATGCGGCATTCCTCGGCATCGGCGCCTATGCCCACGCCTATTTCCTGCAGCAGGGCCTGCCGTGGATTCCGTCGGTCGTGCTGGCGATCCTGATCACCACGGCGTGCGGCTTGATCGTCGGCCTGCCGGCGCTGCGCATGACCGGCATCTACCTCGCGATCGCCACGCTGGCCTTCTCGATCATCATCCAGGAAATCTTCAACCGCTGGGAGTCGGTGACGCACGGCTTCGCCGGCATGCCGGTCGCGCCGCCGGTGATCCTCGGCGTCTCCTTCGCCGACGAGCGCGAATTCTATTTCCTCTGCCTGTTCTTCCTGCTGGTCGCGCTGTGGCTGACGCGCAACCTGCTGCGCGCCCCGACCGGCCGCGCCTGGATCGCGATCCGCGACAGCGAGATCGCCGCGCAGTCGATGGGCGTGAACCTCGCGATCTACAAGTCGATGGCCTTCGCCTATTCGGCAGGGCTGATGGGCCTCGCCGGCGCGCTGTTCGCGCACAAGATCGCCTATCTCGCACCCGACATCTTCACCATCCTGCTGTCGATCCAGTTCCTGCTGCTGGTCATCGTGGGCGGCCTGGGCTCGCTGCACGGCGCGGTGTTCGGCGCGATCTTCGTGGCTCTGCTGCCGCCGGCCATCGCCATCCTGCGCGACGGCATCCCGGGCACGCTGTCGGACTGGTCGGCATCCACCGGTATCGGCCTGTTCCAGATCGTGGGCGACGCGCTCGGCAACTTCCTCAAGAAGCCCGGCGTCGAGGCCGGCATCTTCGGTCTGATCCTGGTGCTGGTGATCCTGCTCGAGCCGCTCGGCATCTACGGCCGCTGGCTCAAGGTCCGGCTCTTCTTCTCCACCTTCCCCATGTACAAGGCCGATTCGTTCCGGCGGCAGAAATCGTACATGCGATCGGAGCGCCTGCGGTGAGCCTGTTTTCCGCCGAGGACATCGCCATCAACTTCGGCGGCATCAAGGCCGTCGACGGGGTGACGTTCTCGGTCGAGAAAGGCGAGGTCTTCACCATCATCGGCCCCAACGGCGCCGGCAAGACCACGATCTTCAACCTGATGAGCCGCATCTACGACCCGACCGAAGGCCGTCTGGTGTTCGAGGGCCAGGACATCACGCGCGTGCCGGCGCATCGCATCGCCTCGCTCGGCATCGCCCGCACCTTCCAGAACATCGAGCTGTTCGAGCATGCGACCCTGTTGCAGAACCTCCTGCTGGCGCGGCATGCGCACAAGAAGTCGCATTTCTGGTCGGAGATCCTGTTCCTGCCGTCGACGCGGCGCATGGAGATCGAGCATCGCGAAGCGGTCGAGCGGGTGATCGACTTCCTCGACCTGCAGCAATATCGCGACAGCCTGATCGTCAACCTGCCCTACGGCGTGCGCAAGGTGACCGAGCTCGCCCGCGCGCTGTGCACCAACCCCAAGCTGCTGCTGCTCGACGAGCCCTCCTCCGGGCTCAATGTCGAGGAGACCGAGGACATGGCGTTCTGGATCCAGGACATCAAGAAGCTGCTGGGCATCACCGTGCTGATGGTCGAGCACGACATGACCCTCGTGTCCGCCGTGTCCGACAGAGTGCTGGCGCTCAACTACGGCCGGCCGATCGCGCTCGGCACGCCGGTCGAGGTGCAGAGCCATCCCGAAGTCATGCGCGCCTACCTGGGAGGCTGAGCGATGGCCGATCCCATCCTGAAGGTCAGCAACCTTGAGACCTATTACGGCCCCATCCTCGCCATCCGCGGCGTGAGCTTCGAGGTACCGGCGGGCGACATCGTCACCATCCTGGGCT
>Ga0209062_1005449_pt1 | contig 12344 bp, 11 predicted proteins | sample Coa_R2_2_FD_187158 | JGI IMG/M metagenome (GOLD analysis project Ga0209062, IMG submission 187158) | Surface soil microbial communities from Centralia Pennsylvania, which are recovering from an underground coalmine fire - Coalmine... | ecosystem: Environmental > Terrestrial > Soil > Unclassified... | reverse complement strand
CCCCTATGAAGCGGCGGCGCGCGGCTATATTGATGAGATCATAGAGCCGCGTGAGACCCGTCCCAAGCTGATTCGCGCGCTGGAGATGCTCAAGAACAAGCGCGACACCAACCCTCCCAAGAAGCACGACAATATTCCTCTATAGGAAAAATGGGCTAATTGGCCGATGGCGGCGTCATGAAGGAAGAGGCGCTGGCTCTATAATAGCAGCGATATGAGCAGAGCTAGAAACAGGGGCTATGACTATCGCCCTGGCTCCACAAAACGGCCAGCGAACATACTTCAAGCAGCCCGTAAGCAAGGAAGGTGTTGCTATGAGCAGGCTCGTACTCCTCTTCCGCAGTAAGGTCGCCCTCGCTATCATGGGCGCAGTGCTGTGCGGGGGAGGCGCAGCGTGGATGGTCGCCACGCCCTTCAATTTCTCATCGGGCCATTCTTCCAATGCCCAATTTCAGACCCAGGCCGGAGCAGTAGACATCACGGGCGATACGGCCACACCCGGCGCCACTGCACCCACCACGCCCAGTGCTGCTGCGCCCGGCAGCAAACCCTCTGCCACCTCAACGCCCAAAAGCACACGCTCGCCCACCCCCACAGCGACGCCGGGCAGCCAGGGCATTACCTTGAGAGGCTCCGTTGGGAGCGTGAATACGAACGCCGGAACGTTTACGCTCATCAGCAATGGGGTTACAAAGACCGTCGTGGTAACAAATAACACAACGTACCACAATGGATTAAGCTCGCTCAGTGACCTGCACAGTGGTTTATATGTCGCCGTGCGGGGGACATATCAGCCTGACGGCACCTTTGCAGCCACCAGTGTCAGTCAAGCCGACGATTAACACAGGCCGCGCGAGAAAGGAAATGAGCCATGAGTTTAATGGATGGCGAGACAGGCGGGCTGCCGATTGTTTCACCGGCCAATATGCTGCCCGTGCAGGTACTGCGTCGTGAGGTCATCGCACCAGAAGTCGTTACGCTCTATCTCGTGCTGCCTAACACCGAACAAGCGCCCGCGCCGTATCTCCCCGGCCAGTTTGTGACGCTGGCCTTGCCCACGCCGCGCAATACACTCTACCGCTCCTATTCGCTCTGTGGCGATGGGCGCGCGGACCAGCCCTGGGAGATCACCATCAAGCGGCTGCACATGGGCACCGTCTCGAGCTATTTGTTTGATAAAGTCGAGGAAGGAACGCTGCTCTACGCCAGTTTGCCGCGTGGGACATTTACCCTCCCGGCGGACCTTCGGCCAGAGGTGCCGCTGATCTTTGTCGCGGTGGGCAGCGGCATTACCCCCATCATGGGCATGCTTAGCGCGCTGGCGCTTCTCCCGCCCGCCCAGCGCCCACAGGTACAACTGCACTATGCGTCCCGGTCGCTGGCAGAGATGATCTATCGCCGCGAACTTCAGCAGCTCGACCCGCGCGAACGCTGGCTGCGCCGCTGGTATTACCTGTCCTCCGATGGCAACCGCATGACCCCCGAAGCCATTATGGCAAAGGCCGAGCGGCATCTGCCTGTCCTGCAAGCGCACTGGTATATGTGTGGCCCTGATACACTGAAGCGCGATCTGCAAGGGCTGCTGGAAGAGTGGGGGCTGCCTGATGAGCAGGTGCATGCAGAAATCTTTACCCCATCAGTGAGCCAATCGCAGGGAACGGGGCGTATGGCAAAGGTGACGACTGCTGGGGCAGGCGGCGGGACACGCCTGCGCGTGGAGGCAACGGGGGCAGTTCTCGATGTTCGGCCCAACGAAACGCTGCTGGCGGCGTTGGAACGACACGGCTACCGCCCCGATTTTAGCTGCCGGGCGGGCGCGTGTGGCGCCTGCAAGCTGAAAGTTCTCGCCGGGCAGGTTGAGCCGGTTGGCGAGGCATTGAGCGCGGCTGAGCGACGGGCAGGCTATGTGCTGAGCTGTATCGCCAGACCGTTGGGAGATGTTACTATTGCTTCCGGCGGAAAAGCGCCCGCAGGTGGGACGGCTACAACCACGCCCGGTGCCGTGCCGGGGGCAGCGCTGAACGCGCGCCGCGCTGCTGTCACGCGGGTGCGCATCGCTGCGCTGCTGGCAGCGGGCGGGCTGCTGCTCGGCGCCTGGACGCTGACCGATCACAAGCCAGCGAGCTTAACAGCGAGCAGCAGCCCGCCCACACAGCCAACAGGCGCGTCTCCTGCGCCTGGGTCTACGCTTCAGCCAACGACGGGCGGAACCCCGCCAACACCAACAACCGGCGCAAGACAGCCAACACCGACGACGGGCAGCGCGAAACAACCAACGCCGACGCCCGGCGCAAGACAGCCAACACCAACGCCCGGCCAGACTCAACCAACCGCTACGCCAAAGCCAAAACCACCGACGCCGACGCCCACCACGACATCAGGCACATCACACCCCTAAATGGGAAGAAGGCGCTGCATGAACGTTGCGAGCAGCTTACAGCAATCCTTGCTGCTGGTTGAACAATCGAGCCGGATTATGGCAACGAACGTAAGCGTACACCTGGCTGTTCCGCCCGCTGAAGAGGCCAGCGCTCAGGCCGCCATCGAAACCTGCATGGACTGGCTGAGAGAGGTGGAACGGCGGCTCACGCGCTTTGACCCGACGAGCGAGCTTTCTCAGTTGAACGATGCTGCTGGCGAGTGGCGCCCGGCCTCGGCACTGCTCTTTAGCGCGGTACAGGAAGCGATAAGAGCGGCAGCGTCGAGCGCTGGCCTGTTCGACCCAGCGCTGCTGCCGCAGTTGCAGGCGCTGGGCTATGATCGAGATTTTGCGCAGCTTGCCAGACACGCAGACGCCACTACGCAAACAGGCAGCGCTGTTCCAGTCTCTACTGGAAGCTGGCGCGGCATCCAGATGGACGCCAGGGGACGGCGCATCCGGCTGCCGGAAGGGACGCGCCTGGACCTGGGCGGCATCGCCAAAGGCTGGGCGGCAGACATGACGCTGAAACGCTCCTTGCGCGCTTTCCCCAATGTGATTGTCAACGTGGGGGGCGACCTTCGCCTGCGCGGCGAGCGCTCGCCGGGTGAACCCTGGGCCGTTGGCATTCGTGACCCCAGGTATGACCATCTCCCAGGCCCGGCGCCGAATATCGCTGTCTTTACTTTTCATCGCGGCGGGCTGGCAACGTCGGGAGCCACCAGCCGCTGGTGGTATCATGGAGGCCAGCGGCAGCATCATCTACTTGACCCGCGTACTGGCCGCCCGGCGCGGCTCTGGGTGCCCGCCGGAGACGACTCTGCTGAAGCCAGTGATGCCGAAAGACTGATTGCCACCGCTACTGCTCTGGCGCCGACAGCAGCGCGCGCCGAGGTGGCCGCGAAGGTCGCGCTGCTGCGTGGTTATCCTGACGCGCTCCGCGCTGTGGAGGACGCCTGGGAGCAGCGCGGCAAGCCAGGCGCTTCCCTTCAGGCAGATGAGCAGGTCGCCCTGCTGCTGGTGCTGGGCAATGGCGAGGTGTTCATGTCGAAAAATATGGAGGAATATCTCGATACCTGCGGCAGAGGAGGCATGGTATGGGTCTAGTCTTGCCGTTTGCAAGCCTGATCTGGCATGGGCAGAGTGCCCTGGCTGCGGCAGAAACCAGCCCGCTGCTCTGGTATTTCACGCGAGCCACCGCGGTTGCTGCCTATGTGACGCTCTCGCTGGCCGTGATGCTTGGCATGCTGCGCAGCATTGCGCGGGTGGCGGGCGAGCGGCTGTCGTGGATTGTCGATGAGCTACATCAGGTGCTGGCGACCATCTTCGGGGCACTGGTCGTCCTGCATCTGCTCTCCCTGATCTATGACCCCTTTCTGCCTTTTTCGGTCAAGAATATTCTCCTGCCAGTCAATGAGCCATATCGCCCGCTGCCCGTTGATCTGGGGGTGCTGGCCCTCTATACGCTGGTCGTTGTTCTTTTCAGTTCGTGGATACGCCGTTTCATCCCCTACCGCTACTGGCGCTGGCTGCATTACGCCAGCTTTGCTACCTTTGTTCTGGTCACGCTGCATGGCCTGTACGCTGGCAGCGATACCGGCGAGACCTGGATGCGCGCGGTCTATGCCGGAGCCTCGGCTGCCGTCTCGTTTATCGTGTTGATGCGTTTGCTCACACGCTCGCGCCGCGAGCCGGTGGCGCCAGAAGCGCCTGAAGAACTGGAAGGGTTGGAAGAGCCTGAGCCAGAAATCGCACCCAGGACAGGGAGCAAACTTCTCATCATTCCCGGCATCAGAAACCCCTCATCGCCCTTCGATCCAGGACGGCAGCGCCGCACGCAGAGATGGTAAAGCCTGGCGGGACATCACCAAGCCTTGCAGTGGAAGCCGGGGAGCAATGAGAAGGGCGTCTCTGCTTCAGACTGGGGCGCTCTATTGGAACCTGGCCGGTGGCAGGCGCGCTCGCAGGCATTGGGTACTTCTCACCCTCCCTGTCCTTCATAGACCCGACCGGGTACGATCAAGGGCCTCTAAAAGTATGCCGCTTGCTTCACCCTCTCCGGCCTCCTGTAGACGTTTTAGGGCCGAATACAAACGCGGATCGCCAATTTCGGCGGCTGCTTCTAACAGCCGATCTCTCGCTCTGATTTCCTGCAAGCTGCGGTAAGCTGATACTTCCAGAGCTAGCAAGAGCGGTTCCACAACTCGCTGATCGCGGCGTTTTGCCAGTCCAAACGCTGCCTCGCTCCGGGTGATCTCATCCTGATCCTCTAAACGCGCTACCAGGGCCTGGCGGATCGCCGGAGTATCCAGGTCCAGGATGTCGCCCAACTCAAAGGTCGCCCAGTCACGCACATCCACGTCCGGGTCAGCGGAAAGTTCGATGAGAGCCTGGACAGCCAACTCCTCCTCATATCCTGACAGACCCAGAGCTAACCCAAACCGAACGCGCTCGTCAGGGTGATGCTTGAACGCCACCAATGGGGCAATAATACGCGGATCGTGGCGGTGGCTCAGCGCCACCGTTACAGCGCTCAGCACGTCAGGGTCCTGTTCCTGTTGGAGCATTCCCAGCAGGATTACGACGGCCTCTTCCTGAAAGCGTCCCTCTTTCAGCCCAAGCTGACCCAGGATATCGGCAGCCACCTGCCGCTCGTGTGAATCCGCAGATGTACTGAGTACGCGCGCAGCCTCAAAGGTATCAGGACTCCCGCGCAAGTGCAGAACCGCAATTGCGTCCCACGCGAGGTCATCGTCCGGTTCGGTCAGTGCCGCCCGGAGCAGTTCCTCATTTGAGCGAGGATCAGTCCCCCAATTTTTGAACTGGCCTGGCTGGTTATCGAAAGGCTCGGTCATAGTGGCACCTGGCAAAGAACGGCTACAAAGGTTGAGTTATCACCAGTGTAGTATATGAAGGACTCGCGCAGAAATCAATGTGAGCGCCCGCTGCCATCCTTAGCATGTCTAACAAAACCGGCGTCTGGCCCCCTGCTGGCGAGGGCGCCAGCGCTACAGCTCCGCCCTGCTCGCGCGGAGGTTTTGTCAGGCGCTCTTAATCAAAGAGCAGGCGTTCGGCAATCATCGAGCCACGATGGTGCCGCAGCAGCCGCAGTTCCCCTTCGAAGATCGCCAGCGCAAAGTATGGGCCTGCGCGGCGCTTCAGCACCTGATAGACACGCTCAAATTGGTTGGACTGCTCAATGAGCAGCGGCAGGTAGCTCTGACCAGGCGGCAAGAGCGCCGCTGCCTCCAGGGCGTCTACCGCTCGCCAGAGGGCCTGACGCAGCAGGCGATCTATCCCCGGCTGGCCTTGCTGGAGCCGTTCAGCCGTTTCCTGCGGGCAGGGACGACCCTGCTGCTGTACCGGCAGCGGTTTGGGAACCAGCCACCGCCGCTCCGGCGGCAGCATCAAATCGTCTTCCGCCGCCTCCAGGGTGTGCGCAAAAAGTCGTTGCAGATAGGGGCGCGGGTCCGGGTCGATCCGGGCCAGCAGCGCCGCTGCCACCTGCCAGACGCCGGAGAGAGGCGTCGTATCAGCACTCCCACTGGCGGTGCTGGCCTCACCCCGGCCCTCTCCACACGTGGAGAGGGGGTCAGAGGGTGAGGCGGGGGTAATCGCTTCCAGGCGGCGGATGGCGGCCTCCAGGGCGGGCAGGCCGGGGATGGGGTTGGGCTGTGGCCTGGGCAGGGGGCCAAATGTGGCAAAGGACATAGAAAGACCTCCAACATATGAGCGGCGCGGCCCGCCCCCAGGCAGCGCCACAAACACAACGGCCACCCTGGAGGAGCGCCCACCCTCCAGCCGAAGCAGCGTCAACGCAGCGCTGAATTATTGGCCGGTTGATGGGAGGCAAGAAGGTGGCTGTGGAGGTCAATCTATCCCGTACAATGAACTGCGGCCTCATTCCTGGCTCCGTTCAGGGGTGGGGTGATGGCCGGTCGGTGATAAGTACACTGACCGTGCCAGCCGTTGCAAAACAACTCGCGCTCACAACTTAGCGCTTGCTGGGAGTATACCTGCTGTATTACTGGCTGTCAAATGTGGGCAGCCGGGTAGGACTTTTGGGGTGCTGACAGGCAGGGTATCAACGATGTGGTATGCTAAGATAGGAGCAGGGCCATACAGCGGAAAGGGGCATCGCAATGATCGAACGGCTACGCGCAGTCGTTGCCGAGGCAGAGAAGCTCTCAGAGCAGGAACAAGAGGCGTTGGCAACTCTCTGGGAAGAAGTATTGGAAGAAGCGAAGTGGGAAGCCACGCTTGCCGATCCCCGGTCGCAGCGGGCGATGGATGCTCTGGTGGCCCGCGCCAAAGAGCAGGTCGCACGCGGCGAGGTGTATGATACGTTGCGCGAGGAATCATGAGATCACGAGTCACCAAAGACTTTCGTGATTTGTTTGCGGCGCTCCCTGCGCACGTCCAAAAACAGGCTGAAGATGCCTATGCTCTTTTCCAGCAGAACCCCTATCATCCAAGCCTGCACTTTAAGCCAATGAAAGGCAGAAGCGGCTACTATTCAGCAAGAGTAGGTATCCATTTCCGCGTCCTTGCCTATCAGGATGGCGAAGACATCGTGTGGTTTTGGATCGGAACCCATTCAGACTACGACAAGATTGTGGCTCAATTCTAGGCTTATCTGCCGGTTCATCGAACTCTTATTCGCGGGCCTGAGTTTCAGTCAAACGGATGCCCAGCGACATGCAAACAGTTCCTCAAAGACTTCCAACCACTGGCCCGGCCCGCGAGGCCCTGCGCGAAAAGGGGCAATTCTGGACGCCTGATTGGATCGCCCAGGCAATGATTGGCTATGTCCTCCAGGATGAGGCTGACCATATCTTTGATCCGGCGGTTGGGGCTGGCGCGTTCTTCAAGGCGGCGAAAGCCATTGGGCAGCGCCTGGGCAGGCAGATTGCACTGCTCGGCACCGAGATTGATCTGGCGGCGCTCCAGCAAGCGACCCAGAATGGTTTAACGGCAGATGATCTGGCCCTGGTGCAGATGAGCAACTTTGTGTTGCAGCCTCCCGCCCGGCGCTTCCAGGCCATTGTTGCGAATCCGCCGTATATCCGGCACCATCGCCTGCCCGCTGAGATCAAAGCGCATCTGAAAAGCTACAGCGCCGCTCTGCTTGGGACAGCGCTTGATGGCCGGGCCGGACTGCATATCTATTTCCTGCTGCGCGCGCTGCAACTGCTCGATGCCGGAGGACGGCTGGCGTTTATTATGCCCGCCGATACCTGCGAAGGCGTTTTTGCCGACCCGCTGTGGAGGTGGATTACGCGGCATTATCGCCTGGAGGCCGTAATCACTTTCACCCCGGCAGCCTCGCCTTTTCCCCAGGTGGATACCAACCCGATCATCTTCCTGATTCGCCATGCAGAGCCAGCATCAGGCTTCTGGTGGGCGCAATGCACGGAGGCAGAAACGGCAGGCTTGTATACCTGGATTGCATCTGGCTTTGGCGCTGCGCCAGAAGGCTCACTGCGCGTTTCTCGCAGACAACTCCAGGAAGGGCTTGCTACCGGCCTCTCACGGACGCCAGCGGATGAGCGCTGGTCAGGAATAATCCTGGGCGATGTTGCGCGGGTCTGGCGCGGGATTGCGACAGGCGCCAATGACTTTTTCTTTCTGACCAGAGCGCAGGCGACAGCGCTGGGCATACCAGACGAGTTCTTGCGCCTGGCTGTCGGGCGCACCCGCGATGTAGATGGTGACGAGATCACGCCTGCAAGACTCCAGCAGTTGGAAGCCGCCGGACGGCCTACACTGCTGCTCTCGCTGGATGGCCGCCCATTCGCCGATTTTCCCCCCGGCGTTCAGCGCTATCTGCTGGAAGGCGAAAAGCAAGGTTTGCCAGAGCGACCGCTGATCGCGCAGCGGCGCCCCTGGTACAAGATGGAGGTGCGCGCCGTGCCACCTTTTTTATTTGCGTATCTTGGGCGGCGCAACGCGCGCTTCATCCGCAATACGGCGGGCGCGCTGCCCTTGACAGGCTTCCTCTGCGTCTACCCTCATCAGAGCGATCCGGTCTCCCTGGAGCGGCTCTGGCGCGTCCTCAGTCATCCCGATACTGTTGCTAACCTGGCGCTGGTGGGCAAATCCTACGGCGCCGGAGCGATCAAGGTCGAGCCACGCGCCCTGGAGCGACTGCCGCTGGCAGGCGCGGCACTTGAGGCGGCAGGAGATCAGCAGTACAGGCAGGGGTCGCTCTTTTCCTAAAAAGAAATGATAAGCCATCATAGGATGTTAGCCAGTCCAAGTAGCCCATACATCGTGTTCTTCAAGGGCCTGGTTGTTGGAACGAGAGAAGTGCAGCGCCTGTCTACGCCCTGCTGATGCTGAACCGGCTGATTCTATAGCATTGATCTCCCATCCAGAGTCTTGCAGAGATCGCTGCAAAATAGAGAGAGCATCAACTAGTCGATCATTTATACCTCCAAAGCGAATTACCATACGCGCATCAGAGATACAGACCCTACCTATATTCTGCCAGACTTGCCTTAGCTGCGAAGAAAACGTTTCTGGACTTGTATGATCAACTTGCCCGTATACCGAATAGTCCACACTCGGCTTTCCACCTAAGAACCACCATCTCAGCCACTGATCGGGCAGATAGGTACGCATACCATAATAAGGCGGCGACGTAATTACCCAACTAATCTTGCCTTTTCCTGGCAAGCGAGAAAATAACCACTTATCTCGACTGTCACCTTTAATGACTGTACCAACAGCTACAGTGGATTCCTGAGAATAAAATCTTTGGGCGCGCTCCTCAATAATTTTCAGCACATCGACAAACTCAGGAACCAAATTACGGGCTTTCCAAAAGTTGACAGCATATCGTGGTTTGGGACCATATGTCCTGGGTGATTGATTAGAGAAATATGTTGGGCGTGATTTGGGTCGTGGTCCATGAAGCGCCCCCATAATGATAGCGCGCAGCGCCTTACGAGCATCAGATTGGCAATTTCTCAAAAGTCCCTCTCTCAAACGGCAAAGCATCCATAACACATCTTTATGAAAAGCCCACTCCCAAAACTCACCAGCAGGCACATCATTGGGAGTTTCGATCTCATCAAGAATTCGTCGTGCCACTCGGACAATCATTTGAGGAGATGTATTCGCCAGCTTCGCTTGTGAAAGTGCCACCGCTACAGGGCTACTATCGATGCCCACAGAGGGCAATCCTAGAAGACGGCTGGCATAATTGGTGGTACCGCGTCCACAAAATGGATCAAGCACCCATTCACCTGAAGAGGCATGGGTACTAAGAATTGTATAGGGAAATCCAGGGGAAACATTGTGAAGTAGGGGCAAACTCCGTTCAAGGCTGCTCTCTTTGTATCAAAAGGAAGATTCATCGTTTTGTCTTCTCCCCGCTCGGACGTATGTTTTATAGTTCCGCTCTGGGTTCTTGTAAGAATGCCAGCCTTCGCCCTCCTGACCAAAGAGCTTATTTAGAGCCGTTCGGACTAAGTTGTAGGCGATGCGATTGCGATCTTGGAACTGCTCGGGAATGCGATGCTCAAGGATGCCTACTAGAGTTCCCCAAGCTACACCTTCCTGCCGTATTCGTTGCATGATATGGGCATCACGCTCAAGAGCGCCTATGGCTTGGCTCTTGTAAATCTCCAAAATATCTGGGCCATCAGGGGCAGCTTCATCCATAGGAGATCCATCACTTTGTACTGGGACATACTCATCTTTTGCAGACTGAGCGGCATACATTAGAGCTTGATTAACCACCTGCTGGTATTGTGATTTTAGATTGTGAGCAAAGGTTTCAACGGCATCTCTCGTATAGGAGGGGTCTAGCGTGCTGTATAGCCTCTCAAATGAAAGCACGCGCAAAGGAACAGGATAGGGTTTTCCACCAACAGAACTCCAAAAGATACCTTGTCCAGGAATAGGTTCATTCAAGAGTGCGCTAAGCAAATCTTCACTAAAGTGGGCATTGGCTCGCTGGAGATTAAGCAAATCAGCAGATGATAACAAGTGGAAAATAAACCAGTTATCCCCTTGGCTGAGAATTTCTGTGGGGATACTTCCTGGTTGTTGAGTGATAAGTAAGGCTCCAAGGTCGTATTTCCTACCCTCCTTTACCCAAGTGATGTAAGGTTCAGCAGCGGATGCGCGCTCACTGAGGACAGCCTGCGCCTCCTCAACAACAGCAATTGTTGGGATGGTTTTCGACTCTGCTTCTGTAAACTCCTTTTGGTTTCTATCAAAAATTTGGCGTAAGATGAGACCTGAAAGGGTCATAGCTTGGCCGCTACGCATCTGCGAGACATCAACGATACAAAGCTTTCCGTGGGAGAGTGCCTCGAAAAGCATATCCATAAGCTGACTACTTCGATCATGGAGCATGCGCACAATTGTACTCATATTCCCACGCGCTGCCAGCGCTTCAACATCTTGCCCCTTATCCAAATTGAGAATACGCTTGATCTCATCGAGAGGCGCTTGATTAGCATGCTGATCTATGAGATTTACCAACACTTCCCAAGTTTCTGGGGTTAGCCCTGCCAGCTTTCGGACGTTCTGTTGGTCTTGCCGCTCTGGTGGGAGCGCGATAGCCACTACATCGGATGCCCTGAGCCGACGAATATCTAACTTAATTCCTCCCGCAACAAACGACTGATAAAAGTCACTCGGAGCCTTCCGAGAAGTGAAGACCACTAATTTGTCCTGCAAAGCAGGAACATCACACAACCCAGGGCGCCCCTTGTCATCAGGCCAAAAATATTCACCATCACGATCAAAGATTATAGTGCCAACAGGCACCTGTCTGCCGCCACGCTTTGTAACAGTCGGAGTATGCTCATATAGTTTACTAAAAAGGAGTTTGTTAAGGTTAGACTTACCAAAACCTGCTCGTGCAAGGACAAATGAACGGCGAGAGACCAGGCTACCTATGGGAAAATTGACAAGAATCTCTGGACTCTTCCGTTGCATCCAGTCTGCTACATCAACATCATGGTCTCCTTGAGCATAGATATACTCCCCTAGCGCAAAATAGCCAATAGAAGCACCTTGTATATTATGCCCGGCTATTTCTCGCAAGACTTCGCCTGACGGAAAGGCAACAGGACTTCCAACATGGGGCAACCTACGATGTGAAGGCGCAAAGGTAAGCGACCCGCTGGCATTGGTTCTGAGTACACCAAGAACCCGAATATTAACACGGTATTTCAGATACTGTTCGCGCAAGTCTTCTGGTATGGCCCTTTGCTCCCGAACAGCTCGTATATTGAACTCCTCACCAACTCCGCTAGAAAGCTTTCCTTCTGAGGAAAGGGAAACAATACGCCCAAGGACGGCTTCATCTGGTGTCTCTAACTGAACAAGAAGAAACTGCCCGTGCATCGGAATGCTCTGAAAATCATTCCGATAAGGAAGAATCAAATCAGCATGGAACTCTAAGCCGCCTTCGCGGAACCCGCGGAAGACGCCAACGATTTGGTCACGAGGGAAAAGATCAATAGAAGGCATGAGTAGTCGCTCCTATTCGTAGCGCTTTTGTGCTGGATCAGTATCTTGCAGGCGGAAAACATCAAGTATAGCGCCCTCATTAGCAAGAGAGCTACGTATACCTTCGTAGACGTAATCCTGTAGAATGTCAAAATCGAAATCAATCAGAGCTGCGCTCTCATGAGCTTTCTGAAGGCATAAAGGATAAAAAGGCACAGGAAATCCATTGATGGCATCTGCCAGCATGAAACCTAGAATCTGTTGAGCTTCAGAGGCTTGAGGAAAGAAAATATCAACGGGCCAGACAGGATCACGCCGCCCACTGCCTGTACTACTAAGCTTCTTTCCTGACAGATTGCAAGTAAGCGTTGACCGTATCAATGGGGCGTTTGCCCAGGTTGCGATAGCCCTGGTGCGGGCGCTCGGTGTTGTAAGAAACGAGCCAGCGATCAAA
>Ga0209062_1005448_pt1 | contig 12345 bp, 8 predicted proteins | sample Coa_R2_2_FD_187158 | JGI IMG/M metagenome (GOLD analysis project Ga0209062, IMG submission 187158) | Surface soil microbial communities from Centralia Pennsylvania, which are recovering from an underground coalmine fire - Coalmine... | ecosystem: Environmental > Terrestrial > Soil > Unclassified ... | reverse complement strand
AACGCCCCATTAGAGCTGGAAGGAATCATTGCCAAGGCGCTTGAAAAAGACCGGGAGCTGCGCTACCAGGCCGCGTCAGAAATTCGGGCCGACCTGAAACGGCTGAAGCGCGATACCGATTCCCGCAACAGCATTATCGCCACCGGCACGCTGCCAGCGGTGCGGCATCGCGGGTGGACATGGAAGGCGTTAACCGCGGCAGTTCTGTTTGTGATGATTATCGCGGGCATTATTTTAGTCGAGTCTCCCGCAAAAGTGCCTGTGGTAACAGGGGTCACGCAGATCACGCGCGACGGCATGGCCTACAAAACCGGTCTGCTTACGGATGGTACGCGGATCTATTTCAGCGCGGTGAAAGACAAGTATCTCGTGATTGCGCAAGCATCCGCAAATGCAGGCGACACCGCGCTCCTGAACACGCAAGCCATGGGGTTATATGCCGCGGATTTGTCGGCCGACGGTTCTGAGATTCTCGCAGTTAAGCATTCGGGAACGGACTTGGCGGGGGAGTTTTGGGCAGTACCGTTGCCGACAGGAACGCCTCGGAAACTCGGCAACGATATGGGAAAAACGGCTGTATGGTCGCGTGATGGGCAGTGGATGGTATACGTTCGTGGGACTGACCTCTTTGTCGCGCGCCGTGACGGTAGCGGCAGCCGCAAGATCGTCACCATTGACGGGCAGCTACAAGCTCCGGCGTTTTCCCCCGACGGAAAGCTCATTCGATTCACGAAACGGCAGGCAACAGCAAATGTAATGTCTTTATGGGAGGTTCGTCTAAACGGCACAGAACTGCGCGAACTATTCCCGGGGTTTTCCGAGTCGCAAGTCTGTTGTGGAAAATGGAGCCACGATGGCAAGTACTTCGTTTTCAGGGTTGGTTCCGGAGAAATTTGGGCGACACGAGAGGCCGCAGGAATGTTCGATCGCGCGAGCGGTAAGCCATTTCAACTTACCACAGGACCGCTCGCCTACTTTACACCTACTCCGAGTCCCGACGGCAAGCGAGTCTACGTCATCGGCCAGCAAATGCGAGGAGAACTGCAGAAGTACAATCCCAAGCTGAACCAGTTCGAGCCACTGTTGGGCGGCATTTCTGCCGGAGAACTCGATTTTTCTCCCGATGGAAAATGGGTTACTTATATCTCGCTTCCCGACCAGATTCTGTTTCGCAGCCGTACTGACGGAAGCGACAAAATACAGCTGACATTCCCACCCTTGCGCGCGAGTCTGCCAAAGTGGTCGCCAGACGGAAAACAGATCGCCTTCACAGGAATCCGGAAAGGAAAAAGTTCCAAGGTGTTTCTTGTTTCCGCCCAGGGCGGCGTTCCAATGGAGTTGCTCCCCGAGGAAATTGGCGAAGTAGACGTCAACTGGTCTCCGGATGGGAAGCGCATCGCGTTCGGCAGGATCGCGAACGTTGCCGATGTGCTCACACCTTCGCTCCAACTCGTGGACCTTGCTACGTGTACCGTATCGGCAATGCCCGGATCGGACGGATTCTTCAGTCCGCATTGGTCACCGGACGGGCGCTACCTCGCTGCCCTATCCACCGACTCGAGGACACTGATGCTATTCGATTGGCAGACCGGTAAGTGGTCTCAGTGGCTGACGGAACCCGATGCAATTTCATTCCCGCGCTGGTCGGCAAATAGTAAGTCAATGATTTTCAGTTCCATGTATCCCGAACCGGGCTTCCGGCGCATTCGACTTGGTCAGACCAAGTCTGAACTGTTCGTTAGAACCGGCGATCTGAAGATCTATCACGGCATCTGGGGTGCCTGGACGGGACTTGGCCCGAATGATACCCCTACTCTGGTGCGCGACATCAGTTCAGAAGAGATTTACGCGCTGGAATTGCAGAACCCCCTCTGAGTCTTTTGTCCTCGAAGGCACATTCGTCAGGCCGACCGCATTGCACCACTTCTAAGCCGAATAAAAAACATTGATTGGACCTATTGACGTGCGCCATCTACGCTCAACATGCTGATATATATCCATTCGCGCGTGCCCGCTGGACCGCTAACGTCCAGCCGATTCGTCATCGATTTGAACATATTCGCCATCTTGTTGGACGGGCGCATGAAAGCTTATCCCATGAAGATTGCTGGATTGCTATTACTGGTGTCTGGCTGGTTGCTGGTGGTTGCCACGATCGCTCTGCTTGGACCCGCTCCAGCACGCGGCGCGTTTGTCGCCGCCGGAATTGCCGTTGAGATCCTCGGTCTTGGGTTGTTGAGTCGCTCCCACTCTAACTGGCGAGAGGATCAGGGTTGATTACTCCTCCCGCACTTTCCGATGCCAGCTTCGCATTGTGCATCGCGCTGCTTGCGCTGATTCCATTCGCGGCCATTGGATTTGCGCTCATCAACACCGGCCTCGGGCGCTCGCGCAGTGCAGCGCATGCCATGCTCGCATCACTCTGCGTGCCTGGCGTGGCCGCGATCAGCTTCGTCATCTTCGGCTTTGCCTGGGAAGGGACTGCCGGCGGTTCGGCACACATCCTTATCATGCGCGGCAATCCCTGGAACTGGCTTGCCGTGCAACCGCTCTTCTTTCGCGGACTCGTGCCCGGCAGCAACGCCTCGCTGATTGCATACATGCAAATGCTGTGTGTTGGTATCGCCGCGCTGATCCCGCTAGGCAGTGGCACCGATCGATGGAAACTCGGCGCGATCTGCGGTTCGACATTTCTCTTTTCCGCCATTACTTATCCGATCTTCGCGCACTGGGTCTGGGGAGGCGGATGGCTAACCGAATTGTCACGCTATGGGATGGGGCTCGGGTTGATCGATTGCGGAGGATCAGGGACGATTCACGCCGCCGGTGGACTCACGGCCTTGTCGATTGCGTGGCTACTCGGTCCGCGCCGTGGCAAGTACTCGCACGACGGGATGCCAACAGCCATTCCGGGACACAACTCCACGCTTGTGCTTGTCGGTTGCATGTTCGCCCTCATTGGATTTCTTGCGCTGAACTCTGCGGGCGCGCTCCTGCTGGCGGGCGTATCTCGATGGCAACTCGTGCTGGTACTCGTAAATACGTTTCTCGCGGCAGCCACAAGCAGCCTGGCCACACTCGGGACCACGCGCATTCGATTCGGCAAGCCCGATGCTTCTCTGAGCGCCAACGGCTGGATCGCCGGACTGGTTGCGATCAGCGCTTCTTGCGCCTTTGTCGTTCCTGCCGCAGCAATTCTGATTGGAGCCGTCGCTGGAATGCTGCTTCCCTTCGCGATCGATGTTTTCGAATTTCGGCTGGGGATCGACGACCCCGGTGGCTCAATTTCCGTTCATGGCGTAGCTGGCTTATGGGGTCTGTTTGCCGCAGGACTGTTTGCTCACCTCTCCGGCAGCGGCCCTGGGCAACTGCTGGCGCAAATTATTGGCATCGCGACATTGCTCGGATTTGTTCTGCCTCTAACCTATGGACTCAATTGGGCGCTCGACCGCGTCTATCCGCAGCGGGTTTCGGGCGACGGCGAACGGCAGGGCATGGACCTGCACGAACTCGGCGCGGACGCCTACCCCGAATTCGCCATCCATACCGACGAATTCATGACTCGCTAAAGTTGTCACGAATACGTCATTCCGCATCCGCTTACAATATCCGCCAGCACCTGCGGGATTTCACATCATGAAAACTGTGCTGGCAATCCTTGCCCTGTTTGCCTTTCTGTCTTGCAACGGAGGCCACTCCAATTCATCCAGTTCGTCAGGATCAAATCCTCCGCCGTCTCCCGGCCAGCCAAGTAGCGGCGCAACCGACGTCCTGACTTACCACAACGACGTCGCACGCACCGGCCAGAATCTCGCTGAAACAGTGTTGACGATTTCCAATGTGAATTCTTCTACCTTCGGCAAAGTCGGATTCCTCGATGTAGATGGCAAAGTGGACGGTGAGCCGCTGTACGCCTCAGGAGTGACGATTTCAGGCACAAAGCACAACGTGGTTTTCGCCGTAACCGAACACGACAGCGTCTACGCCTTCGATCCCGACAGCGGCACCCAGCTATGGCATGTCTCCGTGCTGGGTTCAGGAGAAACAACCAGCGATGATCACGGCTGCTCCCAGATCACGCCAGAAATCGGCATAACCTCCACACCAGTAATCGACCGCACGCAAGGCACGAATGGTGCGATTTACGTGGTCGCCATGTCGAAGGATGGATCTGGACACTACCATCAGCGACTTCATGCCCTTGATTTGACCACCGGCGCAGAGCTATTCGGCGGACCCACCGAGATTCAGGCGAGCTATCCTGGAAACGGCGCCAACAGCTCTGGAGGGAAAGTCATCTTCGACCCCGGCCAGTACGCCGAGCGTGCCGGACTGCTTCTGATAAACGGCAATGTCTACCTGGGCTGGACATCGCATTGCGATCAAGACCCTTACACAGGCTGGCTCATGGCCTATAGCGAGTCAACGCTCGCACAAACGAGCGTGCTGAACCTGACACCAAATGGATCCGAGGGCTCCATCTGGATGAGCGGCACAGCAATGGCAGCCGATAGCTCCGGCAACATTTACTTCCTCGATGCGAATGGAAGCTTCGATACCACCCTGAACGCGAACGGCTTCCCGACCCAGTGCGACTTCGGCAACTCCTTCATGAAAGTAGCCACCTCAGGCGGGCTCTCGGTTGCGGATTACTTTGCGGTTTCGACCACCGTCGCCGAATCAAATGCCGATGAAGATCTAGGCTCCGGAGGCGCACTCGTCCTTCCGGATCTGACCGACGCATCCGGGCAAGTTCACCACCTTGCGGTGGGTGCCGGCAAAGATCAGAACATCTACGTGGTGAGTCGCGACAACATGGGCAAATTCAATCCTAGCAGCAACAACATCTATCAGGAGATCACGGGACAACTAAGCGGCAGCGAATTCGCGATGCCCACCTATTTCAATGGCGTCATCTATTACGGCGCGGTGGGAGACAACGTCAAAGCCTTTCCTATTGCCAACGCCAGGCTGGCGACTTCGCCCAGCAGCCAGACTTCTGGCAGCTTCACCTACCCCGGTTCTACGCCAAGCGTTTCGGCAAACGGCACCTCGAACGGCATCGTCTGGGCTGTCGAGAACAGCAGCCCCGCCGTACTTCATGCCTACAATGCCGCCGATCTGTCGAAAGAACTTTACAACAGCAATCAGGCAGGCACCCGTGACAACTTCGGGCCGGGCAACAAGTTCATCACCCCAATGATTGCCAACGGCAAAGTGTTCGTCGGCACGCAAAATGGGGTCGCGATTTTCGGTCTGCTGAAATGACGGAACGCCAACCATTAATGGCGCAATTCTCTGATTAACCAGCAAACAGATCGAGGTTTTTTGAATACAGTGGTGCCCCAGGTTCGCGTCCTTCTTTTGGACGCTAACCTGGGATAATCGCCTCACCACACACCCTCGCAAAAAGTAGCGCTGGTATCTTGCCGGGCGTTGCGATCTGGGCGAGACGCCCACATCGACAGCCGCCGGGACGGCGGCGGTACAACGGCCCTTAGTGCTTCGCCACCCACAGCAGCAGCCCGAAAATCACAATCGGGATCAGCGCCATCGCTACATAGAAGAGAATTCTTCGTAGCCATGGGGTGCGCTTCTGTTTCCAGTCCTTCAGTTCCGGGCGCTCGGCGACTCCCACCTGGTCCTGATGCTCCAAATCCCACGCAAATTCGTGGGCGGAGGCATACCGCTGTTTGGGATCGCGCTCGATTGCGCGATAAATGATCTCCTGCAACTGCGGCGAAATTGTCGGATCGATCTCCCGCGGCGGCGTCGGATTATTCAACAGCCGGTCGTTCATGATAATGAACGCGTTGGCACCGGTGAAGGGTACTTTACCGGTCAGCATCTCGTAGAGCATCACGCCGACAGCATACAGATCACTGCGCGCATCACCGCGTTTCCCTCTGACCTGCTCGGGAGAAATGTAATCCGGCGTGCCCATCGTCTGCGACAGCTTCGCAAACGTCAGCCGCCGCGACCCTACGTTGGCAGCGATCCCGAAATCGATGAGCTTAATTTCGTCATTCTCATCGATCATGATATTTTCCGGCTTCAGGTCGCGATGTACCACGCCGTTCTTGTGGATGTAGTCGAGGGCGTTCAGAATGCGGGTAATGATCCGAACCACTCGCTCGGGCGGCATCTTGCCGCTTTCGTTAAGAACCTGCCGCAGCAGGCGGCCCTCAACCCATTCCATCACCATGTAAACGCGGCTGCGGTCTTCGTTGGTGAAAACCTTCATTACTCCGGGATGGTCGAGCTTCTGCCCTATCTCCTGCTCGCGCGTGAAGCGGTCGAAAAAGGCGGGATCGCCTTCCATTTCAGGATGAGGAACTTTGATGGCGACCTTGCGTCCAGTGCGGAGATCGATGCCGCGGAAGATTGAAGCCATGCCGCTGCGTGCGGCGACGCCTTCAATCTGGTAGTGGTCGATCTGGTCGCCCGCGTGGATTGCGTTCATTTTGAGTTCGGGTCGGTCGTCCTGTGTCGGCTAACCCGGTTCAGCGCAGCTTGTACGGACGCCCGCGGTACATTCCCACGCGCTCCACGCTGCGAATACGGATCAACTGCAGGCTGATATTATCACTGCCGTCTCGCTGCTTCGCAATTGCCACCAACCTCTCGGCTGCTGAGTTCAAATCGGTGCCATGTCCGGCGACTGCCGCGATTTCCGACGCCTCAACCGCCCCATGCAGCCCGTCCGAGCAGAGCATTAAGACGTCGCCTGCCATCACCTGATGTTCGCTCGTGTCGACATTCACAAACATTTCAGTTCCCAGCGACCGGCTGAGCAGGTGCTTCGTCGCTGCTCTCGAAGCCTCACCCACAGTCATCAGCCCGAGGCGAATCTGCTCATTTGGCACCGTGTGATCACGAGTCAGAATATGCGCATGTCCGCGTCGCACCAGGTAACACCGCGAATCACCGACATGCGAGATAACGGCCCGATCAAAGCGCAGCGCACAGGCAACAAAGGTCGTCGCCATGTTTACACCGCCGGGCCTCGCTGCCATGCCCGTCTCGAACACCCGCGTGTTTGCGGCTTGTACGAGTTTCGGCAAAAGGTTTGAATGCAACTCACCGGCTGCTGCCTTGCGAAATCCCTCCACTACACTTTCGACCGCGACCTGCGAGGCTACCTCGCCCTTATCCTGGCCACCTACCCCGTCTGCAAGAGTGAAAAGCCATCCATGGGAACGCGACTGTGCCGGACTTTCCGGCGCAAAATGGCCAAGAAAATCTTCGTTATGATCGCGAACCAGTCCCGGATCGCTCAGTTGCGCGAACTCAAGATCCAACATCGATGTGTGTTCGTTCGGAAGATCGCTCGCGATTTTAACAGCCTGCCTGGCACTGGAATGTCGGGGCAACATTGTCATCCCCTTGCACGCTCAATGTGTTAACGGGTAGCTGGTAGCAAGCAGCTGGTGGCACGTTCATCTTCCAGCTACAAGCTGCCAGCTACCCATTCGTACGCTGCTTCAGCTCATCACATCACGCGACACTGCTGCTTTGCGCGCGAGCGATGAGGGTTGTGCGCCCCGACTTTTTGCTGGAGCGGATGAAGTAGATACCACCATAGATTCCCCACACCGCGGCAATTCCCAAGGCAAGCAGCGGCTCCAGCTTGGTGCCGTAACCCATGAACGGACCAATCACGTAAAACGCCATGCAAGCCAAATTTGCAAGCAATCCGAGGATCGGAATAATCAGGTGCTTCAATGCATTGAACTTCGGATGCCTATGGAAGGCAACGATGCACGTGATGCAGCTCAACATGTAAAGAAGGAACGTGCCGAAGTTCGACGCCAGGGTTATCGTGAGCAGCGAGTTCGGCAGTGCGGCCATCTTGTCATGCGTGCTGTATCCGAAGCTGGAGAATATTCCATGCGGTAATGCCTGGATTGCCGCATCCGTCGGTGCGCCGGCGTCGCCAAACACCATCGCGACGGTAATGCATCCCACGATCGCCGAGATGATCGCCAAAGTCCAGATGGCTTTATGCGGAGTCAGGTTTTTCGAATGCAGCATGCCGAAGTGCTCCGGCACTTCCTGATCCTTACCCATCGCGTACGTGACGCGCGCTCCGGTATTCATGCAGGAGAGCGTCGTGCCGATCAGCGCGAGGAACACCGTGAACGCCTCCACCAGCATGAAGATGCGCCCTCGTCCGGCGCCGAACAGAGCGTCCCCAACCACAACCATCATGTCGCCGATCGGCGCCGCCGAGCTTGATGCGCTCGCCATCGTGTAACCGCTATTCAGGAAGTAGTTCGCCGCGAAGTACTCGAACAGGTAGCAGAACATTCCTTGAACCAGTAGCGAGACGATCACCGCAATCGGCACATCACGCTTGGCGTTCTTCGCTTCACCGCCCATCGCAGTCACCGACTCAAATCCTACCAGGATGAGAATCGCAACCGTCGCCTGCACGAAAACCCAGCCCCAGTTGTGCGCGCGAATTACTGAAGAGGCAGTTGGATGCGTCTGAAATGCGCCGCTGGAGTCAGTGGCGGGATAGCTGATGTGATACGGAACCGGCTGACCCGAAGCATCCAACAGCGGCTGTGGCCGGCCATTTGAATCACGGACGATCGTATCGGTCGCTGTGCCGTTGACCACTGTCTTCGTCGTCGCGAATTCATAGCTGTACGCAGCGCCGGAGGTCGAGTCGAACTGGAAAGCAACGCTCCCCGGGGGATGGTTCATGCGGTACCCGAGCGCCAGCACCGAGAACAACACCAGAGCCGTGATCTGGATGACATTGATCGCAATGTTGACGGAAGTCGAACCGTTTACGCCGCGATGCGCAATGTACGCTACGACGAACGAGAAGACGACGGCCACCAGCATCATGAACAGTGTGCCGGGATTGGATGCGCTCATCACGTTCGGCCATAGCGTCCCCACCAGATATCCACACAAGATACCCATGACGCCGACCATCACACCTGGGTAGATCCAGTAATAGAGGTGCGAAGCCCAGCCGATAATGAACTTCGACAACCGCGCATACGGCCATGCGGTGTCATGATTCAGGAAAGACTGCTCAGCGAAGTAGTACGAACTGCCGGTTCCGGGATACAACTTCGCCATTTCCGCGTAACAGACCGCAGTTGCAAGACAAAGACACAGCGCCAGCACAATGCCGGCCCACATGGCAGGCGCGGTTACGCCGGTAGTTGCTTGGGTGTAGAACGTGAGCCAGAGAAAAGCCCCTGGAGCGATGAGCGCCATCGCATTCATCGTCAGACCGGTCAGGCCTAACGTTGGTTTCATTTCAGCTGCGCCTGTTTCCGCCATGCGCAAATCTCCTTGGTGTTGGATTTGGTCGGGACTGCCTCTGGGAGAGAGGCAATCCCGGATGTTATTTGGCCTCGCGGCTGTCGAAGGTGAGGATCATCCCCGCAGCAAGCGTGTTCTGGTCTTTCACTAAACCGTTCGTGTTCTTCAGGAATGCCGGCTCATTCGACATGTCACGCCGGAATTCCAGGCGCGTGATCAGGTTGCTGGTTACCATCCTCTGGAAGGTGGTGGTGAACTCGTTGAAGTGCTGAATCGTGCCAGTGGTGAAGCCGCTGTGGTCGTCATAGTATTCATATCGTGTCGCGAATGAATACTTGTCGTTCCACGCATACTTTACGTAACCGGCGATGCCGCTCCACCACACGACGGGAGCTGTCATGATCGGCAGGCCAGTCGTCGGATCGACGGGACGGTCGCCGCGACCGTAGTCGTAGTTCGCCATCAACGAGAGCTTGCTAGTGGCGTTGTAGGTGAGAACGGTGTCATAGGTCTGGCGCGTGGTCTTATTCGTATTTTTCTGTTCTGGGCCCCAGAAGCCTGTCTCAGTCAGCCCCCATTTCTTGGTCGGATTCCATCCGAAGCTCATTCCGTAGGTCTTGCCCGAGTTGTTGTCGATGATGTCGTTCCAGCCGTTCACCAGGAATCCGGTCAGGTTGTACTTGTCGTTGAAGGTATATTTCGCTCGCAAACCGAAGTGATAGAAGGGAATCGCATACCCGAACAGCAACCCGCGTGAATAGTTCCAGTTGTCCTTGGACTCGATTACTTCGGCGCCCATCGGTGTAACGAACTTGCCGAAATCGACCTGCAGGCCTTTACCTACTGGGGCCAGATAGGAGAAATAGGCTTCCTTGAGGTACTGAGCAAAGCCAAGGCCGCCTGGATCGCTCGCATTGACCACGTTCATGGCATTGCCGAAACCGAGTGCAACGTGATATCCGGTGCGGCTCGCGGCTGCATCAGGCGCTTTATCCACGATCAACTCCACCATGTTCAGAGAGAGATTGTTGGAGTTGGTGTCGAACACTCGATAACCATTCAGCCGGTCGGCTGGCTGATTGGTGTTGTAGTTGTAATAGCCGTCAACGAAGCCGCTGATCGAGGTCGGCCCCAGCAGGCTGGCGATGGTGGTCTTCGCAGGTGCGCTGGGTTGAGCCGGAGTCGATTCAACCGCAGTATTGGCGGCCGGTGCTGCAGCAGTTGGTGCCGAGGCACTCTGCTTCATCGTCGCCAGCTGTGCCTGCAGAGCAGTTAGTTGTTTTTCCAGGTCGGCAACCCGCTTCGATAAGTCGTCCGCCGAAGGACTCGCGTCAGTTGAAGCTTGCCCTCTACACAGTGGCGCTACGAGGAGTGCCGCGGTAAGTACTAACAGTAAGGGAATCCCGGAGCTGTTCTTTTTCATTAATCGGACTGCTCACTTTTCCCCCCAAAACAAATCGTGCATGCCCCATCCTTGCGCACGACCTGTAGACCAGTTGCTGCAAGTTACCTTTGAGCGAAGCTGCAGTCCAATACATAGTTTTTGTTGCTGACATCAAAATTCGCACTAAGAAATTAAATCTATGGGTGGGATAAATATTGGTTGTGAACAACGTTTATTTCCCGATGCAGAAGCTGCCAAAGATATGATTCAGAATGTCATCCGCCGTAGTCGCCCCGGTAATCTCGTCCAGAGCGCGTAAGGCGCCGTACAGGTCCAGAAGGATCATTTCGTGCGGTACCCGCTCTCGTGTTGAGTTCGTGGCCTCATCGAGCGACTTCGTCGCATTCTCCACCAGCCCAGCCTGCCGCATATTCGTTAAGAACGTGGCTTCGGGCTGAACACCGGCATCTCCGCTGATTTGGCGCAGTACTTCGTCCCGCAGTTCGCCAATTCCTTCGCCAGTCACTGCCGAGGTGCGCACGCTCGGAACCCCATTACTCCGGTGCGAAACGGGGGCCGAAGCAAGGTCTGCCTTGTTCTCCACCACAATCGCGCGCCGCTGCTCGACTTGCGCCAGCAGCTCTTGATCTTCTTCATGCGCCGGCTCCGACGAGTCCAGCACCACCAGCACCATATCGGCATCCGCCAGCGCTTCCATCGATTTGCGAATGCCAATGCTCTCGGCTTCGTCCAAAGCTTTGCGGATCCCAGCAGTATCCACCAGCTTTACCGGAATCCCACCAATCGCGACAGTCTCGCTTACCAAGTCACGCGTCGTGCCAGGAATTGCGGTTACAATCGCGCGCTCGCGCTCAACGAGCCGGTTGAACAAACTCGATTTACCTACGTTGGGCCGTCCGACAATCGCCAACGTCAGGCCTTCATGCACTAACTTCCCATAGGCGAAGGATCGCAACAGCGTGTTCAGACCGGCGCGAATTTCGGCCATGCGGTTCAGAATGATCTCCGGCGCAAGCACCGGCACATCATCTTCGGCGAAATCGACTCCCGCTTCCATCAACGCAATTAATTCGACGAGTTTCTGCTTAATTGGCTGTAACCGGTGCGAAAGTGCACCCTGCAATTGTTGTGCTGCCACGCGCGCCTGGTACAAAGTTTGCGAGTCAATGAGGTCGCGCACCGCCTCGGCTTGTGTCAGATCGATTCGCCCGTTGAGAAACGCGCGCATGGTGAATTCACCCGGCTCTGCCAGCCGTGCACCTGCTGATTGCGCAAGCTCCAGGACACGCTGAAGGACCACGGGCGAACCATGCGCCGCGATTTCGACTATGTCGTCGGTTGTGTACGAGTGTGGCTTCTGAAAAAACGTCACGACGATTTCGTCGACGCGCTCACCTGACTCCGGCTCAACCAGTTCGCCGAATATAGCTCGTCCAACCTCCATCGAGCGCGGCAGCCGAAGCATTGGTTCGGCAATCGTTCGCGCTTCCGGCCCTGACAGTCGCACAATTCCTATCCCGCCTCGTCCCGCAGGCGTAGAAATGGCGACAATGGTATCGTCGAGATTCATGCCTGATTAATTGTAATGATTTGCTTCTGGACTCGCGGATAGCCGAACGGCGGACCTACGCGCGGGCCAGGGCACCCGCGCC
>Ga0209062_1005441_pt1 | contig 12358 bp, 10 predicted proteins | sample Coa_R2_2_FD_187158 | JGI IMG/M metagenome (GOLD analysis project Ga0209062, IMG submission 187158) | Surface soil microbial communities from Centralia Pennsylvania, which are recovering from an underground coalmine fire - Coalmine... | ecosystem: Environmental > Terrestrial > Soil > Unclassified... | reverse complement strand
GGCGGCCCTGGACGCCGCGCTGGCGCCGGGAGGCGCGATGACCATGCTGCACATCCCGCCGGTCGAGCTCGAGCCCGACATGGTGGCCGATCGGCTCCTGAGCACGCTGGATCGCAGCGGGGCGCGGCGCCTGGTGATCGACAGCCTGGCCGAGCTGGAGCGTGCCGTCGCGGCCGGCGGCGACCCGCGTCGCATCGACGAATATATGGCGGCGCTGGTGGTGGCGCTGCACCGGCGCGGCGTGACAGGCCTGGTGATCAAGGAGACGCGTCACGCCTTGGCCGAGGTGACCGAGTATGCCACCGATCTGCCCGGGATGCTGACCGACAACGTCCTGCTGCTGGAACACCTGGCGCAGGGTGACCGCCTCGGCCGCGTGCTCTCCGTGGTGAAGATGCGTTTCTCCGCCCACGACATCGCCAGGCATCGCTTCCTCATCGCCCCGCCCGACGGCCTGTGGATCCTGCCCGCCGACGGGGACCAGCGCTCGGGGGTGTGACATGAGTGCGGAGCGCAGCGACACCTGCTCTGGACCGGCGGGCCCTATCCCCGCGTCTTCACCCCTCGTGGTGTTGATCGTCGAGGATGAGCGGTCCATCGCGGCCGTCGTGGCGGAGGTGGTTGCGGATCTGGGCTACACCCCGCTGGTGGCCGCGCAGGGTCGCCAGGCGCTGGAGTTGGCGCGCGAGAGCTGGCCGGCCCTGGTCATCACCGACCTGATGATGCCGCGGATGGACGGCGCCGCCTTGATCGAGTCTCTGCGCGCGGAGGCGGCGGAGCGCTCCAACCACACACCGCCGATCCTGCTGCTGACGGCCGCGAGCCCGCGCTATGCGCGGGAGGCGGGTGCCGACGCCATCCTGAGCAAACCCTTCGACCTCACGCAGCTGGAGGCGGCCATCCGGCGTCTGCTCGGGGTGCGCTGAGAACGATCGGCGCGAAGCTCCCGTAGGCTACGGTGCAAGCAAGGGGGGAGTAGATCAGGGAGGCCTATTGATTTCCACGATGCCTATTGAATCCATGCACGTCTACATGCTATACACTTATCCATAGGGAGATGAGCGACTGCCATGAAGATCATATCACCGTCCGCCAAACTGCGACTGTTCGTGCGCGGGGCGAGCAGCATTTTCGACATGGCGGGCACCCAGCGCAACTATATTGAAAGACCGCGGCGACGGTGGCGCCCGGCCACGGACCAACAAGCCCTGTGGCACGACTTCCTTGCTGTGGACAGGGATCTACACACTGTGGCCTTACGTTCCCAGAAAGACCGTCAACTAGCAGGCTCTCCCAAGCCGTAGCCTAACGTGGTACGTCGCCTAAAGCCAAAGCGGCGAGCTGTTTCTCCGTCTCGCAAGCCACGTACGGCGATCTCTGTACCCACATCAGCGGCGGAGACTTTCACCCCTATTGCCGCACCCACCGTGGCGAGTATTCCAGTAACACAATTGTCGCAAGTCACGACGATAGCGGCCTATAAGGGACCAACTCCCCCAGCAGAGTATCTGCGCGAGATCGAGGCAATCGTACCGGGGGGCGCTCAACAGATTTTGGATTGGACGAGGACGGAGACTGAGCATCGGCGTGCTATTGAACGGGAGGAACAGGCCCTCGAACGGCTTGCAATTACCGAGGATGTGCGTATCGTGCGCCGCGGTCAGGAGTTCGGGATGGCCGGGGTGGCACTGTGCATTGTGGCAGCGTTGATCGCGGCGCTGACCGGTCACGATACGGTAGGAGTGGCGCTGGCCGCCGCACTCGTTGGCCTTGCTGGCGCGTTTCTGGCAGCGCGGTTGATCGGGTCTCGTACATCGGATTCCGGATCAACCAACAAGAAACCGTCTTGCTGACAACCGTCTTTCCACCAGGGTTCTACGCTCCTGTAGCGGCGAAGAACCCCGGCCTCTCAGACACTCCCCAGTTTCTTGTCCAGCGCTTCCACGAAGAAGTACTCGCCCCACATCACGCTCTCGTCCACGCCCAGCCCTTTGCGCTCGTGGTACATGCCGTGCTTGAGGATGCCTTCCCAGCCCGGCGTGTCGATGGCCAGGAACTCGGACCCGCACAGCGTGGACAGGATGGTCAGGGCGTAGGCGTGATAGCGCTCGGCGCGGGCCGGCTCGTCGGCGATCTCGGCCAGTTGCAGCAGGCCGGAGGCGGCGATGGCCGCGGCCGAGCTTTCGTAGGGATGTGCCGGGTGCGGCTCGTCCCAGTCGTTGGGCGGGACGCCGTGGGCGGGCGTGCGCTCGATGTAGAAGTCGGCGCAGCGCTGCGCGGTGTCCAGGAAACGGCGGTCGCCCGTGAAGCGGTAGACGGTGCCGAAGCCGTACAGCGCCCAGGTCAGCCCGCGCGCCCAGGAGGAGTCGCCGCGCCAGCCCTGGTGGGTGCTCTGGCGCAGGAACTCCCCCGTTTGCAGGTCGAAGATGCCCTCGTGCGCCGTGCTGCCGTCGCCGCGCACCAGGAAGCGGCGCGTGGTCAGGCAATGTTCGTCGGCGAGGCGCCGTAACCCGGCATCGCCGCGCTGCTCCGCCGCGTAGTAGATGATGCCGACGTTCATCATGATGTCGATGAAGAGGCTCTCCGGCGCCACGAACGAGCGCAGGTAGCGCCCCTTCTCCATGAAGCGCAGCGCCTGTGTACGGCCGGCCTGGATGACGACCTCGTTCGCGCCCGGGTCGCCAGTCAGGTCGTACCAGCGCTTCCACGAGGACCAGAACAGGAAGCCCAGGTCATGCACAGTGCGGTCGTGCTGGCGGTGCTCGATCAAGCGGGAGTAGTGTTCGGCACGCTCGCGCCACCAGGCATCCCCGGTGCGCCGCGCGAAGATCCACAGCAGGCCGCACAGGAACCCCTCGCACCAGTTGGTCCAGGCCTCGCCCTCCGAGAGCCAGCGTCCCCCGGTTGTGTAGAGGGGGAAATGGTCGGGGTAGGTCGTGATCAGCCGCCGCACCTGCCCCTGCGCGAACTCCAGGGCGCGCCCGGCCTGCCCGGCCAGCGCCGCCGGTAACGGATCGCCTATGGCCATTGTTGCATTCCTCCCACTATGCTCGTACGCGGATCGCCATCTGGCCTGGGAGCGCCGGCTTCCAGCCGGCACGCGCAGGCCGGCAAGATGCCGGCGCTCCCAGGATGCGCGGTCGCCGGGCGTAGACGCACCCGAATCGGCTCATTCACCCTTGAATTGCGGCGGCCGGCGTTCGCGAAATGCCGCCAGCCCTTCCTGCGCATCGGCCGTGGCCGCGGCCAGCGCGCCGGCCAGCCCCTCCAGGGTCACGCCGCCGGCCTGCCCGAGCCCGCCGTCGATGATGGCCTTGGCGATCTGCACTGAGACGGGCGCGTTGGCGCCGATCTCGCGCGCGATCTCGGTGGCGCGCTCCAGGACCGCTTCACGCGGCACGACCTCGTTGACCAGCCCCCAGCGCTCGGCCGTGGCGGCGTCGATGCGCCGCCCGGTAAAGATCACCTCCTTGGCACGCCCGGCGCCGATTAGCGCCGGCAGCCGCTGCGTGCCGGCCCACCCCGGTATGGTGGCCAGCTTCACCTCCGGGAAAGCCAGCTCGGCCTCCGCCGCGGCGATGCGCAGATCGGCGGCCAGGGCGATCTCCAGGCCGCCGCCGAAGGTATGGCCGTTCAGCGCGGCGATGACCGGCTGCCGCAGACGGGCCACGCGCTCGAAGACGCGGTGGCCCTCGCGTATCCAGCGGCGCCACATGTCCAGCGGGCGCAGCGCGGCCCAGGCGTTGATGTCGGCCCCGACGCAGAAGGCCCGCTCACCGGCACCCGTCAGGATGACGGCGCGCACGCCGCTATCGCGCTCCAGACGGTCGATGGCCACCTCCAACTGTTCGAGCATCGGCGGGTCGACCGCGTTGAGCTTGCGTGGCCGGTTCAGGGTGAGCGTGGCCAGCGGCCCCTCAAGATTCAGAAGTACGCGGGGTTCGTCCGCGGCGGATGTGCTAGCCATCTTCTACGCACCTAGGCCGCGAGTGTTCGCTGTTCGGGAGCGCCGGCGGACGAGGACGTCCGCGGTCCCAGACCTGACCCGCTCCCCGATGTACAGGCACGGGCTTAGCCCTCCTCACCGGAGCGTAGACGTGCGGCCAGCCGCTCGGCCGCCCGCAGGCAAACGGCCCACAGGGTCAGGCTTGGGTTGACGCCCGGACAGGAGGGAAAGGTCGCGCCGCTGAAGACGTAGAGCCCCGGCGTGTCGTGGACGCACAGCTCGCGATCGACCACCGAGGTGGTGGGGTCGTCGCCCATGCGGCAGCCGCCGAGCTCATGGCTGCTGCCGGCGCCGGTGAAGCGCGGGCCGCGCCAGGTCTTGTTCGCGCCCATGGCACGCAGTATCTCCTCTGCGCGCCCCTCCATCCAGTCGGCCAGGCGGTGCTCGTTGGGCTGCAGATCGTAGGTGATGCGCACCACCGGCAGACCCAATCCGCCGCGGTCGCGGTGGCGCGGGTCCAGGTCCAGGTAGTTGCCGGCGTAGGGCAGCGCATCGGGCTGGATGCGCACCACGCCGAGGTGCTGCCAGTTGCGGATGTGGTCCCGGTAGGCGGCGCCCCAGCGCGGTGTGTCGGGCGGCAGGCTCTCGCGGCTGATCTGGATGGGCAGGAACTGGTTTTCGGCGCCCAGGGTGGCGCCGCCGATGAAGCCGTGGGCATAGGCATCGAACTCCGCCGACAGGTAGTCGTCCAGCACGATGCCCTGGGCGGCCGGCCCGGTGTGACGATTGAAGATGGTATCGGGGAAGAAGCCGTCCACGTGGGCGAACATCTTGGTCATGAAATGCTTGCCGACGCCGCCGTGCGCATTGCCCAGCCCGTCCGGGTGGCGCGCGTCGCCGGAGAGCAGCAGCAAGCGCACGTTCTCGAAGGTGTAGGCGCTGAGGATGACCGTGCGCGCTTTCTGCACGTGCAGTTGCCCGTTGGCGCCCACGTATTCCACGCCATCGGCATGGCCGTCGCGGTCGGTCAGCAGGCGTATCACGCGGCAGCGCGTGCGCAGGTCCAGGTTTCCGGTGGCCAGCGCGGCCGGCACGGTGCCGAGGGCCGGATGCCATTTGTCGCCGCTGAACGAGCCGAAGCCGTTGCTCCAGGCCGTGTAGGTGGTGGCGGGACGGCCTTCGTAGGGCACGCTGTTCATGCCCACCGGCACGGCGTGCGGGTGCAGGCCCATCTCCGCCGTGGCCCGGCGGAAGGCTTCGCCAAGGCGGAACGGGCGCAGCGGCGGCATGGGATAGGGCTTGCTGCGCGGGACGAAGGGGTTGCCGTCGTCTCCGGCCACGCCGACCATGTATTCGAGGCGCGTGTAATACGGCTCCAGGTCTTCGTAGCCGATCGGCCAGTCGGCCAGCGTGCAGCCTTCCGGCAGGGCCTGGGCGCCCCAGCGGTCCAGCACGTGGCTGAGCGGACGGAAGTGGTGCGGGTGGAAGCGCCGCAGCCAGGCGCCGTAGTGGATGATCGATCCGCCCACCGCGTTCATCATGCGGCCCAGGGAGAAGGTGGCCTCCTGATCGGGATCGCCCTCGTGGCGCCGCCAGCGCGGTAGCTCGTCAAGGAACTTCGGTCCCATGGTGGCGCGGCAGTAGTAGGCGGAACCCAGCTCGTCGGGGATGAACTGCTGGGAGGTCAGCCAGGGGCCGGCTTCGAGCGCCACCACGCGCAGGCCCGCCGAGGCCAGGGCTTCGACGATCAGCCCGCCCATGCCGCCGACGCCGACCAGCACCACGTCGGCGGGCCCGGCCGGCGGCTCGACGCCGCGCTGCGGGTCGTAGCCGGGGATGGCGGGAGGTGCCGTGGCCGGTCCGGCCAGGGAATATCCCAGGTCGCCGAGCGACTGCACCACGCCGCCCTTGGTGACCGGTTCGGGCGTCAGGTTCTCCTGGGCCGAGTTCTCCAGCCAGACGCCGGGGTGTCCCAGTATCTTCCAGCCCAGCTTGTCGCGGTTGCCGCCGTAAGCCGGGTCGGCGAAGAGGCCTTCTTGCAGGTGGGCGAGCAGCAGCGTGAAGAAGGCCTGCTGCGACAGCACGCGCCACTCCGGCAGGGTGCCCTGCTCTAGCGCGGCGAGCAGGCCCTCCTGCTGCTCGGTCGAACAACCGGCGAAAGGCTGCCCGTACAGGATGGTCGCCGCGCGGTCCAGCCCGGCTAGCCCCAGGCGGTAGGTATCCAGTCTGTCGCGATAGGCGCCGGCCAGGGCGCGATCGAGGTAGGTGAGCACGCCGGCCTCGGCGATGCTGTGCCCGAGGTCGGATAGCGGGAAGAGGTGCTCGAACACGGCCAGCAGCGTGTGCGCCTGGTGCGGGCTTAAGGTCAGGAGCGCCTCGGTCTCGCGCATCATCTCCTCCTGTAGGAACCAGGGAGCGCCGATCTGGCTGCCTCGATTATATCGTCCCGCGGCAACCGCACGAGGAGCCGGCAGCAACCTCTCACGGCGCAGCGACGGCCAGCCGCACGGCCGATCGGCCGTGCGGCTGGACATGGGTGATGATGCAACCGCCCGCCAGGGCGGCCCTACCGGGAGATGTCGCGCCTATCAGGACAGGGGCACTCCGCGCAACGTAACCTCCTGGATTACTCGGCGAATCGCCGGCCCGGGCAGTGTTTCCCAACAGTTGAAGCAGAACGAGGCCCCGCTGCGATACACAAAGGACGTGGCCGGTGCTTTGTGGTTGGTGATCCCGCAAGCATGGCACAGGTGTGTGAGCTCGGCGAGCTTGTGCCGGTCGAAGGTGAGCGGGAGCGTTTGGGACAGCACTGCGGACATCGAGTTCCTCCTGGAACGGCGGCTAGGCGCGGGCCCTGGCATGGGTTTTGTTAAACCGGAGCCCGCCACATCTTATAAAAGGTATGATACACAAGCGCAAGGCCCGCCGCCAGGGCCGAAAGTCCCGAATTGCGCCGCAAAACTATTTTGCTTGCTTTAGCGCTTGATTCGATCAACAGCATCCAGGTGCTCTGAATCGCGGCAACGTCGCTGCAGGTGATCGCTGGCACCACCCCGTACAGGCCGCCGCCCCCGCGTCTGAGCACGGCGAGGTCGCCGACAACCTCCGGGGGCCACGAATAATGCAGGCCAATCCTCTGGGACAACTTATCTGACCGGTTCAGCCATGCGCGGGTGGGCTCGAGGCGCGCATCACCTCACGCAGCGCCGCCAGCGTCAGTTCAGCCATGCGCGGGTGGGCTCGAGACAACATATCAAGTGATGCGTCACGGAGGACTACTGCGCCGACGGTCTCTGCGGCGCGTCCGAGGGCTGTTCGCACCCCAGTTGATCGGCTTCGCCGGTGAGGGCCACGAGCTCGTTATACAGGGCGACCACCTTCGCGGCGGCCGCCGGCCGCTTGCGCATGGGCACGTCCCCGATGGGCGGCAAGCGGCGGATGTCCTCCCGTAGGTGGTCAATCCGCTCCCTGATGGTGGCCAAAGCGGGTGCATCGTGGGTGGTCATGGCACTCTCCCTCAAGGGAAGCGACGGCGGGGGACCTCAGCCAATCGCCCCGCCGTCGCCTCTCAACATGTTTAACGGCGGGTTGGCCCCTGGCGTTACAGGTGCCATTCGCGTTACTGATCGCCGCGGTGGCTGCTCGCTTTGCTGAGCCACTCGGCCCACCGTGAGGCTTTCGTCCTCTGTTCCGCGATCAGCAGGGGCGCGGCAGAGAAATGGCCGCGCTGCAGGGGGCACAGCGCGGCCCTCGAAAAGCGCGTGGCGCCGAACGCCCGCACCCACTTTCGGCGGCCCGCGGTCGCTTGCTCGCGGGATGGTCGGGCTACCACCGTCCCTCCGGTGGCCCGGCCGCCCCCTCCTCTTGGCCGGCCGGGCCACGTTCGTTACCCACGGGTACAGGTGTGTGAACGCGAACCCGATTCCCTATATTCCCGGAGCGCATCCGAGGATGCAAAGGACATAGTGGGTGTAATATCGCAGGCGCCTGCGCCGTTATATAGGTGGGGGTAGTCCTGTGGCCCGGATGGCGTAGGCGTTTCCTTCCTCTACAGCCGTCCGGGCCGCTGCCATCGCTGACGCTACAACCGTTCCGTGTTCAGAACCGTGACGGTGCCGCCCGTGGAGGCGGTGGACGGAGGCAATGGCAGCCCCGGCAGCATGCGCCGGACCCACCTCTCAAGCTGCTGCCAGGCATCCTGACCCGCTGACGCGTCCATGCTGTCCGCGTTGACGATGAAGACACGATGCGCTGCCGCGTCCACGGCCAGGGCGGTAGCTTGCTTGTCCAGCGATCGCATGCGCAGCAGGCGTCCGCTGCGACCATCGATCACCGCCAGATAACCGACGGTGGTTGGGGTGCCGGCGCGGCGCGTCACGTCGTGCGCGGCGACGAAGAAGCGGCCGGCCACCGGGTCCACGGCCACGTCGTCGATCGAAGACGTGCGCAACGCTCCGCCGTCATCGATCGCGGCGACCGTGGTACCGTCACGCGTTGCGAGCAGATGCAATTGCCCGTTAGCGGCGACCAAGGCACGCCCGTCACGCTCGTCGATAGCCAGGAGCATGCCGGTGTGTTTGATCACGCGCAGCGTACGTCCCGTCCGTGCGTCGAGCAGGTACACGCCGCCGTCGCTCTGCACCAGCGCGCGTCTGGACCGGGCATCGTTGAGCACGGTGCCGACGAACCGGCCGGTCCGCCCGGTGTGCAGGAGGGCGCCGGTGCGACTATCGAGCAGGGCGACCCGGCCGCGCGGCCCCTCAATGGCCACGAAGACGCGGTGCGCGCGCGCGTCCACGGCGACCGCGACCGGCGGCCCTCCGACATCCACGGTGCGGCGCAGGCCGCCCGTTGTAGGGTCGATCATGCTGACCGTGCCGGCGTTATAGTTGGCGGCGAAGACCCAGCCGGCCCGGTCGTCCGCGGCGATGGCCGTCGGACCGCCTGCCGTGCTAATTGTGCCGAGGAGCGTGCCGGACTGTAGGTCGAGGATGCTCATGCTGGGCTGGCACCAGGGGTAAGCGGCCATGGTCCGGCAGGTGTTGAGGGTGAAAACCCGCCCCTGCGCCCCGTCCAGGGTCAGGGCGACGGGCGCTTGGCCGGCGGGAATGGTGGCCCGCGTCGCCCCGCTGCGGGCATCGAGCACACTCACGCTCTGGTCGCCGCTGTTGGCGACCACCACACGCCCGCCGCCCGCGGCGATAGCGGCGGGCGCTGTCCCCACGCGGACCGTCCACATCGCCGCCGTGGTGGTCCTGGTCTGCGTCACGAAGATGGAGACCAGGGCGACACAGATCAGAAGGGCGGAGCACAGGCGTTTGCGTCCCGATAGGGCATGTGTGACGTCCGTCTTCACGGTACCCTCCTTAGAGACTAACTCCGGGGTTTACCGGTTCGGTTTGCCTAGTCGAGAACGTCTAGTGTCGGGACGTCATTCCATAACGACCACGTAGATGGCCGCCGCGCCTGCCGGCGGCCCTGGCGCTGCGCTCGGAATCGGCAGAGGAGATGCCGGCTGCGCTCGACGCTCTGTGCGCGGCGCATCTGTTGGAGGGGCAGGGAGGGGGAGGTCTATCGCTTCGCGCACGACATCATTCGGGAGGTGGTGGAGGGCGACCGGGTGCACGATCAGAGGCTGGGACCGCCGGCATCCCTGCCGGCCCCCGCGTGCCGGCGGTCCCAGGAACGGCGCCGCGCGGTCCTCGTGAATAACGCAGGCTATGATGTGCGGGGTGCATGGTTACCGTACAGGCGCAAGACGCCGCCGGGGCCACTGGCCCCGGCGGCGTCTTGCGGCGTATGCGCTCAGCGCACCGGCTGTCTACCGATGCTCGACTGAGGCAGCGTCACTCCAGGCTGATCTTCTGCGTCTTGGGCGGTGTCTCGGCAGGTCTGGGCACGGTGATCTCAAGGATGCCGTCTTTGTAGGTAGCCTTGATCTCCTCGGCCCTGGGCGTAAAGTCCAGGGGCAGGCGCCGGTAGAAGCTGCCGTAACTGCGCTCCATGCGGTAGTAGTTCTCCTCCTTGACCTCATGTTCCGCCTTGCGCTCGCCGCGGATGATCAGATCGCCATCCTCCAGCGAGACATCGATGTCCTCCTTTTTCATCCCCGGCAACTCGGCTTTGACCATCAGGTTGCCGTCCTTGGTATAGACATCTATGCGCGGTGTCCAGGTGGCCATCGCCAGACGGCGCAGCGGCCGGGCCAGGGGGCGTGGCATGAAGGGCCAGGTCTGACTCCACAGGCGCGCCATCTCGTCCTGCATCTCGTCAAACAGGTCGAAGGGATCCCAGCGGCGCACCGGCCGTTCCTCGCGTTTCTGCACGGCCACGTCTGGCTTGACCTCACCCTTGGTCTCGGGCTCTTTGCCAGCAGTGGTCATGTTCCCAGCAGGGGTCATGGTTGAAACCTCCTCGTCTCTCATGGCACTCGCACCATTGAGAAATCGTCTACGAGGCGACGCGTGTCGCCTCCACCGACGTTAACTACGGCACCTCCTTCCCATTAATCGCAGCATCACGCCGGACGCCCGGTCCCTTCCTACCTACAGCCTAGCACCATCCGCACAAGCGGGCGTCAGGTGTTCCACCCGATGTGCGTCCGGGCAGGATTGACAGAGATGCCAAGACGGGATGTCCGGTAGATGGCAGGATGCGACTGCCGCTTACGCCGCACAGAGAGCAGGATAATTCCACATCTGGGCGCTGAGCAGTATCGACGTGGGTAGAGAGGCGCTCACCGGGCGGCCGGCAGGCCGGCGCGACCAGGAGGGGGCGTAGCCGGGGTGACGCCGCCGCGCCGGCAAGGGCAGTATCCGGCGGCGTCACCCCGCCCACGGTGCAGGCGAACGTCGCGCTCGCCTGCTCGGACCTTATGGCAGGCGCTCGTAGATGGCGGCGATGCCCTGTCCGCCGCCGATGCACATCGTTACCAGGGCATAACGCCCGCCGACACGTGCTAGCTCGTAGAGTGCCTTGACCGTTAGGATGCAGCCGGTAGCGCCGATGGGGTGCCCCAGCGCCACGCCGCTGCCGTTCGGATTGGTGCGGTCCCGCGGCAGGTCCAGTTCCCGTATCACCGCCAGCGCCTGGGCGGCGAACGCCTCGTTGAGCTCGATCACGTCCATGTCGCGCAGGCTGAGTCCGGCCCGCTCCAGGACGTTGCGCACCGCCGGCACCGGGCCGATACCCATATACTTTGGCTCGACCCCGGCGAAGCCATAGGCGACGAGCCGCGCCAGCGGGCGCAGGCCGCGCCGCTCGGCCGCGCTCCGCTCCATCAACACCACCGCGGCCGCGGCGTCGTTGATACCGGCGGCATTGCCGGCCGTCACCGTGCCGTTGCGATCGAACGCCGGCTTGAGCTTGGCGAGCGACTCAAGGGTGGTGTCGGCGCGCACGTGTTCGTCGGTGTCGAAGAGCGCGGTGCCGCCCCTGGCCTTGATCTCGATGGGCAGGATCTGCTCCTTGAAGTACCCATTGGCGATGGCCGCCGCGGCGCGCCGCTGGCTCTCGGCCGCCAGCGCGTCCTGGTCCTGGCGCGAGATCCCGTACTTGTTGGCCAGGTTTTCGGCCGTGATGCCCATGTGGCAGTCGTCGAACGGATCCGTCAGTGCTCCGACCATCGCATCCACCACGGCCGCGTCATTCATGCGCTGGCCCCAGCGCAATCCCGGCACCCAGTACTGTCCGCGGCTCATGACCTCGGCACCGCCCGCCACGGCCGCCTCGGCGTCGCCGAGTTTGATGACCTGGGCCGCCGAGACGATGGCCTGCAGGCCGCTGCCGCAGAGCCGGTTGAGGGTGAAGGCCGGCGTCTCGATCGGCAGGCCGCCCTTGATGGCGGCCACACGCGCCAGATACATGTCGTGGATGTCGGTGTGGATCACATTACCGAAAACGACGTGCCCGACGTCGCGTGGCGCGATGCCTGCACGGCCGACCGCTTCGCGGACGACCTGTGCCCCTAACTCGGTCGGCGGTAGGTCTTTCAGGCTGCCGCCATACTTCCCAATTGCCGTGCGTACCCCGCTCAGCACGACCACTTCACGCTCACTCGCCATGACTGTCTCCTTGCTAGCGCACCCGGCGTCACCGGCAACATATAGATCCCGCCGTTGACGTTGATGGCTTGACCCGTGATGTACGCGCCGTCCACCACCAGGAAGCGCACGGCCCGTGCCACGTGCTCGGGTTTCCCGGCGCAGCCCAACGGTATCCTCTTCAAGATAACCTCCTTCAGGTACTCCGGCATCGTCGCGTCCATCTCTGCCGCGATGGAACGCCCGACGCCGCGGGCGCTACCGGCCACCACGGCAATCGTGTCGTGCAAACACCACTTCGAGGCGCCTCCCTATTTATATCTTATATATCTATCTGGAGCGCCATGGGGACGCGGCCATCCAGGGCCTG
>Ga0209062_1005435_pt1 | contig 12375 bp, 13 predicted proteins | sample Coa_R2_2_FD_187158 | JGI IMG/M metagenome (GOLD analysis project Ga0209062, IMG submission 187158) | Surface soil microbial communities from Centralia Pennsylvania, which are recovering from an underground coalmine fire - Coalmine... | ecosystem: Environmental > Terrestrial > Soil > Unclassified... | reverse complement strand
CCGAGCATTGCCTCAAGCACGGCGTCGCCGTGCGGAGCGGCACCGAGTTCGGCGCTCGCGGCGAGGGCTTCATCCGCCTCACCTTCGCGGGTGAGCCCGCCCAATTCAAACCCGGCCTCGAGCGCCTCGCGCAGGCAATGCGAGCGCTTTGAGCGGGTTTCTGACCAACAATTAAGCAGATCTGACCGCTTCGGCACGTCGGGTGGCAATCTGCCCCTCGGAACCGTACGTCCTTCGACGCGGGCCTTACGGCCCTTGCTCAGGATGAGGGACGTGGTTGTGAGTGAACGAAAATTCCTCATCCTGAGCAAGCGAGCGTAGCGAGCGCGTCGAAGGACGCACCGTCTGAGCTCGCCCATCATCTGATCCCGCCCGATCGGCCGCGTAGCGCTGGCCCGGATCTTGCGTTGCAGCATCCGGGGACCGGACGCAGTCACCTGAGAGAAAACGAGGAGGCTTCGCATGAGAGCAGGGAAAGCTCTGGGGGCGTTGGCTTTAGCCGGCGCATTGATGGTGCCGGGCGCGTTCGCGCGGGCAGAGGATATGATCAAGGTGGGTGTTCTACATTCGCTGTCGGGCACCATGGCCATCAGCGAGACGACCCTCAAGGACACGGTCCTCATGATGGTCGACGACATCAACAAGAAGGGTGGCTTGCTCGGCAAGAAAGTGGAGGCGGTCGTGGTCGACCCCGCGTCCAACTGGCCGCTCTTCGCGGAAAAGGCGCGTGAGCTCATCCAGAAGGACGGGGTCGCCGTGGTGTTCGGCTGCTGGACCTCGGTATCCCGCAAATCGGTACTGCCGGTGTTCGAGGAGCTGAACGGGCTGCTGTTCTACCCCGTGCAGTACGAGGGCGAGGAGAGCTCGAACAACGTATTCTACACGGGCGCCGCACCGAACCAGCAGGCGATCCCAGCCGTCGAGTATCTCATGAGCTCGGAGGGCGGTGAGGTGAAGCGCTGGGTGCTCGAGGGCACCGACTACGTCTATCCCCGCACCACCAACAAGATCCTCGAGGCGTTCCTGAAGTCGAAGGGCGTCGCCGCCGAGGACATCATGGTCAATTACACGCCGTTCGGCTTCTCCGACTGGCAGACCGAGGTGGCGGCGATCAAGAAGTTCGCCTCAGCCGGCAAGAAGACCGCGGTGGTCTCGACGATCAACGGCGACGCCAACGTGCCCTTCTACAAGGAGCTCGCCAACGCCGGCATCAAGGCCGCCGACATTCCCGTCGTCGCCTTCTCGGTCGGCGAGGAGGAGCTCGCGGGCATCGACACCAAGAACCTAGTCGGCCACCTCGCCGCCTGGAACTACTTCGAGTCCGTGAAGAACCCCGTGAACGACGCCTTCATCAAACAATGGCACGGCTTCATCAAGAGCGACAAGCGCGTCACGAACGATCCCATGGAAGCCACCTACATCGGCTTCAAGATGTGGGCGCAGGCCGTGACGCAGGCAGGCACCACCGAGGTGAACGCGGTGCGGCAGGCGATGTATGGCCAGACCGTGAAGGCGCCGAGCGGCTTCACGGCGGTGATGAACACCAATCATCACCTCTCCAAGCCCGTGATGATCGGCGAGATCCAGGCGAACGGCCAATTCGACATCGTCTGGCAGACCAAGGGCCCGATCAAGGCGGACGCCTGGAGCCCGTTCTTGCCGGAGGACAAGGGCAAGATCGCCGACTGGAGCTTCCCCTGGGTCTGCGGGAACTGCACGGAGCCCAAGTACAAAGTGCTGACGGACTGAGTTGACGGTACGGCCGGGCTCGACCGCACGGGGATGCGGCCGAGCCCGCGCCGGTCAGGAAATCTTCGAGCAGGGGATCATGGTGGGGCTTCGCCGTCTGCTCTTGGCAGCGATAATGATTATGGCGGTGGCCATCTCGGCCCACGCCGACGACCTGCATGACCTTATCGACCGCCTGGGTGCCGAGGGCTTCGATGCGAAGGTGCAGACCGTCGACGCACTCGGCGAGCTCGGCGACGGCCGTGCCGTCGCTGCCCTCAAGGCGCTCAATGACGGCCTAGTCTATCGGACCGCCGACGGCCACGTGGTCGTGGCCGAGCAGGTGGGCGACACGTACAAGCTCTTCGATCCGTTGGACCACGCCGCCCTCGGCGAGACCAAGGACGACGCCATCGACAAGGTGCGCGTCAACAACCGGCTGCGCGGCAGCATATCCGGCGCGCTCAGCCGCCTCACGCTCGTGGGCGGCAGCCGCGACGAGCGACTCAGTGCCGCGCGCGATGCCCTGAAACATCTCTCCGAGGTATCGACACCCGCGTTGGAGCGGGCGCTCCAGGGCGAGAAAGATCCCGAGGTGCGACAGGCCCTCACGCTCGCACTCTCCGCCGCACGGCTCGCCAGCGGCACCAACGAGCAGCGCATCGCCGCCATCTCGGTGCTGTCGCAATCCTCCGATCCGGAGATCCGCTCGCTGCTGGGACAGCTCGCGAACAGCGGGACCCTCGATCCAGCCGTGCGCAAGGCCCTCGAGACAGCGCAGCACAGCCTTGAGCAGCGGCTGATGTGGATCGGCTTCGCCGAGAACCTGTTCCAAGGCCTGAGCCTGGGCAGCGTGCTGCTGCTGGCCGCGATCGGGCTCGCGATCACATTCGGCGTCATGGGCGTGATCAACATGGCCCACGGCGAGATGATCATGCTAGGCGCCTACACCACCTTCGTGGTGCAGGAGGTGTTTCACGCCTTCCTGCCGCCGAGCTGGATCGATGCCTATCTCATCGCATCGGTACCGGCGGCGTTTCTAGTGACAGGCGCCATCGGCATCGCGCTAGAACGCAGCGTCATCCGCTTCCTCTACGACCGCCCGCCCGAGACCATGCTCGCGACCTGGGGCGTGAGCCTGGTTCTGCAGCAGGCGGTCCGCGTCGTGTTCGGATCGCCCAACCGGGAGGTCTCCAATCCCAGCTGGATGACCGGCGGCTACACCTGGCTCGGCGGCGCCACCATCACCTGGAATCGCCTGGTGATCCTCGGCTTCTGCGCGGTGGTGATGCTCTGCCTTGCCGTGCTGCTGCGCCGGACCGCGTTCGGGCTCCACATGCGCGCGGTGACGCAGAACCGCGACATGGCGGCGGTGATGGGCATTCCGACCGCGCGCATCGACGCGCTGACTTTCGGGCTCGGCTCGGGGATCGCCGGGATCGGCGGCGTGGCGCTGAGCCAGATCGGCAATGTGAGCCCGAATCTCGGCACCATCTACATCGTCGACAGCTTCCTCGTGGTGGTGTTCGGCGGCGTCGGCAATCTCATGGGAACGCTGGTGGGCGCCCTCAGCCTCGGCATCGTGAACAAGATCCTGGAGCCTGTCGCCGGCGCCGTGCTCGGCAAGGTCGCGGTGTTGGTGGCCATCATCCTCTTCATCCAGAAGCGGCCGCGGGGGCTCTTCGCCCTCAAGGGCCGAGCCGCGGAAAGGTAAGCCGGTGAGCGCTGCCCCCGACTTTCTCGATCGGCGTGGATGGGCCTGTTTTTTCGCGATCGGCGGGTTCCTGACCGTGGCGATCCCGCTCCTCAACGCCGCGCCCGCGGCCGATCCGGCGCTGCGCCTGCCCGACTATCTGATCCCGCTCTTCGGCAAGTACGCCTGCTACGCCATCCTGGCGCTCAGCCTCGACTTGATCTGGGGCTACGCGGGTATCCTGAGCCTCGGGCACGGCGCGTTCTTCGCCCTCGGCGGCTATGCCATGGGCATGTACCTGATGCGCCAGATCGGCACCCGCGGTGTCTATGCCAATGCCACGCTGCCGGACTTCATGGTGTTCCTGAACTGGAAGCAGCTGCCCTGGTACTGGTACGGCTTCGACCACTTCGCCTTCGCGGCGCTGATGGTGGTGCTCGTCCCCGGCATCCTCGCCTTCGTGTTCGGCTGGTTCGCGTTCCGCTCGCGCATCACCGGCGTCTATTTCTCCATCATCACGCAAGCCCTCACCTACGCGCTCCAGCTGGCCTTCTTCCGGAACGACATGGGGTTCGGTGGCAACAACGGTTTGACCGACTTCAAGGACGTGTTGGGCTTCGACGTTCACGAGCAGTCAACCCGGCGCGCGCTTTACGTCATTTCAGTGATCGCGATGGGTGGCGCCTTCCTCATCTGCCGCGCCATCGTGGTCTCGAAGCTCGGGCGCGTGCTGCTGGCGCTGCGCGACGCAGAGCCACGCGTGCGCTTTCTCGGCTATTCCGTCGAGCGCGCGAAGCTCGTCGCCTTCACGGTGTCCGCCGTGCTGGCGGGCATCGGCGGCGCACTTTATGTGCCGCAGGTCGGAATCATCAACCCCAGCGAGTTCTCGCCCGCGAATTCGATCGAGATCGCGATCTGGGTCGCAGTCGGTGGACGCGGTACGCTGGTCGGCGCGCTGCTGGGCACCGTCGCGGTCAATCTGCTGAAGAGCTGGCTCACCGGCGCGGCGCCGGAGGCTTGGCTATTCGTGCTCGGCGGCCTCTTCGTCCTGGTGACCCTCGTGTTTCCGCGCGGTCTGGCCGGCCTTGCGCGGCAGCTCAAGACATCGCGGCGACCGCTGCCCGCGGTCGACGTGGGAAAGCTCGCGAAATGACCGGTACGGCGGCACCCCTCCTCTACCTCGACGGCGTCACCGTCAGCTTCGACGGCTTCAAGGCGTTGAACGGGCTTTCCTTCATGGTGGATCGCGGCGAGCTCCGCAGCGTCATCGGGCCCAACGGCGCCGGCAAGACCACCATGATGGACGTGATCACCGGCAAGACCCGGCCCGACGAAGGCAAGGTGTTCTTCGATGGCACGGTGGACCTGACGCGACTCGACGAGTCCGAGATCGCCAACCTCGGCATCGGCCGGAAATTCCAGAAGCCGACGGTGTTCGAGAACCTCACCGTGTTCGAGAACCTGGAGCTTGCCCAGAAGTGTCCGCGGGGCACCTGGCATACGCTGCTGGCTACATTGACGGGGACACGGCGCGACACCATCGGCCGCATGATAGAAACCATCGGGCTCGGGGGTCGCGAGGAAGCCCTCGCCGGCGCCCTCAGCCACGGCCAGAAGCAATGGCTCGAAATTGGGATGCTCCTGATCCAGGACCAGCAGCTGCTCTTGCTGGACGAGCCGGTCGCGGGCATGACAGACCACGAGACCACGCTCACGGCAGAGCTGATCCTGAGCCTCGCGGGCGAGCGCACGGTCGTCGTGGTGGAGCACGATATGGAGTTCGTGCGCAGCCTCGGGGCGCGGGTCACCGTGCTCCACGAGGGCGTCGTGCTCGCCGACGGCTCCATCGAGCACGTGCAAAACCAGCCTGCCGTGATCGACGTCTATCTCGGACGCTGAGGATGCTCGCCGCCGCCGACATCGACCTCTACTACGGTGCCAGCCACATTCTTCGGCGCGCCGGCATCACCGCGGAGCGCGGCAAGGTCACATGCCTCCTGGGACGGAACGGCGTCGGCAAGACCAGCCTGCTGCGCGCCATCTTCGGACTGCAACCGATCCGAAGCGGACGCATCCTCTGGGACGGTCACGACATCGCGGGCCTGAAGCCGCACGAGCGCGCGCGTCGCGGTCTCGCGCTTGTGCCCCAGGGGCGCGAGATCTTTCCGCGCCTCACAGTGCAGGAGAATCTCGAGGTTGGCTTCGCCCCGTTGCCACGTGAGAAGCGACGCATCTCCGACGAGATCTTCAGCCTGTTCCCGGTGCTGGGCGACATGCTGCGCCGTCGCGGCGGCGACCTCTCCGGCGGCCAGCAGCAACAGCTCGCGATCGCCAGGGCGCTCGTCATGAAGCCCAAACTGCTGGTGCTGGACGAACCCACCGAGGGTATCCAGCCCTCGATCATCAAGGACATCGAGCGCGTGATCCGCGACCTCGCGGCGCGCGGCGATATGGCGATCCTGCTGGTCGAGCAATACTTCGAGTTCGCGCGCGCGCTCGCTGACACCTATGTGGTCATGGACCGCGGCGAGGTGGTACTGTCGGGCCTCACCCGGGACATGGTGGAGGCCGATGTCCGTCGTTCCCTTACGGTCTGAGCGGTCACGCCAATCTGGCGGCACACGCCCTGTACTGGACTTCGAGCGTTGCGACGGCGCATCCGAGCTTCGCTTCAGCCGGAGGAACGGCGTCACCTCCGTCACTCACCTATTCCAGCGTGCTCCTTGCCGGGTGCTGTTCCCGAATTCACCGGCAGACGACCTCCCGCTTGCGGTGCTGCTCACGACGTCGGGTGGGCTCGCTGGCGGCGACCACTTGCACGTTTCCGTTGGCGCCGAGGATTCGGCACGAGCCGTTGTGACCACCCAGGCCGCGGAGAAGATCTATCGCTCTCTCGGGCCGGAAACACGTATCGACATCGCGCTGACCGTCGCGGCGGACGCGTGGCTCGAGTGGCTGCCGCAGGAGACCATTCTGTTCGACCGGGCCCGGCTGTCGCGTCGCACGACTGCGGAAATCGCGACCGGCGGCCGGCTGCTGGCGTCGGAAATGATCGTGTTCGGACGAACGGCGCACGACGAGCGTATGTCGACCGGCCTCGTGCACGACCGCTGGACAATCCGCACGAGCGGACGGCTCTCTTGGGTGGACGCCATCCGGCTGGAGGGCGACATCGCGTCTCGCCTCGACGCGCCCGCCGAGTTCGACAGCGCCACCGCGATCGCCACGGCGATCTACATGGGTCCTGATGCACCGAGCCTGCTGCCGCTTGCGCGAGCGCATGCTCTCGATAGCGACTCGAGGGCGGGAGCAACCCTCGTCCACGGCATCCTGATCGCGCGCTTCATCGGTCGGGACACCCGCCTCCTGCGCGCCGACCTCGCGTTCTACCTCGCCGATATCCGACGCGCCGCCGCTGGGCTTCCGGCGCGGGTGCCGCGCCTCTGGCAAACCTGAAGGTCGAGATGCATCTGACGCCCAGAGAGAAGGACAAGCTCCTCGTCGCGATGGCGGCGCAAGTAGCGCGTCGGCGCCTCGAGCGCGGGGTGAAGCTCAACTATCCCGAAACCGTCGCGCTCATTACGGACTTCGTGGTCGAGGGCGCGCGCGACGGACGCTCGGTCGCCGAGCTCATGCGCGACGGCGCCACCGTGCTGTCGCGAGCGCAGGTTATGGAGGGCGTGCCCGAGATGGTCGCGGAGATCCAGGTCGAAGCGACATTTCCCGACGGCACCAAGCTCGTGACGGTCCACAAACCGATCCGATAGGAAACGCGCATGATTCCTGGCGAAGTGCTTCCGCGCCCGGGCGAGATCGAGCTGAACGCCGATCGCCCGACAGTGACCCTTGAGGTCGCCAACACCGGCGACCGACCGATCCAGGTCGGCTCGCATTATCATTTCTTCGAGGCGAACGACGCGCTACGCTTCGATCGTGAGCGTACGCGCGGCTTCCGGCTCGATATCGCCGCCGGCACCGCCGTGCGCTTCGAGCCTGGCCAGACGCGGGTCGTGCAGCTCGTCGCCTATGCGGGCGATCGCGTGGTGTACGGCTTCCAGGGAGCGATCTCCGGCAAGCTGGAGGGCAGCAAGCCATGACCGCCAAGATCAGCCGCGCGGCCTATGCGGACATGTACGGGCCGACGGTCGGCGATCGCGTACGGCTCGCGGATACCGAGCTCTTCATCGAGGTGGAGGAAGACCGCACGATCCACGGCGAGGAGGTGAAGTTCGGCGGCGGCAAGGTGATCCGCGACGGCATGGGCCAGAGCCAGCGAAGCCGGGCCGAGGGCGCGGTCGACACCGTCATCACCAATGCGATCATCCTCGACCACTGGGGCATCGTGAAGGCCGACATTGGCATCCGCGACGGGCGCATCTCCGGCATCGGCAAATCCGGCAATCCCGACGTGCAGCCGGGCATCGACATCGTGATCGGCCCAGGCACGGAGGTGATCGCGGGTGAGCGCAAGATCGTCACCGCCGGCGGTCTCGACATGCATATTCACTTCATCTGCCCGCAGCAGGTGGAGGAAGCGCTCTACTCCGGCATCACTACGATGATGGGCGGCGGCACTGGCCCGGCCGCTGGCACCGCCGCCACCACCTGCACGCCCGGCCCCTGGCACATCGCACGCATGCTGCAGGCCGCCGAGGGCCTGCCGATGAACCTCGGCTTCTTCGCCAAGGGCAACACTGCTCAGCCACGCGGCCTCGTCGAGCAGATCGAGGCGGGTGCCTGCGGCATGAAGCTCCACGAGGACTGGGGTACCACGCCCGCGGCGATCGACAATTGCCTCTCGGTCGCGGACGAGTACGACGTGCAAGTCGCCATCCACACCGACACGCTCAACGAGTCCGGATTCGTCGAGCGCACGATCGCAGCCTTCAAGGGCCGCACCATCCACGCGTTCCACACCGAGGGTGCCGGTGGCGGCCACGCGCCCGATATCATGAAGGTGTGCGGCGAGGTCAATGTTCTCCCCTCCTCCACCAACCCGACTCGGCCTTATACGGTCAACACGATTGACGAGCATCTCGACATGCTCATGGTCTGTCATCACCTCGATGCGAAGATCCCGGAGGACGTCGCCTTCGCTGAGAGCCGCATTCGCAGGGAGACCATCGCCGCCGAGGACATCCTCCACGACATCGGCGCCTTCTCCATGATGTCGTCGGACAGCCAGGCCATGGGCCGGGTGGGCGAGGTGATCATCCGCACCTGGCAGACCGCCGACAAGATGAAGCGCCAACGCGGCCGACTAGCCGAGGAGATCGGCGACAACGACAACCACCGCGCCAAGCGCTACGTCGCGAAGTACACGATCAACCCCGCGATCGCCCAGGGCATCAGCCACCACGTCGGCTCGGTCGAAGTGGGAAAATTCGCGGACCTCGTGGTGTGGTCGCCGGCTTTCTTCGGCGTGAAACCGGACCTGGTTCTGAAGCTCGGCAGCATCGCGGCGGCGCCCATGGGCGACCCCAACGCCTCGATCCCGACGCCCCAGCCCGTGCACTACCGCCCGATGTTCGCGGCTTTCGGTCGGAATCTGCAGGCGAGCGCCATCACCTTCGTGAGCAGGGCCGGGCTCGAGGCCGGCCTCGAGCGCAACCTCACCCTCGCGCGGCCGCTGATCGCGGTGGAGAATACCCGCGGCGGCATCTCCAAGAAGAGCATGGTGCACAACGATCTCACGCCCAAGATGGAGATCGATCCCGAGACCTACGAGGTGCGGGCCGACGGCGAACTCCTGACCTGCGCGCCCGCGAAGGAGCTGGCGATGGCGCAACGATATTTTTTGTTCTGACCGATGCATCGCGCGACACACGCCGAGCGAGCTGGGCATTGGCCGGACGCCCGAGCCGCGGGCACGGTGACGCTTGGCTATGACGAGCGGCACCGCCGGCGCGTCCGGCTCGAGAGTGACGCCGGCGAGGTGTTCCTGCTGGATTTGCCCAAGGCGATCGCGCTCGACGACGGCGACGGCCTGCGGCTCGACGACGGCCGCTGGATCTCGGTCCGCGCGGCGCCGGAAGCGCTCATCGAGGTGACCGCCGAGCCGACGCTGCTGACCCGCCTCGCCTGGCACCTCGGCAACCGCCACTTGCCCGCACGAATCGAGCCGCACCGCATCCTGATCCGCCGGGATCACGTGATCGCCGATATGCTCTCGAAGCTCGGCGCCATGCTGCGATTCATCGAGGCACCCTTCACGCCCGAGCGCGGCGCTTACGACGAAGGGCACGGCTATTCCGACGAGCACGCGCACCACCATGCCCACGACTGAGGCGGCGCTCTATCGGCTGATGACGTGGCTTTCGCCCGCCTATCCCGTGGGCGCCTTCAGCTACAGCCACGGCCTGGAATACGCGGTCGAGGAAAGACTCGTGCGTGACCGCGACACGCTGGTGCAATGGCTCACCACCGCGACCGAAGTTGGCGCTGGCCGGATTGGCGGCACTCTTCTGGCGGAAGCCTGGCGGGCCGCAACCAACGGCGATGCCGAGCGGCTAGAGGAGGCCGCGGCGCTGGCAGCAGCTTGGCGGAGCACGAGCGAGACGGCGCTTGAAAGCGAGGCGCAGGGCGCGGCGTTTCTCGCCGTGACGAGGGCGGCTTGGCCGCACCCCATGCTGGACCGGCTTGTTCCAGAGCGGCGCGGCGGTCCACTCGCGCTCTCTGTCGCGGTCGGAGCAACCTGCGGATGCCACGGCATCGAACTCGCTGCCGCGCTCACGGCCTACCTGCACTCGTTCGCCGCCAATCTCGTCTCCGCCGGCGTGCGCTTGATCCCCCTGGGTCAATCGGACGGCCAGCTGGCGATGGCCGCGCTCGAGCCCGTCATTGCGCGCGCGGCTCGCGTGTGCGTCGACATCTCGCTCGACGGGGTCGGTAGCGCCGCCCCCATGCTGGATTGGTGCTCGATGCGTCACGAACTGCAGTACACGAGGCTCTTCCGCTCATGACCTCCTCTCCCAACGGCCCGCTCCGCGTGGGCATCGGCGGTCCCGTCGGCTCCGGCAAGACGGCGCTGGTCGACCGGCTCTGCAAATTCATGCGCGACCGCTACGACATTGCCGTGGTCACCAACGACATCTACACCAAGGAGGACGCGCAGTTCCTGACACGCTCGGGCGCTCTGGTGCCCGAGCGGATCATGGGCGTGGAGACCGGCGGCTGCCCACATACCGCGATCCGCGAGGATGCCTCGATCAACCTCGCCGCGGTCGCACAGATGAGCGCGATCTATCCGACGCTCGACTTGATCCTGATCGAATCCGGCGGCGACAATCTCGCCGCCACCTTCAGCCCCGAACTCGCGGACATCACCATCTATGTGATCGACGTCGCCGCCGGCGACAAGATCCCGCGCAAGGGCGGCCCCGGCATTTGCCGATCCGACCTGCTGGTGATCAACAAGATCGACCTCGCGCCGCTCGTGGGAGCGAGCCTCGATGTGATGGACCGCGACGCCCGCCGCATGCGCGGGGAGCGGCCATTCCTGTTCACCAACCTCAAGGAGAACCGAGGCGTCGCGGAGGTCGCGGCCTTCGTCGTCGACGCCGGCGGCCTCGATCACCGGGAGACGGCGGCCTAGCCGGGGCTGTCCACCGCCAAGTGGGTCACGCAGTCGCCGCGCTCCACGCGGCCGAGGTGGCGCTTGCAGATCACGAAGCCGTCCGCCTTGAAATAGCAGGGTGCGGCCGGCCGGGCGGGATTGTCAACGAAATGCACCTCGCCGCAGAGCTGCCCGCGCTTCACGACGTCGCCGAGCTCGACCGCGGGCTCGAACAGGCCCGGCTCCGGCGCATAGACGAAGTAATCCCGGCTCGGAATCGATACGAGCCGGGTGGGCGGGGGCGCGGCTTCGCCGACCGGCGCCGCGATGCCGAGGTGCGCGAGCAACCGGCGGGCGCCCCGGGACACCAGCTCGACGCCGCTGCGGGTCACGCCGCCGCCGCCGCCGAACTCGCCACCCAGAGCGGGAATGCCGTGCTTCATGGCGGCCAGCGGGGAGAAGCGCGGATCCCGATGGCTCCGCCAGATCACCGACAACGGCGCGCCGAAGGCCTTGAGCGCCGCGATCCCCTTCGCGTTCACCGCGGCATCGTCGCCTTCGTGGACACTCGCAAAGGGTATGTAGTCGAGCGAGGTTCCGCCGGAGTGAAAATCGTGGAACAGCGACGCCATCGGAAACAGCATGCTGTCGATGTAGTGGGCGATCTGCTGCGTCGGCCCGCCGTCGGGATCACCGGGGAATGAGCGATTGAGATTGCCCTGGTCGATCGGCGACACCCGCGCGCTGTCGAGCGCGGCCGGCAGGTTCGCTGCCGGCAGGACGATCACCCGTCCCTGGATCTCCGAAGGCTCCAGCGTCCGGATCAGCTTTGTGAGCGCGATCTGGCCTTCGTACTCGTCGCCGTGGTTGCCGGCCATGAAGAAGGCGGTGGGGCCGCGCCCGTTGGCGATCACCGCGATCGGCAGCATCAGCGTGCCGTAGGCGGAGCGCGTGACGGAATGCGGCAGGTGCAGCCAGCCCACCTGCTTGCCCGGCTTGTCGTAGTCGATGTCGGTCCAGATGTGCGATGGCTTACTCATGGCCTTCTTCCCCCGCGTCTTTCCAGGACGGTTTCCTTGCCACTCCTGCGGCCGCCGGGCAAGAATGCCTAGGCATGATCCGGGGGAGCTGAATGCGACTGTTTTCCGCCACCATCGCGACCGAGACCAACACCTTCTCGCCGCTGCCGACCAGCCTCGAGGGATACAAGGAGAGTGTGTTCGTCCGCCCGGGCGAGCATCCCGAGGAGACGCCGCTCATGTGCACGGCGCCGCTCTGGGTCGCGCGCCGGCGCGCCAAGGCCGAGGGCTTCACCCTGATCGAGGGCAGCTGCTTCGCCGCGAGCCCCGCCGGCACCACCAACCGGGCCGACTACGAGTTCATGCGCGACGAGATCCTG
>Ga0209062_1005430_pt1 | contig 12386 bp, 14 predicted proteins | sample Coa_R2_2_FD_187158 | JGI IMG/M metagenome (GOLD analysis project Ga0209062, IMG submission 187158) | Surface soil microbial communities from Centralia Pennsylvania, which are recovering from an underground coalmine fire - Coalmine... | ecosystem: Environmental > Terrestrial > Soil > Unclassified... | reverse complement strand
AGCGGCGCCGCCGCTGAACCGATGTGATGACCTCGACCCGATCGATGTTCCCAGTCATAGACACAGGCATACTCCTGGTGCTTAACCAAGGGGTAGGCCCTGTCCGGTCTTTTAGGGGGCCGCTTCAAGCCATCCGATGTAGGGTGCATTCAGCAAGCTGTAAAATAAATAGTCCTGGGAGCAGCCGGGAGCTGGACGAAGTGGAATTATCTCGCTCGTGCATACGCCAGCGAAGCTTGGCCGCGCCACTTTTGCGAGATATGGGCGCAATTTGCCGAACAAGACATCGCCCGCCTCGAATGACGCGACAATGCTGTCGATGCCATCAGGCTGAGTGTCAAGAAGCAGTCGGCCAGTCCACGATTCGACGTGTTCTAGCCCGACATAGGTGGCCTCATCTAGCTTTGAATCGAGCTTACTAATCCGAGAGGGTGCGAAAAGCTTAAGTCGCTTCACCTCCCAATGTTCTGGTATTCCCCCCAGATACTCGACGCCTGAATCCTTGTACGCCGGGTACGGCTTGAACCGCCGCGCCGGCGCATCGGCCTCTATGATCTCGGTCAGGCTCACGATGTGGCCTCCCGGCGATCGTCAAATACAACAACCCCGGCAACGTCCTCAGGCAGGCTCGACACCGCCTCATCCACAATGAGTGTGTCGTCTTCAACCGGGCGTTCGCGCCCAGCCCTGGCAAGTCTTAGGATGTGATCCGGGACGAGCCGCTCCTCGACGGGATCGATCGCCTCTCGGCGGGATGACCGCCCCGCAGGAGCCAATCGGCTGAGCTGCTCCACGAAATGTTTTGCAGCATCGGGCAGACGGGCTCTCGCGTGATCACAGACCAGTTTGTGCCAGGGCCGCATGTAGGGCCGCAGATGATCCAGGTGGTCGGACCCCGCAGCGCGCACCCTATCCGGACAGGCCAGAGTGCAGCCCCAAAAACTCGGCATGTGGTACGAATGGCGACAGCAGCCACCCTGGCGAGTGAAGCCTGCCATTGGATGGTTGAAGAAGCAATAAAGAGGAACGTGACCATCGCGCCTTGCGGCCTCGCGGAGTTTGTCTAATTGCGCATAAGGATGCGGCGCAGGTTTTAGAAGGCTTTGATATCTGCCATTCTGGAACAAGCGCTTTGCCTGTACCCGGAAGCTGATACCGCTGCTTCCGGCAATGAGCCACCATTCCCAGTCGCCGCCGTGTCTGGCTTCCTGCGGTTTCGTCGCGAGCGTTATCGCGATCGTGCTATCACCATGCCGCGCGAGCGCCATTTCATACAAAGCGGTCTCGGTAATGGTCTCCTCGCTGAGCGCAATACGGACGCTTGCTGCCTTCGCCATCCGATTCCATATCTGGCCGGCCTGCCAGCGGAAGGTCTCACACAGGTCCGGCATGCCTAGCTGGCCTCGCCGCCCCAGAGGGCGAACAGCATCGCGCCCTTGAGGACGTAGCGTTCGCGGTGGGCCGACTCGCCAAGGCGGTAGAGAAAGCGCTCCGCTGCATAGCGCTGAAGCAGGAACTGGAAATCCTCGCCTGTCTCCCGGCTGCGGGCGAGGAGCCGGTCCCGCACCGAAGCGCCAATGTTCTCGGGTCGCCGGCGGTTCATGGGGCCAGCGCCTCCAGATAGGGGCTTATCACAGTGCGGGCATGGCAGACCTCGGCCGCGCGCATGATCGCGTCCGCTGTCGCCTTGCGCGTTCGGATGGCGTCGCGCAGCGCCTTCAGGGCGACATCGAGGCCGAGTTTGCGGCGGTAACGGAAGCAATCGACAATCGTGCGCGCGGGCGAGGTGACGCCCACCGAGACGCCGAGAATGGCGCGGGTCTCAATCCCATAGGTGAGCGCGGCGCCCGAAAACCGGACGATGCGCACGCGCACCGGTAGGTGGGCGGGCTTGCGCGCCTTGCGGTCGAGAGCGAGCCGGATTTCATGCGGCGCCTGGGTCCCGATCCTGTGCAGGCCGAGCGCGGAGAGCAGGCAGACGATCGCCGCCGGGACCACCGAGGCGACCATCGCAAGCGTCTCGAACTCGCTCGGCTCGGCGGCGGCCAAGCGGTAAAGGCCGGGTTCGACCTTTTCGACCGTCCCCGCAGCGACGAGGCGTTGCAGTTCGGCGAACGGGATTGCGAGGGACGCCAGATCGCGAGGCCGGAAAAATGCGCCGCTTCCCGCCGCTTCGAGTCGCGCCGGAGTGAGCCGCGCCGTGGTCATCCCGCAATGGTATGAATGTCGGCACTTGGCTGCAAGTGCCGACATTCATTTCACCTCAACCCTGCTTCCCGTAATCTCCGCGAGCATGCGCACAATGTCGGCCTCGATGCTGCGGATGTCGGCCTCGATCTCCTCCAGCGGGCGGGGCGGGGTATAGCGATAGAAATAGCGGTTGAAATTGATCTCATAGCCGACGATTCCGACCTCGCCGTCTTTCCTGTCCCGCTTCGTCCGGTCGATCCAGACGTCGGGCACGTGCGGCTTCACCTCGCGCGCGAAGAACGCCTCGACGCTCTCCGCGAGCGGCACGCTTTCGCTGTCGCGCAGTTCCGGATCGGGCTCGGGATCGCCGTTCCTGTCCCGACAGATGGCGGCCGTCTCGTCGCGCTCGGACAGCGCGGAGAGGATTGCCTTTCGCGCCGGAGCCGGGATCTTCAACCCACTCTTCCTGGCGGCGCCGTCGAGCACCTGCTCGAACGCGATACGATCCTTGAAGAGCGTGCCGGGCAGCCCGCGCAACAGGCGGCGGATCGCTTCCTGAAGCGCGCGGCCCTGGGCTTCTTCCCAGGCGCCCGCGGCACCCTTCTTGCGGGACTGGGAGAGGCCCTGAAAACCTTTCTCGTCTTCCAGGCGGGCGAGGCGTTCCGGGCTCGCCTGAAAATTCAGCCGCAACGGCCGCTCGACCGTGATCTTGCGGAAGCCGAACTGTGCGGTCGGGAAGATGCGGCTGACGACGGCCTCTTCCTCCTTCCCGTCTTTTCTGACTCGCCGCGTATCGCCGTCCTTGAAATCGGCGAGGATCTTCAGGATGTCCTGCGCCCGATCGACCGGGATCTCGCGACGCTTGTCACCGAGGCTGCGGCGCATCGGAACCCAGAACCCGCTCGCATCGATCAGTTGCACCTTGCCCCGGCGCGCCGGGGCTTTCCGGTTGGTCACGAGCCAGACATAGGTCGCGATGCCGGTGTTGTAGAAGAGCTGCTCCGGCAGCGCGATCAGCGCTTCAAGCAGATCGTTTTCCAGGATGTATCGCCGGATCTCGCTCTCTCCGCTGCCTGCATCGCCCGTGAAGAGCGGCGACCCGTTCATGATGATGGCGAGGCGCGAGCCGCCCTCTTCGGGCGCCTTCATATGGGCGAGCATGTGGAGCAAGAACAGCAGCTGCCCATCGCTGATTCGGGGCAGCCCCGCGCCGAAACGGCCGGCTGCGCCGCGTTCGTGTTCGGCGCGCACGGCGCTCTCGTCGCGCTTCCAGTCCTTGCCGTAGGGCGGGTTGGCGATCAGGTAATCGAATCTTTTGCCAGTATGGCGATCATTGGAAAGCGTGCTGCCGAAGGCGATGTTGTCCGCATCGCGGCCGGTCGGGTCCTTCATGAAGAAATCGGACTTCGAGACGGCCCAGGTTTCCGGGTTCACCTCCTGGCCGAAGAGGTGGATGTCGGCCTTTTCGTTGATCGGCGGTCGGAGCAGATCGCCGTTCTTCCGCAGCCCGACGGTGATGTGCTCCTTCGTGATCATCAGCATGCCGCCGGAGCCGCAGCACGGGTCATAGACCGTGAGGACCACGCCGTGGCGCCGGATGCGATCCTCGTCGCCTGCGAGCATCAGATCGGCCATCAGGTGTACGACATCGCGCGGCGTGAAATGCTCGCCGGGATTCTCGTTCAACGCCTCGTTGAAGCGGCGGATCAGCTCCTCGAAGATCATTCCCATCGTGGGGTTGTCTACTTGGTCCGGGTGCAGGTTCACGTTCTTGAACCGCTCAAGGACCTGGAAGAGCAGTCCAGCCTCGTCCAGCTTGCTGATGGTGTTGTCGAAATCGAACCGCTCGATCACCTCGCGCATGTTCTGGCTGAAGCCGGCAATGTAGTTGCGCAGGTTGGCGGCGAGATGCGGCGCGTCGGCGAGGAGCTTCTCGAAGTCGTAACGCGAGGTATTGTAGAAGGCAAAGCCCGCGGTCCGGCGCAGCTGCTCGTCGAGGTTCTCCAGCCCCCGTCCTCTAAGCTCGGCCTGCCGCTCGAGCACCCGCTCCTTGGTGTCGGCCAGCACGCAGTCGAGGCGGCGCAGAACGGTCAGCGGCAGGATGACATCCTGATACTTGCCGCGCTTGAACGTGTCGCGGATGAGATCCGCGACGCCCCACAAGAAGCTGACGATCTCGCCGTGGTTCATCGGGTCACTTCTCCAGGCACTTGCTTGCATTGGCGGCGGGCGGGCGGTCCACACTCATGGAATTGCGGCCGCGTTCCGATATCAAAGCGCGGCTATGCGCATTCCGGCCGCTGATCGGTGTCGGCCCGCCCGTTGGCGGCGGCGTCCGTCCCGCCCTGGTCCCAGTGCGCGCCATCGTCTCCCTCCCGCCGGTTTTGGCTCGTTGCCTCTCGTTGCCTGAGTTGTAAAGGATCAGGAAAAAATCCCTAATGAATCGATAAGCGCCCCTTATGATACCCGGCGAAGGTGCCGGTGGGCCGCGTTTTGTGGCATGCATCGGCCGCAGATCGGGGAAGGCTGGCGAGCGGCGTCTTCTTGCCGTAGTGCTGGACCGATCGCTCGGGCGCCGATTGGCCCGACCGCCTCACTCAAGCCAAATCGCCTCCGGGAAGCCCGGGACGGTTTAGGGAGGGTGTTTGCGCGCGATGCTGCGGCCCGTGCTCGTCTTCGCCTTTACGACATTGTTCGTCGTCGTCGATCCGATCGGCCAAGTGCCGATGTTCATAGCCCTGACGCCGGGGCTGCGCCCGGCCGAGCGCCGCGCCGTCGCGCGGCGCGGCGTCCTGGTCGCCGCCGCGGTGCTGGTCGCCTTCGCGCTCGGCGGCGAGCCGCTGTTGCGCGCGCTCGGCATCAGCCTGCCGGCCTTCCGCATCGCCGGCGGCATCCTGCTGCTGCTGCTCGCCGTCGATATGCTGATGGCGCGGCAGACGGGATTGCGCGCGACGACGCCGGGCGAGGACAGCGAAAGCGCCCACCGCCCCGACGTCTCGGTGTTTCCGCTGGCGATCCCGCTGATCGCCGGGCCGGGCGCGCTGACTTCGGTCATCATCCTGATGGCGCGGACGGGCGACGACGTCGCGATCAAGGCCGGCGTCATCGGCGTGCTGCTGCTCGTGCTGGCGCTGACATTGGCGTGCCTCTACCTGGCGGAGGTGTTGCTGCGCCTGCTCGGCGTCACCGGCGTCAACGTCATAACGCGCGTTTCCGGCATCCTGCTCGCCGCGCTCGCCGTGCAGTTCGTCGCCGACGGGGTGCTCGAGCTTTGGCACGCGGCCGCCGCGCTGTCATAGCCGCGCGGGTCCGGCCGGTTCGCGGCCGCTTGCCGCCGCGGGCAAGGGCGTCGGGGCCGGCGCGGCCGGGATCGGCTCCGCGACCGGAGGGCGCCGCGATCAGCCGTCCTGTTGCCGGCATCCGGCGCGCTCGAGCAGCACGCGCCGCAGCACGACCGCGTCGTTGTGCTGCTCGTCGCGGGCCCCGTAGACCAGCGTCACGGGCCCGGCGCGGGCCAGTTGCAGCAGTTCGTCGAGCCGCCCGGGATGGCCGGCGAGCTCTTGCGCATAGCGCCGCTGGAACTCCTCCCACAGGGCGGGATCATGATGAAACCACCGCCGCAATTCGGTGCTTGGCGCCAGATCGCGAAACCAATGATCGATCGCCGCTCGCGCCTTGGCGACGCCGCGTGGCCACAGGCGATCGATCAGCACGCGCGTGCCGTCGCTCGCCGCCGGCGGCTCGTAAGCCCGCTTGAGCCTGATCTCGGGTGTGGCCATCGTCTCCTGATGCCGCTCTTCGCCGCAGACAACGCCCGCCGGCGCCGCCTCGTGCCATATCGTCGCGACGATGCGACCGGCAAACCGCGACCGCCGGTCAGGCGCGCAGCAGGGCGGCCATGATGCGTTCGCGCGTCAGCGGCAGGTCGCGGATGCGCACGCCCAGCGCATGCGCGACGGCGTTGCCGATCGCCGCGGCGGTCGGGCCGCCGGCGGCCTCGCCGACGCCGAGCGGCGGCAGATCGGCGCCGGGGTTCACCAGTTCGACGCTCACTTCCGGCACCTCGCTGAAGCGCAACACCGGATAGCTGTCCCAGTCGCACGAGCTGATGCCGCTCTCGTCGAGTCGCACCCCCTCCTTCAACGTCCAGCTTGCCGCCTGGACGATGTTGCCCTCGAGCTGGTTCTTGGCCCCGTCCGGGTTGATGACGAGGCCGGCATCGGCCGCGCACCACACGGCAAGCAGCCGCACGCTTTCCTCGACCGCCACCTCGGCGACGACGGCGACATAGGCGGCGCGGTTCTTGTAGCGGGCGAAGCCGAGGCCGCGGCCCCGCCCGCCGCCGGCCGGCACGCCTTCCCGCCAGCCGCTCATCCCGGCAACGCGCTCGATGACCGCCCGCGCCCGCGGGTCGGACAGCAGTGACAGCCGGTAGGCGAGCGGATCGACGCCGGCGCGCTCGGCCAATTCGTCGATCGCCCCTTCGATCGCAAAGACGTTGAGGGTCGCGCCGAGCCCGCGCAATGCCGACGTTCGCACCGGCGTCTCGGCGATCAGATGGTGGATGATGCGTTTGGCGGCAAAGTCGTAGAGCGGCTCGGCGTTGCGGGTGCCGCCGCCGGCGGCGGCTTCCGGCGGGTCGACCGCCGGCGCCGGCGGCGGCGGGTCGGGCAGGGCCTCCTCGGCGAGCAGGGCGACGCCGCGGCCCGGGCGGCTCGAATGCCGGCCGCTCCAGATCTCGGTGGTCCAGTCCGCGGGTCGCCCGGCCGCGTCGAGCACGGCCCTGACCGTCACGACCATCGCCGGACCGACCGGTTCGAAGCCGAACTCCTCCTCGCGCCGCCAGCGCACCCGGATCGGCGTTCCCGGCCGGTGAAAGGCGATGATCGCGGCGTCGGCCGCGGCGTCGTCGGCGCCGTTGTGGCCGTAGCAACCCGGCCCCTGGACATGGCGCACCGCGATCCGCGCGGGGTCGAGCCGCAAGGCCCGCGCCAGCGCCTCGCGCAGCGGATAGACGCCCTGCGAATGCGTCCACACCTGCAGCCGTCCGTCCCGGTAGAGCGCGAGCGCGCAGGAGGGTGCGATCGCGGCGTGGGCGAGGTGCATGCGCGTGCAGCTCGCCTCGTAACGGCGCTCGGCGGGCGCCGCCGCGGCCGGCGGCGGGGCGCCGAGGACGCGATCGATCGCGGGCTGCTGCAACAGCCAGCGCGCCTCTTCCTGGAACGGGTTGAGGCGGTCGACGCCGTCCCAGACGACGTGGTTCGGCGCGACCGCGGCGGCCGCCTCGACGGCGGTCTCGTCGGCGCCGAGGAGCGCGAGGAAGTTGCCATGGCGAAAGAGCTCGATCGGCGCCCCCTTGGCGGCGCGGCGCAGGGCCGCCTCATCGACCTCGGCGATCCGCGCGCCGCGCCGCGGCTGGCGCACGACCCGGGCATGAACCATGCCCGGCAGCGCCAGATCGTGGACGAAAACCGGCTCGCCGAACAGCTTCGCGGCGAGATCGACGCGCGGCATGTCGCGCCCAATGACGCGGCGCGCGCCCGCCGCCTTGACCGGCGCCCGGCCGCTGGCGGGGCGGGCGAGATCGACGGCGGCGGCAAGCGACCAGTAATCCTCGCCGGTCGGGACCCCGCGATGGAGGATCGCCCCGTCGCGCACCGCAAGCTCAGCGCGGGGACGGCCCAAACGCGCGGCGGCATGGTCGAGGAACAGCGCGCGCACCTCGGCGCAGGCGAGCCGCAGGGCGGCGCCGCCATATTGGATCGACTGGCTGCCCGAGGTGTAACCCTCGTTCGGGGTCACCTCGGTGTCGCCGGAGCGCAGCCGGATGCGCTCGGGCGCGATGTCGAGCTCCTCGGCCGCGATCTGCCGCATCGCGGTCAGCACGCCCTGGCCGATTTCGACCTTGCCGGTCGCAACCGTGACCTCGCCGGGGGCGGTGAACCGGACCCATTGGTCAAGGCGCGGATTGTCGGCCAATGCCGGCGGCAGGGGCGGTTGATCGGACGGGCTCATCGCGCTTCTCCCTCGCGCATCCGCTGCGCCGCGCGCGCGACCGCGCGCAGGATGCGTGGATGGCTGCCGCAGCGACAGATATTGTCGTCGAGCGCGCGGGCGATGTCGGCGCGCGACGGCGACGGATTGCGGTCGAGCAGCGCCTTTGCCGCGATCAGCATGCCGGCAAGGCAGTAGCCGCACTGGCCGGCCTGCTCCTCGAGAAAGGCCTGCTGCAGCGGATGCGGCCGCTCGGGGGTGCCGAGCCCCTCGACCGTGACGATATCCCTGCCGGCGACCGCGCTCAGGCTCTTGCCGCAGGATTTTTCCGGGCGGCCGTCGATCAGCACCAGGCAGGCGCCGCATTGCTCGCGGCCGCAGCCGAATTTCGTGCCGAGCAGGCCGAGGTGATTGCGCAGCGCGTCGAGCAGCGGCGTATCGCCGTCCGCGGTCACGCTGACGCTCCGTCCGTTCACGATCAGCGAAATCGGCTGCATCGCTGGCTCACCGTCGCAGATGCCGAACCATACCAGCCGGCGGTGCCGACAAGACCCCGGCGCGCCGCCCGCGCCTTCCGTTCCGGCAGCCCGGGCGGCGCCAATGCCGGCCGCCTCAGAAAAACGCGAGCGTGCGGATCTCGATGCTTTCCCGCGGCCGCGCGCCGGGCGGCGTCGTCGGGTCGGCGAAAGCCGTATGCGCGGTAAACCGGGCGCGGCCGTCGCGCGCGGAATCGTACACCTTGAAGACCAGCGCCTCGTCGGGCCGCATCCGCGGGAACCAGTACCAGCGATGCGCGGGGTTGTAGGTGATCGCGGCGGTCTGCCCGATGCGGTCGGGATAGCGGCGCTCGGTGACCACCATGTCCGCGGGCGACAGGCTCTGCGCATCGGCGATCGCCAGCGGAAAGCTCTCGACCGGATGACGGATCGGCCGCCACACCTGCACGATCGCAAAGCGGCGCTGCAGCAGGCTCTCGGCTTCTTGCGGCAGGATATCGCGCACCCGCTGCGGGGCCGACCATTCGGTGTAGTCGTTGTGCACGCGGCGGACAACGTCGCGGATCCCGGCCGCCTCGCGCAGCGCATCATCGGCGGTGCGCAGGGTGTGGTCGAACACGACGACGCGCGCGGCTCCGCTTTCGGCCTTCACCAGCGCTTCCATCTCCGGGTAGTAGACCCGGCGCACCTGCTCTTCGTCGTAGAAATCGGTGACCTTCGTGTCGTGACGGACGAAGCGGAAGCCTTCGCGGTCGAGCCGGAAGCGCTGCGCCTCGAGGCGACCGTTGCGCAGCACGACCGGGCGCGGATCCGGCCTGCCGCCGCCGGTCCGCACGTCTCTGCCGCCGGGCGGCGCCACCAATGTGACCGGCATCGCCCCGGTGGTGAGGAAATAGTCGAGGGTCGCTTCGATCGTTTCCGGAACGGTGTCGAGCTCGGCGAGCGGCGCCATCATCGGGGCTCCTTTCGTTTTCCGGAGGATGATAGAGAGACCGTCCGGCCGGCACAACGCCCCACCGCCTGCTTGCCGGGCGTTTGTTTCGCACCGACAATCGCTGTCCGGAGCCGGACCATGAATGGTCCCTCATGCCGCCCAGGGAGGTTTGCGTCCGATGAAGATCGTCGCGTTCGGTCCCGACAACAGAACCGGCGCAGTATGCGCGGACACCATCGTCGATCTGTGCCGGGCATGCGCCAAATATCTGCATGAGCGGGAGGGCGAACCGCATCCGCGCGAGATGGCCGAGATCCTGGTTCCCGCCGATCTCGCGCGCCTGATCGCGGGCGGCTCGCGCGCGCTCGACTACGCGCAGAAGGCGCTCGCCTATCTGTTTGCGCAGGCGCAGGACCAAATCGGCCTCGACGGCCACCCCCTCGTGCATCCGGCGACGGCGGTGCGCCTGCGCGCGCCGCGGCCCGACAACGCCCGCATCGCCTGCGCCGGCGGCAACTTCGCCGACCACGCGGCGGCGATGGCCGCGCGGATCCGGCGCCGGCCCTACGAGGGCGACGCTTACCAGGAGGTCCGCAAAGCCGGCCCCTGGGGCTTCTGGAAGCTTGCGCGCGAGATCGTCGGTCCCGACGGCGAGCTCGTCTATCCCGGGCGCTGCCAGCGCCTCGATTATGAGGGCGAGATCGCGATCGTGCTCGGCCGGCGCGGCGCCGATCTGAAACCCTCGCAGCTGAAGGATTACGTGTGGGGCGTGACGATCCTGGCGGATTGGAGCATCCGCGCCCCGCGCGAAGCGGCGGGCGGCCCGCTTAATTTCGCCTTGTCGAAGAATTTCGATACCTCCTGCGCGCTCGGCCCGTGCATCGTCGTGGGCGAGGCCGATCCCGGCGACATCGCGCTCGAGACCTTTGTCAACGGCGAGCGCCGCCAGAGTTTCAACACGCGCGAGATGGTCTTCAGCTTTGGCGAATACCTCGAATATCTCTCGCGCGACTTCACGCTCTACCCGGGCGACATCATCAGCAGCGGCACGGCGGCGGGCACGGCGGCCGATTCGAGCGCGGTGCTGCCGGACGGCAGCTCCGCGCCGGAGCGCTTTCTGAAACCCGGCGATCTTGTCGAGATCAACGCCCCGGCGATCGGCGCGCTGCGCGTGCGGGTCGTCGCGAAGCGGCAGTAGCGGCGCCGGGGAAGGGGCGGACGCGGGCGGCGTTCCCCCGCGCCCGGGGCTTTCGGCCCGCCGCCCAAAGGGCTAAACTCGCCCGGTCGCGAACGGAGCCGCAGCGATGAGCGCCATCACCCGCATTATCAGCCCCGAAGTGCCGGAACCGCCCGCCGGGACTTGGTCGAACTGTCTGGTGGCGGGCGGCATCGCTTACATCGCCGGCATGACCGCCCGGGGCCGCGGCGAGAGCGGCGCCGAGGGCGACGAATACGCCCAGGCGAAGGCGATCTTCGCCAAGATCCGCCATCTGCTCGAAGCCGCCGGGGGCAGCATGGCCGACGTCGTCAAGGTGACGATTTTCGTTACCGACATCACCCAGCGCGAGAAGGTATGGCAGGCGCGGCGGGAGTTCTTCACCGGCGATTTTCCGGCCTCGACGCTGGTGCAGGTGGCGGCGTTGGCCGATCCCTCCCTGAAGGTCGAGATCGAAGCCATCGCCCATATCGGGGCCGGCCGGCGCGGATCTCGGCCGCAAGACCCAGGGTGAACGCATTAGCGGTTGCGACGGCGCGCCCGCCCCTCCGCCGGCCAGAGGCCGCGGATCACGCCGTCGCCGCCGAACGGATAGGCATGGCCGCTGCGCGGCGGGATCCTCCGGCGTACTCGCCGGCGCCCGTCAGCGCGGCCTGACGCACCCCGACGAGTGCGCCAAATCGGTCTTTCCCGCCGCCTTCGAAACCAAAGACAGCTCGATGCTTACGAAGCTTCGGCAATCGTTTTGACGGTGCCTGCGCCCGTCGCATCGTACCCTGGAATGCCGCTCACGAGCGAGCGAAAGGCGGCGCTCTTCAGAATGTCCAGCAAGTCCATGACATTCTTCTGCTCGAGCGTTTCCTTCTTCGCCAGCAGATAGTAGTCCTCGGTGAACATTGGAATGAACTGCAACCGCAGCTTCCTGGCTGCCGCTTCGATGCCGATACCGACATCAGCCATGCCGCTTGCCACGGCGGCCGCAACGGCGAGATGCGTGAATTCCTCGGAGTAGAAGCCGACGATCTCTGCCCGGTCAATGCCCTGGTCCTTGAGCAGCTTCTCCACCGCCAAGCGCGTTCCCGAGCCGCGTTGCCGATTGATGAAACGCGCCTTCGTTCGCACGATGTCCTGGAAGTTCTCAATGCCTTTTGGGTTGTCCGGCGCGACCATAAGGCCCTGGCGGCGCTTGACGAAATGAATGAGCCGTTGCAGGCGCGGCTTCAGCCAGGGCTGATAAGCGGCCAAAAGATCGCTGCCGAATGGCCCTTCGGGGAGATGGAAGCCGGCCAGCTCACAGCGCGCCTTGCACAACGCCACGATGCTGTCGAGGCTGCCGACGAACCGAACATCCAGCTTTGGTCCCGGGCGGATCCGCAGCAGGTCCCTCAATTCGGCGAGGACGAGATCATGGCTGGCATAGAGACATATTGAAGTGGACCCCATCCGTGGGACCGCTCGGACCGGTTTCTTAGTTGGAAGCTGGACCGTTCCGACCTTGTGAAGCCCTTATGCGATCAAAGCCTGTTGTGGTTGTGGCGGCTGTGGGCATATGGGC
>Ga0209062_1005429_pt1 | contig 12389 bp, 11 predicted proteins | sample Coa_R2_2_FD_187158 | JGI IMG/M metagenome (GOLD analysis project Ga0209062, IMG submission 187158) | Surface soil microbial communities from Centralia Pennsylvania, which are recovering from an underground coalmine fire - Coalmine... | ecosystem: Environmental > Terrestrial > Soil > Unclassified... | reverse complement strand
GAACCCGATGGTCTTCCACGGCCTTCACATGATCCAGAAAACTCCCGCTCATCGCCGGCCCTCCTGTCCCGGCGATTTGAATCTATTCCCGCCTGCTGCGCATTAACGATTTATGATGCCGCCCTGGGCGTGCAGGCGCCGCCGCTTGCACGCGTCTCCGGCCTTCGGATAGGCTTTGCAGGATTGATCCGCTCGACTGATGGGGGCGCGGGCATGAGTGCCGAGATACGTGACCGCGCGTTCACGCGCGTTGTCGGCGAGGATCTCCGCATCGAGCGGCTGGGGACCGGATATCTTTTCACCGAGGGGCCAGCCTGGCACCCCACCGAGAAGCACCTGATCTTCAGCGACATACCCGGCAATGAAATGCGCCGCTGGCGTGCCGCGGAGGGCGTTGCGCGTTTTCGCCAGCCGTCGAACATGGCGAACGGCAACACCTATGACCGCCAGGGAAGACTCGTCACCTGCGAGCACGCGACGAGCCGGGTGACGCGCACCGAGCGCGACGGCACGGTCACCGTGCTGGCGACGCATTGGCAAGGCAAGGCGCTCAACAGCCCGAATGATGTCGTGGTGAGCCGCGCCGGCGACGTCTATTTCACCGATCCCATCTATGGGCGGATGGAGTATTTCGGCGTGAAGCGCGAGCCCGAGCTTGCCTTTCGCGGCGTCTTCCGCATTGCCGGCAACAGCGGCGTGCTGAGCCTGCTGGCGGATGACTTCGAGCAACCCAATGGGCTGTGCCTCTCGCGCGACGAAACGCGGCTCTTCGTCAACGACACGGCGCGCCAGCATATCCGCATCTTCGATCTGAAGAGCGATGGCACGGCCTCGGGCGGTCGGGTCTGGGCGGAGACGAAGGGCGAAGATAAGGGCGCACCCGACGGCATGAAGATCGACAGCGAAGAGAATCTCTATTGCTGCGGGCCGGGCGGGATTCACGTCTTCGATCGCCAGGCGCTTTCGCTCGGCGTCATCGCCTTTCCCGAAGGCGTGGCCAATTTCACCTTCGGCGGCGATGATTATCGCAGCCTCTTCGTCACCGCCTCGACATCGCTCTATCGCCTTGAGGTGCGCGTTCCCGGTTTTCCCGTGTTCTGAACGCCGCGCGCGGAGAAGCAGCATGGACCATCGGCCGGAAGCCTTCTCGCTCCATATTCCCGACGCGGCCATCGCCGACCTGCGCGAGCGCCTGGCACGCACGCGTTTCCCCGACCAGGCGCCGGGCGCTCCCTGGGCCTATGGCACCGATGTCGCCTGGCTCAGCGCGTTGGTCGCCTATTGGCGCGACGGCTTCGATTGGCGCTCCCAGGAAAAGCGGCTCAACGCGTTTCCGCAATATAAGGTCGCGCTTCACGACATCGACCTCCATTTCCTGCATGTGCCTGGCAAGGGACCGCGGCCCATGCCCCTGCTGCTTTCGCATGGCTGGCCCGGCTCCGTCTTCGAGTTCATGGAGCTCATTCCGCTTCTCACCGATCCCGCGCGCTTCGGCGGCGATCCCGCCGATGCCTTCACCGTGGTGGCGCCGTCGCTGCCCGGCTATGGCCTCTCCTTCGCGCCGGGACAGAAGCGCTTCGGCGTCGAGGCGATCGCCGCCTGTTTTGCCGATCTCATGAGCGGCGTGCTGGGTTATCGGCGCTTCGGCGCGCAGGGCGGCGATTGGGGCTGCTTCATCACCTCATGCCTGGGCCACGCCCATCCCGATCGCATGATCGGCATCCATCTCAATCTTCTGCCGCTGCGCCGCGATCCCAAAATGGTGGCAAGCCCGACGGCCGAGGAGCGGCAATACCTCGACGAGCTCGCGCATTGGCTCAAGGAGGAGACGGGCTATCAGTGGATTCAGGGCACGCGCCCCCAGACGCTCGCCTTCGGGCTTACCGATTCGCCCGCCGGTCTCGCCGCCTGGATCGGCGAGAAATTCCGTGCCTGGTCCGATTGCGGCGGCGATGTCGACAGCGTGTTCTCTAGGGATCACCTTCTCGCCAATATCAGCCTCTACTGGTTCACCGGCGCGATCGGCTCGTCCTTCTGGCCTTATTACGCGCGCATGCACGGGCCCTGGCCCATTCCCGATGGCGAGACCATCGACGTGCCCACGGGCTATTGCGAGTTTCCGCGCGAGATCCTGCGCCCGCCGCGCTCGCTTGCCCAACGCAGCTTCACCGATATCAGACGCTGGAGCGTCATGCCGCACGGCGGCCATTTCGCCGCGATGGAGCAGCCCGAGGCCCTGGCGCGCGAGATCCGCGCTTTCTTCGCGCCGCTGCGAACCTAATCTTAAGGACAGCTCGCGACCGGCGGTCCGTGATAATCCGATCCGCCGGGCCGGTCCTGATGAAAGAAATCCGCGCATTTGGGATGCGGTGCGGCGCGGCCGGAGGCGCCTCCGCTCGCGCGCTGATCGGCGGCATAGGAGCGGCGCGCATATTTATCGACCTGGCGCAGCTCGGCGACGCATTGCTTGTCGGAGGTCGCGCGTTTGGCCGCGTCGAGATGGCGCTGTGCGGCGGTCGTGTTGGGGCCGGGCCTGAGCGTGCCGATGAACCGCTCGGCATCGGGAATGTCGGAGCAGGATATCGCCGCCGCCGCGCTATCGATGCCGGCGGCGAGCAAGGTCATGGCGGCGAACGCGACAGCAAAGAGGCGCATGGGACGCTCCCATCCTTCAACGCCAGAGAATATGTGCCGTACGCCGACAGAAGAGAAGATGCCTTGGCCGAAGCATCGCCCCGTCAGTCGCCCTGGTCTGCCGGCGCGCCGAAGCTTTCGACCGCATGCCGGTCCAGGCTGAAGATGGGATGCGCCGACAATCGCGCCACCAATTGCTTTGCCGGCTGTTCCTGCGGGAAGACCTGCGCCTCGTTCAAGGTGCCGTAGCCGATCGCGGTGATCGATCCGTCGGCGCGCGACGCGATCGAGCGCAGATAGCGGCTGCGGACGGCAGGATTTCCCGCTCCGCGGGCGATAACGTACTGCATCATTCTCTCCGAAGCTGGTGACGTCGCGGCTTGGCCGTTACGCGCGATAGGCGATGGGGTCATCGGGATTGGCTTCGACCGCCTTGGCGACGAGGTCGAGAACCCAGGGCTGCTTTTCCGAGAACTGCAAGCCGACCTGATCGCCCACGCGCCAGGCGACGCGCGCCGGGATGGTGCCGGCATCGGCAATGACAAGCGACACAGCGCTGCCCTCCGCGGGCGCACGATCGAGATCGAGCTTGGCGCCGGCCGCGGAAATGTCCTCGATCAGGCAAGGCGCGGCGCCGGAGGCCGTGTGCAAGGCGCCCAGCCAATTCGTCTTCCAGCGGCGGAGAAAGACGGCATGCTCGGTGCGAGGCTTTCTCAGATGTCGGGCGGCTTGCGAAAACATTTTTTTCTCACTCGGCAGTTTTCGGCGTCGGAAGGCCACAGGTCGTCACGCCTTCGCGGCACAGAAGAAAGCATTTATCCCGGATTCTTTCCAAGAATATTCGGAGAGAATTTTTCTAAAATTTTTCTAAAACTGACAATATTTTGAAATATTATCAGCCACCCGGCCGCACGTCAGTATTTCCAGAAGCGAATCTTGTGCGACACAAATGCGCGCCTCCCGGCGCGCCCGGCGGCGGTTCGCCAGAGGTAGTCGGGGCTCAGAAGCCTTTGACGACCTGCTTCGTGTGCTCGACATCGGGCGGGGAGGCGAAGCAATGCCCGACCAGCTTGCGCCACTCCTGGAAATCGGCGGAGCCACGGAAATCGACGGTGTGGTTCTCAACCGTCTCCCATTTGACGAAGAGGCGGTAGCGGCTCGGCCTCTCCTCGGAGCGCTGGAGCTCCATGCCCTTGCATCCCTTGGCGCGGGCGAAGAGCGGCGCGGCTTTGGCGACATTCGCCTCGAACTCGGCCTCGAGGCCGGGCTTCACCTCGATTGCGGCAATTTCCAGGATCACGGGCCTTCTCCTCAGTAGACGACGACGCTGCGGATCGATTTGCCCTCATGCATGAGATCGAATCCGCGGTTGATCTCCTCGAGCCGCAACGTATGGGTGATCAGCGGATCGATCTCGATCTTTCCCTCCATGTACCAATCGACGATCTTCGGCACGTCGGTGCGGCCGCGCGCGCCGCCGAAGGCGGTGCCTTTCCATACGCGCCCGGTGACGAGCTGGAAGGGACGCGTCCGGATCTCCTGTCCGGCGCCGGCGACACCGATGATGACGCTCACGCCCCAGCCCTTGTGGCAGCATTCGAGCGCTTGGCGCATGACATCGACATTGCCGATGCATTCGAAGCTGTAATCCGCTCCGCCCTTGGTGAGATTGACGAGATGGGGCACGAGATCGCCCGCGACCTCCTGCGGATTGACGAAATGCGTCATGCCGAAGCGTTCCGCCAATTGGCGCCGCGCCGGATTGATGTCGATGCCGACGATCATGTTGGCGCCCGCCATCCGCGCGCCTTGCACGACATTGAGACCGATGCCGCCCAGGCCGAAGACGACGACATTGGCGCCCGGCTCGACCTTGGCCGTGTTGATCACGGCGCCGATTCCGGTGGTGACGCCGCAGCCGATATAGCAGACCTTGTCGAAAGGTGCGTCCTCGCGGATCTTGGCGAGCGCGATCTCGGGCACGACCGTATGATTGGCAAAGGTCGATGTCCCCATATAGTGAAAAAGCTTGTCGCCACCCGCGGAGAAGCGGCTGGTGCCGTCCGGCATGACGCCTTGGCCCTGCGTCGTGCGGATCGCCTGGCAGAGATTGGTCTTGCGGCTCAGGCAATACTCGCATTGCCGACATTCCGGCGTATAGAGCGGGATGACGTGATCGCCCTTGGCGAGGCTCGTGACGCCGGGACCGATATCGACGACGACGCCGGCGCCTTCATGGCCGAGAATGGTGGGAAACAAGCCCTCGGGATCGGCGCCCGAAAGCGTATAGGCGTCGGTATGGCAGATGCCGGTCGCCTTGATCTCGACGAGCACCTCGCCGGCGCGCGGTCCGTCGAGATCCACGGTCTCGATGGTGAGCGGAGCGCCCGCCCTATGAGCGACGGCAGCGCGTGTTTTCATGGCGCCTTTCCTCCCGGCAGAGCATCATCCGAATCGACCGTTAACCATAGCGCCTCCAGGTCCAAAAATCTCCATCAGCCGAAGGGGTTATGCCGCATTTCCGGCGCCGCCGGGAGCGGTGGGGAGCCGGGGCGCTCAAACCGTCGGTAGCGCTTTTTTAATCATCATTCGCCTAAATGCCGGTGATGGGCCCGGCGGGAAGTAACGCTTCGGAGAGTTGGATGCGCTTGACCAGCGAGGCTCTGGAGCAGGTGGTGCAACTTCACGAGCGCTTCCTGGCACGAAAGGCCGGCGGGCGCCGTGCGGCGCTCAGCTATCACGACCTCTCCGACTGCGATCTGTCGGGCCGCAATCTGTTGGATGCCGACCTGACCGGCGCCACGCTCGTTCACGCCAATCTGTCACACGCGAAGCTCGGGACCGCGCTCCTCTTCGCGGCGGATCTGCGCGAGGCCAATCTGAACGCTGCCGATCTCAGCCGCACCGATCTGCGCGGCGGTTGCTTTCGCGGCGCCGAGCTCGACAAGGCTGTGCTGGCCCATGCCGATCTCAGCGAGGCGACGCTGGCCACCTATGATCTGCGCAACATCGAGATCGCCCGCCGGTTTCGCGCGCTGCGCGGCGAGCCCATCGCCGAGGCGGCGCAGAGTGGCGCGGATGAAGGCGATTCCTCCTACACCGTGCGGACCGATTTCACCGACGCATCGCTGCGCGGCACGGATCTACACGGCGCCGATATGCGGCGGGCGGATTTCACCGGCGCCGTGCTCGAGGGCGCCAACCTCGCGGATTCGAAGCTCAACGGCGCGACGTTCCATTCTGCCGTGCTCTCGGGCGCCAATCTGCGCGGCGCCGATCTCGAGGGCGCCGATATCACCGACGCCATTCTCGATCCCGCGGCACTTCTGCTGACGGAACTCAGCAAGGCGGTCAAAAGCGTCTATGTCGCGAAGAGCCCGGCCGAGATCGCGGACGCGGTCAAGCAGCATGAACTCTGGCTCGACAGCCAGGGCCGCAAGGGGACCCGGGCCATGTTGCCCAAGGTCGATCTGAGCGACCGCCAATTGGAGCGCGCGCGGCTGCTGCTGGCGATTCTCCCCGGCGCGAAGCTGCACCGCACCAACCTCAAAGGCGCATTGATGGCGATGGCCGATCTCACCTCGGCCGATCTGCGCCAGGCGATCCTCATCGGCTCCGATCTTCGCGGAGCGACGCTCAGGCGGGCGCATTTCAACGAGGCTGATCTGTCCGGCGCCAAACTCGGTCCCCTCGTTGATGTCGGCAACCATCGCGCGGATTTTCCGACCAACCTCGAACGCGCAAAATTCGTCGGCGCCAATCTCGCCGGCGCCAATCTCCGGCGCGCGAATCTCGGCGGCGCCGATTTCTCGCGCGCGGACCTCACCGGCGCGACCTTCCAGGATGCCGTGCTCGAAGGCTGTAATTTCACCGGCGCCAAGCTCGACGGCACGAATTTCGACGGCGCGAAGCTGACCCGCATCAAAGGATTGGCGAAGAAGTCCTGACCCGCGGATCAGGCGGCGTAGAGCGTCTTTCCCGCGGCCGCCATGTCCCTCAAGAGCTTCGGCGGTGCGAAGCGTTCGCCGTATTTCTGGGCGAGACGGTCGCATTCGGCAATGAAGCGTTCGATGCCGATCGTGTGGATCTGGCTCATCGTGCCGCCGAGGAAGGGCGGGAAGCCCCAGCCGAGGATCGAGCCGACATCGGCGTCCCTGGGATCGGTCACCACCCGCTCCTCGAGGCAGCGCGCGGTCTCGACCGATTGGACATAGAGGAGACGTTTCTTCACCTCCTCGACATCGGGCTGCTCGGCGGCCGGCGGGAAGTGTTCGGCGAGGCCGGGCCATAGGAACTTCTTGCGGCCATCGGTCGGGTATTCATAAAAACCCTTGCTCGCCTTCTTGCCGATGCGGCCGAGCTTCTCCACCATGAGATCGACAAGCGCGTCCGATCGGGGATTGCCCTTGTAATCCTTGCCGAGATCCGCCCGGGTCTGCTTGCGAACCTTGTGCATGAGTTCGATCGAGACCTCGTCGGCGAGCGCCAACGGCCCTACCGGCATGCCGGCCATGCGTCCGGCATTGTCGATGAGGGCGGGCTTCACGCCTTCGGCGAGCATCGCCAGCCCTTCGCTCACATAGGTGCCGAAGACGCGGCTCGTATAGAAGCCGCGGGAATCGTTGACGGTGATCGGCGTCTTGCGGATGCGCTTCACGTAATCCATGGCGCGCGCGAGGCACGCATCGGCCGTCTTGCGCCCGCGGATGATCTCGACGAGCGGCATGCGATCGACCGGCGAGAAGAAATGGAGGCCGATGAAATTCTCGGGCCGCGTTCTCGCCTCGGCGAGGCCAGTGATCGGCAGGGTCGAGGTGTTGGAGGCGAAGATCGCATTCTCCGCCAACACGGCCTCGGCTTTCTTCGTGACCTCCGCCTTGATCTTGCGGTCCTCGAAGACCGCTTCGATCACCATGTCGCAGCCCTTGAGATCGTCGAAGGAGATGGTCGGCGCAATGCGCGCGAGCACGGCGTCGCGCTCCCCTTCGCTCATGCGCTTCTGCTGGATGCGCCGGTCGAGAAGGCCGCGCGAATAGCCCTTGCCCTTTTCCGCCGCCTCCATGCTGGTGTCGAGCAGCACGACGTCGATGCCGGCAATCGCGCTGACATAGGCGATCCCCGCCCCCATCATGCCGGCGCCGAGCACGCCGATCTTCTTGTAGCTTTGCTCCGGCACGTCCTTCGGTCGCGCGGCGAGCTTGTTGGCCTCGCCGATCGAGAAGAACAGCGTGCGGATCATGTTGCGCGCCTCGGGCGACAGCGCGCAATTGGCGAAATACCGGCTCTCGATCTTGAGGCCATTGTCGATATCGACGATGAGGCCTTCATAGACGCAAGAGGCGATGTTGCGCGCGGCCGGATAATTGCCGTAGGTCCGCTCGCGCAGCATGGCATTGCCGGCGACGAAGGTCTCGCCGCCCTGACGGCTGAAGACGGGGCCGCCGGGGATTTGGTAGCCCTTCTTGTCCCACGGCTTGACCGTGTTCTGCGGACCTTCGGCGAGAAGCCAGGCCTTGGCCGCGGCGAGAAGCTGATCGCCCGGCACGACCTTGTCGATCATGCCCGCCGCCAGCGCCTTCTGCGGATCGAGCTTGCGGCCTTCCAGGAGCATCGGCAGCGCGTTGCGGATGCCGATCATGCGCGGCAGGCGCTGCGTTCCGCCGCCGCCCGGCAGCAAGCCGATCGTCACTTCGGGCAGGCCGATTTCGATCTTCGGATTGTCGGCGGCAATACGATAGTGGCACGCGAGCGCGATCTCGTAGCCGCCGCCCAGCGCCGTGCCGTTGAGGGCGGCACAGAATGGCTTTCCCGAAGTCTCGATGCCGCGAAGCAACGCGTTGAAACGCAGCGCGCGCGTCATCAACGCCGTCGCATCCGGTACGCCGGCGAGCCGCGTCAGATCGGCGCCGGCGAGAAAATCGCGCTTCTTCGAGGTAATGATCACGCCCTTGACCGCCGGATCCCGCGCGGCGGCAATCACCTTCTCCCCGAACGCGGTCACCGATTCGTCGTTGAGCACATTCATCGAGCGATCGGCCATGTTCCAGGCGATGGTCGCGATGCCCTCGGCATCGACGGAATAGTCGATCATGGGTCACACGCGCTCGATGATGGTGGCGGTGCCCATGCCGGCGCCGACGCAAAGCGTCGCGAGCCCGGTGCCCTTGCCGGTGCGCTCGAGCTCGTCCAGGAGCGTGCCGAGAATCATGGCGCCGGTCGCACCCAGCGGATGACCCATGGCGATCGCGCCGCCATTCACATTGATCTTGTCATGCGGGATGTCGAGCACCTGCATGAAGCGCAGCACCACGGCGGCGAAGGCCTCGTTGAGCTCGAAGAGATCGATGTCGCCGACCGCCATGCCGGCGCGCTTCAACGCCTTCTCGGCGGAGAAAGAGGGACCGGTCAGCATGATGGTGGGCTCGGAGCCGATCGAGGCGAAGGCGCGGATGCGCGCTCGCGGCTTCAAGCCGAGCTTCTCGCCCATCTCTTTGCTGCCGATCAGCACGGCGGCGGCGCCGTCGACGATCCCTGAGGAATTGCCGGCGTGATGCACATGGTTGATGCGCTCCACCTCGGGATAGCGCTGGATCGCGACGCTGTCGAAGCCGAAATTCTCGCCCGGCACCTTGAAGGACGGCTCCAACGAGGCGAGCGACTGCATCGTCGCATCCGAGCGGATATGCTCATCGCGGTCGAGTACGGTGAGGCCGTTGATGTCCTTGACCGGCACGACCGATTTCTTGAAGCGCCCTTCCTCCCACGCCTTGGTCGCGCGCTGCTGGCTGGCGACGGCATAGCTGTCGAGATCGGTTCGGCTCATGCCGTATTTCGTGGCGATGAGATCGGCCGAGATCCCCTGCGGCACGAAATAGGTGTGGAACGCCACTTGCGGGTCGCTCGCCCAGGCGCCGCCCGAGGAGCCCATCGGCACGCGGCTCATGCTTTCGACGCCGCCGCCGATCGCCATGTCGCTCTGGCCCGACATGACCTGCGCCGCCGCCATGTTGCAGGCTTCGAGGCCGCTGGCGCAAAAGCGGTTGATCTGCACGCCGGCCGTGGTTTCGGCGAAACCCGCCTCGATCACCGCGACGCGGGCGATGTCGGCGCCCTGCTCGCCCACCGGCTCGACGCAGCCGAGCACGACGTCATCGACGGCGCTGGTGTCGAGGTCGTTGCGGTCGCGGATGGCCCGGAGTGCCGTCACCGCGAGATGCATCGGCGTCACGCTGTGCAGCGAGCCCGAAGACTTGCCGCGGCCGCGCGGCGTGCGAACGGCGTCATAGATGAAGGCTTCGGTCATGGGCCTCTCCCGGTCTGGCGTTCGGCGGACGACCCACCATAGCGGCAAAATCGCGCGGCCGCCAATCGCGCCTCAGACATCGGGCGGGTCGGCAACAAGGAGAGGGGAGCGGGTGAGAGATCGCCCGATACAGGCAACGAGCGGCTCCCCGGGCTTGGCCGAAGCCAGTCCCGGGGAGCGCCGAGTTTGCTCAGAAGTTCGCTTGCCTCACCAGCCGACCGCTTCGCCGTCCTTGCGGTGGTCGGACCCGGCCCGGTAGAAGCCGGCGACCGGCTGCTGATCGTCGTGGTCGTCGTCCCCGTCGTGGCGCCAGCTGCTGCGCTCCTGCTGGACCGCGTCGGGCTCAGGCGTGAAGAGGATCGCCTGATAGCCGCCGACCGCGCCGCCATTGATCGACCGGACATCGTGCCCCATCGCCGCGAGCTTCGCTCCGACGAGGTTGTAGAGCTGTGATTCGAGGCTCAGGGTGTTGCCCACCTCGTCGTGATAGAAGCGGGCCATGTCGGTCGCCTGCTGCAGGTTGGCGCCGAGGTCTACCATGTCGACCAGCACTTGCGCGTGGCCCTGCGCCTGCATGTCGCCACCCATCAGCCCGAGCGACAGCCGCGAGCCGTCGCTTCCGAGGCCGAACCCGGCCATGAGCGTGTTGTAGGGACGCTTGCCCGGGGCGATGAGGTTGGGGCTGTTGGGGTCGAGCGTGAACAGCCCGCCACGATTGTGGAGGATGAAGCCGTAGCTTGGCACGGTGAGGCCGGAGCCGAAGCCGGCGTAGTTGCTGTTCACCCAGGATACCATGTTGCCCCAACGATCGGCGACCGAGGCGACGGTGGTGTCGCCGATGCCGCTGGCCGGCCCCGGCGCCGCTGCCCCGGCGTGGTTGGGATCGATCCGATGGCACAGGCTCGCCGCATAGGCGGGCGTGGTCAGCGTGTTGTAGACGAGGTTCAAGAGTCCCGGATTGTAGTTCGGGTCGCCGTTGTAGTTATAGAGATCGGCATAGGCGAGCTTCTTCGACTCCACCATCATGTGCCAGAAGCGGGGATCGGTCGGCTGGAGGCTCGCCAGGGTTTGGCCCGGATAGACCTGGCCGACGCACGCCTGGAGGATGTTGAGCATCTCGACCGTGGCCCAGCCCTGGGAAGGCGGCGGCAGCTCATAGACCTGGAAGCCGTGGTAGCTGGTCGTGGCCGGGGTCACCCACCCGCCGCTGTAGTTGCGGAGGTCGTCGAGGGTCATCGTCCCGCCCACCGAATTCGACTTGGCGACGATGGCGCGGGCGATCTCGCCGTCGTAGAACACGTCCTTGCCGTAGCGCGCGACGAGCCGGAAGGTGTGCGCGAGGTCGGGATTGCGGAAGATCTGCCCCGCGACCGGCTGTTGGCCATTGATGTACCAAGTATTGACCGAATCGGGATCGAGCTGCGTGCAGCAGTTGGCGGCCGAGGACGGGATCGGGCCCAGGGCCTTGGGAAGATGCCAGTCATGAGCGATCCGCTCCGAGATCGGGAAGCCGTTCTCGGCGTAGTCGATGGCCGGTGCCAGCACCTGGCGGAAGCTCATGGTGCCGAAGCGGTGGAGCAGCGCGTCCCATCCCCAGAGCGCGCCCGGGACGGTGACGGTGGTGATGCCCCCGTTCGGCATTCCCGAGCCCGGCCCGAAATTGGCGGGGTTCCAGAAGTAGCCGAGCGCGTTCATATGGGCGAGCGTGGCGCCGCTCGGCGCCTTGCCGCTGGCGTTGAGAGCGTAGAGCTTGTTCTCCTTGGCGATGTAGATGATGGCGAAGACGTCGCCGGCGAGGCCCGTGTTCATGGGCTCGACGAGGTTGAGCGTCGAGGCGACCGCGATCGCGGCGTCGATGGCATTGCCGCCTTCCAGCAGAATCCGCAGTCCGGCCTGGGCGGCGAGCGGCTGGCTGGTGGTGACCATGCCATTGCGCGCCATCACTTCGGAGCGGCCCTGCGGCAGCCATCCCTCGGAGCGATCGCCGCGCACGGCAGTGCATGCCGGCGGGTTGCTCGTCCCCGAGTTGCAGGTCGACATCTCGAGCCCCTGCGCGGCGGCAAGCGCCGGACTCAGGGCAATACCGAGAAAGGCACAATACTTGGCATATCGCCAAGCTCGGGCGAAGTCCTTCATGCGCGTCTCCCTAAAAGATGGCGTTGTTAGCAGCCTAGAATCGACATTCCGGTAGTGCGGAATGCGTTATATAGAATACCAGCGGTAAGGCCTGCCCGCTCATGTGGTGAATGCATGCTTGGCGTGCTCAATCCTTGGTTTTTGCTCGGATGAGTCGTCTCGCTCCTGAGCGGCGCTGGGTCCGTTAGAGCCTGATCCGATCAGCGGCGGCTGCGAAGAAGGGCGCCGGGGAACGGTAGGATGGTCTCGCCTGGCCCGTGCGGCGGCGCGCCTCAAACGTCGGGCGGGTCGGCGCAGGGGAAGTTGTCCACATATT
>Ga0209062_1005427_pt1 | contig 12392 bp, 16 predicted proteins | sample Coa_R2_2_FD_187158 | JGI IMG/M metagenome (GOLD analysis project Ga0209062, IMG submission 187158) | Surface soil microbial communities from Centralia Pennsylvania, which are recovering from an underground coalmine fire - Coalmine... | ecosystem: Environmental > Terrestrial > Soil > Unclassified... | reverse complement strand
AGAGCCTTCAGGCTGGTAAATTTCCAATCCTCGTCGTGCTCGTCCGGAAATCCCGCCGCCAGGAATCGCTCGAACGCCGCGCGCTGCGCTTCGCTGTGCTCGGTGCGCTCGAACGCGTCCAGATACAGCGCCAGCTCGCGCGCAACCGCTTCAGCGGGCATCGGCCGTCTCCCATTCCAGGCCCGCGTAGCCGCGCTCCTCGAGCTCCAGCGCCAATTCCTTTCCCCCGCTGCGCACGATTTTTCCTTCCGAAAGCACGTGCACGAAATCCGGCTGGATGTAATTCAGCAGGCGCTGATAGTGCGTCACCAGAATCATCGACCGCTGGGGCGACCGCAGCGCGTTCACGCCTCTGGAAACAATTTTCAACGCGTCAATATCAAGACCCGAATCGGTTTCATCAAGGATCGCCAGCCTCGGCTCCAGCACCGCCATCTGAAAAATCTCGTTCCGCTTCTTCTCGCCGCCGGAAAATCCCGCGTTCACCGGACGATTCAGCAGCGCCTGATCCATCTCCATCAGCTTCATGCGCTCCTTGACGACGTTCAGAAAATCCATCGCGTCCAGCTCCGGCAGCTCGCGGCTCTTGCGGATCTGATTCAGCGCGGCCTTGAGGAAATAAAGATTGCTGACGCCGGGAATCTCCACCGGATACTGAAACGCCATGAACACGCCATCCCGCGCCCGATCCTCGGGAGACATTTCAAGCAGATTTTTTCCATCAAAGGTGACCGATCCATCGGTTACGACGTAGGTATCGCGCCCGGCTAAAACCTGCGCCAGCGTGCTTTTGCCCGATCCGTTGGGACCCATGATGGCGTGAACCTCCCCGGTCCGCACCGTCAGATCAATCCCTCTCAGGATCTCCTTTTCCTTCACCCGCGCATGCAAATTCCGAATTTCCAGCACTTATCCAACGCTCCCTTCCAGGCTCACTCCCAGCAATTTCTGCGCTTCCACCGCGAACTCCATCGGAAGTTCGCGAAAGACTTCCTTGCAAAATCCGTTGACGATCATGCCCACCGCGTCTTCGGTTGAAATGCCGCGCTGGCGGCAGTAAAAAATCTGGTCCTCGCCGATTTTGGACGTCGAAGCTTCATGCTCCACCTGCGACGAGGTATTCTTCACTTCGAGATACGGAAACGTGTGCGCGCCGCATTTATCGCCGAGCAGCAGCGAATCGCACTGCGAATAATTCCGCGCCCCCGCCGCGCTCTTCTGAATCTTCACCATGCCGCGATAGGTGTTCTGGCCGTGGCCGGCGGAAATTCCCTTGGAAACGATGGTGCTTCGCGTATTCCTGCCGATGTGAATCATCTTCGTTCCGGTGTCGGCCTGCTGATAATGATTGGTCAGCGCGACGGAATAAAATTCACCCACCGAATTTTCCCCCAGCAGCAGACAGCTCGGATATTTCCAGGTGATCGCCGATCCGGTCTCGACCTGCGTCCAGGAGATTTTCGAGTTGACGCCCGCGCATTTTCCGCGCTTGGTCACGAAGTTATAAATCCCGCCCTTGCCTTCCTTGTCGCCGGGATACCAGTTCTGGACGGTCGAATACTTGATCTGCGCGTTGTCGAGCGCCACCAGCTCCACCACCGCCGCGTGAAGCTGATTCGAATCGCGCATCGGCGCCGTGCAGCCTTCCAGATAACTGACGTAGGCGCCTTCATCGGCAATGATCAAAGTTCGCTCAAATTGACCCGTATTTTGCGCATTGATGCGAAAATACGTCGATAATTCCATCGGGCAGCGCACGCCCTTGGGGATATAGCAGAAGGACCCGTCGCTGAACACCGCCGAATTGAGCGTCGCGAAGAAATTATCGGTGTACGGCACCACCGACCCGAGATATTTCCGCACCAGCTCCGGATGCTCGCGAACGGCTTCCGAGAACGAACAGAAAATAATTCCCAGCTCCCCGAGCTTCTCTTTAAACGTCGTCGCCACCGAAACGCTGTCGAACACTGCGTCTACGGCCACCCCCGCCAGCAGTTCGCGCTCGCGCAGCGGGATCCCCAGCTTATCGTAGGTCTTCAGCAGTTCTGGATCCACTTCATCCAGGCTTTTCGGCCGGTCCTTCTTCGATTTCGGCGCGGAATAGTAAACAATGCTTTGATAATCGATGGGCGGATAATGAACGTTGGCCCAGGTTGGCTCTTTCATGGTCAGCCAATGCCGGTACGCCCGCAGCCGCCATTCGAGCATGAACTCGGGTTCCTGCTTTTTCGCCGAGATCAGCCGGATGATGTCCTCGTTCAGTCCTGGAGGCACGGATTCGGCGTCGATCTCGGTGACAAAACCCCACTTGTACTCGCGCGAGGCGAGTTCTTCAATCGTGCTGGTCTGAGTACTCATTTGTCCCTTGCACTCTTCACTTTATCGAATCTGTACTTTTGAGTCAAGATTCGCTAAGATGGTTTCACGAATGGCGGAAAAAACTGCAAAATGGCCTCAGAACGTCCCCGGCAAGTATTATGTGGACGAAAGCTGCATCGCCTCGGATTTTTGCATCGCCGCGGCGCCCAATAACTTCAAAATGGATGACAGCGGGCACGCTTACGTGTTCAAGCAGCCGGAAAACGAGGAAGAGGAGCGGCAATGCCGGGAAGCGCTGGCCGGGTGTCCGGTTTGCGCCATTGGCGATAATGGAATCGGAAATGATTGACGTCACTCCAAAAGCGGCGGAGCGCATTCGGGCGCTGCTCCAAAAAAACCAGTGCGAGGGTGGATTGCGACTGGGAGTGGTCGGCGGCGGATGCTCCGGGCTGAGTTACAAATTTAAGCTGGAACCGAAACCCAAACCGAACGATAACATTTTTGAATACAATGGGGTACAGGTGTTCGTCGATCCCAAAAGTTACCAGTATCTGAAAGGTCTCACGCTTGACTATACCGAATCGCTGATGGAAAATGCCTTCGTTTTTCGCAATCCTAATGCGAAACGTCACTGTAGCTGCGGAAAGTCGTTCCTGACTTGAGCAGTTACGCCGGTTACCGCCACCAGCGCGTGACCACGGGAGCACGTTTTACCGTCTTTACCCGCCGAGTGCTTTTCACGTTAAGGATCCGCGCTTCCGCTTCGAGATCCGAAAGGATGCGTTCCTGGCGCGAAAGAGCGCGATCGAGCGCTCGCGCCTGGGTGAGCAGGGCGGCGAATTCGGCAGTCAGTTTGGCGATCGGCGGTTCCTGGAAGACATAGCGCGCGATCTCGGTCCCGCCTTTGGTCCGCGCCGACGTCAACCGGACCTGCACATCGGAGCTGGTGATGGCATAGGTAACGTCGGAAAGCGGCTTGGACACTACCAGCGTGGTCCGGCGCTGGCCGTCCAGAATCTCGAGCGTCGCGCCTTCGGCCGCCAGCCGGCTCCATCCGATCCGCAACTGCCCGCTTTGTTCGCGCATGGAAAGCGCCAACGGATCCTGACGGCTAAATATCTGATAGAAAAAAAGAACCGCGCAGGTTGAGCCAAGGGCTCCAGCCAGCATCGCCGCGCACACCTTCAGCCATTGCCGGCGCGGCTGAGGCGCGTATGCCAGCGCAAGTTCGAAGGACGCGGATCCCAATCGAGCCACCCTCCTTGGCGAATCTCGACTGCCGGGAAAGTGGTAATGCAACTCGCATTCCGCCGTTAACCCTTAATCTTCTTCGACCGGCCCGCCGATGGGAGGTATCAGGCCGCTCTCAAGTGGAATGGCCGTGCCATTGCTACAATGAAGACAGGCATGCGCAGTTGCTTTCTTGTCATACTGCTGGCACTGCCGGCGCTCGCCGAGCATGATCAGCCGCGCATTTTGGAAAGAATCGCTCCCGAATACACGGATGAAGCTCGTCTGGCGCGTCTGGAAGGATCGGCGCTGGTGTCGCTGGTGGTCGCCGAGGACGGCAGCTTGCGCGACGTTCACGTTACACAGCCGATCGGACTGGGACTCGACGAAAAAGCCGTCGACGCCGTAAAACACTGGCAGTTTGCTCCGGCGATTGAAGGCGAGCGGCCGGTTCAGACGATGACGCGCGTCAAAGTCAATTTCCGTCTGCTGATCCGCCGCGAAGACTGGCACCTTACCCGAGCAACGTTTGAAGCACCGGACGGTGCGAGCGAGCCGGTAATCGTGAGCGCGCCTTATCCCGAGCCCGATAAATCGCCCGAGCCCAGCATGGTCAAGGTTTCTTTCGATGTGGACACGGAAGGCGTGCCCAGAAACATCACGGTGAGCGAATCGAGCGATGAAAAATCGGCCCGCGACGTCACCCGGTTCCTCGCCGGCTGGCGATTCCAGCCGGCGATGGCGGCGGGCGGCGCGGTCGCCTCGCGCGCGACGTTAATTTTCGCGGCCGGGGCAGCCGAGGTGTCCGAGTAGCCGCTTCGAAACGTCTAACCCGTGGAATACACTGGAGACGTATGACACCGGAGCTGGAAAAGCTAGAAAAAGAGCTCGGCCATACGTTTGGCGACCGGCAGCTGCTGGAACGCGCGCTCACCCACAAATCCAGGGTTTACGAAAAGACCGCCGGCCAGCCCGCCACGGACAATGAGCAGTTGGAGTTTTTGGGCGACGCTATTCTCGGCTTCGTGGTCAGTGAAAGCCTGGTCCGCCGTTATCCTTCGTATCCGGAAGGGCGGCTGTCCAAACTAAAGGCGCACCTGGTGAGCGCCGCGCGGCTGCATGAAGTGGCGCAGGAGCTTTCCCTCGGCGATTTCCTGATTCTCGGGCGCGGCGAAGAGATGAGCGGCGGCCGCGAAAAAAAAGCTCTGCTCGCCGATGCCGCTGAAGCGCTGATCGCTGCGCTTTATCTCGATGCCGGCCTCGAGGCCGCGCGCCAGTTTATCGAAAACCGCGTGGTCGGAGCGCTGCATTCCGATGAGAATGGTGAAGACGCCGCCGTGACCGATTACAAGAGCGCGCTTCAGGAAATGGCCCAGGCATTAAAGCTTCCGCCGCCGCGCTACATCATTATCGGCGAGGATGGTCCGGAGCATTCTAAAACGTTCACCGTCGAGGTTCGCCTGGGTAAGGAATGGATCAGCCAGGCGCAGGGGCTGTCGAAGAAAAGCGCGGGCCAGCGCGCGGCCCAGCAGATTTTGCAGCAGTTGACGGAGTGGGGACGGTAGTTTGGGCGGCATCAACGCGATGCGCCTGGTGGAGTATCACTCATGAAAAATTTCCTTCTCGGATTCCTCATCGGACTGTTGTTCGTCCTGATTGCCGCTGGCCTTCTCGCCTACGGCGCCGTGCACGCGGGCGAGCGCAAGGTGAGCATTCCCGATAACGCGGCCCTGGTCCTTCATCTCGACGGCGATCTGCCGGAACAGCCTCCGGTGGAGCTGCCGATTCCACTGCTTTCCCAACGCCAGCCGCCCACCATGCTCGAAGTCTGGCAGATGCTACGCAAGGCCGCGGTCGATTCGCGGATTAAGGCGCTGGTTTTGGAGCCGCGCAATCTCGGAATCGGCTGGGCCAAGCTGGAGGAGCTGCACGACGATATTGTCGCGTTCAAAAAATCCGGCAAACCAGTCTACGCCTATCTGCATGGGGCCGGCTCGCGCGAATATTACGTTTCAACGGCGGCCGACCGCATCTACATGGCGCCGGAAGACGAGCTCGATTTGAAGGGACTGGCAGTCGAGCTGATGTTCTTTAAAGGAACGCTCGATAAGCTCGGCGTTGATATGGAGTTCGAGCACATCGGCAAATACAAGGACGCGCCGGATGAGTTCACCCGCACCACTCCCACGCCGGAAACGATGGAGGTGATGAACGCGATCCTCGATCAGTACTACGGTAATCTGGTGAGCGTCATGGCGGAATCGCGCAAGCGTACTCCGGACCAGATCCGCGCCGCGATGGACAACGGACCGTTCGTCGGCAAGGAAGCTGTCGCCAACGGCCTGATTGACGAGTTGATCTACGAGGATCAAATGTACGGCAAACTCAAGGATCAGATCAGGACCGGAATCCAGCGGGTGGGCGATCAGGATTATCTTCACGCGCAGGTGGCGGGCATGGAAGGCTCGACCAAGATCGCCTATATCGTCGGCCAGGGCGACATCACGCGCGGCGGTCCAAATGAGCAAGACAGCGGCGACGGAATCACGGCGTTTAGCATGGTGCGCCTGCTCCGGCGGGTGGCGAACGATTCCTCGATTAAAGGCGTGATCTTCCGCATCGACTCGCCGGGGGGCGACGGCATCGCTTCCGACGATATCCTTCACGCCGCGAAAGATCTCGCCGCGAAAAAGCCGATGGTGATCTCCATGTCGGATCTGGCGGCGTCGGGCGGATATTTCATCGCCATGACCGGCGACCCGATTATTGCCTATCCCAACACGCTCACCGGCTCGATCGGCGTTTTCTTCGGCAAGCCCGATCTCAAGGGCTTGTACGAGAAAATCGGCATCACCAGCACGACCATCAAGCGCGGCCAGTTCGCCGATATCGACACCACCACCCGTCCGTTAAACGACGTGGAACGGCAGAAACTGCGCGCGGAGCTGGAGGTTTTCTATCGCGGCTTCGTCGAGCGCGTGGCCGAGGCGTTGAAGCGTCCTTACAATCAGGTGGAACCGCTGGCGCAGGGACGCGTTTGGGTGGGGGCGCAGGCGCGGCAAAACGGATTGATCAGCGATCTTGGGGGCATCGACCGCGCGGTGGACCTCATCAAGCAGCGGCTGAAGATTCCGGCATCGCAGAAAATCTCATTGGTGACGTATCCCCCGCGGCGCACCTGGCTCGATCTGCTGCTCAGCCGGTCCGATGACACGGCGGCGATTGACGCGGCGATCGAGAAGCACTTGAACACGCTCGCGCCCGGCTTGCCAATCCACGCCTTGCTGCATGGCGGAGTGCTACGGTTGATGCCCTACGGAATCAACGTCCATTGAAACGTGGCGGGGCCGCTCCAGGCGCAAGCCGATCCAGTCTTCGCACAGCAAAATCGAATTCGCCGGATTGTTGGGCGCGTACTTGATGCTGGCGATCGAGCCGATCAAACGGGCGGGTTCGGCCGGAAGGCGCTCGCGCAGAGCACCGATGTCCTGCGACGCCTCATACTGCACGCCGCGCACCGAGTAGCTGTAGTAAATCGCGTCGCCGGAGGCTTCGGTGATGGTCGCATCGCCCAGGCGGCCGGTGCGGTTCACGTTCAGGCGGCGCTTCTTCTCGCGCTTTTCCGGATCCGATCTGAGGCGGGTGGCAAGGTAAACCGCCAGCGCGATCAGAGCGGCGGATAAGCCGCACAATGCGGCGATCTCAACTCTGGCGGGCATCTCTTCGCTGCGCGTACGGGAACGCGGAACTTCGGATACCTCCATTATGCGCCATTTTCGCGGCAACTCCCAAAAATTGCGCTAGAGCAGCTCCCGCGGATCGTCGATCCAATAATCCGGGTTGAATTTCGCCAGCTCCGCGGGATCGCCATAGCCGTATCGGACCGCGCAGATCTTGACGCCGGCGCGCCGCCCTGCTTCCATATCCGCCGGCGCATCGCCCACCAGCAGGCACTCCTCCGGCGCGGCGCCGAACACCTCCAGCGATTTCATCAGCACATCCGGCTCCGGTTTCGCCGGGAAGCCATCAGTGCCCTGGACATGATCGAAATGCCGCGCCAGGCCGAACTGCTCCAGCATGGCGCGGGTGCTCTGCGTGCCCTTTGTGGTCGCGGTGGACTTGCGCCCGCCCAGACGGCTCAACATCTCCGGCACGCCCGCGATCACGGACGTCGCGCCATGCTTCCTTTCGCGATAGACCTCGCGATAGGCGGCCAACATCGGCTCCATCGCCTCGCGCGGATAGCCGAGGTCGAGAAAAAGATCGAACAGGTGCCTGCCAATGTAGCGCCGGAGGAAAGCATCCTCCACATCCTCGCGCCCGCGGTCCTTGAGGACCGAGCGAACGGCCCCGCAGATATCGCAGGCCGAATCCATCAGCGTGCCGTCGACGTCGAAGAGGTAAACCGGAAACGAGGGGATCACATCTCCCATTGAAACGCGAAATTCGCCGTTTCGCCGGTCGGGCAAAGACGGCGATGCGTTTCAGGTATCTCGCGGGCGCTCCTCATCGAGGTATTCGGCGGGAACATCGTCCTCGGGAACCTCCCTGGTGTGGACTTCGGCCACATCGGGATCGGGAGCATTCTCAATTCCGTTAATCACTTCGGCTTCAAAGGACTGGCCTTCTTCGGCCAGTTCCTCCACGCTCTCCGGCCCGACATCGGCTTCATCCGGCAGGCCCTGAGTGTCACCGGATTGGCCGGCCGAGACAGGAGTGGCTCCTTTTTTCTTTCGGGGATTGACGGGTGTGATCGGCTCGATTCCACCGTTGGTTGACTTCGCCATGCGTTTGCCGGAGCAAATGCGCTGCCATGGCGCTAGTCTGCAAAGCCGAAACGTTCGACGATCAACGATGCTTGTCTTGTTCGGGCGATTTCGCTGGTTCGCTGGATTTTTTCACCTGACTGACCTGCGTCGCCGGCTCGACTTTTTTGCCCGGCTCGGGCTTGACGTCCGCTTTCGCCTCCGGCGTCGCGGCTTGGACTTGGGCCTGCTGTTGCGGCGCCGCCTGAATCGGGATGCTGATCGGCGCGCCGGGCTGCGGCAGATCCTCCAGCTTCATCTCGATCGTTTCAACTGTGGGCTCCGCGTTGTCGACCGTCGTGTCCGATGGGTCCTTGATCAGGACATACAGCGGTTGCTCAAGCAAAGTTGGATTATCGCCCTTGGTCAGGCACAGGATCTGCATCCGTCCCGGCTTGGCGAAGGGCGGGACGCGGACCTTGATATAGCTGTCTTTTTGCTCGAGCACCTTCATCTTCATGTCGAACTTGTGATCGGTGAGGTAAACCTCGTCGATGCGGTTTTCGCTAAGGCTGACGCCGGAGATAATCAGCGTGTCTCCAGGTTTCGCCGTTCGGGCCGAGATCGCGTTCATCTCCGGCGCATGATTGCCGTCGGAGGCCAATCCGGGGACGCTCACCAGGGAACTGGCGATGAGAACAAGGGGGGTAAGCGATAAGAGTCTCATAGTCCTGGTACCTCTTTACCAACACTAAGATCGGAGGGGAAGAGGCGCAATAGGAAAATGGTCCCGACTCGCTACGATAGATCGCTGAGCAGGGCGTGAGGGGAATACACTATCCGGCGACTTAAGAAATACCGTTGTTTTTCAGAAATAGCGGCGAAGTTCGGTGAAGCGCCGGATTTGGATGAACCGCCCGCCGGAGGCGCCGCGCAGATCCTGGTTTTCGAGCATCCAGGTATGCGGATGCGGGATCAGCACCGCGTTTAATCCCGCCTCCAGCGCAGGGTTAATGTCCGATTTCGGCGAATTTCCGATCATCCACGTGGCCGGCGGATCGAAAAAGCGCTCCTCGGCCAGCCGCCGGTACGCGAAGACGTCTTTTTCCTTCACGATCTCGGTATGGGCGAAGTAGCGCGCGAGCCCGGAGCGATCGATCTTCAGCCGCTGCTCCTCGGGGTGGCCCTTGGTGAACAGGGTCAGGGTGTGGCGCGATGCCAGCTCCGCCAGCGTTTCCTCCACTCCTTCGATCAACTCGACGGGCTGTTCGAGAATCCGTTCGGCAAGCGACATCACATGGAGCAGATCGTCCGGGCGAATTTCCCGCTCTGCCAGATGCCGATACGCCTGCTGCAAATTTCGCCCGAAGTTGCGGGAGCCGTATCCGTGAATTTTCGCGTTCACGCTCTCAATTTCGTTTAAAACTTCGCGGACCTGGGTTGCGGTGAGCCGCGAATGATTCAGAAAATCGCAGAACTGGTCAAACGCTTTTTCGAAATAGATATTATTTTCCCAAAGCGTGTCGTCGGCGTCGAAAATCAGGGCGATCATTCGTGAAAGCCGCGCCCGTGGCCGTTTCGCGGCGCTACATCCTTCACGTGCTGGATGCGCTTCTGCTTGATGAGGAAACCGGGGAGAAATTCGGCGATTTGCTTGAGGCGCTCGGTTTCGCTGCGCGTGGCCAGCAGAATCTGGCGGAAGGTCAGGTCCGTGACTGGCGCGGCCAGCTTGAAGCTCAGCCGCGGGTTCGCCGCTTCCTCTTTTTCGAGCGGACGGCTGGAGCTCAGCGCCTGTAGCTGGTTGTAGCTGTCGATGGCGCGGCGCTGCAAATCCTCGGGCGCCGGGCGCGACTCCTCGTCATCGAAAAATTCGACGGCGCCGCGCAGGTACGGGCGCTCGTCGTTGAGCAGCATGATCTCAAACCTGCGGTGGCCGCGCGTCAAAATGTCCATGCGGCCGTCCGGGTACTCGCGCAGAACTTTGTCGATGGTGGCGGTGCAGCCGGTGTTCACGATCCCTTTTTCATTGGCCAGCACGACGCCGAACTCCAGGCGCTCGCGCAGCACCTCGCCGATCATTTCCTTGTAGCGATCCTCGAAAATGTGCAGCGGAAGCTCCGCGCCGGGCAGCAGAACCATCTGGAGCGGAAAAAGCGGCAAAAGTCCCTGCTGCATGCTACTATTATGGCTTTCGCGCACCTGTTTTTGCGCTTTCAATGATCCTCAAGCTCAAGCGGACGCCCGCCCTTTACCTTGTCGGATTCATGGGCTGCGGCAAATCGACCGTCGGCCGCATTCTGGCCGGCGAGCTCGGCTGGAAATTTGTCGATCTGGACGAGGAAATCGAACGGCGCGAAAAAACCAGCATCGCCGAACTTTTCGATCAGCGCGGCGAAGCGGCGTTTCGCGAAATCGAATCGGATGCGCTGCGCGAGCGCGTGCATCAGGCGCAGATGGGGCGGCCGCAGGTGGTCGCGCTCGGCGGCGGAGCGTTCTTGTCCGAGGAAAATTTCGAACTGGTAACCAATAACGGCGTCACCGTATGGCTCGATTGCCCGCTGGATCGCATCCGGCAGCGGATCAACGGCCAGACGCAGCGCCCGCTGGCGCGTGATGCGGAAATGCTCGAAAAACTGTTCGAAAAGCGCCGGGCAGCCTACGCTCGCGCGGATTATCGCGTGGAGGTGGTGGACGATGATCCCGCCGCCGCCGTGAAGTCCGTGCTGGCCCTGCCTTTATTTAAATGAAGGACGCGCTGGCGATCTTTCGCGCCGCCTTGCGCGCGGCCGATCCGGAGGAAGCGGTTTATCGCCATCTGCGGCGCGAAGCCGATACGCTGATCGCCGGCGGCCGGCGCTATTCCCTGAAGCGGTTCGATCGCGTCCATGTAATCGGAGCCGGGAAAGCCGGCGCGGCGATGGCCCGCGCGGTGGAGCGCGTCCTCGGAAAAAATATCTGCGGCGGATTCGTCAACGTCCCGGAAGGCGCTTCGCTTGGCGCGCGGCGCGTGACGCTGAATTCGTCCGGCCATCCCGTTCCGGACGAACGCGGGCTGTCCGGCGCGCGCCGCATCGAGCAGATCGCGCGCTCGGCAACCTCGCGCGATCTGCTGATCTGCGTCATCTCCGGCGGCGCGTCCGCGCTGCTGCCATCCCCCGCCCATCCGGTGACGCTTGACGACATGCGCCGCGCGACCACGCAGCTTCTCGCCTGCGGCGCCACCATTCATGAATTGAACACGATCCGGAAACATCTGGAAACGCTCAAGGGCGGCCAGCTCGCGCGGATGGCCGCGCCGGGGCGCGTGATTTCGCTGATCCTTTCCGATGTCGTGGGCGACGATCTCGACGTGATCGGCTCCGGCCCCACGGTGGGCGACACCTCGAGCTTCGCCGATGCGGCGCGCATTTTCGAAAAATACGGAGTCGCGCCGCCCAAATCAATTGCCGCGCGCATCGCGCTCGGAGCGCGCGGGGAAATTCCGGAAACGCCGCGCGCGGCGGAAATCAGGAACGTGCACAACCTGATCGCCGGAAGCAACCGCCTGGCGATCGACGCCGCGGCAGTGAAGGCGCGCCAGTTGGGCTATCGCACCATGGTGCTGTCGACGTTTGTTGAAGGCGAAACGGCCGATGTCGCGAGGACGCACGCGGCAATCGTGAAAGAAATTCTGACCCGCAGCCGCCCGCTTCGCCCGCCGGCGTGCATTTTGTCGGGAGGCGAAACGACGGTCACGCTGCGCGGCGCGGGCCTGGGCGGACGGAATCAGGAATTTGTGCTGGCGGCCGCGATCGCGCTCGAACGATTCCGTCCATTCACGATCCTGAGCGCGGGCACCGACGGCATCGACGGTCCGACCGATGCGGCGGGAGCGATCGCAAGTCAAGATACGCTGAGCTGCGCGAGCGCCATGGGTCTGGATCCGCGCGAATATCTTCGCCACAACGACTCGTATCGCTTCTTCGAGCGCGCGGGCGGCCTGATCAAGACCGGCCCGACGGGCACCAATGTGATGGATGTACGTGTGATCCTGATCGTATAATTCTGCGGCCAAAAACAAAGCAGGGCAGGAACCGAGGAGTCCGGGTGACCGAAGTC
>Ga0209062_1005419_pt1 | contig 12407 bp, 11 predicted proteins | sample Coa_R2_2_FD_187158 | JGI IMG/M metagenome (GOLD analysis project Ga0209062, IMG submission 187158) | Surface soil microbial communities from Centralia Pennsylvania, which are recovering from an underground coalmine fire - Coalmine... | ecosystem: Environmental > Terrestrial > Soil > Unclassified... | reverse complement strand
CAATCCAGAGCCGCCGGTCGAGTTCGGGGCGCGCGGCATTGATGTGCGGGTGGCATGGAGCAATCACCAGTGGATCACGGCGACGGGCAATAGCTTTGCCGCGCCACATATCACTGGCATTGTTGCGCAAATCCTCGGTAAACATCCCGAATTGACGCCCTTCCAGGTGAAGACTGCCCTGCGCGCCCTGGCGGCGAATGTCGGAAAGGCATCGCGCGAAAGCTGGCGCGAGGACTCCCCGTCACGGCAGGCACTGGAAGAGGCGGTACTGAAAGGACAGGTGCCGGTACATGAACGACAGCTCTGATAGCCAGCGCGTGGCCGCTCTCACCGAGAAACTGGGCAAGCCACCATTAAAATGCATCTATGACGAGGATGGGCATTTGATCTCGATCAATCTAGCCGGCTTTCGGCTTTCCCGGCTCCCTTCTGAACTATGGACGTTTAGCCATCTGCGGAAATTGATCGTTTCGGGCAATCCCATCGGCTCCCTGTCCCCGGAAATCGAGCAACTGCCCGATCTCTGGCTCTTGAATCTCAATCGCTGTCAGCTTGAACACCTGCCCACAGCACTGGAGAAATTGCAGAAGCTCAAATTGCTGAGCCTGGATTTTAACCAGATTTCCCACCTCGCTTTGCACTGTGAGGCGTTCCCCATGCTTGAGGAACTCTCACTTAACAGCAACCGACTCCACGATTTTCCTGCCGAGATTCTGGCGTGCGAGCGTTTACGCTCCCTTGATCTGGGGGGTAATCAGTTGCAGCAACTTCCGGCGGGCATTGCCAACCTGCGCCACCTGGAGAAGCTCAATCTCAGCGAAAATCGCCTGCGCGATGTACCGGCGGCCATCGGGCAGTTGACCCGGCTGCATACGCTCTATCTGGGTAAAAATCTCTTCAAGCATGTTCCCCCTGCCCTGCTGACGCTGGAGAACTTGCAACACCTGGCGCTGGATAGAAATGAGCTGGAATTCCTGCCAGACGACATTGACCGGTTGCGCAACTTACGCACCCTCAACCTGAGCAGCAACCGACTCCAGACGGTACCTGGCGCAATCAGTCTGTTGTCCAATCTTGAGAGATTGGATCTCCGTAATAACTATTTCGGCATGCCGCTTCCTGAGATGGAAGCACTGGCCTCTCTCGTCCAATTAACGTGAGCGATGGAACTGGCTCGCGCTTTAGAAGGAGGTTCACATGGGTACGACGACCGCAGCCGCAAAACAGAAGCAGAAAAGCTCTTTCTTCATTAATCGCAACTTTGGCCTGCTCTGGGGGGGTCAGGCGATTTCTAATCTCGGCGATGTCGTGTTCGATACGACGCTTCTGCTCTGGATTGCCACCATCATTGCACGCAATCAGCCCTGGGCGCCGCTAGCTTCCAGCGGTGTACTGATCGTCGCCTATATTCCGACCTTCGTCTTCGGACCCATTGCGGGCGTGTTCGTCGACCGCTGGGATAAGCGACGCACGATGCTCTTCATGGACGCCATTCGCGCGCTGCTTATTCTGCTGCTGCTGCTGGCAACCGGCCTGATTCCCCTGCCGTTCTTCGGCACGAGCAAACCGCCGATTTTCTGGCAGCTCGGCGCGATCTATACGATTACGTTCTTCACCACCATCTGCGCTCAATTTTTCAACCCGGCGCGCTTCGCCTTGATCGGCGACGTGGTGGATGAACCCCGGCGGCCACAGGCAAGCGGACTGGGGCAGGTTACTTCGAATATCGCCCTGCTCATCGGGCCTCCACTGGCCGCTCCGTTGCTATTTGTGATTGGCGTTCAGTGGGCCTTGATGATCAACGCTATCTCATTCGTTGTATCGTTTCTCGCCATTCTTGCAGTGCGTGTTCCATCTATAGCCGAGCCAGAAGCCCCGAAGCAGAAAACAACGTTCTTGCAGGAACTGCGTGAAGGGCTGAGCTTCTTCGGAAAGAATGGTACGCTCGTCACCATTCTTATCGCCACAGGCATTGTCACCTTCGGCGTCGGCGCATTGAACGCGCTGGATGTCTACTTTGTGACGCAGAATTTACATACCAGCGCCAGCCTCTATGGCCTCATTGGCATGGTCTTCGGCCTGGGTTCAATTCTTGGGGCGATTCTCTCAACCATCTTCATGAAGCAAGTTGGAGTAGTACGCATCTTCTGCCTGGGTCTGCTCATATCAGGCGGGCTGATTCTGCTGCTTTCGCGTCAGAGCAATTTCATGCTGGCGCTGGTCTGTTTCCTCTTCGTCGGTTTACCGGTTGTTGCCGCCAATACCGCCATCGGCCCGATGCTATTGCATCTGGTGCCGCGCAACCTGGTCGGGCGCGTCATTTCGATCTTCACGCCGACTATGAGTCTGGTACAGATGCTTTCGGTGGCTCTGGCTGGCTACCTGGCTGGCGACCTGTTGCAGGGCCTGCATGCTTCAGTTCTCGGCATGACTTTTGGCACCATCGACACCATCTTCCTCGGCACCGGGCTGCTGGTCTTCCTGGGCGGCCTGTATGCGATAATCAACCTGCGTTCCTTCCGCATGGAAGAGCGGAAAGAGGCTCCAGAACCGGCAACGTCGGCTGCTGAAGTTGTGGCGGAAGCATAACTGCACGTGCGTGCTACCAGAAAACGGAGTTGAACGGCCAACCTGCGTTTCGCACGCTTCACATGAGGAAATGCATGAATTTGCTTGTTTGCTTGCTAACACAGAGCAGGTTCATGTATTTCCTCATTTATACTTTGAGGCTCAGGGGCGCGATACCAACGTACTTATCAAATAGATAGAACGGGCGAGCCTTGCCGAGAAAATCGGAAGCATCTCGGAAACCCCGATCAAGCAGCGCATATTCCCATGTTTCCTGAGAGACGCTCCAGCGCCGCATAAACCACCCGGTCAGGTGTTTGCCGGAGAGATTCTCTAACTGAAGCTGGTGGTGTTGCTCCTGCAATGTCTCGTTGAACACCTGCGCCTCGAAAACGATGCGCAGCAGTTGTGGAAAGAGGGCCGTTGTCTTTATATACGCCAGCAGCGCCTCGCGCCAGTCGAAGTTTTGAGGCACCTGCCATTGACGCACTGCCAGGCGCGCAAGTTGTTCTACCCTGGGCAGCGTTCTCTCCTCCGGTCTGAGCCAGCGGGACGCGCTATTCGGTAGCTCTTGTTGCAGGCTAAAGCCGTAGTGATCGACGAGATGTCGTGCCACGATGGCAGCCTGCCTCTCCCCGGCGCTGATCTCGCCAGCCGCGTTTTCCCATTCCTGCGCTGGATGGGCGGTCTGAGATGCGATCTCAGACAGGGTTTGCAGCAATATACGGTAATGAAGCTCAGAATAGTTCTCTCCAAATAACTGAAGGGCTGCCAGCACTTCCAGATCGGAAATGCGATGCCTCTCATCAACAACTGTACCCTGTTCCTGCAAGCGCCAGTGGCGCATAAAGGTCGTCTCATGCCAGGAAAAATCAACCTCTACGGGATAGTGGAGCGGCTCTTGCAATGCCTGCAGGAGTTGCAAGGCATCTCTTTTTTTCAGATTATACGTTTCTTGCCGCGCAAAGCTGAGAAACGTATCTGCAAGCTCCTGTGAGAGTACCCGTTCCGCAACCGCTCTCTGCAGAATGCTCTGATAGGAACGTTCGTGAAACGGCAGGTGGGCGGCGATAGCCACGATGCTGGCGGCAGTGTCGGGCAAAAGAAGCTCTTCTGTAACTGCACAGCAACAGGCATAACGGATATTGACAAGCGCCTCGGACAGCAGCGCGTAGTCCATATCCTCAGGTGCGTGAAGCACTGCCACTTCATCGTCGCCATCAATGTCTCCATCGACGTATGCCTTGAAGATCTGCCCGAACCCTTTCATACCGAAAAGGTGCAGTTCGGCGGCGCGCAGCGCGCCCATACTTGCGGCTCCCCAGACGTGGATACCGCGCCGGAGCAGATCCAGGATTTCTTTGTGCCGTACCGGCGCAGATTGAAAATAGTAGCCATCAATAATGGCGACAAGGTCTCCAGGAGCCAGCGAGAATCGCAGGAGATCTCCTGCGGCTACAGGAGGATAGACCTCAACTCCCGCTGCACGCGCGCAAATTTCTTCCGCGCTTATCGTTGGGCCAGCAAAAACCAGTTTGCGACTCACTGCAATGTCTCCAGAAAACGAAATGTGGGTACGACGACAAAAGCGACAGGAATGTTGAGGTCCTGGCGCGTTAAATCAACAACGAGCGGTGGAAACGAGGTAACAGCATGGACTCGCGCTATTACCTCATCCAGATCTGCTCTGAGACTGCTATGGGGCGAGGAAGGCGTCTGCCGAAAATCTGTCGATGGCTGTGTAATAGTGCTTCTGGCGGCAGGCCGCCGGTTGCGTATGCCAACATAGGCGTGATGACGTATATCATCACGCGCCCCGGAGATAATCGAGAGGCGCGATTGTGCCGCCTCGGTCAACGCACGGCTCAGCGCAACATCGCGGTCCAGATGGCATCCATAACCGGCAGCCTTGATCGGATACGCTGCAGACGTGATGCTGGCTTCAAAGCAGCCAATCCCGCCTGGCCCGACAGCACTGAAAATCTCGACGCTGACCCTCGCGCGCCAGAGCAGTTCGAGGACACTGGCTGAAGCCGCGCCATCAACAGTAGACGCATCTACCGGCGTTTTTGCGCATGTTCCCGTGCGGACGCGCTCGAAGGTGTCGCGCTCAATGACTTCGTATAGACCGTGTAGAATGGCTTCCTCCAGAGTGTTCCCGCTTGCCAGGCCATTAGAGGTCGTGTAGAAGGTCGGAAGCAGCCACTGCCGGGTAGCGGTAAAGTCAAGGCGAATATAGTCCGCCGGGACGAACGTCTCCTCGGACGTATCTAAACGGCGAGCGGGAAACCACTCGAGTTCCAGGTTGTCGTGGAGAAGGTGATGCTTCGAGAGGTTGAGATCATAGATGGAGTAAGGGAGGCGTTGAGCCATCTCTGCCACCCTTGCCCGTGTTGATGCAAGCTGCGGTTGCTCAGCATGCCAGCTCTCGACAGACTCCATGATGGCCGATACTTTCGCCAGGGGCCGGGTAATACCTTTCCCCTGGGAGACTGAGACGTTGCGTGAGTTAGGACGAATGGCCTGGAAAACAGGGATACCAAGTTCATCTAGCTGCGTTATTTCAGCGACCCGGGTAATGCCCACACGTGGTAACAATGGCTCTACGCGAGCAAGAGTCTCTTCCGGCGCTCGAACGCGATGCGTGCCAACAAACACGATTTTCTTATCGGTTGCGTTCCCCATTTGAGGATGAGAGGCTGATTCTCTTTCTTGCTTGATGAGTTCTTGCACCTTCTCTCCTTTCTCCTCCCGAGGGCAACATTGAGCCACCTTTGTGATGAAAGATGCCATCCTTCTTGCCGCTGCGTTGGGAGGCGTGACTGTTAAAATAGCTCGGGATATTCGCCCGGATTGGAGAGGGCGCAGGAATTCGCACAACCTGGCAGTAAATAACCCGTCACTTCGGCCTGCCAGCCTGTTTCCAGGAGAAAGTCTTCGATGACATCGTATGGAAGCCCTTCCTGTACCAGCGTCTCAACAGGATGGTCACGAAGTTGCCTCCTGTAGTCTGCGTCTATTCTTGCTCGCTCTACCAACTGACTTAGCCTGGTTCGTGCTACGTGAAGACGCATAATCCCTCCTTCGACTGGAAAAATATCCAATGGAAATAGCTGCCCGCATTTGAAAGAAATGCAGGCCCGTGTTCTACACGGCTTTAGTGACGCCAATGTTCTAGCTACATTGGATGGGCAAATTGCAGGATCGGCCTTTTGTATCACCTTCTCTCTATACATAACATGTATGGTTGAGATTGTCAATACTTTTGACGAAAACCTGAATGCTGGAAAAGTCCCAGGATGGATACAGGCGCAAGCAGCTCTCTCTCCGTCCTTTCTCCCAGAAGCGTCAGCTTGATGTAATGGCGTAGCATAAACGTAGTATACCATGAAAAACTTACAAAATTCAACGCTCCACTTCCATAATCTTGACAATGCTATGCAAAGCTGCTATAACTGAGATATAGTTCGAAAATGCTACTTTCAGTAGCGCCACGAACGAGAAACAGAAGGACTCCAGGCTCAAATATTTGTTCGAGTACCGCACTAGAAAGGCAGGCGAATATGCGTCACTACGATGTCGTCATTGTTGGAGGAGGACCTGCTGGTAGCACCGTAAGTACACTCGTCAAACTGTACTCTCCTCAATTGAAGGTTCTTTTACTGGAGAAAGCGCATTTTCCCCGCCACCATATCGGTGAGTCGCTCTTAGCTGGTGGCACGCCCGTTCTTAGTGAGATGGGGGTCTACGAAAAGGTCAAGCAATACGGTTTTGTAGAGAAGCTGGGAGCGACCTATGTCTGGGGACGCGATCGCAAGCCCTGGGGATTTGGCTTTGATGAGCTGGTCACACAGCTAGAGGTGCAGGGGAAGAGTATCTCTGATATTTATGCGAAAGCATGGCAGGTTAATCGAGGAGAATACGATCATCTCTTGCTCAAACACGCAGCCTCGGTGGGAGTAGAAGTGCATGAGGGGGCGCGAGTGAGCCGCGTGCTGCGCGCGGCAGATGGCGAACGAGTAGTGGGGGTCGAGTACAGCGATGAGCGGGGAACACATTCTATCGAGAGTATGTGGCTGGTGGATTGCAGCGGGCAGGATGCCTTGCTTGGGCGAGAAATGAAGCTGCGCGAGTACGATGAACTGATGAATAATTATGCCCTGTGGGGATACTGGAAGGGGGCGAAGTGGAAGTTCGAGTATCTCGGCCATCCCAATTTGACCCGCATTTTTATTGCCACGACCCCACGCGGCTGGCTCTGGTATATTCCCATCAGCCGGGAAGTGGTCAGCGTGGGTTTTGTCACGCACCGCCAGACGCTGAAAGGGATGGCGCATGGCCCGGAGCAGCTCTACCTCGATGAGATCGCGGCCTGCCCTGAAGTGCGAGGCTTGCTCGATAGCGCCCACCTGGTGCGCATCGCCGACGATCAGAAGCGCGATGTCTGTTCCATTCAGGACTGGTCGTATTCGAGCCGCCAGAAGAGCGGCCCTGGTTGGGCTATGGCGGGAGATGCTGCCGGTTTCGTTGATCCTATTCTTTCTTCCGGGGTGATGCTGGCTCATGAACTGGGCCAGAAAGCCGCCTACACCCTTCTCTCCTCGTTTTCCGCCAGCAGTGACGAGCAAATCCGCTCCTACTGGAAGTTCTACGAAGAAACCTACAACACCTACCTGCTGGCGTACAAAGAGATGGCGCACTTCTGGTACACCAATAACTTCTCTATGGAGACCTGGTGGTGGAATGCGCAGCGCATTCTGGCGCGGCAGGATAGCTCTATCAATCTGACCGACCGTGAAGCCTTTGTGCGTCTCGCCTTCGGCTACGCCGCACGCGCGGAGTCGCTCAGTCTTTTTGGGAGCTATCCCATTCAAGATGCGCGTCAGATTGTCGATGGCCTGTTCGGAGCGAACTACAACCCCGAAGAACTCTCTTCTAAGTACGGTCATCATTCAATCCGCCTTGCCGATAGCGCAAAGCTGACCCGCGGCATGTACTACTACTGGGGATGTATCCGCGAAACCACCCGCATCATCGGCAGCGATAAACGCTACATTGATCTCCATCCTGCGGAGGAGAGCTTGCTCAGCCTGCTAGACGGCTCCCACACCCTGGAAGACCTGGATAGTGCAGCCAGAAATATTCGCGCCCACAAAGAACGCACACGTCTGGGTATCGATTTGCTTGTCCAACTGGATAATATTGGAGCCCTTGCCTGGAACTAGCGCGGTTCTAATTCTCTCATCCCAACTGACACACGAGGTAGGAAAAACTCTCATGGGCAGCCTTCCTACCTCGTTTTGTGTGTCTTCTTTCCTTACCCTCATCTCAAGTTCCCAGGTTGCCCTGAAGAGGACAGGTAGAGCGGCGAGATGATCTTTCCATGTACTTCCTCTCTGCTGAGAGGAGCAATGGTCTTGGGGTAGTCCCACTTTTGTGGAGAAGGAAAACTTGGAAACTCACCCGTTATGTAGTTGTTCATAAGTCACTGGACTCAGATAGCCCGGCATTGGATGACGTCGCTACCGATTGTAGAAGACCTCGATGTACTCAAAAATCGACAACTGAGCCTCTTGACGAGTTTGATAGGAGTGCCAGTCCGTCCACTCGCTTTTGTACGAGCTGAAGTATGACTCCATGACCGCATTGTCGTAGCAGTCGCCTTTGCCACTCATGCTTACCTGGATTCCAGCCGAGAAGGCTTGATAAGCGCCGCTGGTATACTGACTGCCACGATCGGAATGGTGCAACAGCCCCGCCTCGGGATGCCGATCGAACAGGGCCATACGAGTTGGCTATCGCGATGAGAGGCCATCACCCACTCCACAACCAGGCGTGAGAAGAGATCGAACACCACAGCCAGATAGAGTCAGCCCTCGGCAGTCTATACCCCTGTAATATCTGTGACCCACCTGGTGTGGGGAGCTTGCGTGCTGAAATCGCGCGCGAAGAGATTAGGCGCGACGGGGTCAACATGCCGAGCATGGGGGTCAATATCAAGATGGTGCAGGAGATACTTGGGCATAGTGATATTATTGTCACCCTGGGTATTTACGGCCATTTGTTGCCAGCGATGCACGAGGAAGCAATGAGCAAGTGGAATGAGCAGCTTGGACCGGATAACCGAAGGGACGAAGAGGCGAAGTAGTTGTTTCACTGTCAAAGGGCCGGTAACTGTCATTGTAACTGTCAAGGCGGGTGTGCGTCGCAAAGAGAGCAAAATGAAGCCGCCTGAGAAGCCAGTTCTCAGGCGGCTTTGCCGGTGGAGATGGGGGAGAGTTGAACTCCCCGTCCAAACAAACCCATCGTAGAATGTACTACAGGCTTAGTCAATGTTTTTCTTTTCGCCGGGGCCTCCCATCGACCGGATGCTCTGGCGCTGGCCCTCTGGGCTTAGGTGACGACTAGAAGGCGGTCCTCGTCACGGCATCTCGTGTTGTCGACGCCCGGATCTGGCCCCACGAGAGAAGGTCAGGCGGACGCGCTTCACTGATTCTTAGGCAGCGAGAGCGAGAGTGTTTGCCGGTTTGGCAGTTATTGTTTTGTCGGTTGTTTAACGAGAGTGCGTACCGACACCTCGGCCTGCAATTCTACAATTTGCCTGTCTGTCGAAACCCGACATCCCCTTGTTGCATTGCCTCGCAAGCGGAGAGATAAGCTCCACTTACATGCCTATTGTAGCAAAGATGATAACAAATAGCAAGGCTTTCTTATTCCGTTTGCCCGATACGCTGCAAAAATCGTTCCAGGTTGACGATGAAGCGTTCGTGCTGGCCCTCGCCGATCTTTTTCTGCTCGTCGTAGGCCGCGACGTTGAAGACCAGGCGGCGTCCATCGATCTCGGCCAGTTCGGCGGTGGCGCGCACGCGCTGGCCGAGGGGTGTGGCTCCCAGGTGGCGCACGTTGACCAGCGTGCCAACGGTGACATAACCCTCGTCCAGTTCGTCGGCAACGGCATGCCACGATGCGTTCTCCATCAAGGCGATCATCATGGGCGTGCTGAAGACCTCAACGCCGCCCGCGCCTACCGCTGCCGCCGTGTTCTCATGTGTCACCATCGTCGTCGATTCGCCCGTTAAACCGAGTCTCAATGCCATCAGGAAATTCCCTCACTTTCAAAATTGCTTTCTGTTGCTATACTATACAACAGAATCGTCAACAACAATAGCATGCATGGGAAGGGAGTTGAGAGGACATCAGTATGGATACGAATACGCATTATGTTGAGCGGGTGGCCCATCGTGGAGGGGCGGCGCTGGCGCCGGAAAATACAATGGCGGCCTTTCGTAATGCGCTGACGCTGCCCGTCGACGCGGTTGAACTGGACGTGCAGATGAGTTGCGATGGACACCTGATTGTCTTTCATGATAATACGGTGGGCAGACTCACCAATGGTACAGGCAATATCCTTGATCTCGATTTTGCTTATCTGCGCAGTCTGAACGCGGCTGCACATTTCCCTGGCGGCTGGCCGGAACCACAGCAAATCCCGACATTGCGCGAGGTGCTTGAATTGATGAAGGGGCATCTGGATATCTATATCGAGATCAAGTGCAGCAAGAGAGACGGCGTGTATGGCAGCTATCCCGCTATCGCCGAAGCAGTGGTGCAGGAGGTGCGCGCCACCGGCATGATTGACCACGTACTCGTTATCTCCTTTGATTGGCCGCAGTTGCCCCGTGTGAAGGAGCTTGAGCCGCGCATACGCACAGGCGCGCTCGTTGATAAGAGTATGTGGAACTATGGCGAAAAAGACGCTCTTGAGACGTTGATGCAGCAGGTGAAGGCTCTGGGCTGCGAGTGGATGAACCTGGATCGCACCCTTTTTACCGATACGCTGCTGCACTCGGCACACGAGAACGGGTTCAAGCTGGGTCTCTGGACCGTCAATACGCTTGAAGCCATGCTGCGTTTTGCCAATGCCGGCGTCGATTCCATCACCTCTGACCAGCCTGACCTTTTTGCCCTGTTGCGCTCCTGGAGGGCTGATACTTCAGAGAAATAAACGGATCGCACAGATCAGCATGCCGTCGGCAAGAGGTGGCCCTACTATACCCGACCGCATCGAGAGCCTTCGTGGTATAGTAGGGCCACCCCTTGCCGACGGCATGCTGACCAGCCTGCTGGTTGCTGGCCTTACTTCTGGTTATTCTGAGGCTTTTTTGCTATAATCTCTCTTGACGATCCATATTAGGGTATGCTAATATCTTAGTTGGTTAGTCGGAATTCATGTTGAAAGTGTATGGGCGAGGCGGGATCGCCTGACTCGCTACTAGAGGGTCTATTGAGATGTTAGCAATATTTGTCTTGTTCTTGCGGGAAGGACTGGAAGCCAGCCTTATTATCAGTATCCTCTTCGCGGTCTTGCGCCAGCTCGGGCAGATGCACCAGGCGCGATCTGTGTGGACTGGCGTAGGGTTAGCGGTGCTTGCCTCGCTGCTCGGTGGACTTGCTATCTATCTAACCATTCGCACATATGATGGCTCAACATTTCAAACCATCTTCGAGACGATCACCTATCTGGTGGCGGTTGTCCTGCTCACGACGATGACCTTCTGGATGCAGAAGCATAGTCGGCTGTTGAAGAAGGAGATTACGGCGAAAGCGAGCGTTGCCGGTTCCGGCTTTGCGCTTGGCCTGCTTGCTTTCAGCACGGTTGGCCGCGAGGGTCTGGAAACCGCCATTTTCACGCTGGCCGTCGCTTTTCAGACGAATGGCCTGCTGCTCTTGCTCGGCGCCGCGCTTGGTTTGCTGGCGGCACTCATCCTCTGTTTCTTCATTTACCGCCTGGGCTACCGGCTCGATTATCGCGTGTTTTTCCGCGTCATGGGCATTGTACTGATCTTCTTTGCCGCCGGTCTGCTTGGTGATGCTGTGCAGAACCTGCAACAACTGGGCTGGCTCCCCATTGGCACGGCGACGCTGTGGAATACCGGTCATCTGCTGAGTGAAGATAGCACCGTCGGCGATCTGCTCCATACTTTCCTGGGCTATGCAGAGGCCCCCACCGTGTTGCAAGCCTTCCTCTATACAGCTTATCTGATCATCGTTGGCGGCATCTTTGCTCGCATCACGCGCAGGCCGCTGCCGCCTCGCCCAACTTCCGCTACCCCTACCGGTGTGGCACCGGGGCAGATCCAGGGCTAGCAACAGTTGCTTACAGACAATGACGGGGCAGGATGTATTGTGGCGCCACACTACACCCTGCCCCGTCTTTTCTGGCTTCCTATGTTATGTTGGCACCTGACTGAGATTCAAACTCCCAACCTTTTGCATCATCTCCCTTCCCTTATCCTCACTGAGCAATACCGTCGTTTTGATGGCCTTCAGCGGTTCCGTGATATCCGTTGCGACAGCCATAGCTGCGGCAGTAACCTCGTCGGGCGCATCATACAGCACTATCCCATCAAATTCGCCGAAGCTATAGTAAAAGGTGATAATGCTGCCACCGCACCGCTCTATGATCGAGCGTATCGTCTGCCCTGGATTCTGCGGTTTACCGGCCATCGCTTTCCAGGCTTCAGGCGTGAAGGTAAACTGGGTCATATATTGTGGCATGGCTTTCTCCTGAAAAGCAGCCCCCGGGCTGCCTGCTACGTTGTGTTTTTGCACGTCACTACCAGACAAATGTCGTAGCGTCATCTGCAATAGCGACCCTTGCAGGTGTGACACGGATAGCGAACCTGAATGCAGGTCATGTAGATACACGATAGGGATGACAAGAGTGATACGCTGCAAATAGAGCGATCTGGAAACTCACGGAACAGACGTGTCATGCCGGGCGACAGCGAAGCATCCGCTCATGCCATTCAGTCAGAATCCGCCGTCTGGATGCTTTG
>Ga0209062_1005415_pt1 | contig 12409 bp, 9 predicted proteins | sample Coa_R2_2_FD_187158 | JGI IMG/M metagenome (GOLD analysis project Ga0209062, IMG submission 187158) | Surface soil microbial communities from Centralia Pennsylvania, which are recovering from an underground coalmine fire - Coalmine... | ecosystem: Environmental > Terrestrial > Soil > Unclassified ... | reverse complement strand
ACCGGTCGGCAGTTCGATAATGAATACTGAACTTACGCCGGATGAATGCTGAGAGGGGGCCGGATGGCGCGATGTCGAGCAGCGAGAAGTTCGGCTGCTGTGACGGTTCTGCCGGCAAATGCTTGGACAGGTAAAGGGCGTACAGCCGATCACGGTCCGCGGCACCGCAGTGGGGACATTGATAGGCCTCGAAGTTGCACGTCTCGAAATCTTGCACGCGCAGGTCGGATCCATGCGTTTCAAGATCCTGGATGTAGAAGTCCGGCAAAGGAGAAAAACCGGGGACCCGGTCTTCACATACGGGGCAGTAGCAAGGCCAGTCGCGTCCCAGGCTTGCGACGATTCCCTGACGGACCTTGGCCGGGACGGTTTCGTAAAAGAGCCGGGTGCAAATGTATGCGGAGCGACTGCGCGTCGGCAGACGCCCTTTCAAAGTGGTCAGAGAAGAGCTAATTGGGTTCATACGTTCAACGCTCAGAGCAGTTCAGTTTCTCATCACCAGGCCCCAAGATTGTTCGCTCCGGACTCGAGCCGTTGGCGTAACTCTTGGGCGGGCGTTACGCAGCTACTTTCGAGCCAGCCATGGACCACATTTGAGGAGCTTTTGGCACTTTATAAGCTTGGTCTACAATGACCTAGTCACTCAGGAACAATGAATTCGGCGCCCGCTATTAGCGTCTGCATCCCCGCCTACAACGGGGACCGGTTCATTGGTGCCACGATACAAAGTGTTCTCAACCAAACATTTAAAGACTTTGAATTGATAGTTTCCGATGACCTCTCATCCGACCACACGATTGAGGTGGTAACACTTTTTCCGGATCCACGCATCCGTCTCTTGCGCAATGACCGGAACCTCGGTTTGGGGGGTAATTGGAACCGGGTTCTGTCCTCAGCATTAGGCAAATATGTCAAATTATTGTGCGAAGACGACCTTCTGCACCCGGATTGCCTGGAGCGCCAGGTACGAGTTCTTGAAAACCCAATCTTTGGTTCTGTTGTCCTGACCGTCTGTGCTCGGAACATTATCAATGAAAACGGCAGGGTCGTCCTCCGGGGGCGGCGTTCGCGTTTCAGAGGCGTTGTGGAAGGTAAGCGTCTCATACGTGGTTCAATTCGGGGCGGGACCAACTTTATTGGCGAACCGGTTGTAGGTCTCTTCCGACGCGAGGCGTTGGGCAAGACAGCTCCGTGCGACACCTCAAATCCTTTCATGAGCGACCTAGATTTGTGGGCGAAACTGCTTAAGACGGGCGACGCGTATGTCGATCCCGATTGCCTGGCGAGCTTCCGCATTTCGCGACAGGCAGCCAGCTCGGTGATTGGTTTGCGGCAGGCCGCAAGTTTCCGCACGTTTGCCCGCAAGCAGTACACCCAGGCAGCGTACGGGGTAAGCCGCTTCGACGTCTTTTCGGGTTCGGTTCGCTCGTTTGGCTGGTGTCTTGTGCGGAACGCTGTCGTGCGTGCCTTTTCGGGCAGGGCTCGGGACGACGAAGCTCTTCCGATCAGCCCGATGGCAATTGCAAATTCGGCAACGAATCCGGGCTCCCGAACGCAAGCGGTCCAAGGCACGGCAACGGCAAATCGCACCTGCTCATCCTGTACCTAGCATGCTCCTGTCGATTATCATTCCGTGTTTCAACGAAGAAACTGTTTTGCGAGACACCTATTTGCGCCTTTCAGCGGTGTTGGGGCAGCGTATTGAGCTCCAGTACGAATTGGTGTTCGTGGATGACGGCAGTGGCGATGGAACAGCTGCCATTCTTAAAGACCTGGCTGCGCGCGATCCGAGGGTTATTGTGCTGAAGTTTTCCAGGAATTTCGGGCATCAACCCGCGGTCAGCGCCGGGCTTCGGCATTGCCAGGGAGATCTGGCTGTAATCATCGATGCCGATCTGCAGGACCCTCCCGAAGTCATCCCGGCCATGTTGCAACAGATGAGGGACACGGGATCGAGTGTCGTGTACGGAGTCAGGAAGAAACGAAAAGGGGAGACCCTTTTTAAACGCGCGACCGCGGCGCTTTTCTATCGCGCTTTGAGCAAATTATCCGAAGTTCCGGTTCCGGAAAACGCGGGCGATTTCAGGGTTATCGATCGCAAAGTGATTAACGCTTTCAACAGTCTACCTGAAAGCAACAAATACATACGGGGACTGATTAGTTGGGTTGGTTTCAAACAGACTCCTTTTTACTACGATCGCGATCCGCGCTTTGCGGGGTCCACGAAGTACAACCTCCGGAAAATGGTTAAGTTCGCCTCTACTGGAATCTTCTATTTTTCGAAGAAACCATTGAAAATCGCCACTACAGTTGGCTTTTCATCCGTTGCTGCGGGTCTTGCGCTTTCTGCGTGGGTGCTGGTTAACAAGCTGGCCTCTCCGCAGTACATTGTTTCTGGATGGACTTCGATAATCCTGCTGATGATTTATTTTGGCGGCGTGCAGTTGTTAACTATCGGTATTTTAGGACAATACATCGGCAGCCTGTTCGATGAGATAAAGAAACGGCCCGAGTACATTGTTGAGGAGCAAATCCGCGCCCAAGCTTTTGAGCTGGTCCGCACCGAGGCAACGCCTCAGGTTCAGGGCTCAACAATCGTCCAGCATCGTCCTCCGGCGGTGTTGCGTCGGGAGGCCCATGAGGTGCTTCCAGAACTCGCCCCAGTGCGCCAAAGGTGATCTCCTCGACACAGCCCCCGCTTCTACGGCGCTTGATTTGGATAATCCCAACTCTAGCGGCGCTTGTCTCTTTGGTCTGGCTCTCCTCTCATTTGGCGGCTCTAAGGATCTTTCAGGTTGACGAGTGCCAGAACCTGTACATGGCGCGGATTCTCGCCAGGGGCCTGGCTTCCGAGTTTTTCACGAATGCTTCTCTTTTCCTGCTGGGGCCTCTTTCCTGGATCACCAGCGGCGCCACGAGTTCGGTTCAATGTTTTGAGACGGCACGATTGCTGTTCCTTGGAGTGTTCTGGCTAAACCTGGCCCTCATTGCGGTTATCGCGAGTGGCAAGCTTTATTCGCCCCGGACGCTCTTCGCTTTGGTTGCGGCGGCAACTCTGGCCCCGCTCTGGGATTATGGATTTGAGATTCGTCACGATAATCTGGTTCTTACCGGAGTCCTGTTGACGTGGTGGACAGTCCGCACAAGGCCGATGGGAGCCGCGTCTTATTGCCTTGCAGGGGCGGTCGCAGTGGCGACGCTTTTCGTCGCGGTAAAGGCTGTCGTGTATGTGGTGCCGCTTTCGTTCGCGGTGCTCGCCTTTCCACCACCTGCTTTCAAGCTGCCCCGGTGGCGTCTCGCCTTATCGTGGGCTGCGGGGGCCGCTCTGGCCACAGCCGCTATCCGCATCGGCTACGGAAATGGCGGTGGGTGGGAGATTTATCTTTCAGTGTTTCACGGCGTCGCTCGCTATTCCACAGGCGGTGGAGGAGGAGGTCCCGGCTTCGCCCCTTGGTTGGCTCTCTCGCGTTTGTTGACTCAAACACCTCTTTTACTTGCGTTGGTCACCGCAGCCGGGGCCGCAACCGTGGGCCACGCGCTCCACCGTGGATTCCGTGCGCCCGGCTGGAACGGGCTTTTTCCTGAATTCCTCCTGTTTGCGGGATGTTTGGCAGCCTTGGCCATCAACCCTACACCTTACCCTTACAACCTGGTCCACGTGGTGCCGTACGCGTTTATCCTGTCATTTCGTTACGTTGACAGTCTAGGGGCGGAAATTTGGGGCCGGGCTCAACTCAGGCCAGTGCTGATTGGCGTGCTGGTATTTGCGCACCTGACTCCTTTTGCGGTTGCTACCCAGAGGCATTTGAGCCGGCTGAACTGGCGTCAGGAGAGGTTAATGTCACTGGCTGAGGATCTCACCGACCCAGCAAATGACCGGGTTTACGACGGAATTGGAATGGTTCCTACACGTCTGAGCATTCACTCAAATTGGTACCTGCATGGGCTGAATATTCAAAGCTTTCTGGATGGTTCTGTTTGTCGCGTTTCCGAAATGCTTTCAGCCAGGCCGCCTTCCGTTTTCATTCCAAGCTACCGGACCGATTGGCTGGCTGAATCAGACCATGATTTCGTTACAAACCACTATGTTCCTTTAGCAGATGATTTTTGGGTCCTGGGCAAGGTTTTGGGGCAGGGAGGCGGCACATTCGAAATAACGCACGGCGGGCGCTATCGGATTTCAACCCTCAAAGGATCGGATCTTAACAACACATACGAACTGGGCGTCAAAGGCGCAGTGACGCCGGAGGATCCTGGCACACTATCGGGCGTCCTGGACGGTCAGCCCATTTGCAATCTTCCCGTCGAGTTAACGGTTGGAACCCATCGCCTTGAATGTTCAACGAATTGTCAACCGGCGGTGGTTTGGGTCGGCCCGCACTTGGACCGCATCCACCGGATAGGTCCGGGCGATCACCGGGCTCTCTTCGTCAACTGGTACTAACAACAGCGGGCCGCGGCGCTAGTGCCCATGGCCGCAGCCGCAGCCATGGCCGCACGAACCGGCGCTCATCTCTTCTTCAGTCGGCAAACGGCCCAATTCCAAGGTCTTGTTCACGTATTGGTGAACGGTTTGCTGGACCTGGTGCAGTTCTTCCTGGGCGTCCATGAAATTGCGGGCCACCTGGTTCTTCATCAATTCTTCGCGGTTCTGCTCGAACTCGGCGATTTCCTCGCCCGAAAGCGCAATAGCCATTTGCTGCTTTTCCTGGAGCGCTTGGCCTTTATTGACGACATTTTCGTATTGCGAACGCGCTTTGTTGTCGCTCATGAACGCATCGATGCGCTGCCTAATGGATTGCATATTGGGCTGCTCCAATATCGTCTGGCAGAGCTCTCGGGTTTTTTGCATTACCGGGCTTTCTTCAATCGCTGTGTGCATAATCAATTTAGTTTGAGAACAATACGCGGGCATCTCTGCCAGTGAACGCGTTGGGCTTACTTTACACCAACCTTGTGGCAAAAAGCAAACGGCGCGGTTTGACTGGTTTGACCGGCTGCTTTGAAGGTCGCCATTGCAGACCTTCAAGATCTAACCGGGCCTGCGTAGCACGAGGCAACGATGCGCAGAAAGGACGCAAGCACGCTGGAATCAGCCTCGTCGCCTCTGCGACTGCACCGGTTATTTTTGTGACTTCGGCGCAGGGACTTGTTCACACACCGCGCGAAGCGAGAATTGTCTCGGTGAATAATTCCGGGGGCCCAGATCAAAGCGCATCGCGTTTACCGGGTGTTTTTCGCATTGCCTTCGCAACAGTGAATCCGGCCGGCGGTGAATAAGCCTGTGCATAAGTTTTAATTGTTGGCAGGAAAATATTTGATAAGCTGTCGTCAGTTCATTGAAAGAGCTGAGATTGGCGGCGGCGGTCAACAGATTGACGCCGGAAATCTCAAGGATAATCCCAGGTGACTGGGGAAAGGATGAGTCAGGCTGGTTGGTTCATCCCCTCAAAAACCGGGCCGTCAGGTCCGGCAGCAGAGGCAGGATTCACCAGTTCCTCTGGCGGCGTTCGCGCGCCGTCGGTACGCGAAAAAGGAACTGCGCGGTCAGGAGCGATAAGAAACCGCTCCGAGCCGGGTTAAGTACCCTGGAAAAGTTTCGAGTCCAGGTGAATGGCAGTTACCCAGAGGGTAATCGGTTGCTACTGTTTATCAGCACGGGCGAACGACTCTGGCGGTCTCTAATCGGAGGTCAGCCAAAGGAAAGACGCCGAAAGGCGGGACAAAGTGAGCGCTCGCACCGGGAAGGACACGCGGTCTCGGCAGGACCCGTGAAAACCCTCCGAAACGCCGGCGATGGTACAAACGCTACGGCTGGCCTGTGAATGAAAAGCAACCTGAGAGTGAAGAGGCGAGACCCGTGGCTTGAGGCTAACGCATCGTCAAAAACGGTGGCCGACCTCACGCTAATCGGCGAAGACGCGGACGAACAGTCACAAACGTGTCTTTGCCTGGTTCGCAGACCGGTGGCGCAACCATCGGCCCAAGCGAGCTGAAAAGCCTCACTCAATAATCCAGTCACTGCGAAGTGCTGGACGGCCCTGCTACGAGGCCGGACACTCCGCTTGCCGTGGAGAATAGCGTCGGGAAGCTGGCAGCCCTGCAATGCGAGGCGCCCAATGCCAGCACGGGAAAGAGAGATTGGCGAACTCCCATCCCCCATTTAGTCCCTGCTCGGCCGCAAGGCCGGGCGGGGACTTTATGTTTCTGGAATGAGCAAACGCCTGTGGAAGGCAGCCGATAAAAAAGATGCTCCACCTGCACAGCTGCGCCGATCTGTCCAAAGCCCCGACTCGATCTCCTCAAGGAAGAGTCGCTACGTCAATGCTCATGCCGCAGAGGCATACCTTAGCATTCCACTCATCTTACAAATAAATTGCGCTTGCCTATTTGACACGCGTGCTTGAAATTTCCTCTCCAGCGGAAATTTAAATCAAAACCAAACCATCACTTTTATGGGACGCATATATAACAACATCGTGGAAACGGTCGGTCGCACGCCCCTGGTGCGTCTGAATCGCGTTACACAAGGCCTGCCCGCAACCATTTTGCTCAAGTGCGAGTTTTTTAATCCGCTGGGCAGTGTCAAAGACCGTATTGGGATGTCGATGATTGAGGATGCAGAACGCCGCGGGACTCTGAAAAAAGAAACGGTGATTATCGAACCGACGAGCGGCAACACGGGAATCGCTTTGGCATTCGTTGCGGCCGCCAAAGGGTATCAGCTTATCCTGACCATGCCCGAAACGATGTCGCTCGAACGGCGGACTCTTCTTGCGATGCTCGGCGCGAAGCTGGTTTTGACTCCCGGAACCGAAGGCATGAAAGGGGCCATTGCCAAAGCAGAGCAGTTGGCCAAAGAGACGCCGAATTCCTGGATTCCGCAGCAATTTGATAACCCAGCCAATCCGGAAATCCACCGTCAAACCACTGCCGAAGAAATCTGGCAGGACACGGACGGGAAAGTGGATATCCTGATTTCTGCGGTCGGCACGGGCGGCACAATCACCGGATGCTGTGAGGTGATTAAACCGAGGAAGCCCTCGTTCCAGGCCATCGCCGCTGAACCCAAGGATTCACCGGTCATTTCCCAGGCCCTGGCGGGACAGCCGTTGAAACCCGGGCCGCACAAAATTCAGGGCACGGGGGCGGGATTCATTCCAAAGAACCTTCATTTGAAGGATTCGAAAGGCAACCCGCAGATCGTCGAGTGCGTACAGGTGACTAATGATGACGCATTCAACATGGCTCGCAGGCTGGCCAAGGAAGAAGGGATTCTGGCTGGAATTTCTTCCGGGGCCAATGTGTGGGCGGCGATTGAAGTGGCCAAGCGTCCCGAGAACAAAGGTAAGATGATCGTGACCGTGGCCTGCTCGACTGGCGAACGGTACCTGAGCACGCCATTGGCAGCCGAAGCCCGTGCCCAAGTGGGAGGGTGACACGGCGAAAAGCCGAAACCGAGAAAGAAGCCGAAACGGAGCAAGGCCTTCCTAGCCTTGCTTTGGGTTTTCGTTCCTACAGCCCTTTTGCGCTTGGTGGGGACATGGTGCAATCTCATCAGCTGCAGTAGCATGACTCCTTCTCGAACGTCTGGCCGAATCGGTCCCCTTTCCCGCTTTTCCCGATTTGGGATCCCGCCTTTACCAAAAAAAGTGTGTCAAAAAAAGAGTTGCGCCCTAGTGGGTTTGCCCTTATTTAATAGGTGTATCGAAGGTTTGAAGCTGCGGGAGTGGGTCAGTGTCCTGTCAACGAACGCAGCAGCTTCCCAAAATTCAAAGTTCTAAGTGGTTTTCGGGGATAAATTCTGAAGCCTTCGAATTGCACAACCGTATGAGTACAGCAACCAAAAGTGACCATAATAACAGTTCGGGGCAGACCCATTCCGGCGCGGGCTACCTCGAAATCTCCGAGAAGGGCTTCGGCTTCCTGAGGACTGCCGAGAACCACTTTCACCCAAAGCCGACCGACATTTTTGTCACCCCCGATACAATCAAGCGCAGCTTTCTGCGGGAGGGCAGCCTGGTGGAAGGGCCGACGCAGCCCCCGCATCGCGGGAACAGCCCGCAATTGCGTTCCGTCGACCGCGTCAACGGGATGCTTTTCGAGGAATACACCAAGTCTCTGCGTTTCGAGAACCTCACCACAATTGATCCGATCGAGAAGTATCGTCTCGAGACCAGCCCCGACTTAATTGAGACGCGGGTCATCGACATGGTGACGCCCTTGGGCAAGGGCACGCGCGGCCTGATCGTAGCGCCGCCGCGCACCGGCAAAACCACCGTGCTCAAGCAGATGGCCAACGCGATCACAACCAACCATCCGGAGGTTCACGTGCTGGTGCTGTTGATTGACGAGCGGCCCGAGGAAGTGACGGATTTTCAACGATCGGTCAAAGCGGAAGTCGTCGCGTCGTCCAACGACCAGGACCTGGAGACGCACGTGCGCCTGTCGCGGTTCATGATTGAACGCTGCCGGCGGATGGTCGAGGCCGGCAAAGACGTTTTTGTTCTCCTGGATTCGATTACCCGGGTCGCCCGCGCTTACAACAGCGTGCATGGCGGCAGCGGCCGCACGATGACGGGGGGCGTGGACGCTCGGGCACTGGAAATTCCGAGGAAGATGTTTGCCTCGGCCCGGAAAATCGAGGAAGGCGGTTCCTTGACCATTATAGCCACAGCCCTCGTGGACACCGGTTCACGAATGGATGAATTGATTTTTCAGGAATTCAAAGGCACCGGCAACATGGAACTCATCCTGGATCGGAAGCTCTCCGATCGGCGGCTGTTTCCCGCGATCGACATCCCGAAGAGCGGCACCCGCAAAGAGGAAAAGCTCTTTCCCAAGCACCAGATTGAGGCGGTGCGCAAACTTCGCCGCATGATGGTCGACCTCAACCCCGTGGAAGCAATGGAAACATTGGTCGCCGCACTCAAGAAGCACAAGACCAACGAGGAATTGTTGGCCAAACTGGTGTAACCACGGGTGCGACCGCCGATGTTCTTTTTGAGGAACTCTGCGGTGACTGCTCAATTTCAAAGGCGCCACTTTTTCGGCGCCTTTTTTGTTTCATGAGGAGCGACAAACGATCCGGGCGGCTTGCGGCTTCACGCCCGCCGCTGGAGCGGATGCTTCGGATTCATCAGATCATCCAGGCGGGCTCGTTTCCCAATGCCACCCGCTTGGCCGCCGAACTCGAGGTCAGCACCAAGTCGATTCACCGCGACCTGGAATTCATGCGAGACCGCCTGCAATTGCCGCTGGAATTCGACAGGGCGAAGATAGGTTATTTCTATACCGAGGAGGTCAGTTCATTTCCCACCGTGCAGATTACGGAGGGAGAGTTGTTCGCGCTGGTGGTGGCGGAAAAAGCATTGCAACAGTACCGGGGAACGAGCTTTGAAAAGCCGTTACTGAGCGCGATTCGGAAAATGGAGCAATCGCTTCCGGACACCATCTCGCTCGACCTGGCGGATGTGGAGCGGGCAATTTCGTTTCGAACCCGGGCCGAACCGATCCTGGACCTGGAAATTTTTGATCGCCTGGCCAAGGCCACCGCGAGTCGAAAGCAACTGGAGATCGCCTATCGAAAACCGGGGATGGCGCAAACCGAACAAAGGCTGATCGACCCGTACCACCTGGCCAACATCAATGGCGAATGGTATTTGTTCGCTTTTGATCACTTGAGGCGAGACATTCGGACGTTCGTGCCCGCGCGGATCAAGTCTGTGCGCGCCACCGGCCGGGCCTTTGTGAGGCATAAGCAATTCTCGCTCGAAGCGCGGTTGCGCGACAGCTTTGGGGTTCACTCGGGAGCGGGCGAATTCGAAGTCAGCATCCACTTCAACCCGAGCGTGGCCGATTATATTCGCGAGAAAAAATGGCACGACTCGCAGAAGTTGCGAGTTCTGCCCGACGGATCGGTGGACCTGGAGATGAAGCTTTCCAGTCTGCAAGAGGTGGAACGCTGGGTGCTCGGATGGGGCGGGAACGCCAGGGTCCTCAAGCCGGCGGAACTCGCGAACTCGGTTAGGGAAGCCGCGAAAAAGATACTGGAATCAATGTAACGAGAATAGGGTATAGACCCCCGTATGAATTAGAGAATGTTTTGTTATAACAGCTTCATGGCAAGAGAGGAGAGCCACGAATGCGGTCTGCCCAGCCTTGAGGAACGGCGCCGAATTCTGTTTGAAGCGGGAATGATTTTGGAGGAGGCACGCGATTTAGTAGCGCGATTGGATCGGCATGAATCGCGCAGCTGGGGCACTAACCTGGCACACCGTCAATACCTGGAACGGATCGGTCAGCAACGTCACGGGTTGGTCCCGGGGCCGCCGCTCAATGCGGGCACAGGCCCTCAACCGGCCGGTGGCGGCCAGGCCCTGGCTGCTTGATCCAGGAGAGGATTTGCTTTGCTGCTGCCGCCGGGGCGGTGCCCAGCACGTTGTGATCCGCGGGCCAAATCACGCGATGCTCCTTTAGGCGCGGGCAATCCTTTAGTAATGCCCGCCGAGCCGCCGCCCACGGAACAATTGGATCGAAGAAGCCAGTCAAAGCGTAAATTGGGAGGCTGGCGCTCCGAACGGCTGGTCGCGGATCATTCTGCGCAACCAACTCGAACCGATGGCGCATTGCCTTCCAGTCCTCACCCGTCCGGCGGGCCACGAACTCACGGATGCTCGCGAGCGTCTCGGGCGAGCGTCTGAAGCGGAACCGCGCGAACAGGGCATAGATCTGTAACCCAAAGTTTAGAACCCCCTTGGTGCTTCGACCCGTCAGCAACATTGCGGCGGAGGCCATCCACGGAGCAGGGTGTCGCCCGAACCCACCTGCCAGGATGACCCCGTTTGCCTGGAAGTTCCCCCGCCTGAGGATTTCCCACACGACCTGCGAACCAAACGATTCGCCCAGCAGCCAGCCTTCCTGGATCCTTTCCCTGGTGAGAGCCCCCTCAATCGCGGCCGCGTAATCATCCAGTGACGCGTCCACAGTCCGCGGGTAAGTGATCTCAACGAAGCAAACTTCAGTTCCGACCGCGCGACGAAATCCTGTGACCAAAGTCCAGTCGCCGTGCACACCGGGCAAATAGATCAAAGTTGGCCGCGCATCGCGATTATATACGCGAATGGATGGTTCTTGCGCCTTCCCTTTTTCGAGGGCGGTGCTGTTACTGGAATCCATTGCTTTGGCCGGTTGCTCTCAGGCGCTTTTCCAATTCCCGCTGGTCCACCTTGCCGGAACCCAGCAAGGGAAGGTCGCGCATGACATGAATTTCGCGAGGGACCGCGAGATTGGTCAGGCCCTGGGCAAGGATTGCCTGGCGCACGTCAGGAAGCTTCAGCTCCGGCTCATTCGTCACCAGCAAAATCGTTTCTCCCCTGCTTTCATCAGGCCGCGCAACCACGGCCAGAGCGAGTTTGGGACTGAAATGAGGGAAGGCTCCAGAAAGGGCCTCCTCAATTGCGGTGAGGCTGACCATTTCTCCGCTGATCTTGGCGAAACGACGCAGCCGTCCCAGCAGGTACACGTACCCATCCGCATCGACTCGGGCCACATCGCCCGTGTCGTACCATCCGTCGACCAGCTCGGGTCCGCCTTTTGACCCGGGACGAATGTAACCCATCATGATATTAGGTCCGCGGACCAACAGCTTGCCGGTTGTGGCTCGATGATTCCGCGTGAGCTGGGCGGACTCTGCGAGTTCTTCGTCGGGCATTTTCGCGCTGTCCATCGAGGGAATTCCTTCCACTGGTTCGAGCCTATATTCGATACCCGGCAGGAATTTGCCGACCGAGCCGGTGCGCGAGTCCATCGGAGTATTCACCGCAACGCCCGGGCTGCATTCAGTGGCTCCGTACCCCTCAAAAATCCGGAGTCCAAATTTTTGCATCCACAGCTGGCGCGTGCCATCGAGGAGCTTTTCGGCGCCCGCGAAAACGTAGCGGACGGAATGGAAATCGTAAGGATGTGCCTTCCTGGCATACGCCGCCAGGAAAGTGTTGGTGCCAAAAAACACCGTTGCATTGGTATGGTACAGCGCGACAGGCACAACGCGGTAGTGCAGCGGAGAGACGTAAAGGAATACAAAGTTGCCCTGAATAAGAGGCAGGAGCAGGCCGACGGTGAGGCCGAAACTGTGGAAGAGCGGCAGGGCGTTAAAGAATCGGTCGGTGTCGACGAGGTCAACCACTGCCAGCATTTGGCGCACATTCGCCAGCACATTACGATGGCTGAGTTCAACGCCCTTTGGTTCGCCTTCCGACCCGCTGGTGAAAAGAATCAGCGCGGGGTCTTCCGGTCGGGTTGCCGGGGGAGAAAGGCATTCGCGGTTCAGCCTGGATTTAAACAGCCCTGCCAGCCGGTCGGCGAATTTCAAGTTTGCCCGGATGTCCTCGAGAAAAACGAATTCGAC
>Ga0209062_1005412_pt1 | contig 12411 bp, 8 predicted proteins | sample Coa_R2_2_FD_187158 | JGI IMG/M metagenome (GOLD analysis project Ga0209062, IMG submission 187158) | Surface soil microbial communities from Centralia Pennsylvania, which are recovering from an underground coalmine fire - Coalmine... | ecosystem: Environmental > Terrestrial > Soil > Unclassified ... | reverse complement strand
CCGCCGCAATATAGCTCGTCAACATCTCTATGGCCCCTTTACTCTTTCGAGTGTATCACGGCCGTCCAAGTTGGCTTTGTTTCTACGGTGCGTAGGGCTTGCCGGTACACGGAGCCCGTGAGCCGTGGCATACTTATGAGAAGAGAGTTGTCAATTACCTGGCGATGTGGACACTAGCAGCTATTCTTGACTGGCTATGATATTTGCGGATACTCCCTAGTTGGGTCCAGGTTCACCAGTTCCCCTCGGACATAGGGATCCTGCCCCTGCTCTACAGGGGGGCGACGATCCACCAAGGCAATGCGCCGCACCTGTACTCCAAGTTTGTGTGCCCTGTCGGCCACCTGCTCCGCGATGTACTGAAGGACCGTTGTCCCACCGGTCAAGTTGACCACCACTTCCCCAGATTTGACCAACCAACCGCTCACTTCATCATCAATCAATGATGTTGCTTCCTGAAAGCCCGTATGAGGCTCAGCTACCTCTCGCACCAAACACGGCACGTGTGTCCGTCCGGCTTTCTCCAGAGCCTCCTTAAGACGTTGCCTTCCAATAGCGGAAGTCACAACGAGCATGCGATCCGGCTGTATATGGTGTACCGCGGAGTAGATAACTCCCGGGGCAAGTCCCAGCGGCGTAACCAGCAGCCGCAGAGAACCTGGCTTAGGCAGATTCGATAGCTCCTCCTCGTCGAGTAGCTTCTTGCACGTGTCCACGAGACAAGTAACACCGTTGGAATCAACCATGACGTCGTCCGGTCTGAACCCTGCGTGGGCGTATTTGTTGCGCTCATAAGCGACTTTGTTCCAGATTCTGGCGACCCGTTGCTCGGCGTCTGTGGCCACATGGTACCTACTGCGCTGTGGGAGCGCATTGAGGTAGCCGGTGATAGCCTCCCGATGCTCACGCTCCAGCCATCTCCCGGGTTCGCCACGGCGCAAGACGAACAGACTTACCAGCCACTCGCGCAACAAGAGCAGCGCCTTCGGCACATCATTCCGGTCGGCATACCAGCGCGCGAGTTGCAAGAGCCTCCGCAACACGTCGTCAGACAGCACCAGATCCCCTTTCTTGGATCCAGCAGTTTCTGGGAGCGCCCATTCCTCCAGCCAGTGCGTCACGACATCAAGGGAAAAGTGTCCCACCTGGCGCGGCTCGCTGTGCTGCTCGAACCCGCTTAGCGCCGCGCGTAGGCCCTGCGCAGCAAGGCCAGCCTCCAGGGGTAGCCCAGCAGCCGTGGGAGGCGCCAGACGTTTGACGCAATCCTTTGCCCTGCTCAGGGAGCGGTCACCCAGTCCAGTTTGAAAGAGGTGAGCGACGTCATCGCTCAACATCTGCGCCATGGCGCGAAGGTCGCCGCTCTCCTGTGCTGTCTGCACGGCATGATACCACTGTGTGAGGCGAAAGAGCGGTGTTACATCCAGAATCGGCGCCTCACCGTTCGCGGTCTGCCGAAGCTCGTATGCGCCGTAGAAAATGCCTTTGATCACCGCCTTGCGATAAGCTGTGAGATAGACCAGTGCCGCCAGGTACACGAAGGGCAAGTGCCGCAGGGAAAAGGTCACGTCTAGTACGACGTTCTCCCCTTCTTTGACCACCGCAAGCACCTGATGGACGGCTTCAAAGATCTCTTCTTCCGTCCTGCCTTGGGGCATCTCGACCGGCTGCGGGTCCAGTTCGCCTCTACGAAGCTCCTCGGCGAGGTCCGGATACCATTTGGCTCTGGCCTCGCGAGTAACCAGCACGCTTGCCTTCCCGCCGCGTAGCCCCAGGAGGTGCGCCAGCGCAACCGGCGCAAACGGGCTGGTGTGTATCTCGTCGCCAAGCCGATAGGGGATCGGTTTGTAATCACCCGTGCCAATAGAGCATAGCAAGTGCGCTGACCGATAGTTGGCCATAAATACCTCCTACGAAAGCAGGCGCCAGGCTGCTTCAAACCCGAGACAAGAGTAGGCGCAAACCTTCTGGGGCTAAGTGGCCGGTGGCTTCAAGTTCGTCGTTTTGAAGCGGCACATCCTACGAGCGTCGACCGCCGACCCACTTAGCAGAATCTCTGTCCGGCTGGCGTAGCGTCGGGTGCGAGTGGGATGCGCTATGCCAGCGTGCCGAAATACCGGCTCAGGAGTTCGGTAACGCAGGGGGCGGGCTGTACCCCAAAACATAGTATCACATCGGAGTAGGTACGCGAACCCGCGAGCCACTATCGTAATCGCCGTTACGTTTTGACAGTGGCCGCGAGCGTGCTACTGTTGATGTGATGCCGGCTTGCTTCTCGCAGGACGGCCAGTGCCGGGCACCGCCTCGTTGTTCAACAGGGGTCGGGCGCCACACGTATAGAGATACGCAGGGTTGCCATCTCATCTGCCACGGAGGTAGTACGGCCGGAGCACCTGGCCCGTCGCACAACTCCGTCCCCCGCTGCCCGAGTTTCATGTCGTTGAGGAGGAATTGAAACGCCAACTCGATGTGTGAATCCGGGTAGCGGTAGCAGATGCCACTCACGCACCTATGAGGAATCAAGACCCTGACTTGTGAATGGCGATGTAGCACATTGGCATGGGCCGATCTGAGAGGTTTCACAGATCGTCGTCATTGGTTTGGCGAGAACCGTCTTACTTATCAATCCAGTACCCTATGTTCGGAATCGCTGCGATGCGCCCCGTTTCCGCCAGCATGCGCGGGTCGGCTGGAAGCCGGCGGTCCCAGGAAGCAGCGACCAAGGAGCGTGAATACCCGGGTGTGTATGGCGTGAGGGAGGAACATGCATGGCATATCCATTGTCGTTGAGGAAAAGCGAGGTCGTGGCGTCGCGCGGCGTGGTCGCCGCGAACCATCCCCTGGCGAGCACCGCCGGGGCGGAGATGCTGGCGCGAGGCGGCAACGCCATGGATGCGGCCGTGGCAACGCTCTTCGCCCTCACGGTCGTCGAACCGATGATGGTCAGCATCTTCGGCGGCGGCTTCTTCGTGATTCGCGATGCCACGGGCGCCATCGCCACGCTCGACAACTACGCCGTCTGCCCCGCCGCCGCCCATGCCACCATGTTCAGGCCGATCCCCGATCCGGAGGAGTGGCGCACGGAGGGAGATGAGAACCGCGTGGGACACAAGGCGGTGGGGGTGCCGGGCGCGCTGGCGGGCTGGACCGAGGCCCTGGCCCGCTTCGGACGCCTCTCGCTGGCCGAGGTCATCGCTCCCGCCATCCGCTACGCCGCGGACGGCTTTCCGGCCTCGCCCTATCTCATCGCCGCGATTGCGGACACCGCTCCCGCCCTGGCGCGCTTCCCGGCCAGCGCGGCGGTCTTCCTGCCGGACGGTGTCCCGCCACGGCCGGGCGCCAGGATCGTGCAGCGCGACTACGCGGACTCACTGCGGGCTATCGCCGCACAGGGGCCCGACGCGCTCTATCGCGGCCCGCTGGGTGAGTCGGTGGCCGCGGACATGGCGTCACACGGCGGCCTCATCTCCATGGAGGACCTGGCCGCCTACCGCGTGATCGAGCGGGAGCCCGTCCGCGGCGCCTACCGCGGCCACGAGATCATCGCCATGGGTCCGGTTTCGAGCGGTGGCACGCACCTCGTCGAGATGCTGCACATCCTCTCCGGCTATGACCTCGCGGCCTCGGGCTTCGGCACGGCCCGCACCATCCACCTGCTGGCCGAAGCGCTGCGCATCGCCTTTGCCGACTGGCACGCCTACATGGCCGATCCCGCCACCACACCGGTCCCCGTGGCCTGGCTGACGAGCATGGCGTATGCCGACCAGCGCCGCGCGGAGATCGACCCGGCGCGCGCCACGCCACACACCGCCGGGGCGTATCCCGGCCGCGAGAGCGCCACGACCACGCACGTCACGACGGCCGACGCGGATGGCCTGGTCGTCTCCGCGACGCAGACCCTTAACAATCTGTTTGGCTCCAAGGTGACGGCTCCCGGCACCGGCATCCTGCTCAACGATCACATGTCGCTGATGAACCCGGCGCCGGGCATGACGAACTCCATCGCCGGCGGCAAGCGCATCCTCAGTTGCATGTGCCCGACGCTGGTGCTCAAGGACGGCGCGCCGCTGCTGGCGCTCGGCACGCCGGGCGGGCGGCGCATCTTCGGCGCGGTGATGCAGGCCATCAGCGACGTGCTCGACCATGGCATGACCCTGCAGGAGGCGGTCGAGGCGCCGCGCATCTGGACGCAGGGGGCCATCCTGGAGGTGGAAGACCGCTTCCCCGACCTCTCGGCGCTGGTGGGCGCCCTGGAGGGCATGGGGCACCGGGTGCAGGTGGTGCCGACGGTGGCGGGCGGCATGAACGGCATCATGCGCGACGCGACGACGGGATTGCTGCACGGCGCGGCCTGCTGGCGGGCGGATGGGACGCCCATCGGCATCAGCGGCGGCCCGGCCTGGTCGGCGGGCGCCTCATGGTAGAGATGGACCGCTATGCGCGAGTACGCCGGCCCGAGGCTGGTGGGATGCGCGACCTGGCGCGCGTCAGCCCGAACCCGATGGCGTCACGGAGTGCAGCACGAGGCCGATGAGCACGCCGGCAAGCGTCCCGGCGGTCACTACGGCCAGAAACTCCAGCCCGTTGCGGACCGGGCCTTTGAGGCTGTAGCGGGCCTTGACTGCGCCGAGGGCCAGCGCGGTGAGGGCGGTCAGGACGTAGGCCACGATCTGCAGGGTCGGAGGGCGCAGGCCGAATAGGACCGGCAGCATGGGGACGAGCCCACCCAGGGCGAAGGAGGCTCCGATCTGCACTCCCTGGCGGACCGGGCGAACGGGCTCATCCTCTACCACGCCCAGTTCGTCGTGGACCAGGGCACGCAACCAGCGCTCGGTGTTCGCCGTCTGATGGGCCACCACGCGGTCGAGCAGCGCGCCGGTCATGCCCTTGCGCCGGTAGATGGCGCGCAGCTCGGCGCGCTCTTCCTCGGGCTCCTGCCGGATCTCCTGCCGCTCGGTGGCGATGCGGCGCGCCAGGATGTCGCGTTCGGTGCGCGCGGCCAGGTAGCCGCCCAGGCCCATGGAGACGCTGCCGGCGGCGACCTCGGAGAGCGCGACGAGCAGCAGCGCCGCGTGGGTCTGGGCGACCTCGCTCGCCGCCATGATGAAAACCAGCGTCGTCACCAGGCCATCGTTGAGCCCGAAGACGATCTCGCGCAGCCAGCCACCCCCGTGCGGATGCTGCTCGTCGTGCTCTTGCATCCCGATTCCTCGCTCACCCCATAGCCTGTTGTAGCACACGGTGGGTTATCTGCAAGGGAATGGCCGGGCTGGACGAAAGGCTCGACCATAGCGGCGCGCTGCACGTGTATCTTGCAGGTGTATGGTATATCTCGAAAGGTGAATCGTGCCGGTGTATGGCGGCCGCGAGGGGAGGATTGACATGGCCCGACCGATGACTGGAGACGAGTACAAGCGCTTCCTGATGGAGGGCACGCGCACCGGGAAGCTGGCGACAGTGGGGGCAGATGGGCGGCCGCACGTCGTCCCCGTCTGGTTCGTGCTCGACGGCGATACTGTTGTCTTCACCTCCGACGGAAGCGCTGCGAAATCCAGGCACATGCGCCGCGATCAGCGCGTCGCGCTCTGCGTCGACGAGGAAACGCCGCCGTACGCCTTCGTCTTGATCGAGGGAACGGCAGAGATACATCCCTACGGCCCCGAGATGCTGGACTGGACCACGCGCATCGCCCGGCGCTATATGGGTGCCGAACTGGCCGAGGCGTACGGCCGGCGCAACGCGGTGGAAGGCGAGCTACTGGTACGCCTGACGCCGGCCAAGGTGATCGCCCGACAGGGCATCGCCGAGTGAAGGGTCGCCGAGCACATACGCTGCCGGCTGGCTGAGACAAAGACAGCGCCGGGGACCAATGGTCCCCGGCGCTGTCGGTGCGTGGATCGAAGGTAAAGCTATGCGCGGGCGGCGACTTCCGGGCGCGTGGCGCTGCAGGCGACGTGCTCCATGACCAGCTTCATGCCGCGGCCGTTGGGGTTGGGCATGAGCACGCGCGTGCTGGACTTGCCGTGGCAGTGGACGGCATAGATCGGGTTCGGCGTATTGCACTTGGGGCAGCGCCAGCCTTCAATGCGGCGGGCGTCAGGGTTGTTCTTGCTCGTGGCCATTGGTCAATCCTCTAATCATATACGCATGCGACAAGGAAGCTGATGCATGCCTTGCTGTGCGCAAACGAAGGCGCGGAGTGTCCCTCCGCGCCCGTGCATATGTAGTATACCAAACCGCGATGCCGGCGCGCCAAAGCGAGTGGCTTTAGGCCGTCCCGCACCCGGGTATGCGACACTATGAGCATGGTATCATCTGCCGGGGGGCGATGAAGCTCCCGCCACCTTGGGTAGAGACGTGACATGGAGACGCCGATGCGCCAGGCCGACCTCATCGTGATCGGTGCCGGCATCCTGGGCACCTTCCACGCCTATTTCGCCGCGCGCAAGGGGTACAAGACGCTGCTTCTGGAGCGCAATGCCTTCCCCAACGACGCCTCGGTGCGCAACTTCGGCATCCTCTCGCCGACCATCGTGCCCATTGAGAGCGCGTGGGCCAGCTACGCCTTCGACAGCCTGGAGATATACCGCGCCTTGCAGCGGGAGCACGACCTGACCGTGCGGGAGGCCGGCAGCCTCTACCTGGCCTCGAACGAGGTCGAGAACCGCGTCTTGCAGGAGTTCGCGCAACGGGCTCTGACCGCCTACCGCTGCAGCTATCTGGACGCGCGCGAGGCAACATCCCGCTTCTCCTTCGTCCAGCCGTCCTACTGCGCGGGCGCCCTGCTCTTTCCCGACGATCTGACGGTGGATTCACCGCATCTGCTGCGCCGTCTGATCCCGCGGCTGGAAACGGCCGGTAAGGTCGAATACATCCCGCACGCCACGGTGATCGGCGTCACGGCATCCGGAGAGGGCTGCACGGTGACCGACGCGCGCGGCAGGGTCTTCGCGGCGACGCGGGTGATCGTGTGCAGCGGCGCGGAGTACCGCACGCTCTCCCCCGAGCTGTTCGCGTCATCCGGCCTGCAGGTCTGCAAGCTGCAGATGATTCGTACCATACCGCTGCCGGGGTTCCGGCTGCCGCACGCCGTGCTCGGCGGCCTCTCCATCGGCCGCTATCCGGCCTTTGCCCTCAGCCCCTCGTACGACGCATTGCGCGCTCAGCCGGTGCCCGCCGCGCTGCACGACAACGGCATCCACGTGCTGTTCAAGCAGGCGCCCGACGGCTCCATCATCATCGGCGATTCGCACGAGTACAGGGAGTGCGGCGACGTCGAGGGCCTGGAAGAGCGTACCAATCCCGCCATCAACGAGGCGATACTCGCCTATGGCCGGCTGATGCTGCGCCTGCCCTCGTGGGCCATCGGCAGCATGTGGAACGGCTACTACCTGGTCAATCCGGGCCACGACATCTTCACGCGGACCATCGACGGCGCCGTGCACATCGTCACCGGCATCGGCGGCAAGGGCATGACCACCGGCCCCGGCTTCGCCAGACACTCCATCGAGACGCTCCTGCGCTGACTTGCTCGCGCTCCAGAAACCCGAGCGAATCCTTGCACCGTGGGAGCACCCCCGGCCCCCTGGCATGTAGACACCTTGTCGTGTGATAGCCGGTGGCTTGGGAGGAGCCAGGACATCTTGCGCTTTGTGGCAAAAACGCTACAGCGGGGTGAATTGATGCCATGTGTGCGCGAGGCTGGCCCTCCGGCTCCGCTCCTGAGCCCTCCACGTTTCTCCCGAGTGCTGCACCCGCAGCGAGAGGCGAGGAGACTCGAGGCGGTGGGTAGGTGCCGGCGACGCGGTACACTTGGCAACGGGGGGAAACCGATGAGCACCCTGTACAACCGTTTCGCGGGCCAGAGCCTGGAACGACTTGGCGCCCTGAGCGACGGAGTCTTCGCCATCGCCATGACACTCCTCGTGCTGGACCTTCGCGTGTCGGCCAAGGAGGCGGTCCATTATGGCGACCTGGCGGGCGCTTTGGCCACGTTGTCGCCGAATCTCATCGCCTACTTCATGAGCTTTCTGACACTCGGCATCTTCTGGGTCGGCCAGCAAACGCAGCTCAATAACTTCGCGCGCAGCGACCGCGATCTCACCTGGATCCACCTCGGGTTCCTGCTCACGGTGTCCCTGATGCCGTTCTCGACCGGGTTGTTGGCCAGATTCATCGATTATCGCCTGGCCCTGGTGGTCTATTGGCTCAATATCCTGCTTCTCGGCGCGGTGCTCTTCGCCAGTCTGCGCTATGCGTCCCACAAGGGGCTGCTGAAGAGCGAGGTATCCGAGGAGATGCGCTCCGCGGCCGAGCGCCGCATCGTCGTTGCGCAGGCGCTCTATGCTTTCGGCGCGCTGCTCTGCATCATCAGCACGCACCTGAGCATCGCAGTGATCGTGCTCGTGCAGTTGAACTATGCCATCGCGCCGCGTGTCCGTGCGCTTTATCGCCTGTGACGGTGCAGGTGGCCGGACGGTTCGAGCCGCGGTCCCAATGCTCAGCTCATCATCGCACGCCCCTCACGCGGCGCGTGTGGGCCGGCAGAGCTGTGAAGCGATGTCGAAGGAGCCCGGCGGTTTCTGACCGCCGGGCCCTCGGGTTACCCGGAGCGTGAAGGGCCGACCGCGCCGGCCACGCACGTCACCCGTTGGGCCGGATATTCTGGTTCAGGCGGAAGAGGTTCTGCGGGTCCCATTGCGCCTTCAGGGCTGCCAGCTTGGCGTATTTCTCCGCGCCGAAGTTGGCGCGCACCTTGTCCGCACCTTCATCCGCCTCGAGGTTCAGATAGACGCCGGTCGCGACCGGCCGCATCGCGGCGGAGAAGCGCCTCACCCAGTCGAGGTGGCGGTCGGCGTCGGCCGGATCCTGCCAGGCGGCGATCGGGTGAGCCATGTAGGCCGTGCCGCGGTGGCAGAAGGCGGTCGCCTCGTCGGGCACGCGGCTGACGGCGCCGCCGTGGCGGAAGAGGACCATCTGACTCCAGGGCGAGGTGGCGGCGATCTCGGCGCCGTACTCCAGGAAGGTAGCGATGGCCCCATCGCTCAGTCCCTGCAGGTGTAGACCGCGGCTGTACACCTGCAGCCCCCAGGGCGCGCCGTGGTCGAGCAGCGCCTGGAAGGCGGTGTAGGGCATCGGCCCGACCAAGTCCACCGCCGGCGGCCCGAGCCGCCTCAGCGGCGCCACCACGGCCTCGGCCTCCTCGACCGCGCCGGCGTAGAGCACGACCATGCCGAAGACCGGCTTGCCCTGCAGGTGCGCGGGCACGAAGGGCGCGGGCGGCGCCATCAGCACGGCGAGGGCCGTCGCCAGCTCATCGGGCGCCAACTCCACGTACTCGCGGTAGGCGCGGGCGACCTCCTGACCGCGATCGATCGGGTGCAGGAGCAGCCCTCCCAGCACCAGCGGGCCCAGCGGATGCAGCCGGTATTCGTAGGAGGTGACGACGCCGAAGTTGCCGCTGCCTCCACGCAGGCCCCAGAAGAGGTCGGCGTTCTCGCGCTCGCTCGCCGTCACCAGCCGGCCGTCGGCGGTGACGACGTCGGCCGAGATGAGGTTGTCGCAGGTCAGGCCGAACCTGGGCGAGATCCAGCCGTAGCCGCCGCCGAGGGTGAAGCCGCCTAGGCCGGTAGTGGTGACGCGGCCGCCGGGCGTGGCCAGCCCGAAGAGCTGGGTCTCGCGGTCGAACTCGCCCCAGAGCACGCCGGCGTTGGCGCGTGCGGTGCGGGCGGCCGGGTCGACCCGCACGCCTTTCATGCGCGAGAGGTCGATCACCAGCCCGTCGTCGCAGACGCCGTTGCCGGCAATATTGTGGCCGCCGCAGCGGATCGCCAGGGGCAGGCCGCTCTCCCGCGCCAGCTTCACGGCCGCGATCACGTCGGCGGCGCCGGTGGGGCGTGCGATCAGCGCGGGCCGCCGGTCGATCATCCCATTGAAGACGCGACGGGCCCAGTCGTAGGCCTCGTCGCCGGGCCGGATGAGCTCGCCGCGGAAGTCCGCCCGGAATGCCTCGAAGGAGGTATCGCCCAATGAAATGATGGTGTCCTTCAGCGAGGTGATCATGTCGTGCGTTCTCCTTCTCAAGACGTCGGCGCTCGCCTCAGCGCGCCGCGCCTCTATCGGCTACTGGAGGGAGCATACCCGCGATATCCGCCACCGCCATCCGGGAAATCTGGGATTTTGCGCCGGGCCGCGCTGGGCACCCTGAGGGAAATCCCTCACGGAAGACCGATCGGCGCGGCGGGCGCTCCTAGCCTGCCTTTGCGCGAGGAGCGCGGAGGATGCCTTGGGCCGGCAAGGATGCCGGCGGTCCCAGGGACACTACCCCGCGCACGAACGTCCCGGCGCCCACTTAGACCAGCCCGTGCTGCAGCGAGAAGGCCGTCGCCTCGGCCCGGTTGCGCACGCCGAGCTTGCCGTAGATGTGGGTGAGGTGGCGATCGACGGTGGAGACGGCGACGACCAGCTCGGCGGCGATCTCCTTGGTGGTCCGACCACGTGACAGCAGCCGCAGGACCTGGAGCTCCGCGGGCGTGAGCTCGCCGAAAGGGCCATCCTTGCGGGGGTGCGCAGCCGCTGTCGGCGGCATGCGCGGAGACACCGGCAGCATGGCCGGCGGCCCGGCCTCGACGGCGAAGGCTTCCGCGATGCTCTCCTCCAGCGGCATGGCCCGGCCTTCCGCCCACGCGGCGGCGTAGGCCTCGTCGTCCAGGGCCGCTCGGGCCGCCTCCAGCCCCTCCCGGAGCAGCGCGTCGAAGAGGGGGACGAGCGGCGAGTGGGACGACTCGCTGATCGCCGCGGCGGCGGCGCCAAGCCGCATGGCCCGCCGCGGCTGCCCCAACGCGGCCGCGAGATGGGCGAAACCCGCCAGGGGCATGGCCAGGCCCCACGGGCCATGCACGGCCTGCGCGGCGGCAAGGCCCTCCCGGAACAGCGTGCGCGCCCGGCCGAGGTCGCCCTCGCGCACGGCCACGACCCCCAGTAGGTGGAGCAGGATGCCGATCCCCTCCCGATAGCCGAGCTCCCGCCGGATCGCCAGGCTGCGCGAATAAAAGTCCCGCGCCGTCGGGTAGTCGGCGGCGATATGCGCCGCCAGTCCCAGCAGGTGGAGCGGCCAGGCGATCAGCCAGCGGTCGCCCACCGCTTCGGCCACCGCCAGGCTCTCCTCGCCCAGCGCGCGCGCCGCGGCGGGATCGTCGTCGTAGTAGGCGACCCGCCCCAGGCTATGGAGCACCCACGCGACTGTCCAGCGGTCGTCAAGCGAGCGCGCGATCGCCAGGCTCTCGCCAAACAGCGCGCGGGCCAGGGCGGAATCGCGCCGGTGATGCGCCAGGTAGCCCGCGCCGTGCAGTGCCTTCATCCGCGCCGCCGAGGCCTCCGGCGCCCCCGTCAGGGCGCGTTCCAGCCACCGCAATCCCTCGTCGTGGTAACTCCGCAGCCACCAGAACCAGGCCAGCGCGCCGCTCAGTCGGAGCGCGGCCTCGCCCCCCTCCGGCGACGCCATAGCCCACTCTAGCGCCGCCCGCAGGTTGGCGTGCTCCTCCTCCAACCGTTCCAGGAACGTCTGGCTTTCCGCTCCGCGCAGCCGCGGCTCGGCCTCCTCCGCCAGGGCGAGGAAGTAGGCGAGTTGGCGGTCCCGCGCGCCCGCGGCCTCGCCCGCCGCCTGCAGCCGGTCACGGGCGTACTGCCGGATGGTCTCCAGCAGCCGGTAGCGCACGGCGCCGCGCCGCTCCTCGGCAATCACCAGCGACTTATCGACCAGCCCGGCGAGCAGGTCGAGCACGGCATAGGGCTGGACGCCGTCGCCCATCGCCACGACCTCGGCGGCCTCCAAGGTCCAGCCGCCCGCGAACACCGACAGCCGGCACAAGAGCGCGCGCTCCGGCTCCGAGAGCAGGTCATAGCTCCAGTCGATCGTCGCCCGCAGGCTCTGCTGGCGGGGCAGCGCCGTGCGCGGGCCGGTGGTCAGCAGGCGGAAGCGGTCGTCCAGGCGCGCCGCGATCTGCTCGACCGCAAAGACTCGCGCCCGCGCCGCCGCGAGCTCGATCGCCAGCGGCATGCCGTCCAGTTGGTGGCAGATCCGGGCAATCGCTGGGGCATTCTGGGGCGTGACCCGCAAGCCCGGCTGGGCGGCGGTGGCGCGATCGACGAAGAGCCGGACCGCTTCGTAGTGCGTGAGACGCTCCAGGGTCGGCGGCGACTGGAGGTCCGGCACGGCGAGCGAGGGCACGCGCCATGCCGTCTCTCCCGGCACGCCCAGGACGTGCCGGCTGGTGGCCAGGATCGTCGGGCCCGGGCAAGCGCGCAGCAGCGTCTCGGCCAGTTCGGCGCAGGCCGCCGCCAGGTGCTCGCAATTGTCGAGGATCAGCAGGAGCGAGCGGCCGCGGAGGTAATTGGTGAGCAGATCGAGGGGCG
>Ga0209062_1005410_pt1 | contig 12414 bp, 10 predicted proteins | sample Coa_R2_2_FD_187158 | JGI IMG/M metagenome (GOLD analysis project Ga0209062, IMG submission 187158) | Surface soil microbial communities from Centralia Pennsylvania, which are recovering from an underground coalmine fire - Coalmine... | ecosystem: Environmental > Terrestrial > Soil > Unclassified... | reverse complement strand
TGGCGGGCTTCCACAAGCGGTTCGGCGCCGACTATCCGAACATCACCGAGCTTGCGATGGGCACCTATCAGGGCTTCCGGCTGTGGGCCGAAGGCGTCAAGAAGGCCGGCAGTGTCGACCGCATCAAGGTGATCGAGGCGCTGGAGACGGGGATCAGCATCGACGCGCCCTCCGGCAAGGTGACCATCGATCCGCCGACCCATCACTGCGTGCTCGATGTCCACATCGCCGAGGTCAGCGGCAAGAAGCTGAAGGTGCTCGAGGATTTTGCGCAGCAGAAGCCGGCGGACACGGCGGCGGTCTGCAACCTCATCAAGAACCCGAATGACAATCAGCAATATGTAATCAAGATCTGAGCGGCCGGCGACGAGCCTCTCGGCTTTCCGCTACCACGACGTCGTCCAAGGTTCTGACAACAGGGAAGTGCACGTGGATCTCGTTGCGCTGCTGGCAATCCAGGTCCTTTATGCCATTGCGAGCCTGGCGCTGATCAGCGTCGGGCTTGCGATCATCTTCGGCATGATGCGGGTGATCAATCTCGCCCATGGCGAGTTCCTGATGCTGGGCGGCTACAGTGCCATCGTCGCGACCAGCCACGGCATCAGCATCTGGCTCTCGATGCTGGTGGTGGCGCCGATCGTGGTGGGGATCATCGGGGTGGTCGTCGAACGCACCATCATCCGTTTCCTCTATGGCCGCATGATCGACACCATGCTCGCCACCTGGGGCTTGAGCCTGCTCTTGGTCGGGCTGACCACGGCGATCTTCGGCAACACGACGGTCGGCATCTCTGCGCCGCTCGGCAGCATCCAGATCGGCGATTACCGGACCAGCGCCTATACGCTGTTCGTGATCGCGGTGGCGGTTGCGGTGCTAAGCGCGATCTTCGCGGTGATGCGCTGGACAAGGCTCGGCCTGATCGCGCGCGGCACCATGCAGAACGCCAATATGGCGGCTGCGCTCGGCGTCAATCCGCCGCGCGTCTATGCCGTCACCTTCGGCGTAGGCGCAGCGCTGTCGGGGCTCGCTGGCGCGGTGCTGGCGCCGGTCTCCGGCGTGTTCCCGACCATCGGCGTCGCCTATGTGGCCAAATCCTTCATCACCGTGATCGGCGGCGGCTCGGCCGTCCTGAGCGGCACGGTGTCTGCTTCCACCCTGTTCGGCGCGATCAATCAGATCGCGACCTTTGTTACCACGCCGGTGTTTGGCGAAGTTGCCCTGCTTGCGGCCGCGATCGTGCTGATCCGGCTCTTGCCGCAGGGCATCACCGGCCGCTTCTTCCGGAGAGGGTTGTGAACGGCCGTCATCTCAAGCTTCTGGGTCTCGTCCTGGTCGGCGTCATCGGTCTCGCCGTCATGTGCCTGACCCCGCGCTTCGCCGAGCTCGACACCGTGCTCGATCTCACCGTCTACATGATCATGGCGATCCTGGCGCTCAGCCTTGCCCTGGTCTGGGGCTATGGCGGCATTCTCTGCTTCGGGCAGTCTGCCTTTCTCGGGCTCGGCGCCTACACCTACGCCATCGCCATGTTCAACATGGGCGAGAGCACGGTGCCATTGCTGCTCGCCATCATCCTGCCGGCGGCCTTCGCGGCGCTGCTCGGCTACTTCATGTTCTACGGACGGATCAGCGACGTCTATCTCGGCGTCATCACGCTCACTGTGACGCTGATCCTGTTCAATTCGGTGAACTCCACCGCCGGCCCGGAATTCCACATCGGCGCGGCACGGCTCGGCGGCTTCAACGGCATTCCCGGCATTCCCCCGCTCAACCTGCCGTTCAACAAGGATGCGCCGATCGATCTGGAGGGCATGTTCTATCTCGCGACCGGCGCGCTGCTCCTGACCTATTTCGGATTGCGCCTGCTGCTCGCCAGCCAGTTCGGCCGCATCATCGTTGGCATCAGGGAGAACGAACGCCGTGCCGAGCTGCTCGGATACGATCCGCGCGCCTACAAGCTCGGCACCTTCACGATCGGCGGTGCGCTGGCGGGCTTCGCCGGCTGCCTGTTCGCCAATTGGGGAAATTTTGTCAGCCCGACCATTTTCGGGCTCGCGCAGTGCGCGCAGATCATCATCTGGGTGATCGTCGGCGGTCGCGGCACCCTGATCGGCCCAGTGATCGGCTGCATCGGAATCCAGTGGCTGAGCGCGGCGCTCGGCGCCAACCAGCCGAGCGGGGGATCGGATTTCTGGTCGAAGATCTTCGCCAACGCGCCACTGATCCTCGGCATCATTCTCATTGCCTTCGTGCTGCTGGTGCCGAAGGGTCTGGTGCCGACGCTCGGCGATCTCGGGCAGATGCTGCTGCGGACACGGCGCGAGCGCAAGCAGCGCAATCTCGCGCCGCAGCAGGCGGAGTAGGGCGATGGCCGAGCCGCTGCTTCAGACCCGCAATCTCTCCATGCACTTCGGCGGGGTCAAGGCCGTCAACGACGTCAATTTCACGCTGGCCCAGGGCGAGCTGCGCTGCCTGATCGGCCCGAACGGCGCCGGCAAAAGCACTTTCTTCAAGATGTTGACCGGGCAGCTCGAACCGAGCCACGGGCAGGTGCTGTTCCGCGGCAACGACATTTCGCATGCCCATGCCCACGAGATCGCGCGCATGGGGATTGGCATCAAGACCCAGGTGCCCAGCGTGTTCGACGGCCTGACGGTCCGCGACAATATCTGGCTTGCGGCAAGCCGGCTCCATTCCGGCGAACGCGCCCGACGGCTGGTCGACGAGATGTTGGAGCGCATCGGGCTTACCCATGCGGCGGAGCGCATCGTGGGCCAGCTCGCCCATGGCCAGCGCCAGTGGGTCGAACTCGGGCTCGTGCTGTCGACCGATCCGGAGCTCATTCTGCTCGACGAGCCGGCCGCCGGCATGACCCACGAGGAGGTGCTCAAGACCGCCGAGCTCGTCCGCGAAATCAATCGTACCAAGGCGCTGATCGTGGTGGAGCACGACATGCAGTTCATTCGGATGATCGCCAAGCAGGTGACGGTCTTCAATCGCGGCAGCGTTCTGGTCGAGGATTCCGTCGAGAACATCATGCGCAACCCGCTGGTGCGCGACATCTATCTCGGCAAGCAGGCGGCCGCATGATGCTGGATGTCCAGGGGCTGCGCACCGGCTACGGCCGCATTCCGATCCTCAACGGAATCGCCTTCACGGTCGGCGAGGGAGAATTTGTCGGCATCCTCGGCCACAACGGCATGGGCAAGACCACGCTGCTGCGGGCGTTGATGGGCTTCCTGCCGGCGACCGCGGGCTCCGTCCGGTTCGCCGGCGCCGACGTGACCGCGCTCGAGCCCTATCGCCGCGCGCGGCTCGGCCTCGGCTATGTGCCGCAGGGGCGCGAGATCTTTCCCGGGCTGTCCGTCCACGACAATCTGCGCATGGGCTGCAGCAAGCAGCCGGGCGGCAGCGAGGCCCAGACGATCGAAGCGGTGCTGGAGCAGTTTCCGCGCCTGAAAAGCCTGCTCGATCGTCCGGGCAGCGCGCTCTCCGGCGGCGAGCAGCAGCTGCTGGCGATCGCCCGCTGCCTGTGCGGCGGCCCGCGCCTCATTCTGCTCGACGAGCCGACCGAGGGCATCCAGCCCTCGATCATCGATGAGATCGTCGAGACGCTGTTGCGGCTGCGCGACAAGAGCGGCCTCACCATGATCCTGGTCGAGCAGAATCTCGACTTCATCGCCGCGCTGTCGCAGCGGATTCTGGTCATCCAGAAAGGCAGGATCACCCAGGAGGTGAGGCCGGACAATCTGCACGACGCGAGCCTCATCGGCGAGTTCATCGGAATCACGGCCTAGAGCATGATCCTTATGATCGCATCATGATCCAGGACGGGTCAAACGAGCAACCAAGCTAGGGAGAAGAGCAATGGCAGTCAGGCGTCCCACACTCGATCAGCTCCGCAGCGTCGCCGAGGATCTCGGCATGCACATGAGCGATGACGAGCTGAAATCCTATGACGGCCTGATGCAGGCCAACTACCTGGCCTATGACGCGGTCGACGCCATGGCCGATTACCTGCCGGCGGTGAAGTACCCGCGGACGCCCGGCTACCGTCCCGAGGGCGAGGAGAACAAGTACAACGCCTGGTACGTCAAGACCGAGATCAAGGGCGCGGCGAGCGGCAAGCTCGCCGGCAAGCGGATCGCGCTCAAGGACAACATCAGCCTGGCCGGCGTGCCGATGATGAATGGCGCATCCACCCTGGAGGGCTATACGCCCGACACCGACGCCACCATCGTGACGCGGATGCTGGACGCCGGCGGCACCATCGTCGGCAAGGTGCATTGCGAGTATTTCTGTTTCTCCGGCGGCAGCCACACCTGCGCGGCGGGACCGGTCCACAATCCGCACAAGATGGGCTACTCGGCCGGCGGCTCGTCGTCGGGAAGTGCGGTGGTGGTGGCGCTCGGCGAAGCCGACATGGCGATCGGCGGCGACCAGGGCGGTTCGATCCGGATCCCGGCCTCGTTCAGCGGCATCTACGGCATGAAGCCGACTTACGGGCTCGTGCCATACACCGGCGTGATGCCGATCGAAATCACGCTCGATCACACCGGCCCGATGACGCGCAACGTGCGCGACAATGCGCTGCTGCTGGAAGTGTTGGCCGGCCCCGACGGACTAGACCCGCGACAGGGCGCGCCAAAGGTCTCGAGCTATACCGAGGCGCTCGGAGGGGGCGTGAGGGGCCTGCGCATCGGCGTGGTACGGGAAGGCTTTGGCCATGCGAGCTCCGAGCCCGAGGTCGACGCCAAGGTCAAGGCGGGTGCTGATCTCTTCAGGAAGCTGGGTGCGACGGTCGACGAGATCTCGGTGCCGATGCATCTTGCCGCGCCCGCGATCTGGCTGCCGATCGCCGCCGAAGGCGCGACCGAGTTCATGATGAAGGGCAACGGCATGGGGACCAATTGGCGCGGCCTCTACAACACCACGCTGCTCGATGCCCATTCGGCATGGCGATATCGCGCCGACGAGCTCTCCGACAGCCTGAAGGTCACGATGCTGCTCGGCCAGTACTTCACCAAGCACTATCGCGGTCACTTCTATGCCAAGGCGCAGAATCTCAATCGCAAGCTGCGCGCGGCCTACGATGCTGCACTCTCCAGCTACGATCTCCTGCTGATGCCGACCCTGCCGATGACGGCGACCCCGCTGCCGCCGGCCGACGCGCCGCGCGAGCTCTATATCCAGCGCGCGTTCGAGATGGTGCCCAACACCGCGCCTTTCAACGCCAGCGGACATCCGGCCATGAGCCTGCCGTGCGGCATGAGCAACGGCTTGCCGATCGGCTTGATGCTGATCGGCAAATATTATGACGAGCCGACCATCTATCGCGCCGCTGCGGCATTCGAGGGCGCGGGCGATTGGACCAAGATGTAGCCTATCGGTTTGGCGACCGGCGCAAGCACAGCGCCGGCCGCCCTTTTCGTTGGCTGGAGGCTTCTGAAGGCCCCAATGTCGCGACCTGCGCGCAATGCCTGAGACGTCGCCGCGCCCCTGAAATCGCTGGAGGCGAGTCCGAGCGGTGAGGGATCGCTGCGATGCAGAGCCTTGCCTGGAGCGCCTTGCCGGCGCCTCTTACCTACGTGTCATCAGCCTGCCGGCGGCCAGATTGGGCGCGGCGGCGCTGAGCAATTGGGGGCCTGTCACGCAGTCCCGGGCAGGGCCGAAACGAGCGAAAATAATCGCGTGGGCGGATCAAGCCGTTGAACAGAAAGGAAAATGCTTTAGGTCTATGCCTTCGATCATTTGTCGGGCCAGACAGCGGCTGGAACCGGTGCGATCTGCGAAAATCAATGAAAACAACATGTTAGACTATCGCTTTTGCGTGGCGCCGATGATGGATTGGACCGACCGGCATTGCCGGGTGTTCCATCGTCTGTTGTCGCGGCGGGCGCGGCTTTATACGGAGATGCTGACGAGCGCGGCCATTGTCCATGGCGATCGCGGCCGGCTGCTTGGCTACAGCGCAAGCGAGCATCCCGTTGCGCTTCAGCTCGGCGGCTCCGATCCGCGCGAGCTCGCCTCGGCGGCGCAGATCGGCGAGGCGTTCGGCTATGACGAGATCAATCTCAATGTCGGCTGTCCTTCCGATCGGGTGAAGGAAGGGCGCTTCGGCGCCTGCCTGATGGCGGAGCCCGTGCTGGTTGCGGCTTGCGTCGAGGCGATGAAGCGTGCGGTCAAAATTCCCGTGACCGTGAAGTGCCGCATCGGCATCGACGACCAGGATCCGGAGGTCGCGCTCGACACTCTGGCGCGCGGCGTGGTGGACGCGGGCGCGGACGCGGTGATCGTGCATGCGCGCAAGGCGTGGCTGCAGGGATTGTCGCCGAAGGAGAACCGCGACATCCCGCCGCTCGACTATGACCGCGTCTACCGGCTCAAGGCCGCCTTGCCCGATGTGCCCGTCATCATCAATGGCGGGATCGGCAGCATCGCCGAAGCGAAGCAGCATCTGGCTCATGTCGATGGCGTGATGCTCGGGCGCGCCGCCTATCAGGAGCCGTGGCGTTTGCTCGAGGTCGACCCCGAGATATTCGATCAGGCGGCGCCGCATGCGACGATGAAAGACGCGTTCGAGGCGATGATGCCTTATATCGAGTCGGAATTATCGAGGGGTACGCGGCTGCACGCGATCACCAGGCATCTGGTCGGCGCCTATCACGGCGTGCCGGGCGCGCGGCATTTCCGCCGTCATCTCGCCGAGCACGGCGTCGCGGCAGGCGCCGGGATCGGGGTGCTGCGCGATGCGATCGCGCTGGTCGAACAGCGCAAGGCCGCGGCGGTCGCGGCCTAGCGCCCGTTTTTACTCGATCCGCTTTTCCGGCCCGCTGAGCCATAGCGCGAGCAGGGTCCAGAATGCGCCGGACAGCAGATAGGCGCCGGCCGACATCAGGCCGAGGCTGCTCGCCAGCATCAAGGCCGCCAGCGGGGCGAATCCGGCGCCGAACAGCCAGGCGAGATCAGAGGTGATGGCGGAGGCCGTGTAGCGATAGGTCAGCGCAAAGTTGGAGGCGATCGAGCCGGAGGACTGGCCGAACGACAGGCCGAGCAGGATGAAGCCGAGCACCATGTAGATGGTCTCGCCCGCCGACCCCGCGTCGAGCAGCTGCGGGGCAAATCCGCTATAGACCGCGATCGCCAGCGCCGAGCCGATCAGGAGCTTCTTGCGTCCGATCCGGTCGGCGAGAAAGCCGGAGGCGACGATCGCCAGCACGCCGAACGCCGCGCCCTCGATCTCGATGGCGAGGAATTTCACCGGGCTCTCGCGGGTGAACAGGAACACCCAGGACAGCGGAAACACCGTGACCATGTGGAACAGCGCAAAGCTCGCCAGCGGCGCGAAGGCGCCGAGCAGCACATTCTGCCCCTCGCGGGCGATGGTCTCGCTGATGCGGGCCGGCTGCAGCTCGCGGCTTTCGAACAGCGAAGAATATTCCGGCGTCGCCACCATGCGCAGCCGCGCAAACAGCGCCACCACATTGATGGCAAAGGCGACGAAGAACGGATAGCGCCAGCCCCAATCGAAGAAGTCGTCGGCCGACAGATAGCCGGCGAAGAAGGCGAACAGCGCGCTCGCCACGATCAGGCCGAGCGGGGCGCCGAGCTGCGGCACCATGGCGTACCAGCCGCGGCGTTCCGGCGGCGCGTTGAGCGCGAGCAGCGAGGCAAGGCCGTCCCACGCGCCGCCCCAGGCAAGGCCCTGGCCGACGCGCGCGAGCGCGAGCAGCCAGATCGAAGAGGCACCGATCGTGTCATAGCCCGGCAGGAAGGCGATCGCGACCGTCGAGGTGCCCAAGAGGAACAAGGCGATGATCAGCTTGGCGCTCTTGCCGTGGCTGCGGTCGACCGCCATGAAGATGACGGTGCCGAGCGGGCGGGCCAGGAACGCCAGCGCGAAGATCGCGAAAGAATAAAGAGTGCCGGTCAGCTCGTTGACGAACGGGAACACCAGCTTCGGGAACACGATCACCGAGGCGATGGCATAGACGAAGAAGTCGAAGAATTCCGAGGTGCGCCCGACGATCACGCCGATCGCGATCTCTCCGGGATGGGCTCCTTCGTGTGCGTCACCTCCGGCCAGCGCCGGCGCCTCTGTCATCGCCATGGAATGCCATTCGTCGTGGTTTTGGGGCACGGGCCCCGACTGTCTCAGGCGGCTGTTTCTGTCTTTTGTGGGCACTGCAACATTGGACAAATTGTCCAATGTCCTCCCTGTTGCGGCGCAGCTACCCGTTGGCATGAAAAGGGAAAATCTGCTCCTACGGGTTGCCTCGTGAACCGCTTGAAACTTCTGATCCTGCTACCTTTGGCTTTGGCCTTGAGTGGATGCGACTTTGTGGTGCTTGCGCCGGCCGGTGACGTCGCCGTCCAGCAGCGCGACCTCGTCGTCATCTCGACCGTCCTGATGCTCCTGATCGTGCTGCCGGTGATGGCGCTCACCGCCTTCTTCGCCTGGCGCTACCGCCAGTCGAATAATGCGGCGCGCTACGAGCCGGACTGGGATCACTCCACCCAGCTCGAGCTCGTGATCTGGTCGGCGCCGCTGCTGATCATCGTCTGCCTGGGCGCGGTGACCTGGATGGGAACGCATCTGCTCGATCCCTATCGCGCGCTCGGCCGCATCGCCTCGGACCGTCCGGTCGACAACGGCCACGCTCCGCTCGAGGTCGACGTGGTCGCGCTCGATTGGAAATGGCTCTTCATCTATCCCGACTACGGCGTCGCCACCGTCAACGAACTGGCTGCACCGGTCGATCGTCCGATCCATTTCCACATCACGGCAAGCTCGGTGATGAACTCCTTCTACATCCCGGCGCTGGCGGGCCAGATCTACGCCATGCCCGGCATGGAGACCTCGCTGCACGCGGTGATCAACGGCCAGGGCACCTATAAAGGCTTCTCCGCGAACTACAGCGGCGCCGGCTTCTCCGGGATGCACTTCGCATTCGAAGGCCTGAGCAATGACGGCTTCGATGCCTGGATCGCCAAGGCCAAGGCGAGCGGCAACACGCTTGGCCGCAGCGACTATCTCGAGCTCGAACGCCCGAGCGAGAACGTGCCCGTGCGCCGCTATGCCTCCGTCGACCGTGAGCTGTTCGACGCCGTGCTCAACATGTGCGTCGAGCCGGGCAAGATGTGCATGAAAGAGATGACGGCGATCGATGCCAAGGGCGGACTGGGCAGGGCCGGAATCGAAAACACCCTGCCGCTCAATTACGACAAATACGCCCGCCGCGGCGCGGTGTTCGGCCCCGAGCCCGCATACGTGGTCGGCGCCTGCGCGACCGATACGCCGGGCGCGCAACAGGCGAGGGAGATCCGGCTGCCTGCAAACGCCACGCCCGTCATGGGTGCGGGGCTGGTGCCGCCTTATCTCGGCAAGTCGCCCGCGTCGTCCACGTCGTTCCTCCCGGCACTGCGTCCGAAATCCGATTCTTGAACGAGAGCCCCATGTTCAACAATCCCGACCTTCTCAAATTCATCTTCGGCCGGCTGACGCTGGACTCGCTGCCGCTGCACGAGCCAATCATCCTCGGCACCTTCATCGTGGTCGCGACCGGCGGCCTCGCGGTGCTTGCCGGCGTCACCTATTTCCGGCTCTGGACCTATCTGTGGCGCGAGTGGTTCACCACCGTCGACCACAAGCGCATCGGCATCATGTACATGATCCTCGGCCTCGTGATGCTGCTGCGCGGCTTTGCGGATGCGCTGATGATGCGCATGCAGCAGGCGATGGCCTTCAACGGCTCCGAAGGCTTCCTGCCGGCCCATCACTACGACCAGGTCTTCACCGCCCACGGCGTGATCATGATCTTCTTCGTGGCGATGCCGTTCGTGACCGGGCTGATGAACTATGTGGTGCCGCTGCAGATCGGCGCGCGCGACGTGTCGTTCCCGTTCCTGAACAATTTCAGCTTCTGGATGACCACGGCCGGCGCCGTGCTGGTGATGATGTCGCTGTTCGTCGGCGAGTTCGCCCGCACCGGCTGGCTTGCCTACCCGCCGCTGTCCAATCTCGGCTACAGCCCTGATGTAGGGGTCGACTATTACATCTGGGCGCTGCAGGTCGCAGGCGTCGGCACGCTGCTGTCCGGCGTCAACCTGATCTGCACCATCGTGAAACTGCGCGCGCCCGGCATGACTATGATGCGGATGCCGGTGTTCACCTGGACCGCGCTCTGCACCAACGTGCTGATCGTGGCGTCCTTCCCGGTGCTGACCGCCGTGCTCGCGCTGCTGTCGCTCGACCGCTACATCGGCACCGACTTCTTCACCAATGATTTCGGCGGCAATCCGATGATGTATGTCAACCTCATCTGGATCTGGGGCCATCCCGAAGTCTACATTCTCATCCTGCCGGCGTTCGGCATCTTCTCCGAGGTGACCTCGACATTCTCGGGCAAGCGGCTGTTCGGCTACACCTCGATGGTCTACGCCACGGTCGTCATCACCATCCTGTCGTACCTGGTCTGGCTGCACCATTTCTTCACCATGGGCTCGGGCGCCAGCGTCAATTCGTTCTTCGGCATCACCACCATGATCATCTCGATCCCGACGGGGGCGAAGATGTTCAACTGGCTGTTCACGATGTATCGCGGCCGCATCCGCTTCGAGCTGCCGATGATGTGGACGGTGGCGTTCATGCTGACCTTCGTGATCGGCGGCATGACCGGCGTCCTGCTCGCGGTGCCGCCGGCCGACTTCGTGCTGCACAACAGCCTGTTCCTGGTCGCCCATTTCCACAACGTGATCATCGGCGGCGTGGTGTTCGGGGTCTTCGCCGGCATCGCCTACTGGTTCCCGAAGGCATTCGGCTTCAGGCTCGATCCGTTCTGGGGCAAGATGTCGTTCTGGTTCTGGGTGGTCGGCTTCTACTTCGCCTTCATGCCGCTCTATGTGCTGGGGCTGATGGGCGTGACGCGTCGCTTGCGCGTGTTCGACGATCCGTCGTTGCATATCTGGTTCATCATCGCAGCCGTTGGTGCGGTCATGATCTTCTGCGGCATCATGTGCTTCCTGGTGCAGATCGCGGTCTCCATTCTCAAGCGGGAAGAGCTGCGCGACACGACCGGCGATCCCTGGAATGCGCGGACGCTGGAATGGGCGACCTCGTCGCCGCCGCCGGACTACAACTTCGCCTTCACGCCCGTCGTCCATGACAATGATGCGTGGTGGGACATGAAGAACCGCGGCTATCAGCGTCCGCTCACCGGCTTCAAGCCGATCCACATGCCGAGCAACACCGGGACCGGCGTCATTCTCGCAGGTCTCAGTACGGCCTTTGCCGTCGGCATGATCTGGTACATCTGGTGGCTCGCCGCCTTGAGCTTCGCTGCGCTGATCGCGGTCGCCATCGCCCACACCTTCAACTATCACCGCGACTTCCACATCCCGGCCGACCAGGTCGTGCAGACTGAGAGCGCGCGGACACGCCTGCTTGGCGCGGGAGCAAAGTCATGACCGTCAACGTCAATCCGGTCCAGACCGGGCAGCCGCTGTTCTATGTGGTTGACGAGCACGAGCATGGCGAAGGCGCGAGCACCATGCTCGGCTTCTGGATCTACCTGATGAGCGACTGTCTCATCTTCGCGATCCTGTTTGCGACCTATGGCGTGCTCGGCGGCAATTACGCCGCCGGTCCCGCGCCGAAGGACCTGTTCGACCTGTCGCTGGTCGCGGTCAACACCTCGATGCTCCTGATGTCGTCGATCACCTACGGCTTCGCGATGCTCTCGATGCAGCGGTCGCGGATCGCAGCGACGCAGTTCTGGCTCGCGATCACCGGCCTGTTCGGTCTTGCCTTCGTCGGCATCGAGCTCTCCGAGTTCCGCCACATGATCCATGAGGGCGCAACCCCGCAGCGCAGCGCCTTCCTGTCCTCGTTCTTCACGCTGGTCGGCACCCACGGAATGCACGTCTCGTTCGGCCTGGTCTGGCTGGTGACGCTGATGACGCAGGTCTGGCGTTACGGCCTGATCGAGGCCAACAAGCGGCGCCTGATGTGCCTGTCCATGTTCTGGCATTTCCTCGACGTGGTCTGGATCGGCGTCTTCACCTTCGTCTATCTCCTGGGAATATTGCGATGAGCGCAGAAGTTCACTCGGGTCACGCGGCCCATGACGATCACAGCATGGACCATGGCGATATCACGCTGTCCGGCTACCTGACCGGCTTTGTTCTTTCGGTCGTCCTGACCGCGGTGCCGTTCTATCTCGTGATGAGCGGCGTGCTCGGCGACAAGCAGGTCACCGCGCTGGTGGTCATGGCGTTCGCGGCGGTGCAGATCGTGGTGCACATGATCTACTTCCTGCACATGAACACGTCCTCCGAAGGCGGCTGGACCATGATGGCGCTGATCTTCACCATCGTCATGGTGGTGATCGCCATGACCGGCTCGCTCTGGGTCAT
>Ga0209062_1005404_pt1 | contig 12421 bp, 5 predicted proteins | sample Coa_R2_2_FD_187158 | JGI IMG/M metagenome (GOLD analysis project Ga0209062, IMG submission 187158) | Surface soil microbial communities from Centralia Pennsylvania, which are recovering from an underground coalmine fire - Coalmine... | ecosystem: Environmental > Terrestrial > Soil > Unclassified ... | reverse complement strand
TCGGCGGCGCGCAGCCCGTCTGCTCGGCGAACGTCGTCGGGGTGAACCTCGGGGCGGTGCAGCAGCAGTTCGCCCAGGTCAATCCGAACTGCAACACGACGCAGTCGGAGATCGGCGCGTGGGGAGGCTACTACTTCCCGTATCCGCGGATCTTCATCGGCGGCGAGTACGATTCGTTCTTCGGGAAGCAGTTCACGTTCTACAACTCGTCGGCGGTCAATTGCACCTATGCCGGGGTCCTGCGCCAAGCGGCGAGCCCGGCGCTCTGCACGGCGAACGGGGGCACCTACGTCCCCGGGACCCCGACGGGGAACTACCTGACGGCGCAAGGGAATCCGACCGCGGTCGGGGTCTATACCTCGCTCTATGCGGGGCCGTATAACCGGCCCACCTGGAACCTGCAGTTCGAGTGGGCTCGCCATCTGGGGAGCGATCCGTTCACCGGGAGGAACTGGAACGGTCCGGATGCGTTCTCGGCGACGCTGACGTATGCCAGCAAGGGGAACGTCTACGGCACCCCGAGCAGGGACAACCCGTTCTATTCCAGCGCCGGCCGTGCGCACTCGAACGTCGCCCAGCTCCTCTATCAGCAATTCGGGCTGAACAGCCTCGGCGGCATCGACACAGGTTATAACGGGACGACACCGTTCCAGAACAACACCGGGTTTGCGAACCTCAACGGGATGCAGCTCTTTGGGGTGATCTACGGCTACTGGTTCACGGACAACGTCCGGGCCACCGTCGGCGCCCTGCACCTGCAGAACATCCCGGGTGTGACGATCCCGGTCGGGACGAACGGGACGGCGAACACCTGCTCCGGTTGCTTCGTCAACTTCGTCAATCAGAACCAGATCAACGGGGAAGTGTACCTCTACTTCTTTTAAGTAGCAAACCGACGGTACGCGACGGATAAGGACGAGGAAGGGCGCGCGAGAGTCGCGCCCTTCCTCGTCCGGGACCGCCCGCATTCCGGTGAACCGGGTCCGAAAGCCTCGCGATGCACTCAGGCAAGCCCTGACTTCTTGGCGATCGATCAATGGCCGGCGCCCGATAGCTGCACTCTCGTCCTTGACGCCGCCTTGCAGATCCGGGTATATCAATTCCGCCATGTCCGTCGCTGCGCCGCGCTCGGCTCTGGCTGAGCACATCCACCCCGAGCCGCAAGGATTTCTTCGGAAGTACATCTTCTCGATCGACCATAAGGTGATCGGTATCCAGTACACGGTCACCGCGCTCATCTTTTTCGTCATCGCCGGATGTTTCGCGGAGTTGATGCGCGCCGAGCTCTTCAACCACGACGCTCGGTTCCTGACGCCCGATCAATATAACGAGCTTTTCTCGATGCACGGGACGGTCATGGTCTGGTTCGTCACCATCCCGTTGATGACGGGCGGCTTCGGCAACATCTTCATGCCGCTCATGATCGGCGCGCGCGACGTCGCGTTTCCGTGGCTGAACATGATCAGCTATTGGATCTTCCCGGTCTCCGGAGCTCTGTTGTTTTCGTCGTTCCTCGTCGGAGCGCCCGAAGCGGGTTGGACGGAGTACCCTCCCGTCTCCCTTCAAGGGCCGCCGGGGACATCGCTGTGGGCGCTGGCCGTCTTCCTCATCGGGATCAGCTCGACGATGACCGGGCTGAATTTCCTCACGACGATCCTCAAGATGCGGGCGCCCGGCATGACCTACACGCGGATGCCGCTGTTCGTCTGGGCGCAGGCCGGGACGGCGGTGCTCAACATGATAGCGACGGCCGACCTCTCCGGGTCCACCTTTGCGCTCTTCCTCGAAAGGACGTTCGGTATCCCATTCTACGACCCGAGCAAAGGCGGAAGCCCGCTCCTGTGGCAGCACATGTTTTGGTTTTACTCTCATCCGGCGGTCTATATCTTCATCATCCCCGCGTTTGGGATCATCTCCGAGATCCTACCGGTCTTTGCGCGCAAACCGGCCTACGGCTACAAGATGATCGCGTTCAGCACCGTCGCGATCACGCTGATCAGCTTCATGGTGTGGGCGCACCACATGTTCACCAGCGGGATGGCCCCGTGGCTCGCGCTCCCCTTTATGATCACGACGATGATCATCGCGGTCCCGACCGGCGTAAAAATTTGGTCGTGGTTGGGGACGATTTGGGGCGGCGTCATCCACCATACCACGGCGATGCTCTTCGCGATGGCGTTCCTCATCACGTTCACGATCGGCGGGCTGACCGGCGTCATGCTCGCTGCGGTTCCCGCCGACTATCATGAACACGGGACCTATTTCGTCGTCGCGCACTTCCATTACGTGATCTTCGGTGGGACGTTCATGGCGATGTTCGCCGGCTTCTACTATTGGTGGCCGAAGGTGACCGGGCGCATGCTCAGCGAGACGCTCGGGAAGTGGCACTTCTGGCTGACTTTCATCTTCATGAACCTCACCTTCTTCCCGATGCACTTCCTCGGATTGCTCGGGATGCCGCGGCGCGTCGCCGTCTACGCCCCGCAATATGAAGACTGGAATAGGCTGATCTCGATCTCGTCGCTCTTCCTGGTCATCGCGACCGCGATCTTCTTCTTCAACCTCTTCTGGAGCCTGAAGTACGGCAAGAAGGCCGGACCCAATCCGTGGGGAGCTCGGACGCTCGAGTGGATGGTCCCGTCACCCCCGCCGTATTACAACTTCAAGAAGATCCCGGCCGTCCTCAAAAATCCGTATGCCTTCGACGAGCCGTTGCCGTACGTCGGGCTCGATCCCGAGTTCGAAGAGGCCGCGCGCCGGGCTCCGGCACTCGTCACCTCGAGCTGAGGACTCCGTTCGGGTAACTCTCGTTTAGAGCTAGTTAAAATAGAGAAGATATTCGACGAGCTGATCGCGCGCGACGCTCCACGCGATAGTATCTTCGGCGTCGACGTCGAGCGCCGAACTCTCCGGCGATTCCAGAACGGCGAACATGCCGATTGCATTGAAGCTGAAATCGGCCTGTGATTCCATGACGTCTTTGGCCTCGCGAACGAATTAGCTTCGGCCGAGCCTTTGAGAGGGGCTCGGTCGACTCTCCTATGGTACGTCGGAAATTTGGGCAAAAACCTTATGGTGACGACGATCACGCGCACGGAAGCCGCGCGTAAAAACGACCGCTCGCTAAGCTGAGCGACCGTCTCAAGACAAACCGACGATCGCGTCGCGCCCGACGTCCCGCACCGAGGTCAACCCCATCAACGCCATCGAGACGTCGAGCTCGTTGCGGATGATCTCGATCGCTTTGGCCACCCCCGCCTGACCCGCGGCCCCCAAACCGTAAACGAAAGCGCGTCCGATCAGGCAGGCGCGGGCGCCGAGCGCGAGGGCGCGCAAGACGTCTTGACCGCTGCGGACCCCACCGTCGAAAAGCACCTCGATCTCCGAGCCGACGGCATCGGCGACCTTCGGGAGCATGGAGATCGACGATGGAGCGCCGTCGAGTTGGCGACCGCCATGATTCGAAACGACGATCGCCGAGGCTCCGGTCTTCGCCGCGATCTTCGCATCCTCGACGTCGAGGATCCCTTTGAGGATGAACTTCCCGGGCCAAAGGCCGCGCACCCACTCGATGTCCTTCCAGTTGAGCGAGGGATCGAATTGTTTTGAGATCCAGCCGGCGAGGGTATTGACGTCTTCCATCCCCTTGACGTATCCCGCCAGGTTGCCGAACGTCTTTCGTTTCCCCTTGAGGATGCTGAGCAGCCAGCGAGGTTTCGTTGCGACATCGAGCACGTTGGCCAAAGTGATCTCGGGAGGGACCGTCATCCCATTCTTGATGTCGGCGTGGCGTTGACCGAGCATGTTCAAATCGAGCGTCAGGACGAGGACGCTGCACTTCGCCGCGATCACGCGATCGATGAGCTCCCGGACGAAGCCGCGATCCCGTATCATATAGAGCTGGAACCAAAACGGCTGCTCGACGGCGGCGGCGACGTCTTCGACCGAGCAGATCGACATCGTGCTCAAACAAAAGGGGATCCCGGCGGCCTGCGCCGCTCGGCAAGCCAAAATCTCGCCGTCGCCGTAATGCATCCCGCACAATCCGATCGGGGCCAGCGCCAAGGGGAGCGTCACCGGCTCGCCGACGATCGTCGTCGAGAGATCGCGAGACGCAACGTCGATCCCGACCCGCTGGCGTAGCTTGATCGCCTCCAGGTCGGTGCGGTTCGAGCGCATCGTCGACTGCGTGTACGAGCCGTGATCGGCGTATTGGAAGAAAGCGCGCGGGACGCGGCGCTCGGCCAAGGCGCGCAAATCCTCGATCGAGGTGACCTTGCGCAGCATCATTCCAAGAGCCCTCTAAGCGGGACCGGCGATAGTGGAAGCAACGTTGATCGACGAAGGACTGATGAAATCGACACGACGTACCCCTGCCCTGCCGGTTCGTCCGATCCTGCTCGCGGGAGCGACCGTACCCGCCGTCGGTCAATCAGACCAACCGAGCGATCCACCGGCGAGTCCCTCGGCGCAGGGGCGCTGGCGAGCGGCATTCGGCAACATCCGGGAGATCCTGGCGCCTTCCTCCAAGAGATTCGGCGGCACGCTCCGGGCGGCCGCCGTCGTGTCCATCGCCGCGATCGTCCTCACCGCCTGCTCGCGAGGCGCGACACAGGCCCGCAACGGCTTGGGCGGCCCGGCGGCGGAGGCTGGGGCGGGGAACGGCCCATTCGCCGGGTACCACGGTCACCGGCGGGGTGGCAGCGGTCCGATCGCCGCCGCCGCGCCGAATCCGGTAGCGACGACGGTGGCCCGCCTCACGACCGTCCGCGCGACCGTCACGATCTCCGGGAACATCGCCCCGCTGCAGAACGTCGCGATCTCGAGTTCCCTCAGCGAGCCGGCCGATGCCGTCCTCGTGAACGAAGGCGACCACGTTCGCGCCGGGCAAGTGATCGCCGTCCTCGACACGGCCGATCTTCGCGCCCAGCTCGCACAGGCGGAAAGCACCGTCGAGACCGACCTCCGGACCGCGCAATCCGACGAAGCGAAGGTCGCGCAGGCGAAATACACCGCCCGGCTGAGCATTGGGCAAGGGACGAATGCGGTGCAATCGGCCCGAGCGGCGCTCGTCCAAGCGCAAAAGACCCTCGACAACGACCGGGCGAACCTGCAGCGCGATCGCCAACTCTTGGCGAACGGTTTCATCGCCCAACAGACCGTCGACCAGCAAGCGACCCAGGTTGCCAACGACAGCGCCGCCGTACAGAATGCCGAAGCCAACTTGCGTTCGGCGATCCTCAACGAGCAGGTCAACGGGACCAACAACGCGGGTCTCCAGGCGGCGAATATCCAGTCGGCGATCGCCGCGGCCAACGCAGCTTACGCGGCCGTCGATCAGGCTCGGGCTCAAGTGCGCCAGCTGCAGACGGAGATTGCGAAGGCGACGATCGTTTCGCCGATCGACGGCGTCATCATCAATCGCAACCTCAATCCCGGCGAATATCCAGGGACGCGGACGCTGTTCACGATCCAGCAGCTGGACCACGTCTACGCCGAACTCAACGCCTCGAGCGCCGATACCTTCGCGATTCCCGTCGGCGCGCCGGCGACCCTGAGCGTCGCCGGCGCCGGCTCCCGGGTCTATCACGGAAAGGTCGTCGCGGTCTTGGGGCAGGTCGCGCCCGGTTCGACGAATTTCACCGTGAAGGTGTTGCTCGCCAATCCCGACGGGAAGTTGCAGTCGGGGCTCCCGGTAACGGCGAGCATCGCGCTCCCACCGGTCAAGGGCGTCGGGATACCGACGACCGCATTCCTCGATGATACACATACGACCGTCACCGTCGCCGACGACGAGCTCGTCGATGTCGTTGCGAAGACCGTGCACGTCCACGAAGTCGCCTCCGACGGGACGACGTCGATCGTCACCGGCCTCAAACCGGGAGAGCACGTCGTGACCAACGGTCAGCTCGGGATCGCCGACGGTCAAGTCCTCGCCGCGCAATAATGCGGCTTACGCGAATCTTCGTCGAGCGGCCGCCGCTGGTCTTCGTCACCCTGGCGGTCATCGCGCTGCTGGGCGGCTGGGCCCTGGCCACGCTCGTGCAGCAGCAGTTCCCAAACGTCGATTTTCCGACGGTCAGCATCAGCGTTTCGTATCCAGGCGCGCCGCCGTCCGAGTTGCGCGATGCGATCGTACGACCGATCGAAGACGCGATCGCCGGTGCTCCGAATCTCGACCACATCGACTCATCGATTCAGCAGAATCAAGCGTCGATCCGAGCGACGTTTACCCTCGACTCGAATCAAACGACCGATCTAACGGAGGTACAAGACCGGGTGCAGGCAGTCCGGGCGGCGCTCCCGGTCGACATGCCGCCTCCGACGATCCGCTCGTTCGATCCGGCGCAAGCGACCGTCGTGACGATCTCCGTCACCTCGCCCTCGCTCGGTATCGCCCAGCTCTCCGCGATCGTCACCGACAAGATCGTCCCCGCCCTCGAGCAAGTCCCCGGGGTTTCCAACGTCAACGCGGGCGGCGTCGTCACGCCGGCACTCGAGGTCACGCTCGATCCTGCGAAGCTTTCGGGATACGGGTTCACCGCCAACGACGTCGTGAGCGCCATTCAGCAGAACAACGTCCGCGCTCCCGGCGGGATCGCATATCTCCCCGGACACGAGACCGCGCTCGACGTCCGCGGCGACGTTCAAACGCCCGAAGCGGTCGCCCACCTGCTCCTTACCGGCTCGACCGCCGTCTTAAAGGGGGCGACGTCCCCCTCGGGGACGATCAACCAGAAGTACACCGGGACGACGGGCTCGACGAATCAGGCGCTCTCGCTCGGCGAGACGACGGTCTCGGCGGCCTCCAGCCTGGCGACGAACCCCTTTTCGACCTCTCCGCGCCTGATCCGCATCGCCGACGTCGCCACCGTGAGCGATGCGTACGAACCCAAGCGCGTCACCTCGTACGTCGACGGACTGCCTGCGATCACGCTCAGCGTACAGAAGGCGACGGGTGCCAGCGAAGTGACGGCGGGCCGAGCCGTCTTGGCCGCCTTGCCTTCGCTCGAACACGCGTACCCCCAGCTGCGCTTCAAAGTCCTCAACAATCAGGCGGATTTCACCAGACAGCAACTCATGAGCGTCGTCCAGACGCTGATCGAGGGGATCATCTTCACGGGCGTCGCGATGATCTTCTTCTTGCGTTCCTGGCGCAACGCGCTCGTGGTCATGATCGCGATCCCGGCGTCGCTCCTCGTCTCGCTCGTCGTCATGAAGCTCTTCGGCTTCACCATCGATACGGTTTCTTTGCTCGCGATGACGTTGATCGTCGGTATCCTCGTCGACGATTCGATCGTCGTCCTGGAGAACATCGAGCGTCACTACGAAGATGGTGAAACGCCCGGACGAGCGGCGATCATCGGACGGACCGAGATCGGCGTGGCGGCGATCGTCATCACGCTCGTGGACGTCGTGGTCTTTCTTCCGATCGCGTTCCTGCCGGGCCAGACGGGTCGCTTCCTGAGCGAGTTCGGCGTCGTCGTGACGATCGCGACATTGACCTCGCTCGCGATCTCGTTCACGGTCACCCCGGGGCTCGCCGGTAACTGGTCGTTGCACTCGTCGTGGCGCCCGCCGCGCCTGGTCCTGGCCTTCTCCGAAGGTTTCCTGCGGCTGCGGGGACTCTACGTCGACCGAATCCTCCCTTGGGCGCTGCACCGACCGAAAACGATCATCGCGCTCTCGGCCGTCCTCACCCTCGGGGCGATCGCGCTCCTCCCGCTGCGTCTGGTCGGCTTTGAATTCATGCCGCCGGTCGATCGCGGCGAGGTCTTCGTTCAAGTACAGTACCCGACCGGGACGCCGCTGACGACGACCGACGCCGCGATCCGCACCCTCACGAATGCCTTCATGAAACTCCCCGACGTCCGGACGATCACCTCGACCGCGGGCTCCGTGCAGTTGGGAGGGATCGCCGCCGGCGGAGGGCTCACCATCGGCTCGTCCGGTCAGCTCCACGTCTTTCTCGCTCCCGATCGCCGGCGCTCGACCGAGCAGATCGCCCGCATGATGACGTTCCTGGGGCATCGCCTCGTCCCCGATGCACGGATCATCGCGATCCCCGCGACCGGGATGGGCGGCGGGAATAGTCAGCCGATCGACTTCACCGTCTCCACGACACGCGGCGACCCGGAACCGTATGCCGCCGAGGTCCTGCGCGTCCTCGAGCAGACGCCGGGGACCGCGCACGTCAACAGCACGGCGCTGCAGTTGGCACCTCAGATCGACATCGAATTCAATCGTGATCGCGCCCGTGCGCTCGATCTCGATATCGGCTCGGCCGCTTCGGCCGTCCGGGCCGCGTTCGGTGGGACGCTCGCGACCCAGTTCGACGGCACGAACGGAATCAAATACGTGCAAGTCCTCTATCCGCTCGCCGATCAGACGAGCTTGGCTACGCTGCGTGAGCTCGCGCTGCGCACGCGGACCGGTGCGATCGTCCACCTCGGCGACGTCGCCGTTCTCAAAAACGCACCGGCGCAGTCGTTGATTGCGCGCCAGGACCGGCGGACGGTCATCCACTTGAGTGCAAACGTCCAACCCGGAGCGGTCCTCTCGACCGTCCAAGCCGATTTCTTGCGGCGCCTGCGTGCGCTGCATCTGCCCAATACCGTCATCATCGCGCCGGCCGCCGGCGGGATGCAACGGAACATGATGCAAGCCGCGAGCGGGATCGGTGTCGCATTGCTTTTGTCGTCGGTCCTCGTCTATCTGCTGATGGTCGCCCTGTACGATGCCTATCGCATCCCGCTCGTCGTAATGTTCTCGATCCCGGTCGCGGCGATCGGCGCATTCGGATCGCTCTGGCTGACGCACCAAAACTTGAACATCAACTCGTTGATCGGGCTCGTCATGTTGGTCGGGCTCGTCGCGAAAAACGGGATCTTGCTCGTCGACTTCGCACGCGTGCGCGTCGCCGCCGGGATCGACAAAGCGACGGCGATCCGCCATGCCGCCCGCGAGCGCTTCCGTCCGATCCTGATGACGACGCTCGCGATGATCACGGGGATGCTCCCGATGGCGCTGGCGCTCGACCCGGGATCGGCCGGGAAGCGTTCTCTCGGAACGGTCGTGATCGGCGGATTGTCGAGCTCGCTGCTGCTGACGCTCGTCCTCGTCCCGGTCGTCTACTGCTGGCTCGCCCCCGGACCGCCCCCGCACCCCGCGCCTTCCGCGGAAGGCGACGAACCGAGCCCGGCGCTCGTCCCGGCGATCTCACGCTGATGTCGCTCACACGTCTGTTCGTCCGGCGGCCGACGCTCGTCACGGTATTCCTCTCGCTGACCTTGATCGCGGGGACCGTCGCCGGACTTACCCTCGTCCAGCAGCAGTTTCCCAGCAGCGATATCCCTTCGATTCAAGTCCTGGTCAGCTATCCGGGCGCTTCGACGACGGAGATGCGCGACGCGATCGTGCGGCCGCTCGAAGATCAGCTCGCCGGCGCTCCGAACCTCGACCACCTCGAGACCTCGATCCAATCCGGACAGGCCTCGATCATCGCGGCCTTCGCCCTCGGCTCGGATCCGAACAACGACCTCGTCCAGGTACAGGGGCGTGTCCAAAACGCCCAGCATCAGATCCCCAACGACGTGCAAACGCCGCAGATTTCGCTGTACAATCCCAGCGAAGCGGTCGTCGTTTCGTTGGTCTTGAGTTCCCGCACGCTTTCGACGGGCGACCTGTCGTCGTTGGCAATCAACAAGATCGTCCCGGAACTCGAGCAAATCCCGGGCGTCTCCTACGTCCAAGCCAACGGGACGGTCACGCCTTCGATCCAGGTCAACGTCGACCCGAAACGCCTGGCCGCTTCCGGCTTTACGCTGACCGACGTCGTCAGCACGATCACCAACAACAACGTCCGGGCTCCGGGCGGTATCCTGTACTCGCCCAATCGGGAGACCAATCTCGACGTTCGCGGCGACATTCGGGACGCGGCCTCGGTCGCCGGGCTCTTGTTGGGATCGTCCGGGAATGTCCCCAGCAGCGACAACGGGTGGAGTGCACAGCCGCGCCTGTTTAGGATCGGCGACGTCGCCGACGTCGAGGACGCCTATGAGACACAGCGGGTCTATTCGTACTCCGACGGCCGACCGTGCGTCACGCTCGACATCCAAAAGGATGCCGGGACGAGCGAAGTCGAGACCTCGAACCGGGTCTTAGCGGCGCTCCCCCGATTGGCGCGGACGTACCCGGACGTGCAATTCCAAGTCCTCAACGTCCAATCGACGTACACCAAGCAACAGCTCTCGAACGTCGCTCGAACGCTCATCGAGGCGATCATCTTCACCGGGATCGTGATGCTGTTCTTCCTGCGTTCGTGGCGCAACGCGATCGTCGTGATGATCGCGATCCCCGCTTCTCTCCTCGTCACGCTCGTCGCGATGCGACTCGCCCGCTTCACGCTCGACACCGTCTCGCTCCTGGCGATGACGCTGATCATCGGGATCTTGGTCGACGACTCGATCGTCGTCCTCGAGAACATCGAGCGTCACTTCCGCAAGGGTGAACACGCCGAAGAAGCGGCCGTACGGGGCCGCACCGAGATTGGCGTCGCGGCGATCGTCATCACGTTGGTCGACGTCGTCGTGTTCCTCCCGATCTCGTTCCTGCCGGGTTCGGTCGGGCTCTTCTTGCGAGAGTTCGGTCTGGTCGTGACGGTCGCGACGCTGACCTCACTCTTCGTCTCGTTCACCGTGACGCCGGCGCTTGCAGGTCGGTGGTCGCTGCGTTCACGCTGGAAACCGTGGCGGGCGATCGACGCGTTCGGCACGGCCTTCGAGCGGCTGCGAGCACGCTACGTCGATCGCATTCTGCCTTGGGGACTCCGACACGGTCGCCTGGTCGTCGCGATCTCGGCTATCTCGTTCGTCCTCGCCGTCCTGCTGATCCCCTTGGGTCTGGTCGGCTTCGAGTACATCCCGCAAATCGATCGGGGCGAGCTCTATCTCACGTTGACCTTCCGCAGCGGGACGCCGCTGGAAACGACGCGGAGGAAGATGCTCGCGGTGGAGCAGCTCGTCGACCACATCCCCGACGTACGTGCCGAGTCATCGACGGCCGGTGCCTACCTGGGTCAGTTGAGCGGCTTCATCGACAACCCCGCCGTCGCCCAAATCGACATCTTCTTGCGCGATCACCGCTCGCATTCGACGGCGTACTGGGCGGCGTACCTCCAGGCGGCCGCACAACGCATCGCCCCGGATGCGACCGTCGTCGCGGTCCCGGCTACCGACATCGCGGGAGGAAACGCGCAACCGATCGACGAGGTCGTCTCGAGTCTCGACGGCCATCCCGAGAGATACGCAGCGGCGGTCGCCGCGGCCCTCGCGGCAACGCCTGGGGCGATCGACGTCACGACGTCGGGTGCCGGAGATGCCCCGCAACTCGACGTCGTCTTCGACCGTGATCGCGCCCGTGCACTCGATACCAGCATCGGGACGGCGTCGACCGCCGTTCGCGCCGCGTTCGGCGGCGACTTGGCGACGCAGTTCACCGGACCGGACGGGCTCAAAGACGTGCTCGTAACGTACCCGCAGGCGGCCCAAAACTCGCTCGCCGCGATCGCCGCGATCCCGATCCGCTCCGGGGACGGCTCGATCGTCCACGTCGGCGATATCGCACGGCTCGTCGAGGCGCCCGCTCCACCGATGATCATGCGCATCGACCGGCGGAACGTCGTCTACGTCGGCGCGAATTTGGCGCCGGGAGCGACGCTCTCGAACGTACAGCGTGCCTTCCTCCGACGCCTCAAAGAACTCCATCTACCGGCATCGGTGAGCGTGGCGCCCGCGGCCGGCGGAAACGAGCAAGAGGTAAGCGGGACCGTGACCGGGATGGGCGTCGCGCTCGTGCTCTCCGTGATCCTCGTTTACCTGCTCATGGTCGCACTCTACAACAGCTACCGAAGCCCGTTCATCATCATGTTCGCGGTCCCCGTTGCGGTCGTCGGTGCGCTCGGATCGCTTACGCTCACACATCAGACCCTCAATCTCTTCTCCCTCATCGGGTCGGTACTGTTGATCGGGCTGGTGACGAAAAACGGTATCCTGCTCGTCGATTTCGCCAACATGCGGGCGCGCGAAGGACTGACCCGAACCGCCGCCATCAGAGCCGCCGCGGCCGAACGTTTCCGTCCGATCATCATGACGACGGTCTCGATGATCGCCGGGATGACGCCGCTTGCACTCGCGATCGATCCCGGCGCCCAAGCGGCCCGCTCGCTCGGAACCGTCGTCATCGGCGGCTTAGCGAGCTCCTTGCTGCTGACCCTCGTCCTCGTCCCGGTGATCTACGTTGCGCTCGCGCCAAGGCTGGAAGAGAGGGATCGTAACGGAGAGGTGGATCGGCCGGACGATCTGCAGCGCGGGGACGACGGCGATGCTCGCGCACGGCTCGGCTTGGTCCGTACCTCTCACCT
>Ga0209062_1005403_pt1 | contig 12421 bp, 7 predicted proteins | sample Coa_R2_2_FD_187158 | JGI IMG/M metagenome (GOLD analysis project Ga0209062, IMG submission 187158) | Surface soil microbial communities from Centralia Pennsylvania, which are recovering from an underground coalmine fire - Coalmine... | ecosystem: Environmental > Terrestrial > Soil > Unclassified ... | reverse complement strand
GTCCGCGGAGAGCGTGGCCAGATCGATCTCCTCAAAAAACGAATTGCCGGAGATGCGCGTGTTGCTGTAGGAAGTGTTGTTGGTGATCGTCAGGCGATCCCAGGGAAAATAGCTGACGTTCAGATCACCGGTGGTCATCGGGCGCTCGGCGTTGCCGTAGGTCATCACCAGACGATTTTCGGCGCCGATCAGTCCCGATCCGGCGGCTGCTTCATCGAGCAGAAAATTGTCCTTCGCATTGGAATAGGTAAAGCGCCCGTTGACCGCGAATTTTTTGCGATCGGCGAACAGGGCCACCAGCCACGCGGGCGTGGTTCCATGGATCGGCTGCGCGCGATTGAAACCGCCGAGAGTGGTGAGGCCGGGAACGAATCCCCCGCCTCCGCCGGGCGCCAGCGTTTGCGGGGAATCCTGCTCGGAGTAAAATTCCCAACGCCGCATCACCGATAATTTGAAGCCGGAAAATTCGGCCTCGCCACCGATGCGGTAATCGTTGAACAGGCGATGCACGTTGCTGAAGAGCGCGAACACGTTGCCGGATTCGCCTTCGAACAGATTTTCGCTGGAAAGCGCGGAACCGGTTTCAGAGTTGCGGCTGTAACCGGCGATGACGCGAAGCTTGCTTTGCGGGAACAGGACCAGGTTGTGATCCTGCCAGCGGCGCGTGAAATTTTCGACGTGGTAGCCCGCCGAAGTGATCAATCCCGGGTCGAAATATTCATTCTGACGCCATTGCAGGTCGTATTGATAGACGCGATTCTTGCGAATCCGCAGCACGGCCGATTCGTAGGGATCGTTGCCCAGGCCGGAGGTGGTGAGGATGATTTCATCGAACCAGGCGCCGTGGCCGGTTCTCGAATGGACGCTCAGAAAACCGCCGAACAGACGAACGCCGTCGTGATAATTCACGTCGGCGTTGTACTTTTGAACGTCGCCGCCGATGGCCGCGAAGCGATAACCCAGTTCCCAGTTCTGAACGATGTTGTATCCGCCGGCGTTTTCTCCTTGCGCGGGTCCGGCGGATTCGCCCGAGGCCGGCGCGACGGTCGGCTGAGCGGCCGCGGGAAGCCACAAAAGCAATGCCAGCGCCGGCGCGATTTTTGGAGCGATGATCATCGAAGAAAATTCGCGTCGGCATTGGAGCCGTGGATGCGCACGTGACACATCGTGCAGTGTTGAAATTGCGGCAGCAGCAGATTGTGCAGCGCGGTTTGCATCGGCACGCCACTTTTCTGGAGTCCGAAGGTCCCGGCGCCGTTGTGGCATTCCAGGCAGAGCGTATAGGTCACCGGACGCCGCAACAACTGCGGATTGGTCGAGCCATGCGGCGCGTGGCAGGCCTCGCATCCATCGACGCGGACCGCGGCATGCTCGAACACGAACGGCCCCCGCTTATCGACGTGACATTTGAGGCAGGGCTCCTCATTAAACAGACGCTGATCGACCATGCGCGGGCGAATCCCGCTGCGCCACGTTGGAGCGAACGCGCCGTGCGGATTGTGGCAATCGGTGCACTCGACGGCGCCCTCATTCACCCGATGCTTCACCGGCATATCGAACTGCGCGCGGACATCGGCATGGCAGCCGTAGCAAAGCTCGCGCTGGATTTTCGCCAGCAGGAAACGCGGCGCCGTGGACTTGTGAATCGAATGGCAGTTATTGCAAACTACGCCGGCTTCCGTGTGCGCAGAGCGGCGGATGTTGGCGCGGGAAAGCGTTTTCGAATGACAGGCGAGGCAATCCGCCAGAACTTGCTCGGACGACATTTTCGAAAAGGCGCGCGGGATGGGCGTCGCGCCATGGGAGGCGACGTGCAGGGAGCCGGGTCCGTGGCAGCTTTCGCAGCCGGTTTTTTCCGGGGGCAATTTGCCGGAAGCGACGTTTATATAATGAGGATTCTTATAGAAATCGGCCCAAATATCGCCATGGCAGGTGCGGCAGGCGTTGCCGCCGGTGTAGGTCTGCGCGGAAACGAAGGCGGGCACGAGCAGAAGAAGCCGAAGCAGCTTCAAACACTCCTCCAGTGGATGGGCGACGCCGGCGCGCGGCGAAACGTTTCGTCGAACCGTTTCATCTTTACCGAGATTCTCGCATTTTCACGGTGTTTACAGGATAGGGTGAGGAAAACTTGAATTGGAAGAAAATAGCGATTGGTTGTTCATTGTGGGCGCTGGCAATCGTCCCGCCGGTCATTTATAGCTATGAGTACGGCCCCGATCCGGGCTACACCGGCGCGCCTGGGGATAATCCGAAGGGCTGCGATGCGGGCGGGCAGTGCCATATCTCGACGCCGAACACCGCATCCGGATCGATTACAATCAGCGTCGGCGGCGGCGGAACCACGTATGTCCCCGGAGGTCCTCCGCAAACCGTGACCGTGGCGGTGAATGATCCGAATATGAATAAGTTCGGTTTTCAGCTCACGGCGCGGCAGGACAGCAATGCGCAGAAAGACGCGGGCACGCTGACCGCCGGATCGGACGGGTTCACGCAAGTCATCGATTGCAGCAGCAGTCCAAGCGGAGGTTTTTTTAAGGGCGCCTGCCCGAGCAGCCTCCACTGGATTGAACACACCCTGATGGCCTTTGATGCGCCATCGAACAAGAAACCCGGGTTCACGTACACATTCACGTGGACTCCGCCCGGGACCAACGTCGGCACCGTCACGCTTTACGCGGCGGGCAATGCCGGAGCGGGAGTAGGGATGCCCATCGTCACGCCGACCGACACCTACTTGACGAAGCTTCAGCTTTCACCGGCCGCGCAGGGAACTCCGCCGGCGATCAATTCCGGCGGCATCACTGAAATTTTCGGATCGGGCGGGTCGATTCAGCCGGGATCGTGGATTTCGATCAAAGGGAATAACCTGATCACCGGCACGAACCCGGCGATGTGGAACGCCGATTTTCCGCAATCGCTTGGCGGCACAAGCGTGACAATCAATAACAAGCCGGCCTATCTCTGGTACGCAAGCCCGACGCAGCTGAACGTCGAAGCTCCGGATGACAATTCACGCGGCACCGTGAACGTCACTGTAACGACTTCGGCGGGGAGCGGCAGCGCGACGGTCACGCTCGCCGACGCCTCGCCTTCCTTCCAATGGATCGACGCCAATTCGCACGTCCTGGGACTTATTCTGCGGCCCGATGGCAGCGGCTCGCAGGGATCGGGGGCGAACAGCTATGACCTGCTGGGTCCGACGGGAACTTCCCTTGGATTTAAGACCGTCGCGGCCAAGGCCGGAGATACGGTGGTTCTATACGGCGTCGGTTTCGGCCCCACAAATCCCGCTGTCCCCGCCGGTCAAATCTTTTCCGGCGCCGCTCCCGCCATCGACTCCGTCACGCTTACCATTAACGGTAAAACCGTCAAGCCGAGCTTCACCGGCATCTGGTTCACCGGAGCTTTTCAGATGAACGTGACCATTCCCTCCGGGCTGGGAACGGGCGACCAGACAATGACGGCGACGGTGAATGGCGTCACGTCTCCGCCTGTGCTCATTTCGCTGCAATAGCGACGCGCTGTTTTCAAATTACTGCGCCCGCGATAACATGCTGCCCAGGGCGACCCTTATCGGCGCCTGCTTCAAGGCCGCCGAAAACGCAGCGCCGTCGTTGGACGTTCTCACCCAAATGGTCTGCGAGCCCTTGGCGAACTGAATCTCCACCGGCACATCGGCGGAAAAATCATCGTCCACCGCGCTCTGCGAAACCGAGCCGGAGATCCGCGCTCCGCGGACGGAATATTTCAGCTTCAATGCGGGGATTCCGGTGGCATACACCCAGTTATCAAAGAAGACGTCTATGGCTGATTTATCCGCGCCGGGCGGCGCGAACTCCTTCGCCAGCGCCTGAAAATCCGACGTCGACATGGAGCGAAATTCGTAGCGCCGGCGCATTTCCGATAGCATTTTTAAAAAACGCTCATCGCCCAGGCGGCGCCGCAGCATGTGCAGAATCCATGCGCCTTTTTCGTAGGTGATGGTGCGCCATGCCGATTCGCTCCCCACCGATTGCAGGCGCGGTCCCCAGGTGATCGGACCCACCGATTCGAGTGTCCGGCCCTGCTGATCCTTGGTGAGCAGGTGATCGCGGTAGATGGCGAGCACTTCGTCCACGGCCTTGGCGCCTTTTTTCTGCTCCAGCCACATCAGCGCCGAGTAACTGGCCAGCGCCTCGGGCAGCCACTGATCCTGATAGCTTTCCGAGGTCACGACGTTTCCCCACCACTGATGAGCGACTTCATGGGCCTCGATCAGCTCCGAAAAAAAGAGCTGATGAGTGGAATCGCGCAGCGCGGGCGGGCGCTGGCTCGGATTGAGATAAGAAATGGTGGACAGATAAACGAGCCCGGGAAATCCCTGGCCAAAAGCGCCCGGGATGGGGGAAACGGTGAGGGTCTTCAAGGCCGGCGGACCGAAATGCGCCGCGAAAAATTCCAGCGCGGAAGAAACATCGCCGGCGACCGCTCTCAGCCGCGCGCTCGGATCAGGCGCCAGATCGACCGGCGTTGCCGCGGCTTGCGTCATCCGTTCCAGCGGCGAGCGGCGGCCGGACTGCGGAATTTCGGGCGGCGGCGGAGGCTTCGGCTGTAGCGATGCCTGAAGGTGGCGATTCCCGTACACGTCGATGGTGAAGCCGGGCGCCGATCCTGAAACTTTTTCGTACTCGCCCAAGTTGAATCCGGCCATGCGAATCGGATTCGAAGTGCGCCAGCGCGTGATTCTCACGTCGCCATCGCTGCGATCGTCCACCTGCTCGCCGGCGGCGACCAGCGTCAGGCGCTTGGGATAGTGGAACGTCAAATCGTAAGTCGCGAAAGCTTCGGCCGAACGCGGGTACCAGGTGGCGCGCGCGGCGACAAAGTAGACGCCGTTGCCCGCCGTCGAAATCACCGCGCCTTGATGCTCGAACGCGAACTCATGCTCGCTCGCGGCGGCGAGCGCGGCCGGCGCGACCACCAGAAACACGTCGTTATCGCTGCCGCGCAGCGCGCGCCCGCGCAGCGAATCGTGCACAAAAACCTCGGCCGGCGCGCCATCGATCTTCACCGAATCGATTCGCATCGCGCCCGAAATTTCGAAGGGAAACACGCGCAGCGGCTGATCGCCGACGCGCAATTTGACGTGTGTGGAAACCTTCATGCTCAGGTCCGCGTCAAGCGATGCGTCGATGCGAAAAGCCGACGGAACAAACCACGGCATTTCCGGCTTGAGCAGCCCCTTGCGCGCGTCGCGTGAAGCGAAACTGGTCCAGATATCGTAGCCGATGCGGCCGTTGCGTTCCTTCAACTGCCCGGCGGCGATCTGCTCGCGCGCCCGCGGATCGTAGAGGACGTCGAAATTTCCGCGGTCCCGGCCGGCAATGGCCATGAACAAAACGCCTCTTCCCGGCTCCGGCGCGAGCAGATCCTCGATCATGCGCATCTCGAAGCCGGTTTCGACGTTCAGCAGCACGGGCGACCATTTTTCGGCAATGATCGCTCCCATCTCCGGCGCTTTCTTTGCGGCTGAATCGCGGATCTGCTCCATCAGCGCGGCGGGCTGGCCGCCGGAAAAAATCAGCAAAGCCTGGCGAAAATGCTCGTCGAGATTGGCGGACTGCGTAAAATACGCGAGAGACTGGCGCTCGCCGCGATTGGGCGCGATCATCAGGACCTCGCCGTCGCCGCCCTCGACGTCACCGGTGAACACGGCGGCGCGGCGCGCGCCATCCACCGGCTTGGAAAAGATCAGGTAACCGTCGTTGAAATAGACGTGAATGTCCTGCTGCTGATAACTCAGGTCGCGGACGCGATAGCATTCTGCCGGATCGAGACCCGCCTTGCGAATTTCGCGGGCCAGATCGGCCGCCGAAGGCAGCGCCGCGAACGCGCAGGCCGAACAGATCAACGCGGAAAGAAAGCGGACCACTCGTTTCAGTTTACCGGATCGATCTCGGGGGCGAACACGTTCGCTGGCGGCACGGTAATCGCGAATATGTGGGATATGTAGGCGCGAAAGCTCAGCGCAGCCAACTGCTGTCGAACGCGCGTTCGAAGGAATTGGAGTGCGCGCCGGCCGGGTCATCCGGATCGGCGTTGCCGCGGCGATGCCGGCGGATCGCCGTCACGAGCCAGCGGGTCCCTTCGTAAGACCGCCAGTAGAGATTGGTTCGATAGTAGTCGCTGCGGAAGCTGAGGATTTCGCGGCGGACCAGCCGCTGGAAAAATCTGCCGTGCTCGGGCAGCGGCTCCGAGCTGGCGACGGCTAGGCGCGGGCTGCCGCAGTCGTTCAGGCGGATTACGGCGAGGCGGCCGTCGGTGGTCATCAGATCGCCGGTGGCGTTATGCGCGGACAGCGGCGCTCCGGGCCGATCCCACCAATCGACCAGGCTGGTGCAGGAAGTAAACTGCAAATCGTAGGCGATCTTTTCCCGCTCGTGATCGATATCCTGTTCGATGCGATGCGTCACGCCGGCGCTGGTGGGCCGCAAATAGGCGTAATCGACGTCGCGCGTCGCCGCGCCCAGCCAGATTTCCTCGCCGTTCCAGGTTTGCGGCTGTTTCCAGATCCGTACATGATGACGCTTGGCGATATCGTTCAGATTTTTTTGCCAGGCCATGTCAGGCGGGCGATCGTCCAACGTCTGATGCGAAATGGGGGCAGCCGCATAGCCGAGATTCTCGACGACGGCGCGAGCCCCGGCGAAGCGCGCGCGAAGCGTGGGCGGGCTCGGCTGGGTCCATCCGGCTGCGCGGAACGCCTCCGCGATCTGCTCGCGCGTGCCCACGAAGATCACATTGATCAAATCCGAAGGACGCCCGGCGCGCGAGAGGGTGCGATAAGGCATCTCCGCCACCAGGCGGCGAAGCTGCGCCTCCTCAGTTGACGTGAGTTGTTCTCCGCGATACGGCAGCGAGCGGGAAAGCAGCGGCTCGGTCAACGCGAGCGTCACCTCCGCCCCGGGGGGATAATAAATTTCCGGCTCCGGCACATGGACCAGAGCCAGTTTGGCCACCAACAAGGCCACATGCGCGTGAAGCTCCCAGGCGAGCAACGTGCGGATGTATCCGCTGACGCGATAGCCGATGCTCGCGGTGGAGCGCACTCCTAAAATCCTGCCGTCGGCGGTGACGCGCTCCCGGCTATTATCGACCTCATAGACGCGGCTGGCGAGCAGCGACGTCGCGCCGTCCGGTTGGATCACCTGATCGAAAGCCAACTCGAGCGTCGCGGTCTCATGCTTGAGGCCCAAGCCGACGCGCTTGACGCTCTGCACGCGTCCCAAAACCGAACTGCCTTCCGGCAGAAGGACTTCGCCATCCGACGCCAACACCGGCGCGATCAGGACACCATTCACCGGGTCGCCGGGCTGGCTGGCGTACGATCCTACGGGGGTGGTGAGCCTTATATGCAATTGCGTACCGGCCGGCGTCTGATGCAATCCCATCAGACTTACGGCGAGCACCGCAAGAGAATACATAGATCTCTATATAGTATTCCACTTCGCTTGAATTTTCGCTTCCTGTGAATAGCTATTTTGTTAAAATAGCTACACAAAATGACCCTCCAAGAGCGGATCCAGGCCATTATCCGGAGCGTGGCCCAGAAACCTGCCCCGGCTGACCCGGAAGAATCCCTGTTCGAATCCGGCATACTCGATTCCTTCGCCCTGCCCGACATGGTGAGCGCGATCGAGAAGGAATTCGGCATTCAGGTGCCGGATGCGGACTTGAATCCGCGGAAATTCGATTCGGTGGCGCGCATCGCCAGCTACATCGAAAATCGCGCATCCTGATCCATGGCCTTTCTAAGAGCGTTTGGCCGTTTTGTGCCGGAGCGGGCGGTGGGCAACGCCGAACTGGCCGCCCGGCTCGGCTGCGAAGAGCAATGGATTCGAGATGTTTCCGGCATTTTGGAGCGGCGCTACGCATCGGAAAGCGTCGTCGAGATGGCCGCGCGGGCGGCGGCGGATTGTCTGTCGCAAGCCGGCGTGGAGGCGTCCTCGATCGGCTGCGTCATCGTTTCCAGCGGATCGGCGGAGCGCCGCTTTCCCGGACCCGCGGCGGAAACGGCGGCTCGGCTGGGAATCAGCGGCGCGCCCGCAATCGATCTGCCGGTGGCCAGCGCCGGATCGTTATTCGGGATGGCCCTGGCGGCGGATCTGGCCGCACGCTACCGCCGTGTGCTGGTGATCGCGTCGGAAAAAATGTCGGCGGTGATTGAAGGCGCCCCGCTCGATCGCAACACGGCAATTCTGTTTGGCGACGGCGCGGGCGCCTGCCTGATCGATTCTGCCGAGGGTTGGGCAAGAATCGAGAATTTCAAGCTGCACTCCGATGGCGCCTTCGCCGATCATCTGCGGCTCGACTTCAATCAGGCGCTGCGCATGGATGGCCGCACCGTGATCCTGCAAGCCGCGCGAAAAATTCCGGCGGTGATCCGCCAAGTGCTCGAAGCCGCGGGCCTTGCGCCCTCCGACCTTTCCGCTTTCCTGATGCATCAGGCCAATCAGAACCTGATCGTGAAAATCGCCCAGACGCTGGATGTGCCGGCGGAGAAGTTTTATTCCAACATCGCCCGATATGGCAACACTTCCTCGGCGTCGATGTTGATCGCCGCGGCGGAGTGGCGGGCGGAAAATCCTCAACCAGGGCCGGTGGTGTTCGCCACCTTCGGCGCGGGATTTCACTGGGGCGCCCTGCTCGCGCTAGGCTCATAGCTTGGATTCGGTTTCGATCGTCATCCCCGCGTATAACGAAGAGCGGCGTCTGCCCTCGACGCTTGAAGATGTGGCTGCTTACCTGGACCGGAAGAGGTTCGGGTTTTCGGAAATCATCGTCGTCGATGACGGTTCGCGCGACCGGACCGCGGCGCTGGTCGAGAACTCGAAACATCGCGGGCTGCGGCTGCTGCGCAATCCCGGCAATCGCGGCAAGGGCTACACGGTCCGCCACGGGATGCTCGAGGCGGCGGGCGAATGGATTTTATACACCGACGCCGATTTGTCGGCGCCGATCGAAGAGATGGACAAGCTGCTGGACGCAGTCCGGCGGGAGGACGCGCAGGTGGCGATCGGATCGCGCGCGCTCGATCGGTCGCTGGTAGGCGTGCATCAATCCGCGTTCCGGGAAATGTCGGGACGCGCGTTCAATCTGGTGATGCGCGGGATCACCGGCCTGCCGTTCCTCGATACGCAGTGCGGCTTCAAGCTGTTTCGCGCGGACGCAGCGCAAGCCATTTTTTCCCGCCAGACGCTGGATGGCTTCAGCTTCGATGTGGAGGACCTGGTGATCGCGAAAAAGCTCGGGATCAAGGCGATTGAGGTTCCTGTGGTGTGGAACAACGTCGAAGGCACGAAGGTCAGCGCATTTTCGGGCGCGGCGTCTTTTGCGGCGCTGATCGGAATCCGCTGGAAAGCGCTCTCCGGCGCCTATGCGGTGAGTAAGCCTTCGCGGCAATGAGGGCGGGATTCATCCGCAGTTCCGGCGCAGTTCCGGGCCCAGCGCGGTTTGTAGAATCCTGCCCGCTGCCGGAACAGTCCCGGCGTGAAGGCCGGGGCTATTTCTCGCGGGTGGACGCCGCGCCGATCGGTTTCACTACGATCGTCTGGAGGCTTTGCTGCGAGGCGAGCTTCTGAAACGCCGCAAGATCGGTCGCCAGGATGTGCCCCCATTGCGACAAATCCTTATCGAGCTTCGCGCTCAACTCCTGAAAATGTTCCTGCTCCGGCTCGGTCGGCGCAGAATCCGAAGTGCCCGCGACGGTCGTCGCCAGCACGCTTAATTTCCCGTCGAGCGCCAGCGGATACGCTAACGAATCCTCACTCGACGTAATCTTGAAGTTCACCAGCACATCTTCAGCGGCCGCGATCTTTTTGTCCAGCTCCTCGGCGGCCTTGGCTACTGCCGCCGCGCTTGCCGGCAGCCGCGTTTCCAACCCCTGGAGCTGCCCGCGGACATCCTGCATCTGGTTCACGGTGTTGTACAGATTCGCCAGATCGCGATGAATTCGCGTCAACAGATCGAACTGCTTTCTCAAATCGTCCATCGGGACTTTAATCCGCGGGTCGAGCGTCACCTCCAGCGGCGCCGTATATTCTTTGCCGCCCGCCGTCAGCTTCACCGTGTACTTGCCCGGCAGCGCCAGCGGACCATATTCGCCGCGCGCATAAAGGAACAACGAATAATTCGGCACCTGTGGCACCGGCTCATATCGCAGGTCCCACTGGAAACGATTCAGCCCCGCGGCCGGCTCCAATTCATGACGGGGAGGCTCGGCATCCGGCTCGAGCGGCTGATCGACCCGCACCTGCTTCTGATTCGAATACCGGCGAACCGGTTTTCCCGACGTATCGAGGATTTCGATCGCGATCTCGCCCTTCGGCACGGTCTTCAGGTAGTAATAAATGGTCGCGCCGCCCGGCGGATTTTCGCCGGTGGTCGCCGGGCCGCCTCGCCCGCCGCCCCCGCGGCCGCCGCCGTAATAGCGCATCGCCGGGGAAGGATTATAGAGATGCACCTCGCTCGCCGCAATCTGATCGTTGTACTGGCGCAGCGGCGAAAGATCGTCCAGAATCCAAAACGCCCGCCCGTGCGTCGCCAGCACCAGGTCGTCACCGTGAACCACCAGATCGTGAACCGGCGTGGTCGGCAGATTCAGATTCAACGGCTGCCACTTCTGGCCGTCGTTGAAGGAAACAAAAACGCCCGATTCTGTTCCAGCATAGAGCAGGCCCTTACGCTTGGGATCCTCGCGCACCGCGCGCGCGAAAACATCATCAGGGATGCCGTCGGTGATTTTCGTCCAGGATTTGCCGTAATCGTTCGTCTTGTAAATATACGGATGCAGATCGTCGAGCTGATAATGATTCGCCGCGACGTACGCCGTCGCCGGATCGTGCGGCGAGGCGTCGATAATGCTGATCCGGCTCCACTCCGGCAGATCCTTCGGCGTCACGTTAGTCCACGTCTTTCCGCCGTCGCGCGTCAACTGGACCAGGCCGTCGTCGGTCCCGCACCAGATCTCGCCTTTGGTGATCGGCGACTCGGCGATCGCGAAAATCACGTCGTAATATTCCGTTCCGGTATCGTCCAGATCGATCTGGCCGCCCGCGGCGACCTGCTTCGATTTGTCGTTGCGCGTCAGATCCGGGCTGATCGGCGTCCAGTGCACGCCTTCATCGGTGGACTTAAACAGCATCTCGCCGCCGTGATAGAGAACCGTGGGATCGTGCGGCGAAATCAGCGTCGGAGCGGTCCACTGGAAGCGATGCTTCAGATTCGCCGCGCCCTCGCCATCGGTAATTTCCGGCCACGGCGAAACATTTTTATTCTGCCCGGTGTGTTTATCGAAGCGCGTGAGCGTGCCCTCGTAGCTGCCCGCGTAAACGATCAGCGGATCGCGCGGGTCCGGCGCGATGTGACCGGATTCGCCGCCGCCCACCGGATACCAGTCGGGCTTGTCGATGCGTCCGGAATCGCTGCGGCTGGCGATCGCGACCGTGGAATTATCCTGCTGCGCCCCGTAAACGTAATACGGGAAGCGATTATCGGTGATCACGTGATAGAACTGCGCGGTCGGTTGATTATCCTGCGGCGACCAGTGTTTTCCGCCATCCACCGAAACGGTCGCGCCGCCGTCGTCGCCGGAAATCATTCGATTCGTATTTGTGGGATCGATCCACAGCGCGTGATTGTCGCCGTGCGGCGGGCGAATGCGGTTGAAGGTGCGGCCGCCGTCGGTCGATTTGCCGAACTGGACGTTCAAAATATAAACCTGATCGGGATTTTTGGGGTCGGCGAAAATATGCATGTAATAGAACGCGCGCTGGATCCATTCCCGCTGATCGTTGACGCGCTGCCAGCGCGAGCCCCCGTCGTCGGATCGATATAATCCATTGCCTTCCTTCGACTGAAGCAGAAAATACACGCGCTCCGAATTGGCCGCCACCGCCACGCCGCTTTTGCCCCACGGCTTCGGAGGCAATCCGCCGCCGGTGACTTCCTTCCATGTCGCGCCCGCGTCGGCGGACCGGTACAGGCCGCTGCCCGGGCCTCCGCTTTCGAATCCCCAAGGCGACCGCCGCGCCTGCCACATCGACGCGAAAATGATATTGGGATTGTTGGGATCAAAAGAGAGGTCGATTGCGCCCGTATTTTCGTCCTTATAGAGCACTTTTTCCCACGTTTTTCCGCCATCCAGCGTGCGAAATACGCCGCGCTCGGCGTTGGATCCGAAAGTATGGCCCAGCGCCGCGACGTAGACGATATCCGGATTTTTGGGATGGATCAGAATCTTTCCGATTGCCCGCGAGTCGCGCAATCCGATGTTTTTCCACGTTTTTCCAGCGTCGATCGATTTATAAACCCCATCGCCTTGCGCGATATCCCCGCGCAGCGCCGTCTCGCCAGTGCCCACGTAAATCACGTTTGGATCCGA
>Ga0209062_1005401_pt1 | contig 12423 bp, 10 predicted proteins | sample Coa_R2_2_FD_187158 | JGI IMG/M metagenome (GOLD analysis project Ga0209062, IMG submission 187158) | Surface soil microbial communities from Centralia Pennsylvania, which are recovering from an underground coalmine fire - Coalmine... | ecosystem: Environmental > Terrestrial > Soil > Unclassified... | reverse complement strand
CATCAACTCGTCGGCCAGGGCCTCGGCGGCATAGAGCGCGCGCTCCGGACCCACCACGACCGTGTTGGTCTCGGGCTTGATACCCACCACGTAGGCCGGCTCGTTCAGCGCCACGCCCAGCCCTCGGCGCTGGCCGACCGTGTAGGCGCCGGCGCCGCCGTGGCGACCTGCCGTGCACACTCCTGCACCCTCTCCACGATGCCGTCCACCAGTGCCTCGGTGTGCATGGCGCAGAGGCCATGGTGCCAAGCGGGCACTACGTGGACGCCCCGCTCGTGCATCCCAAGGCAGAAGGCGTGCAGCAGGCGCCTGTCCTGAAGAGCCGCCTGCCGGTAGTGCATAACCGGCTCGTCGGCAGCCAGCCCGAAGAAGAGCCCGAAGCGTGCGCCCACGCCCTGGACGCGCACCGGCAGTCTGGCCGCGGCGAAGGCCGCGCGTAGCCCCGCATATAGATGCTCGTGCAGGCCCAACAGACGGTCGTAAAAGCCGTCCTCAGCGATGGTGTCCAGGAAGGCATGCGCGGCCAGAATCGGGACGAGGTTGGCATTGTAGGTTCCCGTGTGTACGGCCGGGCCGAGCGGCGAGACGACGGCCATCAGGTCGCGCCGGCCGCCGAAGACCGAGAGCGGCAGCCCGCCGCCGATAGCCTTGCCGACAACCGAGAGGTCGGGCGTCACGCCCAGATAGCCCTGCACTCCGTCAGGGCCGGTGCGGTAGGCCGAGAGGATCTCATCGAAGATGAGGACGATTCCTCGCTTCGCCGTCTCCGTGCGTATCGCTGCCAAGAAGTCCGGGTCGGGCAGGATAGCGCCCGCATCGTAGTTGATCGGTTCCAGGACGACGGCGGCCAGGTCGTCGCCGCATAGGTCGAGCGCCCGCCTGAACGCCATCGTATCGTTGAATGGGAGCACTGTGATGCCCTCGACAGAGGCGGGGAGCAGGCCGGCCGTCTCGGGGTGGGGCCGCGGTGCATCGGGTGGACCAGCCGCGTCGAGAGGTGGCCAGAAGCTGAAGGCGAGGGCATCGCTGAAACCGTGGAAATGGCCTTCAAACTTCAGTATACGGCCCCGGCCGGTGTAGGTGCGAGCGATACGCAGCGCGTAAGAGATGGCCTCGGTGCCGGTCGTGGTGAAGCGCACCATCTCGAAGGACGGGATCTGAGCCACCAGGCGCTCGGCCAGAGAGACCTGGGCCTCCCCGTCGTAGGCGCACCCGACGCCTAACTCCAGGGCGCGCCGCACGGCGGCGGTGACGGCGGGATGCCCGTGGCCCAGGAGAGTGGCGCCGTTCGAGGTGCACAAATCCACGTAGCGATGGCCGGCGAGATCGTAGACGAACGGACCTTCAGCCCGCGACACATAGAATGGTTGCCCTAGCGCGGCATTGGCCCGCGCTCCCGCGGTCACGCCGCCCGGCAGGACCCGCTGCGCGCGCTCATACAGATTGGGCGGCATGCTCTCACCTCTCCCCCACCGGCGCCAACTCCACCGTCTCGCTCCGCGCGGTTGGTGCCAGGGGCAGGTCGACGAAGCATCCGCTCGACTCCGAGGCATATGCGGCCATGGCTACCTCCAAGGCAGCGCGTCCCTCCCGGCCATTGGTCAAAGGCTCGCGCCCCTCCAGGACGCAATCGACGAAATGGGCGACGGCCCGCGCGTGCCCGCTGCCTTCGGCCACCCCGATGGCTTCATACCGCTCTGCCGTCCCTCCGTTGCGCAACACGTGGAGGCCGCCCAGGGTGTGCAGATTGCCCTCGGTGCCGCTGATCCAGACAAGCTCGTACCAGGGTCCTTCGGGCAGGGTCGGCAGTGTCCCCTGCACATGCCAGTTGATAACCGCGTCGCCCAGCGCCCCCGCGGCGAAGCGCATCGGCACCACGCCGATGACCTCGCCTTCCATGGCCTCGGGGATGGTGAGAGACAGGCAGCCGACCTGTGACACCGGGCCGGCGTACCAGCGCATCAGGTCGAACTGGTGCGTCAGGCAACTCATGATGGCACCGCCGCCGAGCCGCTCCTTCTGGAAGATCCAGTGTTCCGGAGTAAGTTTGATGTACTGATTGTGATCGAGGCGCAGGCAGAGTGGCCGGCCGATCACGCCGGCATCGATCATCTCTTTGATCCTGGCGAAGAGGGGATGATAGCGCCGGTCATGGCACACCATCAGGGTGACGCCTGCCCGCCTGGCCGCCGCGAGCATCGCATCGGCCTCCTCCAGCGTGCGTGCGATCGGCTTTTCGACGAGGATGTGCTTGCCGCGGTGGGCGGCGGCGATGGCCACCGGGGCATGGAGGTCGTGTGGCAGGCAGATGTCGACGGCGTCGACCTGTGCCCGTTCCAGCAACTCCTGCCAATCCGCATATACCTCGGCATCCGTAAGCTGCTGTTGGGCGCGGCGCGCGGCCTCGCCGTTAGCATCGGCGATGGCGGTCACAACAGCGCGATCGCGACAGGCCAGGAAACCGGGGATGTGCGCGCGGGAGATGCCGCCAGCCCCTATCAATCCAATGCGCAAACGTTCCATCTCTACGTCACTCTCACTTCATCACAGCGTGGCAGATTCCGATAACGCCGCGTCGAGTATCTCCCGAACGGTACGGATATCCTCCCTCAAGCGGTTGGGGCCGCGGATCGACCAGGGGATCAACTCGGCAGCATGGGGATCGGGGACGCGACGGTCGGCCAGCCAACGATCTCCCTCGCGAGCCAGACGGGCCATGGTAGCGATATCGTAGCTGGTAGCTTCCGGCACGGCCTCCAGCCACCATGCTTCAAAGTAGTCGACGGGATAGATGACGGGATGATCCTCGATGGTGAAGTGCAGCGCGGGGTGGCGCCGGTAAAGCCCCCGCACGGCTGCCGCGATATCGATTTGCCCCGAGCCGATCGGCATGACCGGCCGGGCCGCCCCTCGCTCCGTCGAGAATAGCATCACGTCTTTGAGATGCGTGGTCACCGTGTACGGCAGCGCCCGTTCCATCGCGCGGTCCGGCGCTTCGGCCAGGATCGGCAGGTTGCCGGTGTCTAGTCCGACGCCGACCACATCAGCGCCCGCGCGCTCGACTATGCCGAGAATCTCGTAGGTCGAGTAGTCCCAGTGGTTCTCGATGCCGATGCGCACCCCATACTCGCGTAGGGCCGGGGCAAGCCGTCGCAGGCACTCGGCCGTGGCGTCGACGAAGACTTTCCAGCGGTGCACATCCTCGAACCGTTCGCGCGCGCCCATCGTGCAGTGCAGCGCCCGCACCCCGCGCTCGGACGCGGCCCGGCAGATGCGGTGAAACTCCCGCTCACGACGCCTTATCTCCTCCTGGTCGTCGCGCCAGTGCAAGGGTAGCCGCACGTAGGGCTCCAGATAGAGGCCGAGATCATCGGCCAGGTCAAATGCCGCGGCGGTGCGCCCGGGGTCATCCGGCAGGCTCGCCTGAAGGCCGTCGCCTCCCAGGTTCTTGACCACGCGCAGCAGCGCGAATATGTCGTTCTCGCAGATTTCACGCCCGCTGGGGCCAACCAGACTGTAGGCGTCGAGACCCACACGCGGCCGGCGCGCATTCGCCTGAGATGTCATGTTAAGCCCTCTCCCAACACACTCGCTCAGTAGGCGATCGCGACGCGCCGCCCCTCCCGGCTGGCTTCGGCGATGGTATCGCCGATGACGGCGGCGCGGTAGCCATCCTCGAACGTGGCACCCCACGGTTCGACCGAACCTCCGGTGGCGACGGCATCGATAAAGTGATGGATCAGGTTGATGTGCAAATGCTCCCAGCCGAGGATATGCCCGAACGGCCACCACACACGATGATAGGGGTGGTGCGCCTCGGTCACCAACACGTTCTCGAACCCGCTCACGCCCTCGACCTTCTGGCTATGGTCCAGGAAGACGTGGAGCCGGTTCAGGTCCTCCAGATCCCAGGCCAACGAACCGTGCGCGCCGTTGATCTCAACGCTCAATTGGTTCTTGCGTCCGGCACAGATCCATGCAGCCTCCAGGGTTCCCAGCGCGCCGTTCTGAAACTCGACCTGCGCCATGGCCACGTCATCGTCCGTGACCTCCAGCCACCCTCCGACTCCATCCGGGCGGCGTGCGTTTAGCGTGCTCACATAACCGCTGACTGAGCGCGGCTCGCCGATCAGGAATCGGGCCAGGTCGATGACGTGCGAGCCTAGGCCCAGCAGGACGCCAGAGCGGCGCCCGGGCCAGGGATAGGGACGCTCGGGATCGGCCTGATGGTCCTGCAAGTAACTGAACCGAGCGTGGTGGATGCGCCCCAATAGCCCGCGGTCGATGATCTCTCGCGCCAGGCGAATGGCCGGCGCGAAGCGATAATTGAAGGCCACCATGTGCACGACGCCGGCGCCGACGGCAGCATCGCGCATGCGGCGCGCCTCCTGCGCGTCGAGGGCCAGCGGCTTCTCACACAAGATGTGCTTGCCAGCCCGCGCCGCCGCGATGCAGGGCGCGGCATGCGCGTCGTGCCAGGCGCAATTATCGACGATCTGAATCCTGTCGTCGGCGATCAGATCGGCCCAGTCGGTGTAGTACCCCTCGAAGCCATAACGCACGGAGGCCTCGGCGACGCGGGCGACGGTGCGGCCGCATGCCGCTACCAGCCGTAGGCGCGCCGGGGCCGGCCAGAAGGTGTAGGGGATCTTGTGGTAGGCGTTGGCATGTGCCCGGCCCATGAAATCGTAGCCCACCATGCCGATGCCCAGTTCCGGCACCTCGTCCGGATACCGGGTAGGCGCAGGAATGAAGCCGCGATGCGCGCTCACGAGTCTCGGTCCCCCCTCCCTGTTCGTACAGTCAACCGGGCACTCCGCAGTGCACGGCATGCGGTGTCGCCAACCGTACCTTTATCCCCTTCGGCCTGGCCACCAGTCCATGTCATCGAGCGGGAACAGCGGCCGTGGTACCCATCGGAAGGGTAGCGTCCCCAGCCGCGGCGTACTGGCCCCGGGCGCGTCGACGTAGATCCACTCGTCGGCAATCTCACGGTAGGTCCAGCGGAAGTTGTTGGGCGATTTGACCACCACGACTTGGGCGTCGCGAGGCTCCAGGCTCGCCGCGCGGTAGAGGGCGGGGTCGTAGCAGGGCACCGGCTTCTCCATCAAGAGGATATGCACGTCGCCGGCTTGTAGCACAGCGGCGCCGCCCATGTCCGCGCTGAGTCCATCCCCGATCCCCGCGGTGAAGGTGATGCGCCCATCAGGTACGCGCCGTGCCAGGCCGGACACGGTGACCGGCCGATGGCGGGCGGGATCGAGGCGTCCGCCGACGGGCAGGGTGATGGTTCGCCCGTCCTGCCAGGCCGCCTGTCGGGCGGCCTCCGGATCGACCACCGTGACGAGCGCCGGCCGCCCGGCGGGAGCGTCGAGCAGCGCGCGCAGGACCGCCGTACTGTCCCCGGGAGCTCCCGAGCTGACGCTGTCGGCCGAATCGACCAGCAGAACGGGCCCGCGCGGCACCGACAACGCGCGTTCCACGGCGACCGCGGGCGGGACCAACGGCACTTGGAACTCGTGGCGGCGATTCCAGAGATGCTCACCCAACCCGTCGGCCCGTCGTTGCGCCAGGGCACCATCGCCATCGGTCGCCACCAGGACGGTACAACCCATCTCCGCCACGTCGAGCCAGGGTTGCACCACGAAGAGCGACGCCGAGAGGATATGTGGCGCCCGTTCGAGCCGGATAACTTCGGCCATCAGATCTCCCGCCGGTCCGTCCGTCGTCTGCGCGTTCTCGGGCGGCACCACCATGGGCACCTTACAGATCCCCACGGCCGGGTGCAGTCCATCCCTGATCAGGGTGAACAAGAGGTCCGCCGCACGTTCTCCCGTCTCGAACATGTCGATATGGGGGTAAGTGCGATAGCCGACCAGCCCATTGACGTTGGAAACCATCCGCTTGGTGACATTCGCGTGCAGGTCGAGCGACACGACGATAGGGATGTGTGGCCCGACGATGCGCCGCACTCGTTCGAGTAGCCATCCGTCGGCGTCGTCATGGTCCTCGGCGACCCAGGCCCCGTGCAGGGCGAGCAACACACCGTCCACCGGCCCCGCCGTCTCGACGCGTCTCAGGAACTCCTCGGTCAGGGATTGGAAATCGCGCGCGTCGAATGGACCACCGCTGGAGGCCCAGGCGGCCAGTGTCGGCACGAGCTCGACGCCCGCACGCCGGCTCGCGGCGATGAAGCCGCTCAACTCGGCCCGCTTCTCCGCCATGGCCTCGAGACTCTCCCCGTCGAAAAGCAAACACCCGGCGCGGAAGAAGTCGAGGCCGCTTCTGAGGGGAGAGAAGGTGTTGGACTCCTGGACCAGGCTACCTGTCAGCACGCGCATTGCCGGTCACTCGATCCCGCTCTTGATCTGGCGGATCTCATCCCCGACCTGCTCCAGGTGCCGCTGCATGGACCTCCGGGCACCCTCGGCGTCCCCCGCCTCGACCCGATCCAGGATCTCGGTGTGCGCGGCGATGGAGCGCTCGATGGCGCCGGGATTGTGGATTGTAGCCAGGCGGCTGGCCACGAGCAGCCGGCCGACCGGCCCGAGTACCAGGGGGAGCAGCACGTTGCCGGATGCCGCGGCCAGCAATTGATGGAACTCGACGTCACGCTCGATACAGGCCTCAGGCTCTTCAGCCGCGGCGCGCATCTGCTCGATGGTCTCGCGCATACCCTTGATCTGCTCGGCGGTAGCATGGCGAGCCGCGAGCTCGGCGATGCTTACCTCTAGGATCTGTCGCAGCGCCAGCAGGTCACGCGGCACACGGTTGTCCTCGCGCATCAGCCGCACTAATTGGTCCTGCAATTGCCAGTGCTGGTGGGGCAGCACCCGGCAGCCGCGCCCGTGCAGCATCTCCACCAAACCGCGCGCCATGAGCACCTTGAGGGCCTCACGCACCACGTTGCGGCTGGCGCCGTAGCGGCGCGAGAGTTCCTGCTCCGTCGGCAGAAAATCACCGGGAGGGTGCTGCCCCTGGACGATCGCCTCGGTCAGATCGCGGGCGACCTCCTCGTACAGCCGGGGCGGCTTGGTCCAGGTGCGGGCATGAGGAGGAGACGGGCTTGTCTGGTCCAGCACGTGCTGTATCCTCTCAAGGGGTAATACTGTCATTCTACAACGGACACGATCATTGCTATAATAGGGCGTAGCGCCGGGCCCTGTCAAGGGGCAGCGTAGCTCGGGCCGGCGGTGACGGGGCGGGGAGCGAGACGAGGATCGGGCGATGACGGACGCATCGGGACAGGCGCCGGCGCCGCGCGCAGACCACCAATGCTGGAAGATCGAGCCGGCACGCCATGTTGTGCTGGCCGATGGGCGGCGCGTGACCCTGCGTCCGCTGGCACCGGGTGACGGCGACCTGATGGCCGAGTTCTTCGCCGGTCTGTCCGCGCGCGAGATCTACTATTTCTTCGCGCTCGACGAGGCCGAGGCGCGGGCCTTGGCTCACAACGCGGGACGCGATGCTGCCCTCAGGCTGATCGCGCTCGGCGAGCAGGCTGGCGGCGTGCGCATCCTCGGCTACATGTTCCTGAGCGCGGCACAGGAGGGGCCGCGCACCTTCGGCGCCTGTTTGCGCGACGGCGTACAGTCGGCCGGGCTAGGGCGCGCTATGATCGACCACCTGCTGACGTCGGCGGCCGCCTCCGGTATCGGGCAGGTCACGCTTACCGTGCACGCGGACAACTGGCGCGCCCTCCGCCTCTACCAACGCGCGGGCTTTGTTCTCACGGGTGAGGAGATCCTGGAGGCACAGGGGGCGAAGCAATATCGCATGGAGGTCGACCTGCGCCTGCCGCGCCCGGTGATGCTGGATGACCTGACCGTGGTTGCGCGCGGCGGGATCGGCGTCGGCGTAGCCGCGGGCCGCATCCAGCACGCCGTTGAGGCGGCGGTGGGCCGGCGACCGCTGATCCTGGATCGGCCAATTGGAAGTGGTGCCTCCGTCGTGTTCGTGGTCGACCTCGCCTCCCCCATGGAGCGCCCGTTCGTGACGCCCGTGCCGGACATACGTGAGAAAGGTGTTGCCCCCGCTTGGATCGTCACGCTGGATGATCACCATCTGCTGGTCGGCGGCATCGGCGCAGCGGCGGTGGATCGTGCGGCACACGCCTACAGCGAGATGATCGCGGCGCACGGCCCGGCGGCATCGGAGTTCGACTCCGCAACTGCAACGCGGCGCACCGTCGAGATCATCCCCTATGCCGGAATCCATCGCCAGCTCTAATCAGGCGGGCATTCGCCGGCAGGCGTGGCGGCCTTGACAACGCCGCGCCACGTGCTCTATCATACTCACCAAGGCGCGGGTTGTAGGATGACAGGGTTATCCACTGAGAGAACCCGACACCGACCGGTGCAATGTGAGAGATGGAGGAGGTAGCTCGAGAGACGTCAAAGGCCGTACGCATGCGGCGTGCAGGGCACGCGGGACCAGTGAGATTTGAACATAGGGGGTAACGTGATGAAGCGACTGCGCCTATTAGTGAGCGGCTTTCTCTGCGCGTCTGTCCTCGCATCCGCCGGCGGCCTGCGCGCCTCGCCGGTCCATGCCACGGCGCGCGCCGCGGGCGGGGTCACCCTGACCTACTGGAGTTCGACCTCCGTCAACGATCCGGCCAACCTGTGGATGCTGGCGGCGATCAAGCTCTTCGAGAAGCAGCATCCCGGCGACAAAGTGGTCATCAATAGGTACACCGACGCCCAGGCCCTCTTCACCGCCTTCCACGCGGCGTCGATCGCGGGCACGGGGCCCGACCTGGTCGACCTGTGGACAGGGCTGTACACGCTGCGGGAGAAGGCCTTCCTGCTCCCGCTGAACAACTATCTATCGTCCGCGGAGAAAGCGCGACTGGTCGGCCTCGACTCCATGGCCGCTAACCTGGACGCGGCCCACAACAACTTCTACGGCATCTCTTCGGATATCGTGACGTACATGGGCTACTACAACAAAGCCCTCTTCGCCAAGGCCGGGCTGTCGGCGCCGTCCGAAACCTTCAGCGCCTTCCTGAACGACCTCAAAACGCTGAAGAAAAAGGGTATCCTGCCCATCGAGGATGGTGGGAATCCCTGGCTGGTCGCCACCAACTTCGCCTATTTCATGATGGACACGCTCCATCCATCGCAGGTGGATGCCCTGAGGACGGGAAAGCTGCGCTGGACCGACCCGAAGATAGCCAAGGCGCTCGCCACCTTCACGAGCATCTACAAAAGCTACGTCAACCCCGACGTCCTGACGGAGAAGAGCCCCAGCTCAGCCTTCCTGAACGGCAAGGCGGCCATGCTGTGGAACGACGGCAGTTGGAACATGTCTCAGTATGAGAAGGCCATGGGCAAGAACCTGGGCTTCTTTTTCATCCCCCAGATTGCCGGCGCGGTCTCGCCGGGCTTCATCGCCTCCGGACCCGGTGTCGCGACTTGCGGGACGAGCTACAGCAAGAATCGGGCATTGGTGGTCGACTTCCTCAAAGCCGCCATCGCGCCGAGCGTCATGAACGTGCTGGTGAAGAATGGGGCGATGCCCGCCGCGACGGGTGTCGACCCGAAGCTGTTCCCCGACGCGATGTCCAGGCAACTGTACAACATCGTGGTCCAGAAGACGCATCAGAACAAGATTTGGCCCTTGTGGGACAACTACCAACCGCCGACGGTCAACGACGCCCTCAACAAGGAGTTCGGCCTCGCCATCACCGGCCAGGCGACTCCCACCTCGGCCCTGCAAGCCGTCGATGCCATCTGGCAGTCGGCACCCGCGAGCCAGAAAGGATAGCCCTAAAGCCCCTCGCGTCCCAACCCATCTCTGTCCAATCGGCCCGATCCTTTGCCGCAGCGCTGGGAGATCGGGCCGATAGTCCTGGCGGGAGACCGGGACTTTCTGACACACTAACCGATAGAGCGAGGCCATGGCCTCGCTCGGAAGCACTTCCACGCGCCACGGCAGGCGCGTGGGGATGTGCTCCGAGCAAGCAGCGCCACGAAAGGGACCGTCCTGTGTCTGAACCGCGCATCGTCGCCTCCGTTCAGCCCGCGGTGCCGGCGGCCACGCGCTGGCACCGCGTCCGGCGCCGGCTCTTTGGGCGGCACAATGCCGGTGTCGTCGGCATCATCTACGTCTTGCCGACGCTCCTGCTGATGGGCTTCTTCCTCATCTGGCCGATCACGCAGGCCGTTTACTACAGCTTCTTCAACTGGGATGGCGCAACGGCCGTCTCTGTCGGGCTCGGCAACTACCGCTCGTTGCTGAACTCGCCCGTCTTCTGGGAAGTGCTCAAGCACAATCTCATCCTGCTGCTATCAGTCCCGTTATGGGTCTTCACCCCGCTTGTGGTAGCGCTGCTGCTATTCCTCGAATTGCCGGGCTGGCGGGTCTTTCGCCTCATCCTGTTCGCGCCAACGGCCCTGTCCTGGGTGGTGATCGGCATCGTCTGGCACTTCATCTTTTCCTATCACGGCCCCATCAACCAATTCCTGGCGCTCTTCAACATCGCGGGGCCCGACTGGCTCTCCAACAACACCACGGCGATAGCCGCGATCATCGTGACGGCGATCTGGGCCAACCTGGGTACCGGGTTGATCATCTACCTCACCGGACTCGGATCGATCTCGCCCGAGATTATCGACGCGGCCAGTATAGACGGCGCCGGGCTGATTACACTGATGATCAGAGTCGTGCTGCCCCTGATGCGACGCTACGTCGCCTTCTTCACCACGCTCAGCGTCATCACGGCCTTCACTGGCCTGTTCTCCCTCATCTACGTCATGACCAACGGCGGCCCCGGCTTCGGCACGACGACCCTGGAGTACTTCGTATACGTCGATGCCTTCAACAACCTGAACTTCGGTGAAGCATCGGCGGTCGGCGTAGCGCTCTTCGTGGTCATCTTCTCTATCTCGCTCATCCAGATGACGCTGCTGCGCACTGAATCCGAAGAATGGTCGTGAGGGTCGCACACGCATGAGACTATCGAGAAGAACGGCCGGCGTCGTCTACGTCATCTTGATCGCGCTGTCGGTCACGATGATCTACCCTTTCCTGTACATCATCCTGAATGCGTTCAAGGCCAATACCGAGTACCTGAGGAATCCCAACGGTCCCCCGCGCGTCTGGACCCTGCAAACCATGGCCTCGGCCATCCAGGAATCCAACCTCATCCAGGGGGCGGCCAACTCGGCCCTGGTCGTCTCTATCTCCGTGGTTGGCGTCGCCATCCTCGCGGGGATGGCCGGCTATGCTCTGGCTAAGGTCCCCTTCGCCGGCCACCGGCTGGTCTTCTTCGCCATCATCAGCGGCATGATGATTCCCTTCCAGGTCATCATCGTCCCGCTCTACGTCCAGATGGCCCACCTGCATCTTATTGACACATACCAGTTGCTGATTGCACTGTATGTCACAACCTCTTGTCCGTTCGGTGTGTTCCTGATGCGTTCCTTCTTCCAGGGCGTGCCGAACGAACTGCTGGAGGCGGCCCAGATCGACGGCTATTCGTTCAACGCCATCTTCTGGCGCATCATGCTGCCGATCGCCCGGCCGGCGCTGTTCACACTCGGCGCGCTGACCTTCGTGGGGGTGTGGAACGATCTGTTGATCGCGCTTATCTTCACTCAATCGGACGCGCGACGCACCATGACGGTGGATGTCGCAAACCTGATCGGGCGCTTCTTGACGAATTATCCGGAAGTCTTCGCGGGCCTCCTGCTCAGCAGCATCCCCACCATCGCCTTCTTCCTGGCCTTCCAGCGCTACCTGAGCAAGGGGCTAACCCTCGGGATGTCGAAGTGATCGAGCATGCTGGCGACCCGGATTGCCTCAGCCCGAGGCAGGCGTGGTAGCGCTGATGGTCGCGCCGGCCAGCACCACGTCGTCGTCGTAGAGTACGACGGCCTGGCCCGGAGTGACGGCGCGCTGCGGCTGATCGAAGACCACGCGCAGGCGGCCGTTGCCCAGCGGATAGGCGCGCGCGGCTACCTTGTCGGCCTTGTAGCGGATCTTGGCCAGCACCGCTCGCCCCGGCTCCAGCTCGCGCACGGAGGTCAGCATCAACTCGCCGGCCAGGGCCTCGGCGGCGTAGAGCGCGCGCTCCGGACCCACCACGACCGTGTTGGTCTCGGGCTTGATACCCACCACGTAGGCCGGCTCGTTCAGCGCCACGCCCAACCCCCGGCGCTGGCCCACCGTGTAGGCGCCCACGCCGCCGTGGCGCCCCACCGCCAGGCCGTCGATGGTGATCAGCGGCCCCGGCTGCATGGCCGCCGGGAAGCGCCGGGCCAGGTCGTCGCTGTAGTGGCCCTGGTTGACGAAGCAGATCTCCTGGCTCTCCGGCTTGCCGGCCACCGGCAGGTCGAGTTCACGGGCCAGGGCGCGGATCTCCTCTTTGCGATAGCCGCCGACCGGCAGCATGGTGCGCGCCAGGTGCTCCTGGTCGAG
>Ga0209062_1005400_pt1 | contig 12424 bp, 7 predicted proteins | sample Coa_R2_2_FD_187158 | JGI IMG/M metagenome (GOLD analysis project Ga0209062, IMG submission 187158) | Surface soil microbial communities from Centralia Pennsylvania, which are recovering from an underground coalmine fire - Coalmine... | ecosystem: Environmental > Terrestrial > Soil > Unclassified ... | reverse complement strand
CCCAAACCATCCGAGTCAGCGGCTCCAGCCAATACAAGCAAAATGGCATCCGACAAAGTGCCGTCTGATGAAAAGCATGGTGGACAGGGGGGGCAAGTGGTAGAGGTGGGTGATTATCATCTGGAACTATTGCTGGGCAAAGAATCAGGTCAAACGCATATGGATGTGTTTCTGCAAAAAGGTGAAAAGCATGAAGCCGTGCCCAATGCGACAGTGAAAGGACAAATTCAGTTACCGGATGGTGCTCAGAAAGCGCTGGCGTTTGAGTATGATCCGGCGGAGAAGCACTACACGGCCAAGCTGCCCAGCACTGCGCCGGGAGACTATAAAGTGGTGATTTTGTCAGATATCAAGGGCGAAAAAGTTAACGGGCGGTTCAGCTTTAAGCAATAAATCCGCTTATAGCTCTTTAGTCAGCAAACCCACCCAGAATCGGCTATTTGGCTATTGGCCCTGTCCTAAGCTTGTTGACTAAAGCGATATATTGGGCGCTTTGCCTGACAACCATTTTGAGCCATGAAACACGACCCAACTGTCATCAATTCTGGAATTGAAATCTGCCTGGACTTGCTCACAATTTCCTCATATTTTAAGCCTAGTCTTAAAAGTGAAACTAAAACACATTTTTAAGTAGGGACTCATGAACAAAAAGAGTTTTATTTATAGTTTTGCAGGACTGCTCACAATTGGTGCTTTGGCAGGGTTGCTGCTGACGAACCAGACACAGGCTCAGTCAACAAATGCTGACCAGCAAGCTCGGCCACCCCAAAGCGGCATGATGGCTCGACCTGATCAACATTTTATCGAAATGATGATTCCCCATCATCAGGATGCCGTGGAAATGGCAAACCTGGCGTTAACTCGTGCCAAACATCCTGAAATTAAAACGTTGGCAGTCGCGATCAAACGGGATCAGACTCGCGAGATCCAGCAAATGCGTTCCTGGTACAACGCCTGGTATGGCAAAGAAGTGCCTGCCAATGCCATAAGGAATGGCTCTGGCATGATGAATGGCTCTGGCATGATGGGCAATCAGGGCATGATGGGCAACCAGGGTACGGGGCAGGGCATGATGAGCCGGAATGGCATGATGCGTACTGATCTAGTCGCGCTGAAGAATGCTCCAGACTTTGACAAAGAATTCCTTCGGCAGATGATCCCTCATCACCAGATGGCGGTGCATATGGCTCAGATGGTGTTGAACCAGAAAACGCATCCTGAAATTCGCACCCTGGCACAATCCATCATTAAAAGTCAGACGGCTGAGATCAGGCAAATGCAGCAATGGCAACAAGCCTGGTATCACTAGATTGTCATTTTGGGGCTGCTAAAGATCACTGGAGACGCACGCTGCCTCAAGGAACATCAAAGTACGAAAGCACGTACAACTCGTCATTAATCGGGGTCGGGCATCAAAGGTCATTGATCAAAGGTCATCGGTCAAAGTGTACTGAGGTATAGTCACGGATGGAATAAATGGGTCGGACACAGCCTACCGTCGCGGCTAAGAGGTGTTTCAAAGACCATGCGGATTTTGTTGGTAGAAGATGAGCCTGATCTGGGAGCCGCGCTTCAGCATGTGTTGAAGCGCGAGAAGTATCTAGTCGATTGGGTACAGGACGGCGCAGAAGCCTGGGACTATCTCGACCAACAATGGGTGCACTACTCCCTCGTGATTTTTGATTGGATGTTACCCGGCTTGTCTGGGATTGAATTGTGCCAGCGCTTAAGAAGCCGGAACGCGGCGTTACCCATCTTAATTCTGACTGCGAAAGATCGCATTGAAGATCGGGTGATCGGGCTGGATGCTGGAGCGGATGATTATTTAGTCAAACCCTTTGGGATGGCAGAACTGCTAGCACGCATTCGCGCTCTGCATCGGCGATCGCCCCAGTTCCAACCCCAACAACTGCATGTCGGCAACCTGACGCTTGATTATGGCAAACACACCGTTTGTTGCCAAAGGCAAGGTGCTCAACAGTCCATTTCACTGACGGCAAAGGAGTTTCAAGTCCTGGCATACTTCATGCAACGGCCTGGGCAAGTCTTAACCAGCGAACAACTCGTCAATCAACTTTGGGAAGTCGGCGCAGAACCCACCAGCAATGCAGTGGCAGCCCAAATCCGGCTACTGCGGCGTAAACTGGCAGAAGTGGGGTATGACAGCCTCATTGAAACTGTTCACGGCATGGGCTACCGTTTTAACGACGCTGATGCACCGCAATAAGCTTTTTAATCAAACCCGCTTCCAACTCGCTGGCTGGTATGCGGCGGTCATGGGTAGCATCCTGGGTCTGGCAGGCTTGATCACCTACCAGATGGTAGCTCATTCTCACTGGGATGCCGTGGATCAAGAACTCCAGTCGATCTCAGGCACCCTCCATGACAGTCTGGAGCCAATACTGAAGCAACCCGGTCGATTGGAAACCGCTGTCCAGACCGTTCTCCCCAATCTCTGTCTCGCCAAGCAGCAATGCTCGACGCTGTCGGAAAAATTGGGACGGCATACTCTGAATGCCTTCCAACAAAGTGGCTACTATATTCGCTTTTTTGACCAACAAGGAAATCCATTAGCAACCGCCGGACAGGTGCCATTGGGCCTCTCTGTACAGTTAGCGGATCACCTGTTGCAAACACTGCAAGATCAGGAGGGCGATCGCTATCAGCAACTCTCGCTGCTATTGAAAAACGAGAGCGGTCAGCCCTGGGGCTACATGCAAGTCGGGCGATCGCTCAAAGAGTTTGATGATCACCTCTCGTTTCTGCGCTTCACGATGTTGACAGGCTTACCCGTTGCCATGCTGCTCGTTGCGGCGGCCAGTTGGAGTTTAGCCGGCTTAGCAATGAAGCCCATTTATCGCTCCTATGCCAAAATGCAGCAATTTACGGCTGATGCGGCTCATGAGTTACGCACACCCCTGGCAGCGATTCGCGCGATCGTGGAATCTACTCGTGATGAGACCCTGCTGACCGAAGCCGAGGCCAAAGCAGCCCTGGCCGGAGTCGATCGTCAAAATCAACGGCTGGTACAACTGACCCAGGATTTACTGCTCCTGTCCCGGTTAGAAGCCTCCACTGAATCCAGCGAACAGACGGTGAAGCCTAAACCATCTTGTTGCCTGAATGACCTGATCCTGGATGTCGTCGAAAGCCTGTCTGTCTTGGAAATGGCTGCACCGCTGCAACTCACCACTCACCTGCAAACGAAAGCCCCCGTTTATGTGGCTGGCGACGAAAGCCAACTTGTACGCCTGTTTTCCAATCTGGTTGCCAATGCCCTGCAATACACGCCTGAGGGTGGCAAAGTTACCGTGACGCTAGCCCAGGAAGACCAATCTGCCCTGATTCAAGTGCAGGATACGGGTATTGGCATTGCCATCGAAGACCAGGCACATCTTTTTGATCGCTTCTATCGAGTCAGTCGCGATCGCTCGCGGCATACAGGCGGAGCCGGATTGGGCTTAGCGATTGCCAAGGCGATCGCAGAATCGCATCGTGGCAGTATTCAAGTCACGAGCGAGTTGGGCAAGGGTAGCACCTTCACTGTCCGCTTACCGTTGATCCAACGGCTGCAGTGAGGTACGTTCCCCCTTCCCAACAGCCGATTTGGCAACGTTCACACCAGACTGAAACAGCACCATCGATCGCGCAAACCTTACCAGCTTCGCTCCGTGTCGATCGCCCTGTGCTTCCTTTCGGGACGGAAACGTTGAATAACCGGCTCGGCTCCATGCTTGAAGCTTAAGGACAACCGATTGAGCCTACGAAGGCTTCATTACGGCGACTGCACTATAACAAAGCCGCTCAATCACCACGCTAAGGCTTTCCTTTAAAAGCAGGTTTAATATTTATATCGAACTTAAGCCAAAACCACTCGTTATTAAATAAGTGCTTACAATATATAGGTAAGCACCGATAAAATCATTACTTGCCAAATCATATTGAGCAATCAACTGAAAGCCGTAAAGACTGCTTTACAGCCTGGGTAGAGGGTCGATCGAGTACCAAATTCGTTTTTCCTTTTAACGTTCATCGTTCTCATGGATGGTTTTTAGCTGTCTAGGGCGTATCATCAATTCTTCACCAAAAACTTGAGATACAAGCATTACCACGCCCGTCCAATCAAGCTAGGAGCTGTAACCCCTTGTACCTGGTGGAGTTAGCCCTTAATTGATAACAGCCACTAGTGATCAAAAATATAATTGGCCTAAATATCGTAAAAGTCTGAACAATCTGAACATCGCATCACAAAAAAGCAATCTAACCGTCATTCGGGTTTCAGGGGCTTTTGCAATATGAATGGATAAGCGGCTGTATCCATGCCGATACGGCTGATGCATAGTGATTGACGCGATCGCGCATCTAAAATTCTTTCACGATTGATGGAGTCGTGTTTACGCCAGTCAATTAACCACTGACCACTGAAGAGGAGATGCTGCCGATGCAGACAACCTCGCGAGACAATGCAGACGAACAAGCCGTTTCCATTACCGCTGGTTCTGTCCAGCTAGACGGGCTTTTGATGGTGCCAGAGAATGCAGAGGGCGTCGTTTTGCTGGCACACGGCGGCGGCAGTAGCCTTTACAGTACCCGCAACCGGTATATGGCGCATGTGCTGCATCAGTCGGGTTTAGCCACGCTGCTGATCAGTCTGATCACCCATGAAGAAGAAGCCATTGATGTACGCACACAGCAGTTTCGGTTTGATGTGGCACTCCTCACAGAACGGTTGGTGAGCGCAACAGACTGGCTAATCCATGCCCCCAGCAGTTGTCATCTTCGGATCGGTTATCTCGGTGATGGGATTGCGGGCGGTGCGGCACTGCTCGCTGCCACAATGCATCCATCAGCAGTAGGCGCGATCGCGATCTACAACGGGCAAACCGATGTTGCGCCTGATCAACTGGCGTGTGTCCAGGCTCCAACGCTGCTGATTGTGAACGGCAACGATGCGGAAGCGATTGCGATGAACCAATCTGCCTTGAGTCACATTCAGGCCGAGAAGTCATTTGAACGGATCGCCAGCATCAATCATGGCTTTGCAGAACCAGGTGCACTGGAAGAGGTAGCGCGCTTAGCCAGCCGCTGGTTCAAGCATTATTTGACATCCGATGTGCCGCGCACTTCACCTTACAATCCTGCGGATGTGCAGGCCTCACTTCATCATCCTGCGGATTCAGGTTGCTCTGACCGCTATCCCTATGCTTAAACTCATTCAGGCCGTCTTAAACAGCGACGAGAAGAAGGCGCTACATCAACTCATTGATACCTTGAGCACCTCCGGTAAGCGCTATTTTTTGCGGAACGAGATTTTACAGGCATTTGCTGACTACTGTCACCATCAACCGCAGCCCGGTTGGGCATACCACAGCTCTTCGCTGAGCCAACTGATGCACTATACCCATGAGCTGCTGTTAGAGGATGACAGCCTTTGGCTGGTCGTGCGCCCCTGGATTGCAAGCCAGCAGGTGTGGCGGCTGACCGGAGATCTTTCTAGCGCTACGCAAATGTCGCTACAGGCGTTGCTCGACGTGCGCGATCGCCAGGTCGATCGCTACCAGACCCACATCCTCAACATCGACTTCCAGCCGTTCTATCAAGGGTCGCCGGTGATCGACGATCCTCGAAACATTGGTCAGGGGCTGGCGTTTCTCAACCGTTACCTGTGCGACAAGCTACTGACTGAGTTCCAGTACTGGCTAGAGGCATTGTTTAAGGCGCTGCATGTACTGAAACACGACGAGATGCAGCTCTTGATCAACGATCGCATTCAGTCGGGTGCCGAGCTATCGCAACAGGTCAAGCACGCCCTCACGTTTTTAGGTGAGTATGCCGCTGATCAACCCTATGAAACCGTTCACCCTAAACTGCAAACCCTTGGCTTTGAACCGGGATGGGGGAATACAGTAGCGCGCGCGCGCGAAACCCTGGAACTGCTGAAGCGGCTGATTGACGACCCCGAACCGGCCATTTTGGAAGCCTTTGTCGCGCGAGTGCCTGCCGTCTTTCGAGTGGTGCTCGTTTCCATTCATGGCTGGGTCGGCCAAGAAAGCGTCCTGGGACGCCCCGAAACCCGCAGTCAGGTGATTTATGTGCTGGAGCAGGCCAGAAGTCTCGAAAATCAGCTTTGCGCTGACATTCAGCAGTCAGGGCTGGACTTGCTGGGTATCCATCCCCAAGTCATCATTCTGACGCGCCTGATTCCTCACTGTACGGGCACCCAATGCGAGCTTCCCTGGGAAAAGGTAGATGGTACAGACCACGCCTGGATTCTGCGCGTACCGTTCCAGTCATTCAATCCTGCCGTCACGCAAAACTGGATTTCTAAGTTTGAGATCTGGCCCTACCTGGAAAGCTTTGCGGTGGATGCAGAAGCACAACTGCTGGCCAAACTGGGCGGCAGACCCAATCTGATCATTGGCAACTATAGTGATGGCAATCTGGTCGCATCGCTACTGGCGCATCGTCTCAACGCCATTCAGTGCAACATTGCCCATTCGTTAGAAAAACCAAAGTACTTATTCAGCAACCTTTACTGGCAAGACCTGGAAGAACGGTATCACTTTTCAGCTCAGTTTACGGCTGATCTCATCAGCATGAATGCGGCTGATTTCATCATCACGTCGTCCTATCAAGAAATTGTGGGTACGCCGGAGAGTATCGGTCAGTATGAGTCTTATAAGTGCTTTACGATGCCCAATCTCTACCATGTCATTGACGGCATTGACCTGTTTAGCCCCAAGTTCAACCGCGTACCGCCCGGTGTCGATGAGCACGTCTTCTTCCCCTACTCTGAGGTTGAAACGACAGAGGCTGAAGGGCGCGATCGCATTCAGGCGCTTATGTTTGAACAGGACGACCCACATATTTTGGGGTATCTGGATCAGCCCGATAAACGTCCACTGCTTGCCGTGGCACCCATCAACGCCATTAAGAATCTCAGCGGGCTGGTGGAATGTTTTGGTCGCAGTCCGGCCTTGCAGGCGCACTGTAACCTGATTCTGCTGACGAATGCGTTAGCCATCACCGATGCCATGAATACAGATGAGGCCAGGGAGCTGGCGAAGCTACACGCACTGATTGACCAGTATGACCTGCATGGGCACATCCGTTGGTTGGGGGTGCGTCTGCCCACTCGCGATCTGGGGGCAGCGTATCGGGCGATCGCCGATCGTCAGGGGCTTTTTGTGCACTTTGCCCGGTTTGAAGCCTTTGGACGCACGATCCTGGAAGCGATGATCTCTGGTTTACCCACCTTTGCAACTCAGTTTGGGGGGCCTTTAGAAATTATTCAGGACGGCATCAATGGCTTTCATATCAACCCGATCGATTTAGACGGGGCCGCCGCGAAAATACTCCACGTTCTCAAGCAGTGCGAAACCCATCCTGATTACTGGCACGAGGTGTCCGATCGCGCGATTCAACGCATTCAGGAACACTACAACTGGCACGTCCACACCCGGCAACTCCTGCTGCTCACGAAGATTTATAGCTTCTGGAACTACCTGTATGCAGACAGCCGTGACGCGCTGCAATGCTATCTGGAAGCCCTGTTTCACCTGCTATACAAGCCCAGGGCCGAGCAGATTTTAGCCGAACACATGAAACGGTGAGGAAGGCAGGGGCATCCTGTTTCGTCCCGCCTCGACCGCCCCACGACTGGCGCATCTGCCATTTTCCCATTCGTCACGGCTCACGTCCATGAACACTCCACGCTCTCGCGATTTAATCTACACAGACTGGACGCTGATCGAACCGTACTTTGATCCAGAGTTGCTGCATGCTCGAGAAACCGTCTTTACGATCGGCAACGGCTATCTAGGGACGCGAGGCAGCTTTGAGGAGGGCTACCCCCATGCGCTGGCAGCCACTTTAATGCACGGCGTGTATGACGATGTGCCGGTGGTCTACACCGAACTGGCAAATTGTCCCGATTGGCTATCCTTTGTGGTCATTGTCGATGGCGAACGGTTTCGGCTCGATCGCGGTGAGATTATCCACTACGAACGCCAGCTTGATGTGCGTCACGGGATTCTGAGTCGATCGGTGCGGTGGCGTAGTCCCGATGGTAAAACAGTCGATCTTCGGTTTGAGCGCTTTGCCAGTCTGGCCGATCGCCAGGTGTTATGCCTCCGGTGCCAGGTCACCCCTGTTGGTTTTGATGGCGCGTTGGCACAGCCTTTCCCTTGGAAAATCGAGGTGCAGTCCAGCATCAATGGCTATCCCGAAAATCAAGGGTTTGACCACTGGGAGCGGCTCGATCAGGGTAAGACAGAGCATGGCGTGTGGCTACAGGTACGCACCCGCAGTACGCGCATCGAACTTGGTATGGCGGCAGCGATGACGATCATTGGCACCGATGCGGCCCTGCAAGTAACCAATACACCGGGCTATCCCACCCTGGCGACCACTTTTTCTGTGACTGAGGGGCAGACGGTCAGCTTCGAAAAGGTCGTGACGGTGTTCACGTCTCAGGACACAGAAACGCCCGTGCAGGCCGCGCAAGACAAATTGGCGCATCTGCCAGCCTATGCAACACTGCTCGATGCCCACCAGCAGGCATGGCGTGATGTCTGGCAGCACAGCGATATTGAGATCGAAGGCAATAGCACGGCTCAGTTAGCCGTGCGCTACAACCTGTTTCAACTTTTGATTGGTGCCTCTTCTGCTAACGATCGCGTGAGCGTTCCCGCCAAAACGCTCTCGGGCTTGGGCTACCGGGGGCACGTCTTTTGGGATACCGAGATTTTCATCCTGCCCTTTTTCACCCTGACCCAGCCCACGATCGCCCGCAACTTACTCACCTACCGCTACCACACTCTTAATGGTGCACGGCGTAAAGCCACACATGGCGGCTATAAAGGGGCAATGTTTGCCTGGGAAAGTGCCGCGACTGGCGATGAGGTGACACCGCGCTGGTCGATGCCAAACGACCCCTATGCAGAAGACGTGCGGATCTGGTGCCGCGATCGCGAAATTCACATTAGCGCCGATATTGCTTACGCTGTCTGGCAATACTGGCAGGCAACCGGCGACGACCATTGGCTGCGCGACTACGGAGCCGAAATCATTCTGGATACTGCCCTGTTTTGGATGAGTCGTGTGGAGTGGAATCCAAAGCAGGAGCGCTATGAGTTATCAGGGGTGATTGGAGCCGATGAATACCACGAGCAGGTGAATAACAACGCCTTTACGAATCGTATGGTGCAGTGGCACCTCGAAAAGGCGATCGCGGTTTATGACTGGTTACAGCACACCTTTCCCGATGTTGCAGCGGCACTGGCGCAACACCTGCAACTCACTCCAGAGCGGCTACAGCGCTGGCAGTCGGTCATCACGCATATGTACATGCCATACGATCCAGAAACAGGCTTGATCGAACAGTTTGAGGGGTTTTTCCAGCTTAAGGATATCGACTTACGTGAGTATGAACCCCGCGATCGCTCCATTCAAGTCGTCCTCGGCATTACTGAGACAAATCAGCGGCAGGTACTCAAGCAACCCGATGTACTCATGCTGCTCTACCTCATGCGCGGTACGCAGTCATTCCCCTATCGCCGTGACGTGCTGCAAACGAACTGGCATTACTACGCACCGCGGACAGACATTACCTACGGATCGTCGCTGGGGCCGGCCATTCATGCCATCCTCGCTGCCGACATCGATGCTGCCGGGATGGATGCCGCCGATCCCTATGCCCAATTTATGCAGGCAGCCCTGGTCGATCTTGAAGACACGCGTGGCAATACAGGAGACGGCATTCATGCGGCTTCCGCTGGCGGAGTCTGGCAAGCGGTCGTGTTTGGCTTTGGCGGCATTCAACTCAAGGAGAGCGGCCCTGTCGCCACGCCCCATCTTCCACCCACCTGGACTCGCCTCAAATTCAAACTCCACTGGCGCGGCACCTGGCACCATTTCGATCTATCCCCCTCATCATCTCAAGCGCCTGACGCTCAAGCACCTGATTCTCAGCCTCCAGTCATCCAGGGGTTCATCTTCGACCTTGATGGTGTTTTAACGGATACGGCTGAATGGCACTATCGCGCCTGGCAACGACTGGCGGACGAAGAAGGACTCCCCTTCGATCGCGCGGCGAATGAAGCATTGCGGGGCGTGTCTCGACGCGAATCACTGCTGCACATCATCGGTGCTAAACCGTATGACGAAGCGGCACTCCAGGCGATGATGGAACGCAAAAATCGCTACTATGTGGAATCTATCCAGGCACTCACACCCCAGGATGTGTTGCCCGGAGCCATTGAGCTACTGGACGAACTCAGACAGGCAGGCATCAAAATTGCGATCGGCTCTGCCAGCAAGAATGCGCGCACCGTCATTGAGAAATTAGGGCTTGTCGATCGAGTCGATGCGATCGCCGATGGCTACAGCGTGGAGCGTCCTAAACCAGCCCCAGACCTCTTTCTCTACGCCGCAAAACAGTTAGGACTCGATCCAGTCCATTGTGTGGTGGTTGAAGATGCTGCCGCCGGTATTGAAGCGGCGATCGCCGCGGGTATGTGGACAATTGGACTTGACCCTGCCGTGAATGGAGTCTCTCCGCAGGAGAATCGTGTTGGCGCGGCGCACATCGTTCTACCCGACTTGATGGGTGTTCATTGGCGCGATTTACAAGCGAAGTTGAGTCAATGCCTGGAATTTCAACCATAAGGTTGAGATGAACTCCGTAAAACTCACCTTGACCGACAAAGAAATTAATTACAATAATGAGTATAGATAGATGCAAGTAAGCTCTTTGTTACAAATGCAATATCTGCGTCATCGTGTCCGCGTAAGATTGCATTAAATCTATACAAAAGGTGTAGATTTTCACTACAAAACACAACGCTTCTGAATGCACTATCTCTACGTTAAAAACAGCTAGAGCTCGGCTGTTTCACGTCTCTTTAAATCACAACTCAGGCGTAATACCAATTTTTTTAAGAACCTGTATCAAACGATAGGTTGAGTTTCGTTTGACTCAGCTTAGTCCACGGTCAGCAACTCTACGCAGCTTCACAAAGAGTGGGTATTCGCCGCCGATGCAGTCGGTTTGCACGATTCATTTGCACGAGGCAGCTAAATTATATGTTGAATTTGTCTAGATCAGAAGAATTCGTTAAGCCAGAAGCGAATTGCTTGGCGAGTTATGTGTTGGAAATGTTAACGGCAATTAACGTTAACGAAATCAAACAGTCGTTTGCCCATTTACCAGAAGATCCCTACTTAGAAGGCAATTATCGGTTCAGGCGGCTGTCTCACTTTAAAGTGGTGGGTAACCCTCGCGATCACAACGAAACCGCGCGCTTAATTAAACTGCCCCATCGTCGCTTGTTTCAAAGCAAAAAATACAATCCCTTATTGGGGGATGTGGTAAGAGAATATGCGGAGCTAGACGATGGACTCATTCAGCTAGAAGGGTTTCAGCGGTTACTTTGGGAGTTTTTCCAGTTTTGCCAGCTCTGTTCACCCTCCAGTGAGATTGGCGTCCATCAAATTCGGACGACTGCCGCCTGGGGAAAAGCGGGGAACCCTGCACCGGAAGGAATCCATCGCGATGGGGTGGATGTGGTTGGCATTTTTGCCGTCGATCGCGCTGGCATTGGCGGCGGCGAAACCCATCTTTATAAACACAAAGATGATCGTTGTCCAGCGTTCAGTAAAGTGCTCAATCCAGGGGAATTTCTGGTCTTTAAGGATGATCAATATTTCCATTACACCTCACCCGTGAACGCGATCGCGGCAGAACAAGAAGGCACACGCGATGTGTTTGTGCTGACCTGTCCCGGTCTCTTTCCACCAGAGGAAGTGTGATGGTGCGTGGGGACATGGCAGTGCCATGTCCCTACCAATTGATAGACTATCAAATTCGCGATCCTTATTCTCCAGTCCCATCATTATTTCTCATTTAGGAGATTCCCATCATGGTTCTTGATCTGGGTTGGGTTCGTGCTCAATTTCCGGCCTTGCAGCAAGCGATCAATCATCATCCCACTGTGTTTTTGGATGGGCCAGGTGGGACGCAAGTGCCAGGTCGAGTCATTGATGCGATCGCTCACTACTTGGTGACCTCTAACGCCAATCTGCACGGTGCCTTTGCAACCAGTGCGCGCACCGATACGCTGGTGGCACAGGCACGATCGTCTGTGGCCGACTTCCTGGGGTGCGATGACGATGAAGTGGTGTTTGGGGCGAACATGACGACGCTGACGCTGGCGATGAGTCGCGCGATCGGTCGAGAATTGCACCCCGGTGATGAGATTCTCGTCACGAACCTGGACCATGATGCCAATGTGGCTCCCTGGCTGGCGCTGGAAGAACTGGGTGTTACGGTACGGACAGTGGATATTCACCCAGATGATTGCACGCTGGATCTAACCGATCTGGAGCGCCAGCTAACAGCCCGCACAAAAGTGGTCGCGATCGG
>Ga0209062_1005393_pt1 | contig 12435 bp, 6 predicted proteins | sample Coa_R2_2_FD_187158 | JGI IMG/M metagenome (GOLD analysis project Ga0209062, IMG submission 187158) | Surface soil microbial communities from Centralia Pennsylvania, which are recovering from an underground coalmine fire - Coalmine... | ecosystem: Environmental > Terrestrial > Soil > Unclassified ... | reverse complement strand
CGAGAAAGCCCGCGCGGCGAAATGCGTCCAAAACTTCGGCCGTAGCGGGCTCCTCCTTGATGAACCCTTTGAGATCGATCACCGCCCATTTAGGACGTTCGCCGGCGATGAAGCGGGCAAGTCTCCTAAGCGCGCCCTTGCGATCGGCGAGATCCCGGCGGAAGAGCGGGCCGTAGCTCATGGTGTAGAAATTAGCGAGGCTTTGCAGCGTGCGAGGCGAGTGCACGGGATCGGTGACCATGGCGAACAGGACGCAATCGACGGCGCGCGTCAGCGGCTCCCGCACGACATAGATGCGCGGCCGCTGAGCCTTGGGCAATCCGTAGCGGATCAGCGTGTCGAACCAATCCCTGCTAAGACAGAGTTCGTCACCGCCATAACCGGCAAGAAAAGCCTGCACATCCGCGGGCAGATCCGCCAGCGACTCATGAGTCGAGACCGGCGCCTCTTCCGCCGCTGCCGACGGCGCGTGGTTACCCAATGGCATCGCCCGCCTTCGCCCTCGCGGACGAGCGATGGCGCTCCCAATCCCGCCGCAGATCCGTCGGTGTCGTCGCCTCGCCGCCGCGCTCGCCGAAAAAATATGCGCAGAACTCGTCGATCAACGTGAGAAAGCGCCGAAGCTCCTCATCGCTGCGGACATAGGGGGTGTTCCCCGGTGCGACCGAAGGACTGTGAAAGCTGAACACGAAGTGCCGATGCCCTGTCTCGAGCATGGTGTCGACGAGCCGCTTGAGCTCGGCCAGCGTCGTCCCTTCGGGAGTGAGCCTGATCCGCTCCGAGAGATGCAGGCGCGCGAGGATCCCGGGCAAATGCAGCTTCAGGCCCAGCTTCGACATCAGATATCGCTGGTAGTCGGCGCCATAGCGGCGCAGGCGGCCATGCCATTCGACGGTTAAAGGAATCTCCAAGACGCTGTTCGTCGGACCAAACCAGAATGGCGATGCGTCGAAATCCATAAAATCCGGTCCGGCATCCGGGGCGAAATTGGTGTAGGGAACGACGCTCGAATCGACCTCATAGCCGAGCGCTTCGAGTATGCCGCCAGTATTTGCGCCGATTCCATAACGGCCCGCCCGGTACACCGTCGGCCGGATGCCGAAATTGGCTTCCACCGTGTCGGTGAGAACCGCCAGCTTCTTGCGCTCGAGCTCCGCCGGCAGATTTCCGGGAAAGGAGTTGCGCGCGGATAATGGTTCGTCGAACGGCGGATTGACCCAAGGATGGAGATGAGCTCCGATTTGGCATTTGCCGTCCTCGAGCCACTCCCGCAACACGCGATAGCCTGCTTCCTGCGAAGCCACGGGGAAATCGACCACATAAGTCGGGCGCACGCCATATCGCTCAAAGATCGATTGAGTACGGTGGTGGTGTTTGATGTGGCCTACGGAGATCTGATCGCGCGAATGCGGCTTGCTCCAGTCGAATTCCTCCTCGGTATCGACGATGACAACGAGCTTCGGCGGCTCGTCGGGAGACGCGCAAACGCTATCGATTCGACGCCCGGGATTCACAATATTCAGTGGCAATCTATTTGCAGGAGAGACCGGCATGGAACTACTTATCGCTATGATTTTCAACTGCGAAGTACGGTAGAAAGGAAATCTGCGTCGTCACGGCGGGAATCTTGAAATTCATTTCCAAGCAACGATATCCAGGTAATAGAATGGCTCATTCCGCTTGGAAGCGGCAATATCCCGCAAATCAACGATGACTTCGGAGATTGGCCGCGGGTTTCCGACGTTGCCGCCCTCTTTCCAGGCGAGCCCGGCCCGGGAGAAACGACTCTCCAAAAGCCTGAAGATCAGTTCCGTGTCGCCGGCCATCCGGGTCAGCATATAGGGACAGAATTCCATGATCAGCAGCTCGGCGCGGCCGATCGTTCTTTCTCCGCCGGCGATCACGAACGGCTCGGCGCCCTGCGTATCGATCTTCACGGCGAGCGGGTCGACAATGGGAAGGGCGAGATCGTCGAGCGGCACCGCCTCCACTTCGATCGTGCGGCGCTTGTCTTCGTAGAGAAGGCCCGGCTGATCGGTCAGGCGAATGCGGTGATCCCCCATATTCTCCGAAGCGATTTCGAAAGGCAGCGAGCATTTGCGCGAAAACAGCGCCACGCGTCTCGTTTCGACGTTTCGATGGGGACAATTGGTCGCGACATTCGTCACGAGATTGTCGTAGTTGCCGGGTTCGGGTTCGAAGGCTATGCAGGAAACCGTCGGGTTTTGCGCGATCGGGATGGTCGTCAATCCGATATTGGCGCCGATATCCAGATAAGTGCCGCCCCGTCGTTCCGCGAAGAAGCTCGTCAATTGCTTGTTCGTGCGCTCGGCCCAGCGTCCGGTTTCCGCATAAGTCCCGAGAATCGACAGGTCTCTCGGATTGCCCTGGATATCTCCGTATTCGCCGCGGACTTTCATCGTCACGACGTGAAACTCGGCCGCGAGCTGGGCAAAGGTGCTGTTGCGACCGCGCTTGTCGCACAAGGTCTGAAAAACGGCCTCGCGGATGCTATGGGGAAGTCGCGCCGATGACCGTGCAGCAAGCCGCGCGCCGAACACTCTGAAATTGCGCATGATCATTCGAAGCCCTTCGCTCCTCCACGAGCGGTCGCAATCAGTCCTAGAGACGGCCGGCCGCAATTCTCATGAAAACGTCGATTCCCAATGGCGAACCCATCCGCAGTATCGAATATTGCACGACCCGTCATTCACAGACTTTCGCAAAGATATAGTTAACCGCCGGCGTCGCTGCTTATGCCAATGACAGAATCCTAAGCTATTTCCAGCAGTGGTTGACCGGGCCATGGCCGAGTGGTTCACTCCGTCGCGAAACCGCGCGAGTTGCCAGAACATGCAGATTACGGTTAACCGCAGCAGCTCGGAGGATGAAAGTCGACAGCAAGTTTCTTCTCTTTTCCACCGATGGCTTCTCGGGCGGTTCGAGCTCGGCGGAAGCCGCGCCAGACTTCTCCCCATGGAGGGCTTGCGCGGATTTGCCGTGTCGCTCGTCTTCATACAGCATTTCACCACGCAATTGCTGCTGCTGTTTCATCCCGCGGGGATGTCGAGGAGCATCGCAGAAGCGCTCAGCTCTTACGGCAATGAAGGGGTCGAGCTTTTCTTTGTGCTCAGTGGATATCTGATCTACGGCGCGCTCATTCGCCGGCCGTCGATCTGGAAATTCATGCGTCGCCGGGTTCAGCGCATTTATCCGGCTTTCCTGGTCGCTTTTGCGATCGGCCTTGCCATCGCATTGATCGTCTCGCACAAAGTCCCGGCGGCGGCATTCGACGCCGCGCTTTACCTGGTTGCCAATCTTCTCCTGCTGCCGGGCCTGTTTCCAATCGAGCCCGTCTTTGCGGTGGCATGGAGTCTCAGTTACGAGATGTTCTTCTATTGGGCCATCGCCCTGGCGGTGGTCCTGTTCGGGCTCAATAGCCGTTCTCGGACGACCCGCATTCTCGTCATCGCATTAGGAGCGGCGCTTCTGACCGGACTGAGCGTCGCGCGACTGCCTTATGTACCGGTCCGGATGCTGCCGTTTTTCGCCGGCATGCTCCTTGTGGAGATCGATGAGATCGGGACCTCGCCGCTTTTGGCGCTGGGTGCGCTGGCGGCTCCCGCCGTGGCGTTTTTCGCAGCGCCGTTGTTGCGCAACAATCTGATATCTGGCGCCGCGGCCGCGGAAGAGTGGGTTCACACTATCGCATTCTTCATTCTCTGCTTCGCCTGCTTTCGGCTTCGGAATATCGCCGCTCAGGTGTTCTCCTGGGCTCCGCTCCGATGGCTCGGCAATATGTCCTACTCGTATTACCTCTTGCATGGATTCGTGGTAAAGGCGGCGATGGAAGGCATGGCGCGCATGGCGGGGCATCATCTGCCGGACGCGGCGCTGTGGATGTTGTCGCTTCCTATCTTCGCGATGACCCTGGTGCCGGCTGGTCTTCTCTTTCTATGGGTCGAGAAGCCCTATTCCCTCGACAGATAACAGCGCCCCATGACGCATCCTTGTGAGTCGGGCGCCGCATGACTAGTGGCTACCGTCATGATATTTTGCGCTGAATAAAGAACTGCGCGCTGGCCATCCTGACGACGGAGGTCGCAGTGTCATTTCTGCTTCAATGGCTTGGAGGCATAAATTCTCAGCCGAATTTCTGGCACCGCTGGTGGCGCGGCGATCAGCGGCGCAAGAGCGATGATGCCGCTTTGACGGCGGCGAAGATCGCCTTCCTGGCCCTGTTGCTGATCCTGAGCGCCTATATCGTGCTGTAGCGGAGAGACGCAGACTGCGGCTGAGCGCGCAGCTTTGATCGGGGGCGCGGTTTAGCTGGGGTTGTCGGTTCAGCTTCTTCCGTAGGTATCGTCGAAGCGGACGATATCGTCCTCGCCGAGATAGCTGCCGGACTGGACCTCGATGAGGTGGAGGTCGATCTTGCCGGGGTTCTCCAGGCGGTGGCGGGTGCCGAGCGGGATGTAGGTCGACTGATCCTCGTAGAGCAGGATCTCCTCATTGCCGCGCACCACCTTGGCGGTGCCCTGCACCACCACCCAATGCTCGGCGCGGTGATGATGCATCTGCAAGGACAGCTTGGCGCCGGGCTTCACGCGGATGTGCTTGACCTGGACGCGCTCGCCCTGATGCAGCGAGCGGTAGCTGCCCCAGGGGCGGTGGACGAGGGGATGGGTCTGCGCCTCGCGGCGGCCGTCGCGCTCGAGCCGGGCGAGCAGGCGCTTCACCTCCTGCGCCCGCTCGCGCGCGGCGACGAGCACGGCATCGGCGGTGGCGACGACCACGAGATCCTCGACCCCGAGCGCCGCCACCAGCCCGTGCTCGGCGCGCAGATAGCAGTTGCGCGCCTCCTCGGCGAGGACCTCGCCGAGGGCGACATTGCCGGCGGCGTCCTTCTCGCCGATCTGCCACAGCGCATCCCAGGTGCCGACATCGCTCCACCCCATCTCCACCGGCACCACCGCGGCCCGGGGCGTGTGCTCCATGACGGCGTAATCGACCGAGAGGTTCTCGGCGGCGGCGAAGGCGGCCTGGTCGAGGCGGAGGAAGTCGAGATCGCGCCGGGCGCGCGCGAGCGCTTGGCGGCAGGCGGCCAGCATGGCCGGCTGGAGGCGCTCGAGTTCCTGCACATAGAGGGCGGCGGGGAAGAGGAAGAGGCCGCTGTTCCAGCTGTACTCGCCGCTCGCCAGATAGGCCTCGGCGCGCGCCCGGTCGGGCTTCTCGACGAAGCCGGCGACCTCATAGGCGCCGGGCGCGCCGGCGATCGCCGGGCCCTGGCGGATATAGCCATAGCCGGTCTCCGGCCGGCTGGCTGGGATGCCGAAGGTGACGAGCCGGCCGGCGCGCGCGGCGCACGCGGCGCGGTCGACCGCGGCGCGGAAGGCGGCGAGGTCGGCGATGGCATGATCGGAGGGCAGCACCAGCAGCAGCGCCTCGGCATCCTGGCCGAGCAGCGTCAGCGCCGCCACGGCGATGGCCGGCGCGGTGTTGCGCCCCAGCGGCTCGAGGATGAGGGTGTCGGGGACGACCTCGGCCTGGCGCAGGTTCTCGGCGACGAGGAAGCGGTGCTCGTCATTGGCGACGACGAGCGGCGGGGCGAAGCGGGTGCCATCGGCGACGCGCAGCGCCGCCTCCTGCAGCAGCGTGCGCGCGCTGAGCAGCGGCAGCAGCTGCTTGGGCTGCAGCGCCCGCGACATCGGCCACAGCCGCGTCCCCGAGCCCCCCGACAGGATCACCGGATGGATCAGCCCCGCCTTCCCTTGCCTCGCCGCCATGTACTTATGCTCCTGGCGCCCATGCGACCCGGCTTGCTTCGCTGGACCGCAGAAGCGGCTATTCTCTCATCTGACATCCCGCTGCGTCGCAGAGGGGTGGCCCCGGCAGCACAACAAACAGATCTGGTCACAGCCCGACGATCGGCGGAACGCCCACCGCTCTCGAGGCCGTCGGCATCACAGATCGCGTCGCAACCGCCATGCGACTTGGGGCCGATCCACCCAGCAGGTCGAGCTGCCGGGATCGACCGGTATTGCACAATTTTAGTCTTACGCCCGACGCCTTAGCGAGGCGTTAATGGCATGAGCGGGGGTGCGCCGCCGCGGAAGGATCGTCCCTTGGCATCAGACGAAACGCGGCTCCCGGGTGGGAGCCGCGCGGTGGTCTGTTGTGACGCTCAGTGCCAGACGGTCAGTGCCAGATGATGTCGGCGTGCGGCACGGCGCTGGGCAGCACGTGGTCCAAGCTCACGATCGCCTCGTGATGCGTGGTGGCGGCATCGAGCACCAGCTGCGTGTTGGTCCCGCTCTGATGCAGGCTCAGCGTGCCATCGCTCCACGGATTGCTGCCGGCATAGCCGATCGACTTCAGCAGCGTGGCGACGTTCACCGTCTCCGTGCTCGCCTGGAAGTTGGCGATCGCCGCCCCATCATTGAGCAGGCTGCTGAACACGAACATCTCATGCCCGCCGCTCTGCGCCACCACCTGCGGCGCCACCGGCGTCGGCTGCGGATTGCTCGCCGCCGTCCACCCCGAGCCGCTCCACTCCCACCATTGCCCCTGCGCATTGTCGGCGAAGAGGTGGCCGTTCTGCGCCACGACCAGCTCGACCCCCGAGCCGCCCGCCGCCTGATGGCCATTGAGCAGGATGGCATTGCCGCCCGAGCCCGTGCCCGTGCCGAAGCTCCACGTCCCCGCGCTCGTCACCACCTGGGTGGCATAGCCCGCCAGGATCGCCGTGCCGTCGGCCGAGCCATGCGCGACCGGCACCGGCGTGGGCGCCGGAGACGGCGCCGGCGCCGCCAGCGGATTGCCGGTCGCCGTCCAGTTCGCGTTGACCCATTCCCACCACTGGCCTTGCGCATTGTCGGCGAACATATGGCCGTGATTGTCGACCACCAGCTCGACCCCCGAGCCGCTCGCCGCCTGATGGCCGTTGAGCAGGATGACAGTGCCGCCCGAGCCCGTGCCCGTGCCGAAGGCCCATGTGCCGTCGCTCGTCGCCAGGCTGCCCGCATGGCCCGCCAGCAGCGTCGCGCCATCCGGCGACATTTGCGGCGCCGGCACCGGTGTCGGCGAGGGCGACGGCGTGCCGGCATGGCTGTTGCTCGGCGTCGGCACCGGCGAAATCACCGGCACCGTGGGATTGGACACCGCCGTCCAATCCGAGTTCAGCCACTCGAACCAGTTGCCCTGGGCATTGTCGGCGAAGAGGTGGCCGTTCTGCGCCACGACCAGCTCGACCCCCGAGCCGCTCGCCGCCTGATGCCCATTGAGCAGGATGGCATTGCCGCCCGAGCCCGTGCCCGTGCCGAAGCTCCAGGTGCCGTCGCTCGTCACCAGGCTGCCGCCATGGCCCGGCGTCAAGCTCGCCCCATCCGCAGACGGCGTCGCCGAGGGAACAGGCGCGGGCGATGGCGCCGGAGCCGGAGCGGGAGCTGGCGCCGGAGCTGGCGCAGGAGCCGGAGCTGGGGCCGGTGCAGGCGCCGGAGACGGACTCGGCGAGGCCGAGCCAAAGTCCGGCCTGATCACATAGACATCCTGGCTGATGTCGTTGACCACCACGAACTCATTGTCGGCAGCGTCATACTGGAAGCGACCGAACGTCCCGTTATCCGCCGGCGCCGTCGGCACCGCCCCGCCGCTCTCCGCATGCGCCGTCCATTGCAGCGTGTGCGGATCAAGGGTATAGAGCGTCGTCCCGCCCGTCCACGCCACGAACTGGTTGATCGAGCTGTCCCACACGAACCCAGGCGCGTTGCCGTTCTGCGCCGCCAGGTTTCCTGACCCCGAGGGCGACGTCACCGCTCCCGTCGTCAGGTTCACCACATTGAGGAACCCGCTGCCGATCGCCACCATGATGTGGTCGACCGGATCGATCGCCCCCGTCATGTGGAAGTCCGAGATCGGCGTGCTGCCGATCGACGTCCAGGTGTTCGTCGTCGGATTGTACTTCGCCAAACCGGAGGACGAGTTGATCGCGTAGACCGCTTGGCTCGAGGGGTCGTAAGCCGCCACTTGGCCCACCGTGGCGTTCGAATAGGCCGCCGCCCTCTGCCACGTTCCCGTCGCGACGTTATACAGCCAACTATCCGCCCCGCTATTGCCGTTGGTCATCGACACCGGCGAGCCCGCCTCGAACATTTGGTTCGTGCCAGGCAGATAGGTCAGTGAGTCATAGGTGTGGCGCGAGGACGGCGTGCCGTCGGGCAGCGTGTCCGTTGTGCCGCTCCACCCCGAGATCGACGACGGATTGTCCAGCCGTGTCCATTGCAGCGTCTGCAGGCTGAACGAATAGACCTCATTGCCATAGTAGTCGTTGTGACCGCCGCCCCACACGATCAGCGAGTCGGTCTGGCTGTCGAACGTCCCGCCGCTCCACGCGATCATCGTGCTGTCGGGGCCGGTATTGCCCAGAATCTGGCCGGCCAGCGGGCCGCTATAGACCACGTTCTCCATATGCGAGTTGGCGACGTCGACCCATGCGCCGGGGGTCAGCGAGCTCGTCGCAGCATGGCTGCTGCTCGGCGTCGGCACCGCCGTGATCACCGGCACAGGCGCCGGCGCCGGGCTCGGCGTCGCAATCGGGCTCGACGCCGCCGTCCAATTGCCGCTCACCCATTCCCACCACTGGCCCTGCGCGTTGTCAGCGAACAGGTGACCGCCATTGTCGACCACCAGCTCCACCGCAGACCCGCTCGCCGCCTGTTGGCCGTTGAGCAGGATCACGTTCCCGCCCGACGCCGTGTTCGAGCTGAAGGTCCACGTCCCGTCGCTCGTCGCCAGGCTGCCGCCCTGGCCCGCATTCAACACGCTGCCATCCGAAGACGGTGTGGCCGACGGCGTGGGAGCCGGAGACGGGCTCGGATTAGGACTCGGTGACGGCGTCGGAGTAGGCGTGCCGCCACCTTGGACGGTCGCCGCAGGCATGTTCGTATAGACCGGGCCGCTGAAGGCGAAATCCGCGGAGGTCAGACCGGCGACAGTCTCGTTCTGGATGGTCAGGGTCTCGCCGCCATCGAGCGAGATCACGACATTGCTGCCGCTCTGATGCATCAGCGGCTGCAGTGCCGCAAAGTTCTGCTCGGCGTAGTGCTCGAGCGAGATCGTATCGCCGTGATGGAAGTCGGTGATGACGTCGTTGCCGCTGCCCTCATGCAGCACGAAGATGTCGTTGCCGCCGCCGCCCGTCATCGTGCTCGTGCCATTGCCGGCGACGATGGTGTCGTTCCCCGCGCCGCCTCTGAGCGTGGTGTTGCTGCCGGCGCCGCCGCCAAAGAGATAATCGCCCTTGGAGCCAGCGATCACCGTGTCGTTGCCGTTGCCGGCGAAGAGCACGTTGACGCCCTGGCCGCCGGTGATCGTGTCGTTCCCCGAGCCTGTGTCGTAGACCAGGATGTCCTGGGTCAGGTTGGAGAAAGTGCTGCCGGTCGAGCCGCTGATGACGTGCAGATCGGTCGCCTGGATGACCTTGCCGTCATGGAGCTGCGGCATGAAATCCCATTTCGGGTTCGACTGCAGATCCGTATTCGCATTCATGAAGCTCGTCAGCACGCCGAACGCAGCCAGCGCATCGATCGCGCCCGTCGCGGAGAACAGCTCCGCAAGCGCGCCGCGCGCATACATCGGATAATATTCGGCGAAGGTGAAGGAGTTCGTGCCCGGCGCATCGGCGGTGCCGATATTGCCCGCCGCCACGCTCGCCTGGAACATCGACGCCCAGGTCGAATACAATTGCGACCCGGCGTCGGTCGCGCCGGAGAACACGTTCGGATTGGCCGGCGCCCAGAGATTGAGGTGGTAGGCCGCGCCGTCGAGCGGATTGAACCCGTTTGCGCCGTTGAGGAAGCGTCCCGCCTCGAAATTCACCATCCAATCGGCCAGGGCCGTCGCGTTGGTGAAGCCCTGCCGGATGACCTGGCTGAGCGCCGTCGCCATGAAGTCGTTTTCCCAACCCGGCTCGGCACCCGCATCGGGGTAATCGGGGAGCCATCCCTGCACCTGGCCCGCGCCAGCAAGGGCACCGCCATTGACGAAGGTGTTCGTGAAATAGGTGATGTTGTTGTTGAGGAGGGTGGTGAAGTAGGCCTTCATCGGGTCGGTGTTCGGAGAGATGAAGGCGGCATCGGCGAGCTCGCGCAGACCCCACGCCTCGCCGCGCAACTGGTCGGTCGCAGTCACCAGGCCCTGGCTTCCGCCGCGAGGACCCGGATTCGTGTCAAGCTCGACGGAATTCGCCTGGCTCTGCAGCTCGGCAAGGTAATAGGGATTGCCGGTCGTGAGATAGGCGACGTAGTCGAGCTCGGGCTGATGCGCCGTGTCGATCGTCACGCCGTTCGTGTTGCTCGCCGCGCCAAGGTCGTCCGCGCCGTTACCGCTGCCGGCGCCGTTAATATTGGCGTTGGGATGGGTAAGGATCGATACCGGCTGGCCGGTCGCGGGGTCGTTGTAATGCCAGGGGATGCTGCCGGCGGCATTGGCATTCGCCAGCATGACCTTGAGCGCGCGGGGATCCTGTGACTCGATGTAGTTCGCTTCCCAGGTGGTCAGCTCGCCGATATCGCTGCGACCGCCCGTCGTGGGCATGTATTTCTCGATGCTCGCGGTGCCCATCGGACCGGTATTGGTCGAATTGAGCGCGCTGACTTCGGAATTGAGCTCCGTGGTCGAGACACCGAGCGACAGGTCGAGGTTAGGAAGCGCCCCGGTCTTCTCGAGATAGGACATGTCGAAGATCGGCTGCGTGACCGGAGCCGACGACGCCGAAGCGCCGTTGCTCCAGAAGGTCTGCTGCCAAGTGGTGTGCGCGGCCTGGTCGAGATTGCTCTGCGTGAAGACGGTCTGACCGCCCGCCTTCATGGTGATGTCGTAAATGTGGTCGGAATTCGCGTCGGCCTGATAGGAGCCTTCGCTCTGCATCACCACTTGCGTCGACACTTGGCCATTGGCGTAGGCGGTAATGTTGAACTGCGCCTGGAGCGAGCCCTGAACCGGAACGGTGATCTGCACCTCGGTCGCGAGCGGCCCTTGCATCCAGGTCGTGTAGTGGCCCGACTGCAGCGCATTCTGGAGGACCTGTCCCAGATCGAAGTGAACGGGCGTCTGCGTGCCGCCGCTGTTATGAAGGTTGATGTCGACGGTCGCGTTATATCCCGCGCTCACGATATTGCCGATATTCACCGCGGGGGCACCGGCATTGGATGGCGTGCCGCGTGTCAGCATGACATCGACATGCGTGTTCGGCTGCAGGTCGGGTGCGTTGATCGTCAGGACCGCAAAGCGCACCGAGCCATCGGCGTTCGTCGTCTTGACGTCCATCTGCACCGGAATTTCCTGGCCATTCACCATGGCCATCAGATGCGTGCCGGCCGGCAGATCGCCATCGGCGAAGACTTGACCGAACGTCACCTCGCCCGCGGGCTGGTCGCTGTTCGTATTATTTTGCAGGCGGACATCTACGATGTCGTTCGGACCGCTCGCTTGCGGCAGCGTCGGATCGGTGACCACGGAGCCGTTGGAAGGAGTGTTCGCGACGTCGACAATGGCCATAATGTACTCCTCAAACGATCAAGTTGCTTCGCATGGCTGCCGGATATCGGTTAACGCGCCAGGCGATGAATAGTTTTGTAGTTAGCTTGAAACTACCGTTTTGCGACAACGCCCGGCGTCCGCCGAGTGCCAACATCACAACATGCCACCGGACGACCGCACGCCGTGCCACAATGCAAGCGCCCGCCTATCCAGAACAAAAATGCAGTTTGCATTATTCTTCCCTCTTCCCAGTTCTGGATCAACCCGATGGTAAACGACCACTCAATAATCCAACCTCACGTTGACACGCAAAGCATAGAAGATGCACGTGGCAAATTCATGTCCTCGGAACGCACAACTAAGCAGGTAGCAGCGGGTCTGCGGCCGCCCGTTTCACCCTTCGATACTCTCGGCTCGGAGCATTAACGCAACGTAAAAATGTTAGATCTGGCCCAGTATTTCGTGACCGATTATTAGCAAACTCGGGCTTGATTAAAGAATACACGGCTATATTCAAAATTATGAAAATTTCTATTCGACTGTCGGCGATCCGGAGCCAGAGGATTCGCGATCGAGGGGCACAATACCGAGAAACGGCCGGTCCATCTGCATTGTTGTTTTTCCGCGCCGCCGTGGAAAAAGACGAATGCGCGATCAATACTAGAAAAATACTTGGTAACTCCGGATCCTCAGCGGCCGCAGCGGAGATCGTTGACGCCGATCGCCCCTATGGTCGCCGGCACCCGTTCCGCACACGACTCGCTCGGCGCCTTAGAGCCGATCCAGAAAGTTGTTGAGTCGAGAGAATCAGTTGTGATTCCTTGTGTGGCACCCGAACCGTTGCTGAGGGGTGCCGGATGTGGAAGCCCGAACATCGCCGCGCCGCCGACCGTCGCG
>Ga0209062_1005390_pt1 | contig 12441 bp, 9 predicted proteins | sample Coa_R2_2_FD_187158 | JGI IMG/M metagenome (GOLD analysis project Ga0209062, IMG submission 187158) | Surface soil microbial communities from Centralia Pennsylvania, which are recovering from an underground coalmine fire - Coalmine... | ecosystem: Environmental > Terrestrial > Soil > Unclassified ... | reverse complement strand
GGTCGCCGGCATTGGGCGTGTATTTTACGCCGCGCTGCGCCACCGAACGCATCGCTTCCTCAAAGTGCTTGAGGTTGGGCAGCAGCGACGGTTCGCCCAGACCGAGGTCGATCGAGCCGGGCCGCTTGCGGCTCGAGATCTCGCGAATCATCGAAGGCGCGATCTCGCGCACGCGGGGGTTCATACCGCGACGTCGTGCTCGCGCAACGCCGCATTGAGCGACGTTTTGAGATCGGTCGAGGCGCCACGCGTGCCGACGATCAGCGCGCACGGCGTCCCGTACTCGCCGCCGGGGAATCGTTTGGTTTGCGTTCCCGGAATGACGACCGCCCGCGGCGGGATGCTTCCTTTTATAGCGATCGGGTCGGCGTTGCGAACGTCGAGGACCGGCGTGCTGGCCGTTACCACGACGCCCGCACCCAGCACGGCCTCGCGGCCGACGCGCACGCCTTCGACCACGATGCACCGCGAGCCGATGAAGGCGCCGTCTTCGACGATGACCGGGGAGGCTTGCGGCGGCTCAAGCACGCCGCCGATCCCAACGCCGCCCGAGAGATGCACGCCCTTGCCGACCTGAGCGCAGGAGCCGACCGTCGCCCAGGTGTCGATCATGGTGCCCTCACCGACGTACGCGCCGATATTAACGAAGCCAGGCATCAAAACCACGCCGCGCCCGAGGAAACTGCCGTAGCGCGCGACGCCGGGTTCGACGCGCCGCACGCCGTGCTTGGCGTAGCCGCGCTTGAGCGGCATCTTGCGGTTACGCCGCGCAAAGTAGAGCAAGATCGCCTCTTTTACCCAAACGTTGGTTACCCATTGGTCCTCGCGCGGCTCGGCGACGCGCAGCTCGCCGGCGTCGAGCATGGCGATCACCCGGTCGACGGCTCGGCCGTCGTGGCCGCGCACGTCGCCCTCGCCGCGCGACAGGGCCGCGATTTTTTCTTGCAGTCTTTCCACCGTCACGCGCTGAACCTACGGCACGAGGTAAGCCGGCCCCCGCGTCGTGAAAGGAGTTTTCGTGCCGAACTCGCCCGCCGACGAGCAACGAATCAACGCGATAAGATTTCTAGCGGTCGACGCCGTTCAGAAAGCAAACTCGGGCCATCCGGGCATGCCGATGGGCGCGGCCGCCATGGCGTACACGCTGTGGACCCGGCACCTGCGCTTCAATCCCAAGGATCCGCACTGGCTCAATCGCGACCGCTTCGTGCTCTCCGCGGGACACGGCTCGATGCTGCTCTACGCGCTGCTCTATCTCACCGGATACGACGTCACGCTCGACGACATCGAACATTTCCGGCAGCTCGGAAGCAAGACCCCGGGCCATCCCGAAGCCGAACGCACGCCGGGAGTCGAGGCGACGACCGGTCCGCTGGGACAAGGCGTCGGCAACGTGGTCGGCATGGCGATCGCCGAGGCGCATCTCGGCGCGATTTACAATCGCGACGACGCGCCGATCGTCGATCATTTCACCTACTGCATATGCGGCGACGGCGATTTGATGGAGGGCATCAGCCAAGAAGCGCTCTCGCTCGCCGGCCATCTCAAGCTCGGAAAACTCATCGTCCTCTACGACGACAATCTCGTCACGCTCGCCGGACCCAGCGACGTCGCGTTGAGCGACGACCCGATCGCGCGGTTCGAAGCCAGCGGCTGGCATACGCAATTCATCGACGCCGATCACGGCAACGACGTGGCAACGATCGATCAGGCGATCCATGTCGCCAAAAACGTGACCGACCGCCCGTCGTTCATCGCGGTTCGCACGCACATCGGATACGGCTCGCCGCGCCAAGACAACTACCTCGCGCACGGCGAAGCACTCGGCCCCGAGAACGTCAAGAAAGCGAAGGAAGAGCTGGGCTGGCCGCTGCAGCCGGACTTCTACGTTCCCGACGACGTGCTCGCGTTCTATCGTGAGACCGGCGCGAAGGGCGCGCAGCTCGAACAGGAGTGGCTCGCGACGTACGACGCGTGGAAGCGCGGCAATACGGATTTAGCGGCGCAGTTGGAACGAGCGCTGCGGCGCGAGCTGCCGGCGGATCTTCCGTGGCCGGTCTTTACCGCCGAGAACGGCAACGTTGCGACGCGCGACGCCGGCGGAGCCGTCATGAACGCAATCGCAGCGTCGCTCCCGGAGCTGGTCGGCGGCTCGGCCGATCTCGATCCGTCCACCAAGACGTACTTGAAGAACTGCGGCGACTTCCAGCCGAACAATTACGCCGGGCGCAACATTCATTACGGCGTGCGCGAGCACGCCATGGCCGCCGCGACCAACGGCATCGCACTCCACGGCGGGCTGCTGCCGTTTGCCGCGACCTTCTTCAACTTCGTGGATTACTGCAAACCGGCGCTTCGGCTGGCGTGCCTGAGCGGCATCCACTCGATCTTCGTCTTTACGCACGACTCCGTCTTCCTCGGCGAGGACGGCCCTACGCACGAACCGGTCGAGCAGCTCGCGATGCTGCGCGCGACGCCCAACTGCTACGTCGTCCGTCCGGCCGACGCGCTCGAGACGCTGGAGGCTTGGAAGCTGGCGGTCGCCGCAAAGGACGCGCCGTACGTGCTCGTGCTGACGCGTCAGAAGGTGCCGTTCCTCGGCGAACGGGACGCCGCCGTCGGCAAGGGGGCCTACGTGCTCGCCGACGCGCCCGGAGGGCGCCCCGATTTGATCCTCATCGCGACGGGATCCGAAGTCTCGCTCGCGATGGAGGCAAAAAAGATTCTCGATGCAAAAAACGTGCCGACGCGGGTCGTCTCGATGCCGTGCTGGGAGCTCTTCGACGCGCAGCCGCAGGCGTATCGCGACGAGGTGTTGCCGCCGTCGGCCGCCGCGCGCATGTCGATCGAGGCCGGCGCGACCTTGGGCTGGGCAAAGTACGTGGGGGACCGCGGGTTTGCGTTCGGGATCGACAAGTTCGGCACGTCGGCGCCGGCCGCGGCAATCGCCAAGGCCTACGGCTTTACGCCGGAAAACGTCGCCGACCTCGCATTGCAAGAGTTCGCTTTAGCCGCTCGTTAGGAGAGATCATGAAGAACCAGGTCCAGCAACTGCTCGATGCCGGGCAGAGCGTCTGGCTCGATAACGTCCGCCGAAGCATGTTCGCGTCGGGCGAACTTGCCCGTCTGATCGAGAACGGGTTGCGCGGAATGACCAGCAACCCGACGATCTTCGAGAAAGCGATCGGAGCCGGCAACGATTACGACGAGCAGCTGCGAACGCTGATCGGTTCGGAGAAAAGCGCCGAAGCGCTCTTCTGGGATCTGGCGATCGCCGACATTCAAAGCGCCTGCGACGCTTTCGCCGATCTCTACCAATCCTCGGGCGGGAACGACGGCTTCGTCAGCCTCGAAGTGTCGCCGCTGCTGGCGCACGACACGGCCGGCACGAGCGCGATGGTCGAGGACCTCTGGAAGCGCGTGAACCGGCCGAACGTCATGATCAAAATTCCCGGCACCAAAGAGGGGCTGCCGGCGATCGAAGAGTCGATCTATCGCGGTTACAACATCAACGTCACGTTGATCTTCTCCGTCGAGGCGTACGAGCGGGCCGCGCGCGCTTATATCAAAGGGCTGCAGCGCCGCGCGGACGAGGGCAAACCGGTCGACAAAATTCGCTCCGTCAACTCCGTCTTCGTGAGCCGAATCGATACCGCGGTGGACAAACTGCTCCAAGAACGCATCGCTAAAGGCGAAAAGCTCGACCACCTGCTGGGCAAGGCGGGAATTGCGAACCTGAAGCTGACGTATCAAAAGTTCAGGCAGCTCTTCGAAGGCGACGAGTTCGCGCCGCTTCGCGCCAAAGGCGCGGCCGTGCAGCGCCCGCTCTGGGCTTCGACGTCGACGAAGAACCCGCACTATCCCGATCTGATGTACGTCGAAACCGTCGTCGGCCCCGATACGGTCAACACGATGCCGCCCGCAACGCTCGATGCGCTGCTCGATCACGGCAAGATCCTCCCGGACACGGTCGAGAGCGATCTGCCGGCGGTCGCCGACGTGACGCGCGGACTCCAAGAGGCCAAAATCTCGCTCTTCGACGTGACGCACGAGCTGCAGGTCGAAGGCGTGAAGCTCTTTGCCGATTCGTTTGCCGCGCTGCTGGGAGCGATCGTTTACAAGCAGAAGCTGCTCGAATCGGGCGGCGCGCAGCGCGTCCGGATGGCGCTCGGCAACGCGCAGCCGCATTACGACGCCGCGCTCGAGAAGCTCGCAAGCCAGGATTTCCTGAAGCGGATTTGGGCGCACGACGCGACCCTCTGGTCGAACGAGCCGCAAGCCGCGGCCATTATCAAGAAGGCGCTGGGATGGCTGGACATCCAGCAGCACATGCTCGACGAAGTCGCGGGACTACGCTCCTTTGCCAACGAGACGAAGGAAAACTTCGACGACGCGGTCGTCTGCGGCATGGGCGGCAGCTCGCTGGCGCCCGACATTATCGCCGACACGTTCGGGCCGATGGGGTCGTATCCGCGCCTGCACGTGCTCGACTCGACCTCGCCGCAGCAGATCGAGGAGCTCGAAGGCAAGCTCAACGTTCCGACGACGCTCTTCATCATCTCCAGCAAGAGCGGCACGACGACCGAGCCCAATGCGTTCTACGCCTACTTCCACGAAAAAGTCTCGAAGGAGATCGGCGCGGCGGCAGCCGGGCGTAACTTCGTCGCGATCACCGATCCGGGAACGACGCTCGACAAAGAGGCCAAGAACGAATCGTTCCGAGCGGACTTCGAGAACGACCCCAACATCGGCGGACGCTACTCGGCGCTGTCGTTCGTCGGAATCGCGCCGTCGGCGATCGCCGGCTACGACATCAACTTGTTACTCGACCGCGCGCTAGGCGCGATGCACGCCAACGATCGCACGGTCGATCCGCACGACGCGCCGGGCGTGCGTTTCGGCGCGGCCATCGGGGGCCTCGCAATCAACGGACGCGATAAGCTGACGATCGTGACGCATCCCGCCGTCAAGGCGTTCGGCGCCTGGGCGGAGCAGCTCATCGCCGAATCTACGGGCAAGCTCGGCAAAGGCATCGTCCCGATCGAAGGCGAGCCGCTCGGCGCGCCCGAGGATTACTCCGACGATCGCACCTTCGTGTACGTCGGCGCCGACCTTGCGGACCCCGAGCCCGAAACCGACGCGCGGCTGCGCGCGCTCGAAGCCGCCGGCCATCCCGTGATTCGCCTGGACATGAACGACCGCTACGATCTCGGCGAGCAGTTCTACTTGTGGGAGATCGCGGTCGCCGCGGCGGGCGTCATTCTAGGGATCAACGCTTTCGATCAACCCAACGTGCAAGAGTCAAAGGACAATACGGTCGCGCTGCTGGCGCAGTACGCAAAGAACGGCAGCTTCGACGAACCGAAGGCCGACGTCGAGGGCGCTGCGTTCGACGTCACGTTTCTTTCGGGCAGCCGCGGGATCTCCGCCCCGACGCCGGCGCTGGCGCTGGCCGGACTCTTCGCGCAACTGCGGCCGTACGACTACAATGCGATCACCGCGTATATCGCGCGCAACGAAACCCACGCGAAGCTGTTGCAAGACCTGCGCTTGAAGATCCGCGACGCGCATCGCGTCGCCACGACGGTCGGGTTCGGCCCGCGCTTCCTGCACTCGACGGGACAGCTGCACAAAGGCGGTCCGGACACCTGCGTCGTGCTGCAGATCACGGCCGACGATCCCGACGATCCGATGATTCCCGGAATGAACGTCGGCTTCCGAACGCTGCTCGCGGCGCAAGCCTTGGGCGACTGGATGTCACTCGACAAGCGAAGCCGGCGCGGCGTGCGCGTCCATCTCAAGGGCGCCGTCGAGCCGGCGCTGCGGGCGCTCGTCGCGGCGGTCGAGGAGGCGCTCACGGTTCGAGCGTAGCGGCGCAGCCTTGCAGTAACGCGGCGGAGGTGCGCTCCGCCGCGCCGCGTAACCTCGTTGCACCACGCACTTTCTATTGAAAGGTCGCCAATGCAACTCGGAATGGTCGGGCTCGGGAAGATGGGCAACTACATGACGCAGCGCCTGATCGGCGGCGGGCACGACGTCGTGGGCTTCGATCGCAGCGCCGATGCGGTTGCCGGTGTCGTCGCGCACGGCGCGACCGGAGCGTCGAGCCTCGGCGACATGGTCGCGAAGCTCACCGAATCGCCGAAGGTGGCATGGGTCATGGTTCCGGCCGGCGCGCCGACCGACGACACAATTCACGAGCTGGCCGAGGCGATGGGCAGCGGCGGCATCATCATCGACGGCGGCAACACGAACTATAAAGACGGCTTGCGCCTGTACGCCGATTGCAAAGCCAAGGGAGTCTCGCTGATCGACGCGGGTACCAGCGGCGGCGTTTGGGGCCTCAAGGAAGGCTATTGCTTGATGGTCGGCGGCGACGACGCGCAGGTGCGCCACTGCGAGCCGATCTTTACGACGCTCGCGCCGCCCAAGGGATACGCGCACGTGGGACCGGCCGGCGCGGGACACTTCTCCAAGATGGTGCACAACGGCATCGAGTACGGTCTGATGCAAGCCTACGGCGAAGGCTTCGAGATTCTCAGGGACTCGCAGTACGACTACGACCTGGGCCAGGTCGCCGAACTCTGGACGCACGCCAGCGTCGTGCGCTCGTGGCTGCTCGAACTTTTGGTGCTCGCGCTGCGCGACGATCCGGGCCTGAAAAATATCCGGGGTTACGTCGAAGATACCGGCGAAGGGCGCTGGACCGTGCAAGCCGCGATCGACGAGAACGTTCCGGCCCCGGCCATCACGCTCGCGCTCTTTGCGCGCATGGCGTCGCGCCAAGATGAATCGTTCAGCGCGAAGGTAGCGGCCGCGCTGCGCAACCAGTTCGGCGGACACGCCGTCAAGAGCGAGACGCATGGCTGAAAATCCGGTAACCGCGCCCGCGCCGTCGAGCGACGGGGCGGCCGCAAATCCGCTGCGCGAAGGGCTGCCCGAAGATCGGATTACCAGTCCGTGCAGCGTCGTCTTTTTCGGCGCGAGCGGCGACTTGTTCAAGCGAATGCTGTTGCCGGCGGTCTACTCGATGCGGCTGCGGGGAACGCTGCCGACGGATTTTGCGCTGGTGGGGTTTGCGCGGACGCAGTACTCCGACGAGCAGTTCCGCGAGTACTGCCGCCAGCAGCTCGACATTTTCATGCCGCCCGATTCCAAACCGCAGGGCGCCCTGTGGGAAGATTTCGCCAACAGGATCAGCTACATCACGGCCGATTTCAACGACACCCGGCACTTCGTCGATCTCAAGGCGCGCCTAGAAAAGAACGACCAGGAGCTGGGGACGGCCGGTAACCATCTCTTCTACCTCTCGACGCCGCCGCCGGTCTTTCCGGAAATCATCAAGCATCTCAAGAAGGCCGGTTTGGAAACGAGTCCGGACGGCTGGACGCGCATCGTCGTCGAGAAGCCGTTCGGCACGGATCTAGCCTCGGCGCGGACGCTGCAGCGCGCGATCGAGGCGGTCTTTCCCGAGAACGAGATCTACCGCATCGACCATTACCTCGGCAAGGAGCCGGTGCAGGACATCATGGCGCTGCGGTTCGCCAACACGATCTTCGAGCCGATTTGGAACCGCAACTACGTGCAGCACGTGCAGATCACGTCGGCCGAGTCGCTGGGCGTCGAAGAGCGCGGCGGCTATTACGACAGCGCGGGCGCGTTGCGCGACATGATCCAAAACCACGTCATCAACTTGCTCGCGCTCGTCGCAATGGAGGCGCCGATTAGTTCCGGGGCCGACGACATCCGCGGCGAGAAATACAAGGTGCTGGCGGCGATCTCGCCGCCGGAACACGCGGCGGTTTGGACGATGTCGGCCCGCGGGCAGTACGGGCCGGGGACGATCGGCGGAAAACCGGTCATCGGCTATCGCCAAGAGAAGGACGTCGCGCCCGATTCGAACACGGAAACGTTTGCGGCGGTCAGGCTGTACATCGAGAACTGGCGCTGGGCGGGCGTGCCGTTCTATTTGCGTTCGGGTAAGCGCCTTCCGCGCAAGCTCGCCGAGATCGCAGTGACGTTCAAACCGATTCCGCACCGCTTCTACGGCGAATCCACCGAGCACATCGAGCCCAACGTGCTGGTGATCAAGATCGAGCCCGACGAGGGGATCTCGATGCGCTTCGAAGCCAAGGTGCCCGGGCCTAAGGAGCACGTCCGAAGCGTCTTCATGGATTTCAGCTACGGCACCGGATTCGGCGTGCAATCGCCGCCCGCGTACGAGCGGCTGATCGGCGACGCGATGCAGGGGGACCAAACGCTCTTCACGCGCTGGGACGCGGTCGAACGTGCGTGGGAGATCGTCACGCCGCTCCTCGACGTTTGGCAGAATACGAAGGACTTTTCGTTCCCCAACTACGCCGCCGGGAGCCAAGGTCCCGAAGTGGCCAAACACCTCTTCGCCGAATGGCGGCACATTTAGAGCCGATGCAACTCGAAGCGGTTCTCGCCGACCTGGTGCGATCGTACCGCGAGCGCGGTTGCGATGCGAGCGTCGCGACCATGACCGTGGTGGTGTTCTTCGACGACGGCACGATCGGCGAGCTGGCGCGCGACCGGATCAAGATGCTCGCCTCCAAGCATCCGTCGCGGATCGTCGTTCTCGACGGTACGCGCGACCACACGCTGGCGAGCGTCGAGAGCTGCGATTGGATCGAGTTGGGGGCGCAGGGCTGCGATCCGGAAATGCTGCGCGACGCGGTCGGCGCGCTGCGCATCGCCGACGCGCCGCTGGTCTTACTTTGGATCGCGCCGGGTATCGAAGGCGACGCGCGCTTCGCGGCGCTTTGCGAAGACGTCCAGATGGTCGTCTATAACAGCTCGCTGGTGGATACGGGGGACGCGGGGCTGCGCGAGCTGGTCGGTTACGTCAAGAACCATCCCGGTTTGCCGATGTCGGATATCGCCTATCTGCGGCTCGCACCTTGGCAAGAATGCGTCGCGATCTTCTTCGACGGCAACGCGGCCCAAGAGCTGCACGAGCTGGAAGCAATCGAGATCGCCTGCGGCTCGCAACCGGAGGCATTCTATCTGCTCGGCTGGCTGGCCAGCCGGCTGCAGTGGACGGCGAGCGGCACGAACGAACTCACCGATCGCTCCGGAAAGCGCGTCTCGTTCGAGATTCGCCAGGAAGGACCACCGCGGCGGATCGCCCGCATCGCGCTGCGCTCGGCGCGATCCACGTTCGTTGCAGAGGTCGACGCCAACGAAGAGATGATTCTCTTGAGCGCCCGCGGCGAGAGCACGCACGCGCCGCGGTACCGGGCGATCAACAATCCCGGCATCGCCGCGCTCGTCGAGCGGGCTATCCTGTGGGGTCAGAACGACAAGATCTTCAGAGCCTCGCTCGAAGCCGCCGGCGACATCTTGGATCTGCAAAAGGCAAGTTATGCGGGATAGGGGCGAGCTGCAAGTCTACCGCGATCCGGCGGCTCTCGCGGCTGCCGTCGCCGAGCTCTTCGTCGCCACGGGACGAATGGCGATGGCCGAACGCGGTGCGTTTTTCGTCGCGCTCTCGGGCGGCCAGACGCCGCGCGCCGCGTACGAACTGCTGGCACAGGAGCCGTTGCGCGAGGAGCTTTCGTGGAGCGACGTCTTCGTTTACTTCGGCGACGAACGATGCGTGCCGCCCGACGACGAGCTCTCCAACTATCGAATGGCGCAGCGCGCCTTCCTCGATAGCGTCGGGATCCCGCGCGCGAACGTGCACCGGATCGCCGGCGAGATCGATCCCGGGCATGCCGCCAACGAATACGCCTCGCTAATTCGTGCCGATCTCGGATCGACGCCGCACTTCGACCTCGTGATGCTGGGTCTGGGATCGGACGGGCACACCGCGTCGCTCTTTCCCGGCACGCCGCCGGAAACCGGGAGCGACGAGCTCGTACGCGCCGTGTACGCGCAATCGCAGATGATGTGGCGCGTGACGATCACGCCGAAGGTCATCAACCTCGCGCGCACGGTCGCCTTTGCAGTCGAAGGAGTCGCAAAAGCGCAAATCCTGGCGAGGGTCTATCAGGGGCCCGTGGACCCGGTCACCTATCCCGCCCAAATCGTGCATCCGGTCTCCGGCCGGCTCATCTGGATGGTTGACGAGCTTGCGGCCGGGATGTTGAAATAGTTGATGGAGGGCTGCCGTCATGCGTTGGATCGTCACCATTTTGTGCGTTGCGCTCGCAAGCTGTTCCCGCGCGACGACCGGCTTGCCCCTACCGGAAACGCCTTCCAACGGCTTTGCAGCGGCCATCTTCCCTGCGGGTAGCTACAAGACGATCTTTCGTTTCGACGGCAAGGACGGCGAATATCCTTCAGCCGGGCTGACGAACTACAACGGTGCGCTTTACGGCGTAACGCAGTCGAGCACCGACGGCGGCTACGGTGCGTTTTTTAAAGTTGCCGGCGGTTCCACCAAGACGCTCTCGACGTCGGTCGACCTCGTGACCGCTAACTTCGGACCCATGATCGAGCTGGGCGGGTTCTTTTACGGCACGACCTATCAGGGCGGCGGCGGATCGGGAACGGTCTTTCGCGTCAGCCCCTCCGGCGCGGTAAAGACGCTTTACACCTTCAAGGGCGGGAAGGACGGATATTGGCCGCGGGCCGGCTTGGTGGCCGTGAACGGCACGCTGTACGGAACGACTGCCGCGGGCGGCACGGGCTCCTGCCAAAGCCAAACCGGATGCGGAACCGTTTTTAAGGTCACGACCGCCGGCAAAGAGACGGTCTTGCATTCTTTTGAAAGCATCGCGACCGGCTCGGTACCCGACGGCGGTCTGGCCTACACCGGCGGCGCGCTGTTTGGAACGACGGAACAGGGCGGTACGGGAGATTCGGGAACCATTTTCAAGATTTCGTTATCCGGTTCGTTGAAAGTCATCTACAACTTCAAAGGAAGCGTTTTTAAAGACGGCTACGTTCCCACAGGTAACCTAACCGCGGTCAAGGGCGTGCTTTACGGGACCACTGCAGGCGGCGGAGCGCAGAACGCGGGAACCGTCTTTGGGGTGACGACGTCGGGCAGCGAGAAGGTCGTGTATTCGTTTGGAAAAGTTCCGGACGCGGAGGTACCGTATTTTACGAGCCTCACGTATACGAACGGCGCATTTTACGGAACGACCGTCTGCGGCGGAAGCGACTCGCTCGGAACGATTTTTCGCGTGACGACGTCCGGCGCCGAAAAAGTCCTTCACAGTTTTAGCGGCGGGAACGACGGATCGATGGGATGCTCGAGCAGCCCCGGAGACGCCGGGCCGGCCGTGCTCAAAGGTACGCTCTACGGTGTGACTCCTCTGGGCGGCGGCAAGGACGATTACGGAACCGTTTATTCGGCCGCTCCTTAGCCTCATCTTTAGCCCGCACGCCGGATCCGCGAAGGGGTCGAACGTGCGGCAGTTTCGGCCTCACGGCCGGCGGCGTCCTTGAGCGGCGGGACGGCAAGGGTGTATACTTACGTATACACATGAATACCAAAATTGCTAAATACGGAAATAGCCTAACCGTGCGTCTACCGGCCGCGCTCGCGCGCGAACTCGGCTTGCGCGAGGGCGACGACGTAAGCTTGCGTCGAATAAAGACCGGTATTGTTGTCGAACGACCACTCCGCTCGCGCCTGGCCGCTCGCCTCGCAACGGTAAAGGCACCCGAACGGGAGCTTGGAGCGGGCCGCGCGGTAGGGCGTGAGGCTGAATGAGAGTTCCGGAACGCGGCGATCTCATATTGCTCGATTTCGATCCACAGACGGGTCACGAGCAAATGAAGCGCCGGCCCGCGCTAGTTCTATCCCATGCCTCTTTCAATGCCACGTTTGGACTCGCTTACGTGGCACCCGTAACGACCAAGCCGAAAGGACATGGCTTTGAAATTCCGCTGCCGCCCTCTCTGAGGATCAAGGGTAGCGTGATGCTCCATCAATTAAAGTCCTTGGACTGGCACGCCCGTCACGCTCGCTTTGCCGCGAAAGTCCCCTCTTCCATCGTATCCGCAGCGATTGAAGTCGTTAAAGACATAATTGGATAGTTGAAGCGCGTCATCTTTAGCGCCGACGACTTCGGGCTTGCACCCGAGGTCAACGAAGCGGTTGAGCGCGCGCATTGCGAGGGCGTGCTGCGCTCCGCGAGCCTCATGGCCGGCGCCGCGGCCGCCGACGATGCGATCGAACGCGCGCACCGCATGCCGGGACTCGCGGTCGGTCTTCACGTCCTCGTCGTCAACGGCCGTCCGGTCTTGCCGCCCGAACGCGTGCCCGACTTGGTAAACGCGCGCGGCGAGTTCTCGAGCGACCTAGTGGGCGCCGGGGTTCGCTTCTTCTTCCACCCGGGCGCGCGCGCGCAACTCGCCGCCGAGATCCGCGCACAATTCGAGCGTTTCGCGGCGACCGGTCTCGCGCTCGATCACGCCGACGCGCAGAATCACATGCACGTTCATCCGACCGTCTTCGGGCTG
>Ga0209062_1005384_pt1 | contig 12455 bp, 15 predicted proteins | sample Coa_R2_2_FD_187158 | JGI IMG/M metagenome (GOLD analysis project Ga0209062, IMG submission 187158) | Surface soil microbial communities from Centralia Pennsylvania, which are recovering from an underground coalmine fire - Coalmine... | ecosystem: Environmental > Terrestrial > Soil > Unclassified... | reverse complement strand
GGCACACGCCATTCGGCTTCTTCGTTGCGGAATTCGTGATCCAGGATGCCGGCCTCGCGCTCGCCCAGGATGCGCAGACGGCCCGGACCGCGAGGCGTGTCCATATCCCACCAGCCCGGCTCCGAGCTGGGACGCGTGGCCTGAACGTTCACGACGGCGAAGCGCGGCCAGTTGGCGCCGTCGGCCACGAAGTCGAAGACCACGTCCGGGCTGCAGTCGATGCCGATCGACTTCGTGATGGCGGGCGCGGGGGCATCAGCGGGCATGAGAAGCATCTCCTTGGGATGTGGTGTTCTCTCGACGGTCCAGCGCTCGAAGGAACGTTCGCAGGCTGGCTCGCAGCGACGCGAGGTCGTCATTGGAAAGGCTGCTTGCCAGCTCCCGATAGTAGGTGCGGGCGTTGTCCATCAACTGCTGGAGCGTCGCTCGCCCTGCCTCGGTGAGGACCAGGTAAGGCGATGTCTTGTGGTCGGGGTTGTCCTCCAAGGCGGCAAGCCGCTCGCCCACAAGCAGGTCGGCCACGCGCTGGACGTTCTGGCGAGCCACTCCAAGGCGCCTCGCGAGCTGCGGCACCGTGTGCTTACCGCCAGACGCCGCGCTCAGTACCTGCCACCGCGCCTGACTCTGCCCTAAGGGCGCGGTGAGCCGGTCCGCATTCCGTCGCAGCCGGCCCGCCAGTTCGTACACGTCCGCGATGACCAGCGGCTTGCCTGTAAGAGTGATTGGGCCGAGAGGCGCCTGCATGGTGCCTCAATTCTCGCCGGGCGCCGGCCGGGTTCGGCTTCGCGCGCCTGACGGGTGCGTCTCACGGCATCGCGCCGCGAGACGAGAGTCGCGCTACGCGGCTCGGAGAATCTCCGCCGAGGTGCTGACCAGGCGCTTGGGGGCGACGTTCACTATGCGCGCCCGGCCGAACTCGCCGCGAGCGATGGCAGCCCGAAGAGCGGGCAGGCCGTCCTCCGTCACCGTCCAGTCGATCCGAGCGCCGATTTGATCGAGGGCAATTTCAATCTCGAGTACCTGCATGTCTCAAGTAACGCAACGGGCACCCTGGAAAGCGACTTACCGGACCGAAAGTACCACGAAGTGCGGGCCTATGAGGGAAATCAGCGCAGCGAATTGCCGTTCCTACCCATGAACGGCTCCGGGCCGCTGCGTGATGGCTGAAGGATCTCGTCGGCGAGGCCGTAGTCCACAGCCTCCTGGGCGCTGAGCCAGAAATCGCGGTCTGAGTCGCGCACGATCTTCTCCATCGGCTGGCCGGTGTGCTTGGCCAGCAGCTCACGGCAGACCGCCTGCTGCCGGAGGATCTCGTTGGCCATGATCTCCATGTCTCGGGCCGCGCCCCGCGCTCCACCCTGGGCCTGGTGCATGTGCACCGTGGCGTTCGGCAGCACGTAGCGCTTGCCGGCCGCCCCGCTGGCGAGCAGCACGCCGCCCATGCTGGCGGTGACCCCCACCGCGACGGTCGAGACGTCCGGCTTGATCAACTGCATGGTGTCGTAGATCGCCAGGCCGGCCGTCACCGATCCGCCAGGGGATTGGATGTAGAGGCTGATGTCCCGATCTGGGTCTTCACTCTCCAGGAACAGCAGCTGGGCGACGACGACGTTGGCGATCTCGTCGTCCACCTCCTTCCCGAGGAACACGATCCGGTCCTTCAGCAGCCGCGAGTAGATGTCGAACGCCCGTTCGCCCCGCGGCGAGCTCTCGACGACCATCGGTACCACCGCTAGGCCCCGGCCCGAAAGCCGATGCTGTGGCCCTGCCCCCGCCCCCCGGCCTCGGCGAGCAGGCTCTCGAGCGAGCTGCTAAGCGTCTGCGCAAGGGCGGCACAGGCATCCACGTACCCAGAGCGCATGGGCTCGGGCACGCTCTCCAGCAGCTCTCGCAGCCGCGCCGCCGCTGTCTCCAGCTCGGGATCGGCCGAGGGCCCATCGCCCTCGGCCGGATAGCCTGCCAGACGATCCAGGCTGGTCCGCGGCACGCCGAACGTGTCCGCGATGCGCTGCAGCGACTGCACGGTGGGGACCACTTGGCCCCGCCGCCAGCGCGAAACCTGCGCATCTGCGACGCCGAGCGTCCGGGCCAGCGCCGCGGGCGACATCCGGCGCTGGTTCATGCTGGCCTCGAGCCAGGCCGCGAAACTCACATCCAGATATTACACGAACGCAAGTTTCCTTGCAAGTGAGTTAGTGCTTACCCGCCGCCGTACCTCTCTCCACCAGCTTCCAGCTACTGACTACTCCTAATCGTCCCCGCCCTTCTCCATCACGCCGTAGCCGCCGGTGCAGCCTTCGACCAGGCCCTTCATGAGGCAGGGGGCGCCGTGAGCCTTCACTTCGGCCTCGTAGAGCTTGTGAATTTCCGGGTCCTCGTCCTCGTACTCGATCTGCCAGCCGCCCAGCTTGAGGCTGGTGCCAGTGCCCTCACCACGGACCACGCTCTCGGTCTGGCGGAAGGTGCTGCCGCCCATGCGCAGCGCCAGGTAACGAGCCGGCTCCGGGCCGGTGTTGAAGTGCTGGTGGAACCAGTCGGCCGGCGGGACGACCACGGCACCCGGCCGCCAGTCGCACTTCTTCCGCTCATCGCCCTCGTTCTTCCAGAGCAGCGAGTAGCCGGTACCGCCCAGGATGATCACGTGCGCGCCAGGGCCATGCCGGTGACCCTTCTTGTACATGCCCACCTGGAACTGCGAGATGTGGGCGCCCATGCTGTTCGAAGCCAGCTCGAGGTGGATGTTGCGTCCGCCGCCGCCGCGGTCCGGCCGCAGGGGCAGGCTCATGGTGTGTATGTCCGACACGAAGTTCGCGGTCCACATACGGCGCGCGGTGCGCCGGTACATCTTGCCCTCGCCGCTGAAGTAGCGCGCGTCGCCCGAGAAGCGGTCGCGGAACTGCCAGGGATTGTTGAAGATGAAGTCGTTGCTGTGGAACAGGCGCATCATGGTGGGAGCCTGCGTCACGGACACGTAGCGGACCGGCTCCTGGCCGCTGCCGTTGAAGAACTGGTAGGTCGCGTTCAGCGGTATGGCAAACAGGCTGCCGGCGGCCCACTCGAAGGTGCTCTTGGCATTCTCGTCGTACCACACGCTGGTCGAGCCGCGGCCCTTGAGGATGTAGACCATCTCCTCGTACATGTGGTGCTCGGGCTCGGACTTGCCGCCGGGCGCGATCTCCACCACGTGGGCGTCATTGACGCCGCCGGTGCCCTCGAGGTTGATGATCACGCCCTTGCCGCCCTTGCGCGGCCAGGGATGGACCTCGACCGTTTTCAGATCGTCGATGTAGAAGCCCTTGATGGTCGGGACGCCTTCCGCTTGTTTCCACTCTTCGTAGGCGTCGTGCTGCACCAGATCTTCGAGGTCAGCCGATTCACCTATCTTCGCGAAATCAATTGCCATATCGGCCACAATCTTACGTCCCCGTAAAATTCCGCCGTATGCGAATCGACGTGCACGCCCACTACTACACCAATGAGTTCGCTGAGCGGATGGACGCCTGGCGGGGCAAGCCCCGCAATCGCGGCGGCAATCGCGTGGCCGGCGCGGGGGTAACCCTGCAGCAGCGCGGCGAGATGCTCGACGAAGCCGGCATCGAGCTGCAGGTCATCTGCGTGGGCGCCGAGCAGCCGTACTTCCCCGACAACCAGGCCAACGCCGTTCAGGCGGCACGCTTCGAGAACGACTTCTACAAGGAGACGGTCGAGAAGAACGGCGGCCGCTATGCCGCCTTCGGCTGCGTGCCCCTGCCGCACGTCGACGCAGCCCTGGCCGAGGTGACCCGCTGCCTGGACGAGCTGGGCTTTGCCGGCATCAACCTGGCCTGCTCCGTGGCCGGCCAGCCGCTGGACACGCCGGCGTTCGAGCCCTTCTGGCAGGAGATGGACCGCCGCCGCGCGGTGGTCTTCCTGCACCCCAACATGCACTGCGACGCGCCGATGATGGGCGACTGGGGCCTCGAAGGAACCGCCGGCGGCTGCTTCGAAGACACCATCGCCGGCCTGCGGCTGACCTTCTCCGGCTGGGGCGACAAGTTCCGGAACGTGCAGCTCATCATCCCGCACCTGGGCGGCACGCTGCCCTTCCTGTGGCAGCGCATTGAGGATTCAGCCGGCCGCCGCCGCAAGGCGGGCATGGACATCCCGCTGCAAGGCTCGCCGCTGGACGTGCTGAAGCGCTTCTACTACGACACCGTGAACAACGGCGCGGCTGCGCTGGAGTGCACCATCCGCGCCGTGGGCGTCGACCACGTCCTGTTCGGCACGGACTACCCCTACCTGACCCACAAAGAGTGCGTGGACTCCGTCCTCAACTCCGGCCTCCCCGAGGCTCAGATCCGGGCCATCCTGGACGAAAACGCCGAGAAGCTCCTGAAAATTCCGGCTCGCGCCTAGTCGAGAGGCGCCTTCCGCCGTAAGCCGATTACCCGATCGCGTCGACGAGCTGCTTGGGCGCGATCATCTCGCCATCGAAATTGGGCAAGAGCAGCCGAAAGTCCGCGAGATCGTCGGTCACCAGGATCTCGGCCTTGAGCTGCTGCACGAGGTAAGCCGTGGAGGCATCCGCGAGCGTTGGCCCTTGCCGCCGTCCCGAGGCTACACCGGGGTCGAACGCTTGACGCAGGCGCTTGGCGATCTCCAGCAAGTCGTCGCCATTGGCAGGGTGAACAGACACGATGTGTCGGAAGTGCCGGAGAAAGGTCATTGCGTTGCCGTGTTCCCAAGCCGTGTAAGGCAAGCCGGGTTCCGCATGACAGACATGGCTCACGCACTCTGCCCAGGCCATAGAGGACATCGACAGCTCATACCCCAGTCGCTTCGCTCCTTTAGCCAGCGCCAGGAGCGGACGGCTGCTTCTCCCGATCCTCGCGGCCAGTAGGAGGTAGTAGCCGGTGTCGAGGACAAGTGTCACGCCTGTGCAGGCGCAGCTCGCTTTTCGGCTATGCGGCGAGCAGTCCGGAGCAGCCAGGCTGAGGCGCGTTGTACGTCCTCTTCTCCGACCTCAACCCCGATGAGGTTGGCCAGCGAATCGATGGCCGCCTCCGCCTCACGGCTCGCCAGCGCCTCCTCCAGCAGCTCATTCACGCACTCGCTGAGGTTCCCATTGCTCTCGACGGTTGCGAGCCTGGTGAGCCGTTCTAGTGTTTGCGGCTTGAAGGTGATGCTCTTAGGCACCACGGCGTCCCCAAAGCGGGGACGCCGGCCTCGGCCGCGACTCTTTGCCGCGCTGACCATTTCCATACGAATGAGTATGGCATGTAAATTGAAAGAGGCTCAGTCCCGCTGATCGATGGTCGCCACCCCTGTGGCTGTTGATGTGCAGTAGGGGCTGAATGCCTTCATCAGGCAGGTGGCGCCGTGGGAGGCGAGGTCGGCCTCGAACATCTTGTGAACTTCGGGGTCCTCGTCCTCGTACTCGATCTGCCAGCCGCCGTCCTTGATGGACACGTCCGGCCGGCCGGCGTTGGGCTGGCGCGGCGCGCCGCCGCCGCGGAGGGCCAGGTAGCGGGCCGGCTCGGCGCCGGTGTTGAAGTGCTGGTGGAAGCAGTCATCCCAGGGCACGATGACCATGCCGCCCTTCTTCCAGTTGCAGCGGCGCTTCTCCTCGCCCGCGCGCCACAGGACGGAGAAGCCCTCGCCGCCCATGATCACCAGGTGAGCGCCGGGCCCATGGCGATGCGCCTTCTTGTAGGTGCCCACGGGGAACTGTGAGATGTGCGCCGCCAGGTGGCGCTGCGGCAGCTCGAGCATGGCGTTCACGCCACCGGCGCCGCGCTCGGCCCAACCATAGAGCTTGAGGTTGGCCGCGTCCGGCACGAAGTTCGCCCGCCACTTGCGGCCCTTGTAGAGCTTGCCCTCGCCCTTGAAGAAGTCCTGCTCGCCCCGAAAGCGGTCGGTGAAGGCGAATGGGTTGTTGAAGATGAACTCCTCGTTCTGGAACAGCCGCAGCATCGGCGGCAGGTTCGTCACCGAGAGATAGCGAATCGGCTCCGAGCCGCTGCCGTTGAAGATCTGGTACCAGGCGTTCAGCGGCGCCGAAAACAGGCTGCCCTCGCCCCACTCGAACGTCTGCTTACGGTTCTCGTCCAGCCACACGCTGGTCGAGCCGCGGCCCGCGAGGATGAGGATCATCTCCTCGTAGAGGTGCCGCTCCGGCGCCGTCTTGCCGCCGGCCGGAATCTCCACGATGTGGGCGTCGTTCGGCAGGTACGGGTTCGGGATGTTGATGATGGCGCCCTTGCCGCCCTTGCGCGCCCAGGGCCCAAGCTCGATGGCGTTCAGGTCCGGGAAGACGTAGTCGTGGATGACGGGGACGCCCTCGCGCTTCTGCCACTCGACATACGCGTCGAGCTGGACGAGCTCCTCCAGCTCGTCCGCGGGATTCACAGCCTGCTTTGTATCGATCATGGCGCCATTATGCAAAAGGCGCCACGCTGGGCTTCAGCGCGCCAGGACAGAGACGCGCTTCTTCGGCGCGTAGTAGCGCCGGGCGAAGTCCAGCACCTGGTCGGTCGGCTCGCCGAAGGCGAGACGCAGGCGAAAGCCGGTCAGGGTGCGCGTCACGTCCTCGACCGTCGCCGGCACGCTGGTCTCCTTGATGATGCGCGGGCCGAGAAAGGTGGCCATCACATCCGAGCCGGCTGGCGGCGTGGGCTTGCGGAACTCCGCCACGGCGTAGGTCCGGCCGGCCTCGATGGTCATGCCGAGGCAGCTCTCGCCGCGGCCGGTCGCCGCCTTCATCGGATCCATGCACACCGGCATGGCAACCTTGCAGGCGGCCTTCTCCAGGTGCTTGCGATTCTGCACGTAGCTGATGACGGAATCCTGATAGCCCGGCAGCGGCCGGACGAAGCGCATGTGCAGCCACTGCACGTCGTCCGCCATGCGATCCTCCATGGCCACCAGCTCGCAGCTGAAGACGATGCCGGCGCGGTTCGGCAGGTCGAAGTGCAGCTCGTGCAGGATCTCGGGCGCAACGCCCACCTGCGAGCTGATCTCGAGCTGGCCGCCGCCTCCGCCGAGATCGACGATGCGGCAAGCTCGCCGCAGGTCGTCGGACGAATTCAGATACAACGTCGCGGCGAGGTCGACCCGCTCGCGGAAGAACTTGCGGCGCTCTTGAATCATCCCTTTGATCCTCGACCGCGGGCCGAGGATCATGAATCAGGCTAGCGGCCTTATTCGTCCTCGCCCTTGGCGACCATTTCACGGCCGCGGCGGGCGATTTCGTCCACGACGGTCGAGTCGGCCAGCGTGGTCGTATCGCCCAGCGGCCGGTTCTCGGCCACGTCCTTCAGCAGGCGGCGCATGATCTTGCCGGAGCGTGTCTTGGGCAGCTCGGGCGTGAAGACGATGTTCGCCGGCCGGGCGATGGGGCCGATCTTCTTGTCCACGTGCGCGCGCAGCTCGCGCATCATCTCGGGCGAGCCCTCGGCGCCGCCCTTCAGCGTCACGAAGGCCACGATGGCCTGGCCCGTCTGCGGGTCAGCCCGGCCGCACACGGCCGCCTCCGCCACCGAAGGGTGATCGACCAGCGCACTCTCGACTTCGATGGTCGAGATGCGGTGCGCCGAGACGTTGATCACGTCGTCCACCCGGCCCATCAGCCAGTAGTCGCCGTCCTCGTCCACGCGCGCGCCGTCGCCGGCGAAGTACACGCCCGGGAAGCGCGACCAGTAAGTCTGCTTGTAGCGCTCCTCGTCGTGGTAGAAGCCGCGCAGCATCGACGGCCAGGGCTTCTTGAGCACGAGGTAGCCGGCGCCGCCGGGGCCAACCTCCTTGCCTTCGTTGTTGAAGATGGCCGGCTCCACGCCGGGGAAGGGCTTGGTGGCCGAGCCCGGCTTGGTGGTGGTCACGCCCGGCAGGGCGCTGATCATGATCGCGCCCGTCTCGGTCTGCCACCAGGTGTCGACCACAGGGGTCTTGCCGGCGCCAATGTGGTCGCGATACCAGATCCAGGCCTCGGGGTTGATGGGCTCGCCCACGCTGCCAAGCAGGCGCAGCGAGCTGAGGTCGTGCTTCTGGGCGTACTCCGGCCCCCACTTCATGTGCGTGCGGATGGCCGTGGGTGAGGTGTACAGGATGTCCACCTTGTAGCGCTCGATGATGTCCCACCAGCGGTCCCGGTCCGGATAGTCGGGCGTGCCCTCATAGATAACGCCGGTGGTGCCGTTGCACAGCGGGCCATAGACGATGTAGCTGTGGCCGGTGACCCAGCCGATGTCGGCCGCGCACCAGTAGATCGAGTCCGGCTTGACGTCGAAGATGTAGTAGTGGGTCGTGGCCACGCCGACCAGGTAGCCGCCGGTGGTGTGGACGATGGCCTTGGGCTTGGCCGTGGTGCCGCTGGAGTACAGGAGGTACAGCAGGTCCTCCGAGTCGAGCGGCTCGCACGGGCAGCTGGCGGGGTCGTCGCTCACGCCCTGTTCCAGCTCGTCCAGCCACACATCGCGCCCGGCCTGCATGCCAGGCACATTACCGGTGCGGCGGCAGACGATGCAGTGCTTCACGCTCGGCGCCTGGGCCATGGCCTCGTCGGCGATGGCCTTCAGCTTGACCGTGTTGCCGCGGCGCCAGGCTTCGTCCTGGGTGATGAGGATCTCGCAATCCATGTCGTTGAGCCGGCCGTAGAGCGACTCCGCGCTGAAACCGCCGAACACCACCGTGTGCGGCGCGCCGAGCCGGGTGCAGGCGAGCATGGCGATGGCCAGCTCGGGCACCATGCCCATGTAGATGCCCACCGGCGTGCCCTTCTTGACGCCCAGCTTCTTGAGGCCATTGGCGAAGCGCACGACTTCCTTCTGGAGGTCGGCGAAGGTGATGACCTTCCTGTCGCCCTCGGGCTCGCCTTCCCAGTAATAGGCGACCTTGCTGCCGTTGCCGGCCTCGACGTGGCGGTCGACGCAGTTGTAGCAAATATTCAGCTGCCCGCCGATGTAGAACTTGGCATAGGGCAGGTTCCACTCGTAGAGCTTCTCCCAGGGCTTGAACCAGGTGACCCGCTTGTTCCCCTCCTCGGTCCAGAAGTCCTCGAAGCTCTTGTTGTAGATGTCCGGCTGAGCGTTGGCCTGCCGCGCAAAATCCGGCGGCGGCGGGTAACGCCGCTCCTCCGAAAACAGCGTGTCGATAGCGTGCGCGGGATCTACGGCCATACGTTTACCTCTTTCGGTTCTCGGGAGGCATTGTATGACTCGGGACCTACGAGTAGCTGATCTCCTCCTCCGTCACCTGGCCGTCCAGGATGCGATAGGCGCGGAGATGCGGCGGCTCTTCTTGCAGGGAGGCGATGAGGTAGTAGGCATCCGGCCAGTTGGCGGCGAGGCTCACGTCCGTGCTGGAGGGGTACGCCTGGGTGTGGGTGTGGGAATGGAAGATGCCCAGCAGGTCCCAGTTGTTCTGGTGCAGCTCGTTCAGGATGCGGAGCTGGTCCTTCGGCTCGACGACGTACCGGGTTGGGGAGTGCTCGGCGTTCTCGGCCGGGAAGAAATGGACCGCCTTGCCGGCCGATCCAGCCAGGATGCCGCACGCTTCGTTGGGCAGCTCGGCTTTGGCGTGGGCGAACATCTCATCGGCGAGCGCTCGGTCGAGGTTCACTCCTCCATTATCGGGCGAGCGCCGGCTCTTTCCGGCGCAGTTTCCCATTTGCCATAGTTCCGCAATGGCCGACCCGGACGCCTGGCCCGAGCTGCCGCTGGCCGCCTGGCGGCCAACGTTGGACACACTCCACCTGTGGCTGCAGATCGCGGGCAAGCTCAGCCTGGGGCTGAAACCGATGCGCAACCACTTCTGGCAGTCGGTCTTCTATGTCACCTCGCGCGGACTGACCACCGCGCCCATCCCCTACGGCACACGCATCTTCGAGATGGTGTTCGACTTCATCGACCACCACCTGCGGATCGACGTCAGCGATGGCGGCTCCAGAACCATCAAGCTCGAGCCACGAAGCGTTGCCGACTTCTACGGGGAGACGATGGATGCCCTCAGGGCGCTGTCGCTCGACGTGGAGATCTGGACGACCCCCGTGGAGTTCGTCCCCAGAGTGCCATTCGAGGAAGACCGCGCGCATGCGGCCTACGATCGGCAGGCCGCCGGCCGGTGCTGGCGCATTCTCATTCAGGCGGACCGTCTGTTCAAGATGTTCAACGGCCGGTTCCTGGGTAAATCCAGCCCATCGCATCTGTTCTGGGGCGCCTTCGACCTGGCTGTGACCCGTTTTTCGGGCCGAGCCGCGGCGCTCTACAGCGGCGGCGCTCCGGCGGTTCACCCGCACGTCATGCACGAGTCGTACTCACACGAGGTCATCAGCCACGGCTTCTGGTTCGGAGACGACCGGCTGGCGGAGCCAGCGTTCTATGGCTACGCCGTGCCAACCCCCGACGGATTCGGCGACGCGAAAGTCGCGCCGGCGGGCGCCTATTTCAACTCGGACCTGGGCGAGTTCATCCTGCCGTACGAGCTGGTGCGGACATCGAGCGATCCCGACGCGATGGTGCTCGATTTCATGCAGAGCACCTACGAGGCAGGCGCCACCCTAGGGGGCTGGGACCGGACGGCGCTGGAGGAGCGACCACCCTGCCCGTGCGGGCCAGTGCCGCACAAGCTGAAGTACGTAGCCGGCTAAGCCGGAGGACCTACCACCAGAACTTCTTCTCGGCGGACTCGTCGTAGCCCTTGGTCCAGAGCTCGCTGCTGAGGTACTTCCAGCCGCCATCCGCCAGGAGGCAGACGACGTTGCCGTGGTCGAGCCGCTGGGCGTACTTGACGGCTGCGTGGGCCACGGCGCCGCAGGACACGCCGGCGAAGATGCCTTCGTCGCGCGCCAGGCGCTGGGTGGCGGTGAACGAATCCTCGGTGGTGACCATGATCTTGCTGCTGAGCTCGTCCACGTTCAGGACCGGCGGCACGAAGCCATCGTCCAGCGAGCGCAGGCCGGCCACCAGCTCGCCCTGGTAGGGTTCGGCGGCCACGATCTTGACGTTCGCATTGTGCTCGCGGAGCCGGCGGCCGGTGCCCATCAGCGTGCCGCCGGTGCCTAAGCCGGCGACGAATACGTCGATATCCGGTAGGGCCTCGATGATCTCCGGGCCGGTGGTCATGTAATGGGCCAGCGGGTTGCCAGGGTTGGCGTACTGGTACGGCATGAACAGGCTCGGGTCCTCGGCCACGAGCTTCTGGGCTACGCGGATCGAGCCGTTGGTCCCTTCGGAAGCGGGCGAGTAGATGATCTCGGCGCCGAAGATGGTCAGCAGCCGGGTGCGCTCCTCGCTGACGTTCTCGGGCATGACCACGCGGACCTTGTAGCCCTTCCGGCCGCAGATCATCGCCAGCGCAATACCGGTGTTGCCGCTGGTTGGCTCCAGCACCGTCATGCCGGGCTTGAGCTGACCGGATTCCTCAGCCTGCTCGATCATCGTGCGGGCGATGCGGTCCTTCACGCTGCCGGTGGGGTTGTGGCCCTCCAGCTTGGCGAAGATGCGCACGCCCGCCTTGGGGCTGAACGACTGCAGCTCGACCAGCGGCGTATGGCCGATTGCCTCGACGATGTCGCGGTAAAGGCCGGGCAGGGATTGGCCCACGCGGGGCCCTCTCCCTAGCCCTCTCCCAACGGGAGAGGGAACTGCGCGCCGCCGGCCATGGCGGGCAGGATGGACACCACATCGCCGTCCTTGACCGGCGTGTCCAGCTTGCTCAAGAAGCGCACGTCCTCGTCGTTGACGTAGATGTTGACGAAGCGGTGCACCTGGCCGGACTCGTCGCGCAGCTCGGCCGAGAATCCCGGATACTGCCGATCCAGGTTCTCCAGGAGCTCGCTGACGGTGGCGCCGCTGGCGGACAGGGTACGCTGGCCGCCAGTCACCTTCTGGACCAGCGGCGGAACGCGTACTTCTACTGGCATCTGCCCCTAGACTCCGACGGCGACGGGAGCCTCGACGGACGACTCGAAATGCGGCACGCCGCAGAACTCCTCGTAGTCGATCAGCTCCGTCACGGTTGGGTGGTCGCCGCAGACCTTGCAGTTGGGATCGCGCCGGACGCGGACCTCGCGAATCTTCATCTCCAGCGCGTCGAACAGGAGCAGCCGGCCATTGATCGAATCGCCGATGCCCAGGATGAGCTTGATGGTCTCGATCGCCTGGACGACGCCCACGAAGCCGGGCAGGACTCCCAAGACGCCGGCTTCGGCGCAGCTAGGAACGGCGCCTGGCGGGGGCGGATCGGGGTACAGGCAGCGGTAGCAGCCCTTGCCGGGCAGGTACACCGTGGCCTGGCCTTCGAAGCGGAAGATGCTGCCGTCCACCAGGGGCTTGTTCAGGAACACCGCCGCGTCGTTGGCCAGATAGCGGGTGGGGAAGTTGTCGCAGCCGTTCACGATGATGTCGTACTGCTCGAAGATCTGCATCGCGTTGGCCGAGGTCAGCGGTTCCTCGTGGCCGACGACGTTGACCAGCGGGTTG
>Ga0209062_1005378_pt1 | contig 12464 bp, 10 predicted proteins | sample Coa_R2_2_FD_187158 | JGI IMG/M metagenome (GOLD analysis project Ga0209062, IMG submission 187158) | Surface soil microbial communities from Centralia Pennsylvania, which are recovering from an underground coalmine fire - Coalmine... | ecosystem: Environmental > Terrestrial > Soil > Unclassified... | reverse complement strand
CCCGGCCCATCGCTTAATCCAGCAGTGAGTCAGGTAGAACCTATAGTCGCCTGCTTTGATCAGAATGGTACCCTGCTGGAAACCGACAATTCAGAAACACTTCCGCCAGCTTTTCTCAACAATCCGCTGGCCCGGCAGGTGTTACAGACCGGCAAAGGCTCCAATATAGTCAACGTGGGCGGCAGCTACGGGGAGGTCTACTGCTATGCCATAGCCGTTTCCAACCCGCATGGGGACGGCTATATCGGTGTAGTGATGGATGGAATATCCATCCAGCAGCAGGAAGACACCCTCTCTCTGCTGCTCAATCTCTTACTGGCCGTTGGTGGCCTCGCCCTGCTCGGCGCGGGTGCAGGCGGGCTGTTCCTGGCGAATCGCGCGCTGGCCCCGGCGCGGCTGGCATGGGCCAATCAGCAGCGTTTCATCGCCGATGCCGCCCACGAACTGCGCACCCCGCTGACACTGCTGCGCGCCGATGCCGAAGTTCTCCTGCGCAACCGCGAACGCATGCCGGCAGATGACGCGCTGCTGCTGGAAGATATCGTCGCCGAAGCACACCACATGGGCAACCTTGCCACTAACCTGCTGACGCTTGCCCGGCTGGACAATCGTTCCTCGCATCAGGAATATGAGGTGGTAGACCTCGTCAGCATCGCTCGCGCGCAGGCCCGGCGCGTTCAGGCTCTGGCAGAGCAGCAAAACATCAACATTCAGGTCGAAGGCGGCGAACGCGCGCTGGTGATCGGCGATCCCACCCTGCTTGAGCAGGCCACCCTGGCCCTGCTCGACAACGCCATCAAATACAACCGGCCCGGCGGTCGCATCACCGTGCGCGTAACCACGCAAGAGAAACACGTGTTACTGCAAATCAGCGATACAGGCATTGGTATTGCCGCCGAACATCTCCCACATCTGGGCGAACGCTTCTACCGTGTGGATAAGGCCCGCTCGCGCGAGGCGGGGGGTACCGGCCTCGGTCTTTCCATCGCGCGCGGCATCGCCCACGCACATGGCGGTACCCTCACCCTGAGCAGCATCCCCGAACGGGGAACAACCGTCACCATCACCCTGCCGCTGGCCCGTGGAAGGTCAGACGAACCATCCCCCTCTTTGCAAAGTCTTTACAAAAAGCAGCAGGAACTTTGACAGAACCATGCAAGATTTTTGATGTCAGCGCGCTATCTTTAGAGCAGGCACGAAGAGACGTGATGCATGTCATTTTTGTAATAGAGTAAGCAATGGAGGCATGAAAGACAATGATAGCGCCTGAAAGACACTATGAAGAGGAAACTGTGGCACCCTATCCACAACAAGCATGGAACTGGCAAAACGACGCGCCTGCATCTCCCTATCAGCAGCAGCCCTCAACAGACCCAACATTACCGACACCGCCGACGCCGCCCGCGCCGCCTGCCAGGCGCAGAAGCGGGGGAGGCTTTCGCGCCTGGGCCATAGGAGCATTGGCGCTGGTGCTGCTCCTCATCTTTGGCACCGGCCTCTTCGCGGGCTGGCAATTCAGCAGAACAACGACCACAGCAGGCAGCGCGAGCAGCGCGACCGCCTCAACGGCGCAGGCGACCGCTTCGGTGCAGACCGCGCAGGAGGCTGCCATTGCGAAAGACAAAGCGGGCGTAGTAGAGGTCAAAGTCACCACACAGAGCGGCAGCGCCATTGGTTCCGGCGTCATCATAGACGCGCGCGGCTATATTGTCACCAACAACCATGTCGTCTCCGGCGCGCAGAGTATCGAAGTGGTTCTCGCCGACGGCACGCGGCTGCCCGCGCAACTCGTTGGCACATCAGCCGCTAATGATCTGGCGGTATTGAAGATTAACACGACGAAGCAACTCACGGCCATCAAGCTCGGCAACTCTTCCCAGGTACAGGTAGGGGAGGATGTCCTGGCTATTGGCAACCCGCTGGGCATTACCCAGACCGTCACCCAGGGCATTATCAGCGCCACCGGACGCACCGTCTCCGAAGGGCAGGGAGGGGCAACCCTCACCAACGCCATCCAGACCGACGCCGCGCTCAACCCTGGCAACAGCGGGGGCGCGCTCATCGACCTGCAAGGCAATCTTATTGGCATCCCCACGCTCGGCGCGATTGACCCGGAGTTTAACACCCCGGCCAGCGGCGTGAGTTTCGCCATCCCATCCAACACCGTCACCAGCGTTGTCAGCCAGATCCTCGCCACCACCCCCGCCTGATTTCCTCTATCCTTCTGAAAGGCTACAGGAACGTGTAGCCTTTCAGCCTCCCTCTGGCCTGTACGCCCAGATCGTCTGGAAGAAACCGGCGGCATTGAAGTCGTTGGCACCCATCTCCTCCAGCATCTGGGCATAGAGTACATCAATCTCCTCTTGCGTCGTGACGGCCTGACGGATGAGAAATGGCTGAACCAGCTTCAAAAAGGTTCTGAAATTCTCATACATCCCACTGTGGGCAGGCATACCTGCCGAGTAATTAATGACATGCGCCTGCTGCCTGACATTCTGAAAACCGGCTTCCTGCAACAATCGGGGAAGCACAGCAGTAATACCGTAGTGATCGCCTGCCGGAGCAAAACACTGCCCTGCTTGCCGGGCCGCCTGCACCAGAAGACGGTTATACTGCGTCAATGAGCGACTGGTCGTGATACCCAGGTCTTCAAATTCAGTAATACTGATCGCTCCTCGCGGAGAGAGCAGCCGGAAACATTCTTTCAGCAGCAGGGGCCAGGTAGTAGTAGACAGAAAACCGGTAATGAAACGGGCATGAATGAAGTCGAACGAAGCATCAGGAAATGAGAGAGGCTGGCGCGCATCCACCAGCAGAAAGCGAGCGTTGGCAACTTCTTGCTCCTGCGCTGTGTAACGGGCGTAGGCAATCATGCGTTCGCTGATATCGATACCGGTAACCCGATGCCCAGGAAAGAGCCGGGCAATTTCCCCGACCCATTCTCCCGGACCACAACCGATATCAAGGATAGCAGGCATATGGGCAAGATGAAGTTCGTCAGGGAAAAGCCCCAGATATCGGGTGAGCATATGCGCCTGTTTCATCAAGCGCGCCATTTCCGCCACATTTTCGGCATCCACCTGATAGCCCGATGACGGTTGAGGATTGTCAGCCTGCATGGCAAAACTCCTTCTTTCTTTCCTCGATCAAATCTCTTCTGAATATCATTGTAATCTCTTGAAGCTCTCATGTCTATGAAAAAAGCGCGGAAGTTCCCGATCAACCAGCCAGACAAACAACCTATTGCCGAATGCTGTTCGATATGATTTAATGGGAAGACAGGGAGGCTTGCGCTTTCAGGCGGCGGCGCGCGAGTATATTTGCCCGCACACTGAAAGACCCGATGTTCTCTCCTACCCTGCTTTCTTTCTGATTGTTTCAGTGTAGTGAAAGGGCCTGTGCGTGAGTAATAAGGAGCATCACGGACGCATCGCCGTCTATCCCGGGAGTTTCGATCCTTTAACCAACGGTCATCTTGATATTGCACGGCGGGCAGCGCACCTTTTCGATACGCTGGTCATCGCCGTCTACGCCTTCCCCGAAAAAAACCTGCTCTTCACCGTCGATGAGCGCGTGGCCCTGTGGCAGAAGGTGCTGGCCGAGGAAGAGATGACCAATGTGCGCGTGGATAAATTCAGTACCTTGCTGGTCGACTACGTGCGCTCGGTGGGCGGTCAGGCCATCATTAAGGGCCTGCGCTCCCCCAATGATTTCGAGGCCGAATTCTCTCAGGGCTTGATGAACCGCAAGCTCGCGCCAGAGATCGAGACCGTCTGCCTGCTGACGAATCTGGAAAACCTCTTCGTCAGCTCGTCACGCCTTAAAGAAGTTGCCCGCCTGGGAGGCAACATCACCGATATGCTGCCCCCGGCAGTGGTGCGAGAACTGGATCGGAAATTGCAAAGCGAGTAATCTGGTTGGGGACGGAGGACCAGCATGGATATTCTCTATCTCGTAGATCGCCTGGAAAACCTGATCGCCAGCAGCCGCAGAATGCCCCTGCTGAATCAAATTATTATCAAGGAAGGGGATATTCTCGCCATTGTTGAACAGATGAGAACCTCCATCCCCGATGAAATCAAGCAGGCGCGACGCATCATTCAGGATAAGGAGCGCATCCTGGCGCAGGCGCAGGCCGACGCCTCTACCCTGCTGGCAAAGGCGCGCGAGGAAGCGGATAAAGCCGTCAGCCGCGAACATCTGCTGCGCGCGGCAGAGGAACGCGCCAGGGAAATCCTGCGCCGCTCCGAGGAACAGGCGCAACAGGTCGCGCGCCGCGCCGACGCCGAAAGCGAGCAACTCAAGGATGAAGCCGACGCCTACGTCGCCGAAACGCTGCGCGGCCTGCGCGATCATCTCATGGACTTTGAAACCGAGATCGAACGCTGGATTCTCAGCATCGAGAAAGGTCTGGAAAGCCTCGCCTCACACAGCGATGACGATGAGGCAGTTCATGAGGAAGATGGAGATCACGGCGAAGACGCGGGCAATACGCCTGCCCCGTATAGCATGGGCGAAGCCGCAGCCGGGGAAGACGATGAGGATGAATCTTCTATGCCGGGCAGCCGCCCTGTTCCCCGTCGCGCCTCACTGGCCAATGATACTATGGGCGGCCCCATGCTCTAGCCATCAGTGCAATATGAGGTGTAGCACAATATAAGCCGCGTAGGCAACGAGCAGCGAAGCCCCGGCAACACGGCCAACACGACCGCGCCACAGAAAGACCGTTGCCAGCCAGGTGACGAGAATGAGAAACGGCCAGTCCAGCTCGCGTACTGTTGGAGCAACCCTGAGCGGCGTCAGCAGCGCAATCAGGCCCAGATTGAAGAGCAGGAAGTAGAGCAGCGTCCCGACAAGGTTTCCGGCGCTGACATCGGGCCGCCCTTTTCTGGTCGGCACCGCCTGCCGGATCACCTCCTCCAGCTCGATGGCAGCCGGAGCAACAATCATGCCCATAAACAGCGCAGGCACGCCAAACGAGGCAATAATGCCCTCGGCGCCGCGTGCGACCATCTCGCCGCCCACGCTGATTACAATGATGCCCACCAGCGTGAGGAGAAGCGCGAGCCAGAGCGGGCGCTGCTTCTCCTGCGCCTCCTCTACCTCATCGGCATCAATAAAGTTCTGCGTGCGCGAGACGTGGATCAGGTAGGCCATCGCGGCGAGGAAGGCCAGCAGCAAAACAGCCCCCGACCAGCGCGGCATCTCCGGCCCGAACAGCGCCAGCCCCGGCAGCAAGGGGCAAACGGCGAAAAGCAGCAGGATGCCGCGCGGCAGGCTGACCTTCAGGGGAAAGAAAAGCGAACTCAGCCCCAGCGCGACACAGACGAGGAAGATCGCCCCGCCGAACACCGTTCCCAGCGCGACAGAGGCCGCGCCTGTGCCGCCAGCCGCCAGACCAACCGCCACATTTTCAGCCTCGAAACCCGACAGCACCGCGCCAACGGCAAAGGCGGAAAAGTGCAGGGCCAGCGAAAGGCCCACCAGTCCTTCCAGCAGTCGCTCCGTCGCCCACACCGCCAGTAACACCCCGATCACAAATAACACTATATTCAGCAGCGCCAGCATATATATCCTTTCCCTTGCGAGCCATAATCACTCCACTGAAATACATTTTATGCCCTGACAACACTCTCCGTCTCGCGAGTGGGCTATTTCACATTCTAACTGTGCCATACAACATAGTAAATGCGCTGGAAAACGAACATACTTATGCCAGATATTGAGCAGTAAAAATACGTAAAGCGAAACTTTAACAATCTCTAATAAAGGCAAAAAAGGATTATTCCAGGGAGAAAAAAAATGAAAAACACATTGATTTACCGCCTTCGCGCACTGGCTATCGGTTTCGCAGCTTTGATGATGGTGCTGTTGATAAGCGCATGTTCAGGTTTTACCGGAACCGGCAATAGCACAGGCAATAACGTCACCATTACCGGCAAAATTACCTCGGTCGACGCGCAACACGGCACGGTCACGCTGGATGTCAACGGGCAGAGCTACACGATTAGCGGCCTGAGCGCCAGCCAGGTTTCTCAGTTGCAGGGGCAGGTAGGCAAAACCTACAAGATTTCGGCTACGCAGAACAGCGACGGCAGCTACACCATCTCCGTCGGCAACAACTCCATCACCATTGAAACCAGTACGGATGCTACTCCAGGCGTGCAAACGGAGACGCCCGATACCGGCGAAACGCCAGCCGCTAACGAGCCGAGCAGCATTAAATTCACGGGCAAAGTGCTGCAGGTCAGTAGCAGTTCTATCACCGTCGCCATGCCCAACGGCCAGTCGCTGACTATGGCCATCGTGAACGGCCAGACCGACGCCTCGGACTTCAACGGTGGGCTACCAACAATCGGCCAGATGATTAAAGTTGAGGCCACCGCCGCCAGCAACGGCAACTTCACCGCCACAAAGCTGAGCATTGCCGACAGCGGCGATCTGCAAGACCAGAGCGTCGTGGAATATCAGGGCATCACCACCAGCGCCGTCGGCCCTGACAACGTCCTCCACTTCACCGTCGGCAACCAGAGCTTCAATTTCCCCGTCACCGGCAGCACCGATCTAAGCGACTTCAACAACAATGTCCACTCGATTGCCAGCAATCAGGCAGTCACGGTCAAAGTGCAATTCCAGGGCAGCACCGGCACCATCCTCTCCGTTAGCAACCCGAACAGCTAAAGCCCGAAAAAGGCTCTCGCACCTGTCATGCTGAGCGGTCGCTCAGCATGACAGGCTCAACAATATTTTGCATGCCTTATCTTTGAGCCAGCCTGACATTCCGTGTATAATTTAGACGAGAGCATTGTTTCTCTTTGAGACTTCAATAAGGAGCGGGGCCATGCAGGACGATCAGGGCGACACACAGAGAACAGACGGGCATCATCACGAGCAAGAAGATATACTTACGCACGATCACCCCTCTGACCATGACCACGATCACGCACACAATGAAGACGATCATGACCACGAACATAGCGAGCATAGCCACGATCATGACCATGACGACCATGAACACGAGGATGGGCATGGTCACGGACATGGACACGAGCATGGGTCGGTGAACGCGGAACTGTATGGCAACGAGGTAGGGTTGCGCGCCGTGCAGATTTCGACGGCGGGGATGCTGCTGGTCTCGCTGATCCAGTTCGGCATTGCGGCCTACGGCGGCAGCGCGGGCCTGTTCGCGGATGCCCTGCACAATCTGGGAGACGTGTTCACAACGGTTGCGCTGTGGATCGCTTTTGCGCTTTCCAGGCGAGCGGCCAACCGGCGATATACCTACGGCTACTACCGTGCTGAAGACCTGGCGGGCATCTTCATCGTGCTGGTCATCATTGCCAGCGCGGTTGCAGGCGCGGTCGAATCGATTCAGAAACTGACCAGCGGCAATGTGCCGACGCAGATTTACCTGAGCATGGCGGCGGCTCTGGTCGGCGTGGCGGGCAACGAACTGCTGGCGCAATATAAGATTTCGGTGGGCAGGCGCATCAACAGCGTGCCGCTGATTGCCGATGGCCAGCACTCGCGCATCGATGGCCTCACCTCCCTGGCCGCTTTCATCGGCCTGATCGGCGTGGCGCTGGGCTTTCCCATCGCCGACCCCATCGCGGGCCTCGTCATCACCGTCGTGATTGTCACCGTCGTCTACTCCACCTCGCGCAGCGTCTTGCAGCGCATCCTCGATGCCGTCGACCCCAATATAGTCTCCTCGATCCTGCGCGCTGCCGGTCGGGTGCCGGGGGTGCTGGCCGTTACCGATGTGCGCGCTCGCTGGGTCGGCCACACGCTGCACACCTCACTCAATATCGAGGTCAACCCCGAAATCACGCTGGCGCAGGCGCACACCATCGCCGAAGAGGTGCGTCACCATCTCTTCCACACCATCAAGGGCCTCTCCGAAGCCATCATCCACACCGACCCCTACAGCCCCAACGGGGAGTACCATACAGAAACGGCGCATCACAACGAAGGCCAGCGCCCGGCAGTGCCGCGCTATGAGAAAGAAGGAACGCAGGGAAAGGGAACAGGCTAATTTTGCTCCGCCTGCTCCTTAACTACCTGCTGAGCATCCAGCGCAATTCTTTTCACCAGCTCAGGGTCCAGTCGAGCAATCTGCTCCTTCATCTCCATATGTTGTTCCTCAAGCCGCTTCACGATCTGAAGGATCAAAGCATCCTGATGGTCGAGGTGATCCATGATGTGGCGAATCTCCTCTTCGCCTTTGCAGTCGGTGATGTAGTCGTTCTGTGCGGTAAGCCTGTCTTTCTCGGCTTGCCGGTTTTGTGACATCATCACAAATGGTGCGGCGTATGCCGCCTGGAAGCTCAGCATTAAATTGAGCAGTATAAAGGGATAGGGATCCCAGTGATATATAAATGCTAAACTGTTCAAAACCAACCACGCGGCCAGAATGATGCTCTGCGTGATGATAAAAGGCCAGCTACCAACAGTGGCAGCGACTTTATCGGCAATCCTCTGCCCTACTGTCAACTGTTCGTCGGTGACTTTGTTCACGTCGACGACCGGAGGGTGGTCGTGCTTGAAGGTGGGGAATTTGAGGTGCATGCCCTCAAGCCAGTGTCTGTAGGTGTCCAGGTGGCCAGATGAAGGGTGGTGAGGCACAGCTTGCCCCTCTGCTGGTGTGATGTCCATCAGTTGGTCTCTCCTTTTTTGAGCGACTTGTGGGGTCTGAGGGCCAGAAGGGCAAGGTGGGCCAGACGAGATGGCTAGCAGCCAAGCTGTTTGGCGATAATCATACGCTGCACTTCACTGGTACCCTCCCCGATTTCGTTGATTTTGACGCTACGCCAGTAGCGCGAGACAGGATATTCGTCCATGAAGCCGTAGCCGCCGTGAATCTGGACAGCCTGATCGGCGGCGCGTTTGGCTGTTTCAGAGGCAAAGAGCTTCGCTATAGAAGCTTCTTTCGTGTACGGCTGCCCCTGCATATGCAACCACGCGGCTTTATAATACATTAAACGTGCGAGTTCGATTTCTGTCTCCATGTCAGCGAGTTTGAACTGGATGGCCTGGAATTTGCTGATGGGCTGGCCGAATTGCTGGCGCTGCTTTGCATAGCTGAGGGCCTCATCCAGACAGGCCTGGGCGAGACCAACGGAGAGGGCGGCAATGGCAACGCGGCCCGCGTCGAGGATCTGCATGAACTGTTTGAAGCCGTCGCCGCGCCGACCCAGGATATCTCCTTCCGGCACAACGCAATCTTCAAAGGTGAGCGGGCGCGTATCAGAGGCTCTCCAACCCATTTTCTTGTAGGCGTTGCCGATAATATAGCCGGGGGCGCCTTTCGGCACGATGATATTGGTGATCTCGTTGTGTCCATTGGGGAGTTTGCCGGTGACGGCAGTGATGGTGACGCCGCCGGTCATCTCGGTACCGGCATTGGTGATGAAGCACTTGGAGCCGTTAATATGCCAGTAGCCGTCGCGCAGGGTGGCGCGGGTCTTCGTGCCGCCGGAATCGGAGCCTGCCTCCGGTTCGGTCAGGCCAAAAGCCCAGAGCTGCTCGCCGCGCGCCAGTGGCGGCAGATAGCGTTCCTTCTGCTCTTTGCTGCCAAAGAGGAAAAATGGGCTGGCGCCAAGCGAGGTATGGGCCTCCATTGTGATGCCCATCGAGACATCGGCGCGCGAAATCTCCTCGATAGCGAGGCAGTAGGAGAGAAAGTCCGCGCCTGCGCCTCCATACTCTTCGGGGAAGGGTAGCCCCAGCAGGCCAATAGCGCCCATTTTCCGCACCAGTTCATAGGGGAAGGCCCCCGTGCGATCCATCTCCTCCGCCAGAGGCTTGATCTCCTGTTCCGCAAAGTCGCGGGCTGTATGTTTAATTGCCAACTGCTCCTCATTGAGCGAAAAGTCCATCTCGTTATGCTCTCTTTCTTTCTGGCATACAGCCATGCAAAGATCTACTACTCCATTATACAGGTATCGGCGAAAAAGTGAAACAGGTACCGACGAGAATTTTCGCCCGCTGCAAAAAGCGCACACAGATGTGTCATGCCGGGCGGCATGACACATCTGTGTGTATATTCAATCGCATGACAGGTTCGGGCCAATGTTCATGATATACCTGTTATGGCATGCCTGCAGCGTTCGCGGAGACCTCGTAAGCAGCGGTTGCCGAAGATCCATCGGAGCCGACAGACGCTTCGTCCTGCAGGGGAAGCGGGCCGGTAAGCCGGGCGCCTGCGAGGCGGGCAGCGTCGAGGTGGGTGCCGCTCAGGTCGGCGTGATTGAGGTCTGCGCCCCGCAGGTCAGCACCGCTCAGATCGGCGCCGGTGAGGTTAGCTTCGCTCGCATCGGCCATGTAGAGATCGGCTCCGCTCAGGTTCGCCGCGCGTAGATCGGCTCGCGAGAGATTGGCCCGGCTCAGGTCCGCGTGGCTCAGGTTGGCTTGCAGCAAAGTCGTCTCGCGCAGATCGGCACCGTTCAGGTTCGCTGCGCTGAGGATGGCCCCGCTCGCCTCGGCCCTTATAAGGTAAGCTTTGCTGATCTGAGCCTCTGTAAAATCGGCTGCATTAAGTTGCGCGCCGCTCAGGTTGGCACGTGTGAGATTGGCGCGCTGCAAGCTGGCACCGCTCAGGTTCGCGCCACCCAGATTCGCTTCACGCAGGTCGGCTCCGCTCAGGTCAGCCTCGCTTAAATCGGCGCCGCTCAGGTTCATGCCAGCGAGTTGCATGCCACGCAGGCAAATAGCATGCAGGTTCGCGCGACTCAACGTGATATCATGGAAATCGACGCCGCTCAGGTCGGCCTCGCTCAGATCGGCGCCGTTCAGGTTCACGTTGCGCAGGTCGAGTTCGCCAAGTTGCACGCCGCCCAGGCGCGCGCCGCTCAGAATAGCGCCGGAGAAGCGTGCGCCCTGCAGGTGCGCGCCGCTCAGATTCGCTCCCCACAGGCTGGCCCCCTCTAAATCGGCATCGCTCAGGTCAGCATTGCTCAGATCCGCGCCATTGAGATTAGCCCCGCTCAGGTTGGCCTCCACGAGATTGGCTCCGCTCAGGTTAGCCTCGCGCAGATCGGTACCCGCGAGATTGGCACCACCCAGGTGCGCCTCGCGCAGGTTCGCGCCGTGCATGCGCGCCTCATCCAGCCGCGCCTCGCGCAAACGAGCGCCCGCCAGCGATAACCCGTCCAGCCGCGCCCGGCTGAGTTGCGCCTGCTCCATATTCGCGCCGATCAACCGCGCCTGCCGCAGGTCTGTCTCACTCAGATTGACATTCGCCAGGCTGGTTCCTGTAAGATCGGCTCCGATCAGGCGTGCCGCGTAGAGATTGGCGGCTCGCAAATCGGCCCCGCTCAGGCTGGCATAGCTGAGGTTCGCTTCGCTCAGATCAACCTCGTACAGGTGGGCCTCGCGCAGGTCTGCGCCGCTCAGATTCGCTCTGCTCAGATTTGTGCCGTAAAGATTCGCCCAGTTCAGGTGGGCCTCGCGCAAGTCCGCACCGTTGAAGCGAGCTTCTTTGAGGTCTGCGCCGCTTAATGTGGCCTGGGACAGATTGGCCTCGCGCAGGCTGGCCCCGTGCAGCGTTGCGCCATTCAGTGTAGCATGTTGCAGATTCGCGCCGCTCAGTTCGGCCCCGCTCAGATTCGCTCCATAGAGATTGGCCCAGTTGAGTTGCGCCCCGGCCAGTTGCGCCCGCCGCAGGTCCGCGCCGTTCAATTGCGGCTGCACATCACGGCGCTTCTCTCGCCAGTCATTCCAGGCACTGACCCCTTTTTTCAGGAGATTGAGATGATGTCGGTCTGCTATCGCATTCACCTCCTTTTTGAGAGAAATAAGAAATAGACTATTCTCATTATAGGGCCTGAAAAGCCCGTCTAACAAGGATATCACGTCCCAGGTGAGCATTCCGTTTTGATTTGCCGACGGGCGCATAGTCCGGGATAACTTACAGGGTACAATAGGCCATCCGCAAGAGGTGGCCCTACTATAGCACGGCGCTACAAGCTGCGTCAGCTATCGTATATAGTAGGGCCACCTCTTGCGGGTGGCCTGTTGCAGCTGGCCTCTTACGGGTGACCTCTTGCGGGTAGCCTGTTGCACACCGAGGCATAACCCCGCTCAGCACGCTGCCTTAAATGGTGCGCGCTCAACCGGCGCCTGCGGGGTCGACGACCGAATTATCTCCCCAGCAAGAACGCGAGCAGGCTGCCGGCGGCGGGATTGGCAATCGCCAGGATGACCTGCGAGGCGAAGGTAATCACGATCACCGCAGCTGCCGTCAGCGAGATGGAGGCGCTGAGGCCGATGGGCGTTGCCAGGCGCTCCTCTTTGAGTGGGGCGTCGAAGTACATGGCCTTGATGATACGGCCATAGTAGACGAGCGAGACGATGCTGTTAATAAGCGCCACAACGACCAGCAAGGTCTGACCTTCGCCCCAGGCGGCGGTGAAGATGAACACCTTACTGACGAAGCCTGCCGTTGGTGGAATACCGGCCAGCGA
>Ga0209062_1005376_pt1 | contig 12465 bp, 9 predicted proteins | sample Coa_R2_2_FD_187158 | JGI IMG/M metagenome (GOLD analysis project Ga0209062, IMG submission 187158) | Surface soil microbial communities from Centralia Pennsylvania, which are recovering from an underground coalmine fire - Coalmine... | ecosystem: Environmental > Terrestrial > Soil > Unclassified ... | reverse complement strand
GATGCCGGCAATTGTAGAGAGTGCCGCCATCGACACCCTGGCCAGTGTTTCCGGTGAGCGTGCAGTTGTAGAGCGTGCAATGAGAAACCCCGCCACCGTATTCGCCCGACGAGTTCTGGGTGAGTGTGCAGTAATAGAGCGTGCAGTTTTCGGCTCCGCCGCCGTACCACGCGGCCGAGTTATCGGTCAGTATGCAGTTGTTGATCACGCCGCCAAAGACTCCAGCGCCCCCGTACGCCGAGTTGCCGGTCAGCGTGCAGTTATTGAGTGTAGCGCCGTACGTCCCGCCTCCATACCACGGCACCGAATTGCTGGTCAGTGTGCAGTTATAAAGCGTGCCGCCATACACCCCGCCGGCAGACAAAGCCGAGTTGCCAACCAGCGTGCAATTGGTCAGGACCGACGTGGATTCACACCATGCTCCTCCCCCGTTTGCCTGAGGGTCGGAATAACTCGGTTGCGCCAGGGTCGCTCCATTCGTGAGAGTAAAGCCGCTCAAGACTGAACCGGCGCTCAAATAGGCGCACCGGATCGCTCCCGGGCCCTCGACTGTGGCCGATACCTGGTAGCCCTCGATGACCGTCGCTTCCGGCCCATTGACGCTCCGGACCGTCAGTGGCTTATTCAACGTGACGCGGTTGGTCAGGAGATCCGTACCCATGGGTCGACCGCCGGCGGCGTAGACGCCGTTGGTGACGAGGATCTCGTCGCCTGGACTTGCCGCATCAACGGCGTCCTGGATGGTAGCGGCCGCAGTACTCCAAGTGGTGTAGGGCGCAAGGGGGCTAGTGCTCTCAATGTTCACGTAGTGCAGCGATGTATCCAGCACGTGGATTGTGACGGCAGCTGTTACCCCGGCCGGTAAACTATCGTTGTAAGCCCGCCAGACCACCTGGTAATCCCCAGCCGCAGGCCATTGATGCGTGGCGTGAAGCCGATTGCTGATGACCGTTCCATCCCCAAATTCCCACCGTGCGGCAGACGGCCGACCAGAGACTTGCCCGATCAGATCCAGGGCAACACCCCTGGCGACATTGGTCACGGGCGCCACGATCGCGACGCTCAACGCTCCGGTAACCAAACCGCTATGGTATTCATCGCAGCCGATCGAGGGAGGATTGAGCCAGGTCTCGCCATCGAGGTCCGAACCACCAGCGAAAGCGGAATTGCCGGCTCCCCGGACGGGGGAATTCCAAGCGGGGCGCCAGGGGCTCAATAGAAAAGGCTCATTGGTTATGGTGTTCCCCCCGCTGTTGGTGGTGCTGCAGCAGTAATAGAGGGTGCTGGACATCGCGTCCGAGATCTTCGTGCTATTAAGCACAGTGTTGTAGTAGACGATCGAATTGTAGAGCATGGAATCGTACGCTCCTCCATCATAAACCGCCGCCGAGTTGAAGGTCACCGTGCAGTTGGTGAGCGTACAAAAAGCCGCGCCGCCACCATTGGCCTGCGCCGAGTTACCGAAAACTGCGCTGTTGGCGAGCGTGCAAGATTCCGCCCCGCCTCCCTCAACCTGGGCTGAGTTGCCCGTTAGCGTGCAATTATTGAGCGTGGCGACATGCGCTCCGCCGCCATACTGCGCCGAGTTACCGGTTAGCGTGCAGAAATTGAGCGTTCCACCATGCGCTCCACCACCGTATAAGGCTGAGTTGCCGCTCAAGGCGCAGTTGTCGATTGTGCCACCGTCTGCGCCTCCGCTGAACTGAGCTGCCGCGTTGCCATTCAGGATGCAATTCGTTACCACCGCACTGCTCGACTGGCACCAGACTCCACCTCCGCTAGCCTGCGGATCGAAATTACCCACCGGGTATAACGTCGCTCCATTGGTCAGAGTAAACCCGTTGAGGACCGCGCCGCTGCTCAAGTAGACGCATCGAATCGCTGCATACCCATTGGTCTCGCCGGGCACCTGGTAGCCCATGATAACCGTGACGTCCGGTCCGTTGACGCTCCGCACTGTCACGGGCTTATCCACTACGACGCGGTTGGGTAGCGCATTTGAACCTACGGACCGGGCGCCGGTCGCGTAGATCCCATTGGTGACCACGACCTGGTCTCCGGGGATGGTGGCATCCACTGCGTCCTGGATCGCATGGGCGGCCGTGGGCCAGGTGGCGTACGGCGGCGTCGGGTTGGGACTGTTCTGCCAGACAAAGCTGGTCCCGGTACGCACCGCAACGGTGAGACTGGCTGCTGCGCTGGTAAGGCTCCCCAGGGCATTGCTTACAATCACCGAGTAAAGTCCCTCCTGGTTGGTCGTCACTGCGGTCAGAGTCAGGCTCGAGTTGGTGGCATTCGGAATGGCAGTTCCATTAAACTGCCATTGCCACGAAAAGGGCAGGGAGCCGACCGCGCCAACGGTGAAAGTGACATTGCTACCGACATAAGCCACGGCATCGAGAGGCTGGGCGACGATCCGGGGAGCCGAGTTTGTTACGGTTACCACCGCCACTTGGCTGGTTACCGAGCCAAGGTTGTTGGCGACCACGACCGAATAGCTGCCTGCCTGGTTGGTCGTCACAGGCGCCAGCGTCAGGGTAGAATTAAGGGCACCCGGGATGGCAACCCCCTTGAACTGCCATTGCCAGGAAAGGGGCAGAGAGCCTACGGCCACGACGCTTAAGGTAACGTCGCTGCCGGTAAAAGCCGTCTGGCTGGAGGGTTGGCCGGTGATCAAAGGCGGACCGGACGGTTCAAACTCATAGGCGCCCAGGTCCACCGTCCCGCCAAAGATGCGTGGGTTGCCGTCGAGGTCGGTCGCGCCATGCACGAACATGTTGTTGCCGGCATCGATGCACGGGGAGTTGGATTGTAAGTGCAAGTCGCCGCCCGCGTAGTCGACCAACATCGGCGCGTTGGTGATGTTGCCACCGCCGAAATTAGGCAACGGCGTCGTGCAACAATACAAGAGATAATAAACGTTCGTGTAATTCGCGCCGTGTGGAGCGTTGTTGAAGTAGATAATCGAATTGTAGAGGATGCCCCCGGAGGCTCCGCCGGCGGTGCTCGCGGAGTTACCGGTGACTGTGCAGTTGTAGAGCATGGAGGAACAGGCTCCTCCACCGATGCCGCTGGTGGCCGAATTGCCGGTCAATTGGCAATTGTAGAAAGTGGCCCCATAGGTGCCCCCTCCGTTTTGCGCGGCGGAGTTGCCTGCGATGACACAGTTGGTGACATAGGCGTTTGTGGTACTGCACCAAACGGCGCCGCCGTTTTGGGCCCACCCGTTCGTGAGGGTGAACCCGGACAGGTTCACCCCGTTCGTGATGGAGACGCATTGTTTGCTGCCGGCGCCATCGATTACCGTAACGCGGGGACCATTGACGCTCAGCAAAGTGAGCGGTTTGCCCACGGTCAATCCACCGGGATAAACCCCGTCGGTCACCAGGATCAATGCCTGGGCTTGCGCCGAGTCCACTGCATCCTGGATGTTGGTGGCCGCGGTCGCCCAGGTTGCGTAAGGGGGAGTTGGATTCGGGCTCCCCCGTGACACATAAAGGGTGGCGGCGGAAAGCCGAGGCAAGACCAGAAGAACCATGACCGCGGTCAGCCGAAGAGCGGTTTTCATTTTTGCCTCACTCCAATTGGGTTCACGACCAGGAAAGCTGCTGAAGAGAATCCCGAGAATTAGCCTGGCGAACGTCGCACGGTTTCACCTTGTTACCGCCAAATGAGAAGTGGCGATTCATACCGGTTTACCGGATTGCACTCTCCACACACCGTCCGTTGAATTGCAACGCAAGAGACTCGCGGCGTGGGCTACATAACTTGACTATCCCACTGAGGCCGCAAATAGGCAAGGAGAATAGAATCCGGATCCAGGCTTTTTGCGGCTCATTTCTCCCCAGGAAAACCAGGGTTTGCGACTTTGCTGTAAGAACCAAAAAACGGTGAAGTTTTGGGGTTTTTTCGAAGTTCGCAGCAGCTTGACACTTTTGACTTGGTTGATATGCTCTCGCGTTCCGTTTTCGGGGTGGTTCCTGACACTGCGTCATGTGGAAACAACCGCGCGGGCCAGCTTTGAACTGTTATGAAGAGACAATATCAACCGTCGAAAATCCGCCGCAAACGGCAACACGGCTTCCTCAACCGGAATTCGAGCAAGAGCGGCAAAGCCATTTTGCGCAATCGCCGGCGCGTTGGGCGAAAGCGGTTGACGCCTGTCTGAGGGGGACCGGCGCGGTCATGACCGCCCAGTCTTCAGGCCGTTTCCGATTCGGTCGATCTGCTCGAATCAAGCAGGCCCGCGATTTTACCCGGCTGCGCGCCGAAGGCAAGCGGTTGACATGCGGTTGTCTCATTGCCAACTGGATGTCCCTCGGCCCTGGCAAAACCTCTCGGGTGGGTGTCATCACCTCCAGTCGCATTGGAGGAGCTGTTGTCAGGAATCGGGCACGGCGGCTCCTGCGCGAGAGTTTTCGACAGCACCAAAGCCGTATTGCGCATCCGGTCGATCTGGTGTTAGTAGCTCGTCCATCGATCGTTAATAAAAGTTTTTTCGAGGTTGAACAGGATTTTTTGACATCTCTGTCGAAAGCAGGATTGTTGAAAGGGCCTTCTGGGACGTGAATTTGGCGCAACACATCTTGATTTCAGCGATTCGGGCATATCGCCTGGCGCTTTCTCCTCTGAAGGCGGCTCTGTTTGGGTCGTTTAGTCACTGTCGCTATGTCCCAAGCTGCTCGGCTTATGCGCTTGAGGCTATAACAGTGCACGGTGCTCTGCGCGGGACGTTGCTTGCCCTCAAACGGATCGGCCGGTGCCATCCGTGGGGCGGTTGCGGTCATGATCCTGTGCCTCCCGCACACTCCGCAAAGCCCGTTGTCGCCTGACTTTAAATGGACCGCAAATCAATCATCATTCTCGCTGCGTGTTTTATCGCCTACTTTTCGCTGCAATGGCTGATAAACAATAAGATTTATCCTCCAAAGCCCGCCCCGGCGTTGACAAACTCGGTTGCCGCATTGGAGACAAATCAAGCCGCGTTTTCGACGAATCTCCCCCAGATGTCAGCAGCTCCCGCTGTGTCGAATCCTGCAGTTCGCGACGTTTCGCTGCCTGAACAACTGGTGGAAATCACCAACGCCTACGCGCACTACACCTTCAGTTCCTACGGCGGCGGGTTGAAGGAAGTGGAGTTGCTTCAATACCCGGAAATGGTATCGACTACGCGGCAACATCGGTCTCAAACAAACCGCGTCGCCACTCTGAACACGTTCACACCTGAACCCACTTTGGCGATTCTCGGGGGCAGCGCGGTTCAAGGCGACGGCATTTTCAAACTGACGCAAACGGCAACGGGCCTGCGCGCTGAGAAGCAGCTCACCAATGGGCTGAGCCTGGTTAAGGATTTCGATTTGAGTAGCAATTACCTCGTGAAGGCGAGCGTGCGCCTGGAGAACCGCTCGGATAATCCGTTGCAGCTTCCGCCGATGCGCTGGTTTGCCGGCACCGCCACACCGATGAGCCCGCGTGACGACGGCTCAGCCGTCGGAGTCACGTGGTACAACGGCTCTAAATCGCAGGAAGTGGGCGCAAGTTTCTTTTCGACGAAAGGCTTTGCGTGCATGCCCCGCGTGCCGCCGGCGGAATATCGAGGCGGGCAGACGAACATCGAATGGGTCGCGTTGCACAACCAGTTCTTCGCTTTGATCGTAATGCCGCCACAAACCGACCCCGCAAGCCAGGTTGTCGTTCGCACAAACCCGTTGCCCAAGCCGAGCGAGGAAGAGTTGACCTATCGTTCCGTCCGCGAACCGGTCGGTTACACCGCCGAGTTGGTTTATCCGGGCCGTACTTTGGCGCCGCATCAGGCGATCACGGACCAGGTGATGATTTTCGCCGGTCCAAAAGAATACCGGACGCTGGCAACCATTGCTGCCGTCTTAAACAACAACGTTGATGCCGTGATGGGGTACGGCGGGTTTTTCGGGTTCTTTTCAAAAGCGCTGTTGCTGGGAATGAACGCCCTGCACCAAACTCTGAAGCTCCCCTACGGCTGGGCAATCATCGTTATTACGGTGATCATCAAGGTCGTGTTCTGGCCGCTCACCCAGGCCAGCACCCGGTCGGCTAAGCGGATGCAAATGCTTCAACCACAGATAAAAGCGTTGCAGGAAAAATACAAAGATGACCCCGTAAAAGCTCAGCGCAAAATGATGGAATTCTGGAAAGAACACAAGATCAACCCCATGAGCGGTTGCTTGCCGACCCTGATCCAGATGCCGGTGTTCTTTGGGTTCTTTTTCATGATTCGTTCAGCAATTGAATTGCGCGGGGCGCCGTTCCTCTGGGTCGGGGATCTTTCAAGCCCCGATACGCTGTTCATCATCCCAGGGATTAATTTCCCTTTCAATTTGCTACCCCTGGTTATGGGGGCAACCATGCTGTGGCAAGCGCATCTCACGCCCCCCTCACCGGGAATGGACCAGGCCCAGGCCAAGCTCATGCGCTATATGCCGTTGATGTTCCTGGTTTTCCTTTATAACTACTCCGCCGGCCTGACGCTTTACTGGACGGTGCAGAACCTGCTCAGCATCGTTCAGACTAAACTCATCCGCACCACGGCCGACCCTGCTCCCGCCGCAAAAGGTCCGGTATTGACGGCGCCTCAAAAAAAGAGGAAATAAGGGCCTGTCACACTCGAAGCGCGTCAACTACAAACTACCCTGCCATGCCTGCCGAACCCAAAGCCACGCTGGAGAAAATCCTCGAACTGCTGGGCTTCCCGTCCACAGTCGAAGAGCATCACATGGAGGATGGAGTGTTGCTGGATGTGAAAACCGAGGATTCGGGCAGGTTGATCGGGCGCCAGGGCCAAACGCTGGCCGATCTCCAATACGTAACGAACCGGCTGCTCTTTCAGCAGGACCCGTCCGCACCCAAGATCATGGTGGACGTTGGGGGGTACCGCGCCCAGGCCCGCGAAGCTCTTGTCAAGAAAGCCAAAGAGGCGGCCGAGAAAGTGCGCAGGTGGGGCGACGTTGTCGAACTCGAGCCGTTGAGCGCGTTCGACCGGCGGATCATTCACCAGGCACTTAAGGACGATCCCACCATCGAGACACACAGCGTCGAGGTCGAAGGAACCGAGAAAAAAGCGATTCTCCTTCGGCCGAAACACTGAGGCTGAGTTCAGTACCTGGGCACAGACGGGTCGATTTCGGTCGACCACGCGGTTATTCCCCCGCAAACGCTCTTGAGGTTTTTGAAACCTTGCTGCCGAAGGAATTCGAGGGCTTTCATGGAGCGCCCCCCCATTTTGCAATGGATGTAGTAGGCCCTTTGGGGATCGAGCTCCGTTAATCGCTGGGAGAGCTGGCTCAAAGGGAAGAGTGGCACACCCTCGATATGAGCGATTTGATATTCGTCTGGCTCCCGCACATCAATCACGTGGATGCCGAGGCTGGGGTCGTCGAGGGCTTGCTTGAGTTGTTGCACTGTGACTTCATCAGGATGCATAAAATCGGAGGCGGGTTGGATACCACAGAAACCTTCGTAATCGATTAGGCTTTGGATTGTGGGTTTGTCGCCGCAAATGGGACATTGGGGATCGCGGCGGAGTTTGAGCTCGCGGAACTTCATCTCGAGCGCGTCATAGAGCAAAAGGCGGTTCAACAAAGAATTGCCCTTTCCGAGCGCCAGTTTGATAACTTCTGTGGCTTGAATGACGCCAATAACACCGGGGAGGACTCCCAGCACGCCCCCTTCGGCGCAGCTGGGCACGGCTCCCGGCGGCGGCGGTTCCGGGTACAAGCATCGATAGCACGGGCCGCCCAGGTGCGGAGCGAAAACACTTGCCTGACCATCGAATCGAAAAATCGAGCCGTAAACGTTCGGCTTTCTTAGCAGAACACAAGCGTCGTTCGTTAAATACCGCGTCGGAAAATTATCGGTGCCATCCGCTACGATATCGTAAGGGCGGATGATCTCGAGAGCGTTGGCGCTGGTGAGGCGCGTATCATGGAGAATCACCTCCACGCCGGGGTTCAGCCGATGAATGCTGGTCCGTGCGGATTGAGTCTTGGGGGTTCCAACCGTGCTGTTGCCATGGATGATTTGGCGCTGCAAATTTGACAGTTCAACCCGATCGAAATCAACCACGCCAATTTTGCCGATTCCCGCCGCGGCCAGGTACAAGACAAGCGGCGACCCCAGCCCGCCGGCGCCGATACACAGAACACTCGTCGAGCAGATTTTTTTTTGGCCATCGAGGCCGACTTCAGGCAGGATCAGGTGCCGGGAGTATCGGCGGAGTTGGTCCGGGCTCAATTCCACAGTCATGTGCTCGAAGGTTCTATGGCCGTTGCGTCAATGGCAGGCGGTGCGTTCAACTGGATCCTACCGTTGCAGGAACGTGTGTTGAGTCTAGAGCAGAACGCGTCGGGAGGCAATCCAGGCAACCCACAGAACCAGAACGAACCACTCGTGACAAGATCATGAAACGAAGAGATCCGGGCGCAAGCGCGGCTTGGATAAAGCGGCTTTCGTCATTGCGGCCCGAACTGGCCGTCATCGGGGGCACCGGCTTTGCCGAAATGTTCAGTGAGGTAGTTGCCGAGGCGCAAGTGCCTTACAACCGGATTCCGGGCTTTCCGCGAGCGCAAGTTCCCGGGCATTCTGGCGAATTGATTCTCGGCCGGCTTGCAGGTGAGCCGATCCTCGTCCTGGCCGGCCGTTCTCATTATTATGAAGGACGTTCGATGTCCGAAGTGGTCTTTGCGGTGCGCGTACTTGCCGCCTTCGGGGTGCGGTCGGTGCTGCTCACCAACGCCGCCGGCGGCATCAACCAAAGATTTCGGCCGGGGGACTTTATGGTTTTGGAGGATCATATCAATCTGATGGGGGTAAATCCTTTGGTCGGATACACTCCCAACGGGTTGCCGGCCTTTGTGGACCTGAGCCGGTTGTATGATCCTGGCCTAATCCGGCTTCTGCGGCGGGCAGCCCGTTCTTCCAAGCTCCGTTTGTGGTCCGGCGTTTATATTGGGGTGAGCGGACCCAGCTATGAGACACCCGCCGAAATCCGGGCTTTCGCCAAATTGGGGGCCGATGCGGTTGGAATGAGCACGGTTCCGGAAGCAATCGCAGCGAGACAATGCGGGCTGAAAGTCGCCGGTTTGTCCTGCATCACCAATATGGCGTCCGGGATTCGGTCCGGGCCCATTTCCCACCGGGAAGTACTGGAAACCACGCGAATGGTGAGGAAAGCGGCCCGTAAGTTGCTCTTTCAATTTGCGCGGCTGTACGGGCGTTATTCACAAGATTCGAATTGAGAATGAGTGGGTTGCCGGTAAGCTGGGTGGTCTAATTGGCAAATGAAGTCGAGTGCCGTGTTTCTGCTTGAGAACGCCGGATGGCCGGCGCTCTTGTTGGACGGCTCGACGAACCTGTGCCGAGTTAATCAGGCTGCTGTCAAGCTCTTCGGCCAGGCCTTGGAAGGATCCACACCCCTGTTGTCGACCATTTGGTCGAGTGAAAACGCGACCAATCCCCAGCAGTTCCTTGCGCAATGGGAACGGTCGCCTGCTTCGCCCGTCCAGGTAAAACTCCGAACGCGCGGCGGCGGCAGCACAGCATTCGCCATTTCCATCTGCTCTTTTTCCAAAGATGGCGAAAAATTCTTTCTGCTTCAGTTGCCTGCCGAAGCGGCGCCCAGCTCTCCCCAACAAAACGAAGCCGCCGAAACCGGGCTTGCGCTCAAGCAAAAGCTGGAATGCGCGCTGCAATTGGCGCGGACCGTGGCTTTGGATTTCAATAACGCCCTGACGAGCATACTCGGCCATACCTCACTGATCCTGAGCCGCATTGAACCGAATAACCCGTGGCGGCGGTCTCTGATTGAAGTCGAGAAATCGGCCGCCCGGGCCGCGGAGATTGCCAACGACCTCGGCATGTTCAGCCGTCAGGAAAAGGAGCCCCGGGGACAGGCTGCCGGCAACCTCAACCTTCTCACCCAACGTGCCGTCGAGTTGTTCCAGCACGAAGCCTCGACCGGGGCGGTGCAATGGAGTTTGCTGCTCGAACCGCGGCCCTTCACCGCCCGCTTTGATGAAGCCAAATTGCAACAGGCCCTCATGCGCATCCTGGAAAACGCGGTCCAGGCAATGGGGAGTGCGGGCAGGATTACTGTCCAGACCCGCAACATCGAACTGGCCGAACCGTCGCAGGATCAAAACGTCCACCTCGCTGCCGGCGCTTACGTTTCGGTCGAGATTACCGATGACGGCGAGGGGATCCCGGCGGAAGTTTTGCCCCGGATTTTTGAACCGTTTTTCACTACCAAAGGGAAAGCCCATCGAGGCCTGGGGCTGGCCTGGGTTTACGGCGTTGTGACGAACCACGGTGGCGGCGTCGCTGTCTCAAGCCAGCCCGGCACCGGCACTTCGGTCCGGGTTTACCTGCCCGCCGAACGGCACGTTCTCAAAGAAAACGGAACCGGCGCCATCGACCTGCGCGGCACTGAAACAATCCTGATGGTGGACGACGAAGACCTGCTGCTGACCATGGGCCGCACCATTCTCTCGGCTTATGGCTACACGGTCCTGACCGCCAGCAGCGGAAAACAGGCTATGGAGACTCTTGCTGCCCAACATTCCGTGGACCTGGTTATTACCGACCTGGTCATGCCCGCCATGAGCGGCCGCGAACTGGTCGAGCATATTCACCAGGCCTCCCCCGGCACCCGAATCCTCTGCACCAGCGGCTATGTCTGGCCCGCGGGCCACCACACCGAATCGGATTACCTTCAAAAGCCTTTCACGAGCCAGGAACTCCTGCTCAAGGTTAAACAAGCGCTGGCCCGGTAAACAGCCCTCTTTTGCCGCCGGGTTCGCCGGCTCGATTGCGAATTGGAGAGTGCGGTTTGTCCAAAGATTGCCTAAAGGGGAAGCCTCGGGATAATCGGGCCTAACCCTGAACCGCGGGACAGGGGCGAATCAAACGAACCTGAATCATCACCATAAGTTTTACAAAACATAAGTTGACTGATTGACTCATCTCTCGTAGTTATCACGCTTATGCAAATCGAGAGTCTCAAAGTGTTCTGCGACCTGGCGGAGACCGAAAGCTTTACCCGGGCGGCGCAGATCAACAAAGTGACTCAATCGGCGGTGAGCCAGCAAATCAGCGCCCTGGAAAAGCTGTTTAAGTCGCTGCTCATCGAACGCAGCAAGAAGCGCTTTCGGCTTACCCGCGAGGGGCAGGTGCTCTACGAATACAGCAAAGAGGTGGTCCATACCTTTGACGCCCTCAACCACAAGCTTCAGCAAATCAAGGAGCTGATTTCCGGGACAATTCGGGTGGCGACGATATACAGCGTTGGGTTGCACGACCTGCCGCCGTACGTAAAAAAGTTTTTGAAAAACTACCCCACGGTCAATGTGCACGTGGAGTATCGGCGCGCCAACCAGGTGTATGAGGACGTGATTGGGAACGTTGTCGATTTGGGGTTGGTGGCTTACCCGGCCCGGGACGCGAAACTGGAAATCGTGCCGCTGCGAAAAGATCCCCTGGTGCTCATCTGCCACCCAAAGCATTCGCTCGCAAAATCCAGGAGTGTGCGCTTAAAGGAGCTCTCGGGGCAAAAGTTCATCGGATTCGAGCCGGACATTCCCACTCGAAAAGCGCTGGACCGTATTTTAAAGGACCATTCGGTCCAGGTGCAGCATGTGATGGAATTCGACAATATCGAGACGGTCAAGCGCGCGGTGGAAATCGACGCGGGGGTTGCCATCGTGCCGAAGGGCACCGTGCTCCAGGAGATCGCCAAACAGACGCTTGCGCACGTGAGCCTGGAGGACGGCGAGTTCTACCGCCCGCTGGCCGCCATCTACAAGAAAAACAAGGTCCTTTCTCCTGCCATGAAAGAGTTTCTGGCGGCTCTCAAGGAAGAAAAAACCGACTAGCGCGGCAGGGCCCGCGTTCAGCCGGCGCGGGTCACTTCAGGTTCGCGGGATTAAGCCCTTTCAAGTCTTTGGTGACGAAAAGCCCGTTCTTGCGAATGAGTTCGCCGTCGAACCAAATCTCGCCGCCGCCCCATTCAGGCCGCTGAATCAGCACCATGTCCCAATGGACCGCTGAACGGTTTCCGTTGTCGCAATCCTTGTAAGCCTGCCCCGGGGTAAGGTGGAGCGAGCCGGCGATCTTTTCGTCGAAAAGAATGTCGCACATTGGATTGAGAATGAATGGATTAAAGCCGAGTGAAAATTCGCCGGTGTAGCGTGCGCCCGGGTCGGTGTCGAGAATCTCGTTGAGGCGTTTGGTGTTGTTGGACGTGGCGCCGACGACCTTGCCGTTTTTGAATTCGAGGGCGACGTTTTCGAACTTGGTCCCCGAATACAATGTGGGAGTGTTGAATCGAATAGTCCCGTTGATCGAATTCCGCACCGGGCAGGAGAAAACCTCGCCGTCGGGAATATTACGATCTCCTTTGCACATTTTTGCTCCTATCCCTTTGATGCTAAAGGA
>Ga0209062_1005375_pt1 | contig 12467 bp, 12 predicted proteins | sample Coa_R2_2_FD_187158 | JGI IMG/M metagenome (GOLD analysis project Ga0209062, IMG submission 187158) | Surface soil microbial communities from Centralia Pennsylvania, which are recovering from an underground coalmine fire - Coalmine... | ecosystem: Environmental > Terrestrial > Soil > Unclassified... | reverse complement strand
CCGGCCGGGTGCCGGCCTGGTGGAGGGTATGGATATCCTGGACGTGGCGCCCACGGTGCTGGCTACTATGGGGCTGCCGGTGCCGGAGGACATGCAGGGCCGCCCGTTGCGGCTTTCCACAATGCCATAGAGGCCTCACCGAAGCCGAGAGGAGTGGCTCCAAAACCCAATGATCTTCGTTGGGTGCAAATTGCGGCCCCATCCGGTCGCGTGTGCCCTCCGCGGCTGCTGTCTGGGCCTCCCCAGCCATGTGAGGCCAACGATGGCCATCTGATCGTGCCGCTGCACGGGTGCCCGACGCCACGGCGGTATGCCTGTTGAGAAGGCACGAACGCAGCCATGCGGGTTGTTCTCCTGTTCCTTCGGCTTTTCGCAGCGTTTCTTGGGAACTGGAGGGCTGGAGCGCTGGAGCATGTGCCTATTGACGAGCCTACTTGCACAATGTATGATACCTGCCAGCAGCCCACCCCGTCCGGCCAGCTCGGTCGCTTCAAGACGGTTCGTCGAGGCGTATCGAGCCGCGTAACAGTCGTAGACAGCCCATTGCCATCCTTGTTAGCACTGGAGAAGATATGTGCAGGCATAGGCGAGTGATGGGCCTTGTCAGGCTCCTGGGCGTGCTTGTCTTGAGTATCACCGTCCCCTCTCCCGCGACGACGCAGGCTCTGCGGGCCACCTTCTCCGACGGCATGTACGCCGTCGGGCGCGACATCGCGCCGGGCCTCTACCACACGAGCGGCGGCGATTCCTGCTACTGGGCACGCCTGGACAAGCTATCGGTGAGCGACTCCGCTATCATCGTCAACGATGACATCTCCGGCCCACTGACCGTGCAGATCAAGGCGACCGATGCCGGCTTTGAGACGAGGGGCTGCGGCACCTGGGCGTTCGTGCGTCCCGGCACGCGCGGGAGACGGGCCGCGGCGTTCGGTACCGGGATGTACGGCGTGGGTTTGGACATCCGGCCGGGCACCTACCGTACACTGGGCAACGATGGGTGTTACTGGGCGCTCCTGAGTGACCTGGGTGGCAAGAATATCGTGGCGAATGACAATGCGATCGGGCCCGCCGTCGTGACGATCCGGCCATCGACCGCCGGCATCATCTCAAAGGGCTGTGGTACCTGGAAACGCGTCGCCGATCCGCGCCCGGGCGGGAATGCCGGTGGTACGCGCTTCGGTGATGGTACCTGGCGCGTCGGCGTGGACGTCAAACCCGGGACCTACCACACCGAGGGCGGCGACTCCTGTTATTACGAGACGCTGGCCAGCTTCGATGGCACTCTTGACGCCGTCATACAGAACGACCTCCCCAGCGGGCCGGTCGACCTCGTGCTGGACAACACGACGCTCGGCGTCAAGAGTGAGAAATGCGGGACGTGGAAGAAAGTAGGCTAACATGCTCTCATGAGCCGCCCGGGCCTTCGGCGCCTCAGTGGCCGCCCGGTGTTGATGGCGTTGGGTTGGTTACCGACAGGAGGCGGACAGCTGCCGCTACCGGAGGAGGGCGTCGCCGTCATGGGCGCGCTTTGGTGGGGGCCGTATTCCAGGAACTGACCGCCCGGGACCGCATACGGCTGGTCGCCGCGATAGCCGACGACGGCGATGGGACCTGCGGCCCGCACATGCTGATCCTGCCAGTGCGCTCCGGCGTCGCTCGTGGCGAAGATCGAGTTCGGCGTCGCGACGATGCCATTGGACGCGTCGCGGAAGGCGAGCGCCGCGACCGGGACATCTGCCTTGCACCGGTTGAAGCAGTAGTCATTGAGCAGATGATGCGTGGAGGGGACGACGCTGACAGCCCAATTCTCGCCGCCGACTTTCGTCACTCACCGCCCTTGTACTTGTGTCGGCGTCGTGGCCTCCGCAGCACACGATGCCCCTTGTAGCGCCGCAGATCCAGGCCCGGCAACCTGTAGCTATCGGCGAAGGGCACGCCGATGTCCAGCACCTCGTCGTCACAGCGCGCTAGCAACTGACAAAAAATAGGACAGTGGCAGCCCACTTCCATAGCATAACCGCACGCTTTACTCCTGTTTCCAAGGATCGTCGTTGGGTGCAAAATACAGTCCCATCTGGATCGAATAGGCTCTCCGTAGGCTGCTATCTGGGCCTCCACCAGCCGCGTGAGGTCTGACCTGCATTATTCGCGAGGATCGCGGACGACCTCCTGGGACCGCCGGCATCCCTGCCGGCCCAGCGTTGCCGGCAGGGATGCCGGCGGTCCCAGGAAAGCTGCCCCGCCATGGCAGGCGCCCATGCATAATCCCGGCTAAGAGAAAGGCACTTCAGTGCCCGTCCTCTGCCATGACACTTTAGTGTCAGGCACCAGCCCTCACCACTGGCTCTCGATGATGGACTCGCGCACCACGCGCGTGATGGCCTCGCCCTGTCCCGGCGTGAGCTCCGTCACGCGCAACTCGGCCTGCGCCAGCAGATTGTCGCAGTGGGCGGCCAGGCGCGTGCCTCGCTCATAGAGGGCCAGGCTGTGGTCGAGGCTCAGGCCCTCGCGGCGCAATTCGTCCAGCGTCTCTTCGAGCAGCTTGTACGCTTCCTCGAAACGCAGCGCGGAGATCTCATCTACAGTCATTGCACCCTCTCCATCGATTCGACGGCCCGTGCGTCGTAGGTTGCATGGCCGTTCTCCGTCTCCCTGACCTGCTTGTTGGTATCGACGACCGAGACCGTCAGTTGGCCCTGCTTCATGTGAACGTGCAGCAGTTCGCCCGGCGTCACCTGCGCCGGGTCGCGCACCACCTCGCCCCACAGGTTGGTGACGATGGCGTAGCCGCGCTCCAGCGTGGCCACCGGATTGAGCGCGGCCAGGCGTCCCACGGCGGACTCCATCCTGGCCCGGCGCATCCCCAGCAGGTGGGCCATCTCCGTGTGCAGGGAGCCGGCCACGTCGTCGACCTGCTGGCGGCAGGCGCGCAGGCGATGCAGCGGGCTGAGCAGCGCGAGCGTGCGCGAGGCATCGGAGACCTCACGCCGCGCCATGTAGAGGATGTTGCCCATCTCCTCGCGCAGCGCCGCGCGAGCGCTCTCCACGTCGGCCGCGCATTCGCGCCAATCCGGCACCACGGCGGCGGCAGCCGCCGAGGGCGTGGGCATGCGCACGTCGGCGACCAGATCGGCGATGGTGAAGTCGGTTTCGTGCCCGACGCCGGAGACGACGGGCCGCGTGCAGGCGCCGATGGCCCGCGCGACCTGCTCGTCGTTGAAGGCCCAGAGTTCTTCCAGCGAGCCGCCGCCGCGCACCACCAGGATCACGTCGATGCCGTCCAGGTCGTTCAGGCGCTCCAGGGCGGCGACGATCTGCGCAGGCGCGCCATCGCCCTGCACCAGACAGGGCGAGAGCACGACCTCGACGGCGGGGAAGCGGGCGGCCAGCACCTTCAACACATCCTGAAAGGCGGCCGCCTGCGGCGAGGTGACCACCCCGATGCGGCGCGGAAAGGGCGGCAACGGGCGCTTGCGCTCGTCGTCGAAGAGCCCTTCGTCGGCCAGACGGGCCTTGAGGTCCTCGAATTGCTGGTGCAGCGAGCCGACCCCCTCGGCCTGCACGAAGTCGGCGTAGAGTTGGACGCTGCCCTGCGCCTCGTAGAGTCCCACGTGGCCGTGCACCAGTACCCCGGCGCCGTGATCGAGGTCGTGCGTGCCGAAGCCGCTGCCGCGGAACATCACGCAGCGCAACTGGCCGGCCTCGTCCTTGAGCGTGAAATAGGTGTGGCCGGCCGCGGAACGGGAGAGGTTAGAGACCTCGCCCCGCACCCACAGGTCGCCGAGCACGTCGTCGCTGCCCAGTAACGCCTTCAGATAGGTCGTGACCTCGCCGACGCGCAACACGTGAAAGTTATCCATGGCAGACCTTGTCAGGTATCGAGTATGGCCACAGAGTCCCGCGGCGGGTACGGTTTCAGTATGCAGGTCCGGCGGCCACGGCGCCATGCCTCGTCCACAGGGTGTGGATGCCGGCCGTTATTCCAGCTCGAAGAGCGGCTGGCCGTACTCCACGGCCTGCCCGTCCTCCACCAGCACCCGCCGCACGGTGCCGCCGCTCTCGGCCTCGACCTCGGTGATCAGCTTCATGGCCTCGATCAGCCCGATGACCTGGCCCGGCTCGACGTGGCTACCCTCGTGGACGAACGGATCGCCGTGCGGTTCCGCCGAGACATAGAAGGTGCCGACCTGCGGCGAGCGCAGCACGATGGCTCCCGCCGCGGTCTCTTCTTCCCGCGGCGCCGCCTCGGCCGTGGCGGCCGGAGCGGCGACCAGGATCTGGCTGTCGCGTTCGAGGCGCAGGGCGAAGGAACCGTGCGCGATGTCGAGTTCGGTCAGGTCGCTGCTCTCCATCAGGGCGATCAGGGCAGAGACCTGCTGCCGCCAGCCGTCGTCGGAGAGGCTCATGAGACGCGTTCGAGGTAACTGTTGGTGCGGGTATCCACCCGGATCACGTCGTCGGTCTTGACGAACAGCGGGACCTGCACGACCGCGCCGGTCTCCAGCGTGGCCGGTTTGGTGCCGCCGGTGGCGGTGTCGCCCTTGAAGCCCGGCTCGGTGTAGGTCACGCGCAACTCGACGTTGAGCGGCAACTCGATGCCCAGCGGCGAATCATCGAAGGTCAGCAGCTCGACGTTCATACCGTCCTTGAGGTAATTGGCGGCATCGCCGATCTGATCCGCGTTCAGGGCCGTCTGCTCGTAGGTCTCGTTGTCCATGAAGTGGTAGAGCCCCTCGGACTCGTAGAGGTACTGGACGGTGCGGCGCTCCAGGATGGCGCGCTGGAAGCGTTCGCCGGCCTGGAAGGTGCGCTCGATGGTGGCGCCGGTGCGCACGTTGCGCATCTTGATGCGCACCTGGGCGCTGCCGCGGCCCATCTTGATGTGTTGATACTCCAGGATCGTCCACAGCGCGTTGTCGAGCTGGATGGTGATGCCGCGCTTGAGGTCGCCGGTATTGATCATTGGTCCTCCTTACTGGGTAGTTATTGTTGCTATTGGGGCGTGCCCGGGCACTGCGCGCCCTGCTGGATGGTGCAAAAGATGCTCTTGCCGTGGCTGCCGTTCACGTGGTGGAAGTAGAAGTAGTCGGTGGCCGCGGGCTCGACGGCGGCCCGGATGCTGTCCACGCCGGGGTTAGAGATGGGATGCGGCGGCAGGCCGGCGTTCTTGTAGGTGTTGAACGGCGAATCCACGCTCAGATCCTTGTCGGTCAGCACCGGCCACCAATCCGGCGCTTTGCCGACGGCGTACTGCACGGTCGGGTCGGCATTGAGGATCTTGTTAAACGTATTGCTCGTATCGTGGAATAGGCGATTGGTATAGACGCTGGCGATGAGGTAGCGGTCGTGCGGGGTGCCGGCCTCGCGCTCCACGATGGAGGCCATGATAACCGCCTGGTAGAAGGAGCCGTAAAGCTTCTTGCCCTCGGCGATGAGCGTGGGCGATACCTTCTGCTCGAAGTCGCGCAGCATGCGGTTGATGGCGTAATGGGCGCCTTGGCCTTTGAAGAACTGATAGGTATCGGGTAGCAGAAAGCCTTCAACGCTCGCTCCCGCCGGGCGATCGGCCAGGAAGGGGAAGTTGAAGGAGCCGTGCAGGATCTCCTTCATCACATCGGCATACGGCGCGACGCCGTTTTGGTCGAGCAACGCGGCGATCTGCTCGGCCCTCAGGCCCTCGCTAAACCGGATGGTGGCGGTGGGGGCCGGAGGCGGCGGCGATGACAGCACATTGATGATCTCGTCCGGGCTCATCCCGGTGCGCAGGGTGTGCGGTCCGGCCTGGATAGCACCGCCCTGTCCGGTGAGGCTCATGTAGAGGCGAAAGATCGTTGCGTTGGCGATGATGCCGGCATCTTGCAACTGCGTCGCCACCTGGTCGCGGGTCTCGCCGGGCGCCACGTTGATGGTGACCGAGCGCGGCGGCCCCGACGTGGCGACCGCCGGAATGCGCGGGAACACGAGTTGGGCTGCAACGTAGATGGCCGCGGCGATGACGGCGACAAAGACCACCAGCGACAGCAGCGTGCGCCCTGTATCGCGCCGCCGCGGCCGGCCCAATACGTTGCCGGCCGCGGTGGCCTGCGTCCCATAGTACGAGCCACGCGCACGCGTTTTGCGCTCCTGCCGCAGACGCTGAAACTTCTCCACGCGAGGGTCTCGCCCCATCCATCCTCCTACGCATCGGCTCCGACGGCGTCGTCAGCGGTCATGCCCCATACCGCCATGGCCTGTGTCATGGCAAGGGCCCTGCCCCGGTTCGTCGGCGCCGTCTCCGTCCAAATACTCCTGTAGAATCAGCGAGGCGGCGATATGATCGACGCGCTCGCCGGGGCGCGGGCGTCGCCCCCGCACCTCCGCGAAGTAGCCTTCCGCCGCCGCGCTGGAGAGCCGTTCGTCGCAGAAAACGACCGGCAACCCGATCTCCCGCAGGGCCTCGGCAAAGCTCATCGTGCGCGCGGCCTGCGGTCCGAGCGAGCCATCCATGTTACGCGGCAGACCTACCACCAGCATCTCCACCCCCTCCGCCGCGCACACCCTGCGTACCGTCTCCACATCGGACCGGCGCGAGGAGCGACGAAAAGTGCGCAGCGGAGAGGCCAATCTGCTGTCCGAATTGCCCAGGGCCAGACCAACCCAGCGGTCGCCCACGTCAAGTCCCAGGTAGCGCACGTGGCGTATTGTACCATCTGCCCTTTTATAGGTCGCCCGGCCTGTCCAGGCCGTAGATACATGCCGTCGACGTGCGGGGATTCCTCGCGGTTTCCCGCCGAGTGGCCGCGGGGCAGGGTGGCAGCGCGGCGATAGGCGGGTGGGCCGATCCGCCGGAGAGCCGGAGACGCAGCCCTTGACACCTACAAAAAGCTGCCGCTATACTGATCTTACCGTTGTGATGCGGGCTATGCCAGGGGCCGGGTCCCCTGCGGGACAGTCGACGTCCCCATCAGTGGGCCGAGATAGCTCAGTTGGTAGAGCACGCGACTGAAAATTGCGGTGTCGGCAGTTCGATTCTGCCTCTCGGCACCTCGCGGAAGTGGCTCAGTGGTAGAGCATCTCCTTGCCAAGGAGAGGGTCGCCGGTTCGAATCCGGTCTTCCGCTCCACGGTACTTATCCCGCTAAACGGATGGACAGCTCAGCCTGCCCATCCGTTTCTTGTCGGGGCGACGTGGCCAAGTGGTTAAGGCAGGGGTCTGCAAAACCCCGATCGCCGGTTCGATTCCGGCCGTCGCCTCCATGCTAAGCGCGATCGATGCGCCGGCCTCTCGCGTGTTGCACAAATAGGAAGTATCGGTTCCAGACCAGCCAATCGGTGCCAACGCGGCTCTTATACCGCGGCATCGACCAGCAGCGGGGTGATGCACGGCTGGGAGTCGCACGTCGTGTTCGGCACGACCTGGAACCGTAGACGGTAGGTCGCCGGCACCCGCCAGCGCAGCCGCTGCGGCGCGGGCACGAGGCGATCGAGGAGCGGCAGGCTGCGCCAGCGTGCGGTCAATGCACTGGCCGGCTCGGGCTCCAGGAGCAGGATCGGACCGGGGCGCAGCGGACTCCGCGCGGCTTACATGGCCGGCGTCTGTGTGGGGCGGCGCTGCCGGAAAATGGAACGTCGCCGACCGTATACAGCCAAAACAGTGTGCCAAAGGTGCCGGCGCGTGCCGCAAGGACCCGAGAGGCTTCGGCCTAGGCCCCGGCCGACGCGCCCAGCGCCCTGAACATGTAGCAGTTGAAGCGCACCGCGCCGTGCAGATCGTCGAGACGGATGTGCTCGTTGGGCGCGTGTGCGCCGTTGGCCCAGTAGATGGGGTTGCCAGGCGCGCTCAGGCCCGGCACGCCGACATAGCGGCGCAGATCGCCCAGGAACGGTAGCGTCCCCCCGATGAGCGGCTTGATGCTGGGCCGCTGGCCGCTGAACGACGAGATGATCTCCGCGATGCGCCGGGCAAACGGATGGTCGATGGGCGTGACCACCGGCTCGGCTGACGAGAAGACGCTGATGCGGATGTCGTCGTAGCCGCCCGCCGCGAGATGTGCGCGCAGCGCCGAGAGGACCGCGTCCGGCGTCTGGTCCGGCACCAGCCGAAAATCGATCTTGGCCATGGCCCGTGCCGGCAGCACCGTCTTGGCCCCCTGGCCGCCGTAGCCGCTCACAAGGCCGGCGATATTGCAGGTCGGGCTGAAGGCCAGGCGTTCCAGCAGATCGACGCCGCTGAGGTCGTCGACAAACCGCTGCGTCCTGAAAGCCTGGCGAAAGGTCTCATCCTGGTCGGGCTGATCGGCTAGGGCTTGCAGGTCAGCCTGAGACGGCTTGCGCACGACGTCGTAATAGCCGGGGATGAGCACGCGTCCCCCGGGATCGCGCAGCGTGGCCAGGGCCTGCACCAGGCGCCAGGCCGCGCTCGGCAGGATGGGCGCGTTACCCGAGTGCGCGTCGATGCCGATGCACTCCACGTCCAGTTGCACGTAGAGCAAGCCCTTGGTCCCCAGGGTCAGTTCCAGCCGGCCGTCGTGCTCGTAGCCGGCGCCTTCCCACAGGCAGGCGTCGGCCTTGAGCAGATCGGCGTAGGGCCTGGCAACGGCGGCGAAGTGGGGGCTGCCGATCTCCTCCTCGCCTTCGATGAGCCAGCGGAGGGTGATGGGCAGCGTGCCGTCGGCCGCGCGCAGGGCGTGAATGGCCGCGAGGCGCGCGGCGATCTCACCCTTATTGTCCGAGGAACCGCGCGCATAGAGCTTGCCGTCGCGCACCGTCGGTTCAAACGGCGGCGACTCCCACAGCTCCAGCGGCTCGGCAGGTTGCACGTCGTAGTGGTTGTAGAGCAATAGCGTGTAGGGGCTGCGGCCGCGCTGCTCGCCGTAGATCGCGGGCGGGGCGCCTTCAGCATGGAGGCGCTGGGTGGCGAAACCGGCGTCCCGCAGCAACGCTTCCGTCAAGTCGGCCATCTCGGCCATGCCGAGGCCCTGTGCGGCCACGCTTGGTTGGCGGCAGAGCCTCTCCAACAACTGCCGCGGCTCAGCGGCATGCGCGTCAAGGTATGCGTCCACGGTGGTGGCCATAGTCTATTCCTTCTGACCGTTTCCTGACTCTCATCATATCATGCGCCCGGCGGGCAAGAGGCAGCGCCGGATTGCCGGCGCGGTGGATCAAGCTTTTGTATGATCGCAATAAGGGGTATTTGCTGACGTGGAAACCTCGCTGTGACATGATAGACACCAATACCGCGGCCCTGATACGATCTGCCACCGAGACGCTAGCCGCGGTGGCCCGGAACGTCGGTGTGAGCATCAGTACGCCCGATGCCCACGGCCACCTGCAGGAGCAAGCCCGCGCCGGCCCGCATGCCTCGCTGGCCCATCTACCGCCCTATTCCGGCGATATCGCGGACATTCCGGTGGTGACGGTGCGCCCGGGGGCCGATCAGAGTTGGTATGGTGTCGAAATCGGGCTGCTGGGGCGCGATCGCAATCCGCTGGGGAGATTGCGCGTGGTCGGCCCCTTCCAGCCAACGCGCAAGATGCTGCCGCTGATCGAGTCCTGGGCGCGGCATGCCGCGTTGTTGCTGGAGCAGGGGGCGCTGCACCAGGAGCTACAGCACTCCTTCAACCAACTGTTCATCGTCTACGAGGCCGGACGGTTGCTCAACCTCAGCCATAGCGCCGACGAGGTGATGAGCCTTGTGGTCAGCCTGTTGGGGCGGACCTTGCACTTCGACCATTGCGCCGTGATGATCCTGGAGGGCGACCGCATCACGCCGGGAGCACATGCCGGCCTGGACCCCGAGTGGGCCGCCAGCCGGCGCCTGCCACTCGCCGAGACCTACGCGGCGCGTGTCCTGGAGATGGAGGCTTCCGCCCTCTTCGACGACGCCGGGGACCTCGACGGCCTGAGCCTCCCCGTCCTGAATACCGGCCAGGTGCCGGCGAATCTGCTCTGCGCCCCGCTGACGACCCGCACCGGCACCCTGGGGTTCCTGGAGGTGTACCACGCCACCCCCGAGCCGTTCTCCGACGATGAGGTCTTCGTGGTGTCGGCGCTGGCCGTCGAGACGGCGGCGGCCCTGGAGAACGCGCGGCTCTACGAGGCTCTGCGCGACCGCGAAGAACGCCTGACCCAATACGCCGCCAAGCTGGTCAATTCCCAGGAGGAGGAGCGACGGCGCATCTCACGCGATGTCCACGACGGGCTTGGCCAGATGATCGTCAGCGCCTTGCAGTACTTGCAGGCGCACGAGTATTCCCTGCCCGACGGGCATCCGCGCGAGGCGTTTCAGCACGGCATGGCCATTCTCCAGCAATGCGTGACCGAGACGCGACGCGTGATGAGCGATTTACGCCCCTCCGTCCTGGATGACTTTGGGCTGGTGATAGCGTTGCAGCAACACCTCGACGCCGTGGCCCAGGAGGCCGGCTGGCAGGCCCAGTGCGAGGCTCGCGGCGCCGTCACCCGCCTCTCTCCGGCCGTGGAAACAACCATCTACCGCGTGGTGCAGGAGGCCCTCACCAACGCCCGCAAACATGCCGCGTCGGATCGCGTCCATGTCGGGCTATCGAGGGAGAGCGATACCATCGTGGTAGAGGTGCGAGACTGGGGCCGCGGCTTCGATCTATCCGATGTGGCCGCCAAGCCTGACCGCGGCGAGCACCTGGGTCTGATGGGCATGCGCGAGCGCGTCTCGCTCCTCGGCGGCCGCGTGGAGATCCATAGCACGCCCGGAGCAGGCACAACCGTGCGCATCGAGTTGCCGGCAGCCTGACGCCCGTATGCCGCGCATATCGGGCGCAACGGGCTTCGGAAGAGCGGCGGCGCGATCAAAGAGCGCCGCATCCGCCGTCGCGCACCCGTGGCGAGCGGTTGACGGCCATCCGGGGCGGGCGGGGTCCGGCGTCCGCCCATTATGCGGCCCGTCAGCGGGCCTGGTATTGTTCGTCGCTGACCTTTTCCATCCAGTCGGCGGTCTTGCCATCCAGCGCTTCCTGAATGGCGATGTGCGTCATGGCGGTGGTCGCCGTGGCGCCGTGCCAGTGCTTCTCACCCGGCGGGAACCAGATCACATCACCCGGCCGGATCTCCTCGATCGGGCCGCCCCAGCGCTGGGCCCGGCCGCAGCCGGCGGTCACGATCAGGGTCTGGCCCAGCGGGTGGCTGTGCCAGGCGGTGCGGGCGCCGGGCTCGAAGGTGACGCTGGCGCCGCGCCCGCGGGCGGGATCGGGCGCCTCGAACAGGGGGTCAATCCGGACAGCGCCGGTGAAATACTCAGCCGGCCCTGTGCCGGAGGGCTGCGAGCCGCATCGTTTGATCTCCATGGTCTATTCTCCTTTGACTTTCTCCTTCGAGTTTACGCGTCTGCGTTGTGTCTCCCTCCGGGTACTGGGCTACGAGCTTATTGAGCGCGGCACGAGCTTGAGCGTCGTGGCGCGCGCTTGCGGGCTGAGCATGGGCGGGACGTAGCTGTCCGCGTAGCGGCGGTACTTCGTGCGGTAGGCGGCGTCGATCTGGTCGTTGAGGGTCTCGTCGGCGTCCACGAAGGTGACGTCCTTGTCGACGCCGCCGGCGCGGATGTGCCCCTCGTGGGTCTGCTGTGCGTCGCGGAACCAGCGACCGGCCGGTCCCCGCCAGGAGCGGACGTAGAGGTCGTCGCCCAGGCGGACAACCCAGACCGTCGTGGGCCGTCGCAGCGTGCCGTCGCCTCTCGCGGGCGCGACCTCGAGCTCTTCTGCTGCCGCGATCGTGTCGAGCTCGTCTTTCGACCATGTGGCCATCGTCGATCCTCCTTTGTCAGGGCCAGAGTAGCGTCTTGATGGCGCGGCGCTCGTCCATGGCGCGGTAGCCCTCGGCGACCTGGTCCAGCGGCAGCGCTAGGTCGAACACCTGGCCGGGGTCGATCGTCCGGCTCCAGCGCGTTGATCGCGATGTACTATCATGTGTACCTCCCTGGTACCAGGATAGGGGGCGCTATATCCTGGTACCAGATGTCTGTTTATCCTGGTACTGGTGCTACCACCCACGCGGAATCGAGCACGCGAGAGTAAGCGACATCGCGATGTCGCGGTCGGCGTCGGCCGGCTCCTGGAGATCGGCGACTTTCTCACGAGCCGCCGGATGTCTACGACCGGTCCACATCACTGATGACCGACGATGGGATGCGGCACATACGGCTCTTCCAGGTAGGCGACCTCTTCCTGGGTCAGTGTCACGGACAGAGCGCCCACGGCATCTTCCAGGTGCGTGATTTTCGTTGCCCCGATGATCGGCGCCGTCACCGGCTGCTTCTGCAACAGCCAGGCCAGCGCGATATGCACGCGCGGCACCCCATGTTGTTCCGCGACCTCCGCGACCCGCTCCACGACCTGTCGGTCGGTGTCGGCCGTCGCATCGTACTTGCTTTTTGCGATCTGATCGGTTTCGGAGCGCAGCGTGCTTTCCGCCGACCAGTCGCGCGTCAATCGTCCGGAGGCGAGCGGACTGTACGGG
>Ga0209062_1005372_pt1 | contig 12468 bp, 12 predicted proteins | sample Coa_R2_2_FD_187158 | JGI IMG/M metagenome (GOLD analysis project Ga0209062, IMG submission 187158) | Surface soil microbial communities from Centralia Pennsylvania, which are recovering from an underground coalmine fire - Coalmine... | ecosystem: Environmental > Terrestrial > Soil > Unclassified... | reverse complement strand
GGCGCAGCTTTCGCGACGCTCAGGGACGGCTGAACCAAAAAATTGCGGAAAGCTGCGAGTCGGTGGTCTTCGTGGCGGCCGGATTGCCGTTGAAGCTGAAGCCCAGCTCACCGGCTTAGCTCTCGAGCCCCGCCTTACCCATTGCGCCTTAGACGGTTCATCTATAATAGGCGTTATAAATGTAAAATCCTTATTCACCCGGAAAATTTGTGTGAATAGCAACCTCTCAGCCCATCTGCGCCAGCTCGAAGCCGAAGCCATTTTCATCATGCGCGAGGTGGTGGCGGAATTCGAGCGTCCCGTCCTGCTCTATTCGATCGGCAAGGATTCGGGTGTGATGCTGCACATCGCGCAGAAGGCCTTTTATCCCGGCAAGCTCCCTTTTCCTCTGCTCCATGTAGATACGACATGGAAATTCAAGGACATGATCGCGTTCCGCGACGCAACCGCCAAACGGATCGGGGTGGAACTCATCGTCCATGTCAACGAAGACGGATTGAAGCGCGGCATCTCGCCCATCGCCTCGGGTTCGGCGCTCCATACGCAAGTGATGAAGACGGAGGCGCTGCGCCAAGCGCTCGACAAATATAAGTTCGATGCAGCCTTCGGCGGCGCCCGCCGCGACGAGGAAAAGAGCCGCGCCAAAGAGCGGATCTTCTCGCACCGTTCCGCCGCGCATGCGTGGGATCCGCGCAATCAGCGCCCGGAACTCTGGCGTCTTTTCAATACCCGGATCAAGCCGGGCGAATCGATGCGCGTCTTCCCACTGTCGAATTGGACCGAGCGCGACGTCTGGGAATATACGGCCGCGGAAGACATTCCCGTCGTACCGCTTTATTTCGCCAAGGAGCGGCCCGTTGTCGAGCGGGACGGAACGCTGATCATGGTCGACGACGATCGCCTGCCGCTGCGGCCCGGCGAGAAACCGCGGCTCGAACGCGTGCGCTTTCGCACGCTCGGCTGCTATCCGCTCTCCGGTGCGATCCGGTCGCAAGCCGAGACCCTCGACGATATTCTTGCCGAAATGCGCAGCACCAAGACTTCCGAACGCCAGGGCCGCCTGATCGACCACGACGAGGCGGGCTCGATGGAAAAGAAGAAGCGCGAGGGCTATTTCTGATGAACAAGGCCGTCGAGATCAGGAAATTGGAAGAAACCGCGACGCTTGCCGGCGGCCCGGCGCTGCCGACCCTGCGATTCCTGACCTGCGGCTCGGTCGACGACGGCAAGTCCACGCTCATCGGCCGCCTGCTCTACGAGCAGGATCTCATCCACGACGATCAGCTTGCGGCGCTCGAGAGAGATTCGAAACGGCACGGCACAGTGGGTGCCGAGATCGATTTCGCTCTTCTCGTCGATGGACTCGAGGCCGAGCGCGAGCAAGGCATCACAATCGACGTCGCCTATCGCGCCTTCTCGACCGCGCGGCGCTCCTTCATTGTCGCCGATACGCCCGGCCACGAACAATATACGCGCAATATGGCAACCGGCGCGTCGAATTGCGACCTCGCCGTCCTGCTCGTCGACAGCCGCAAGGGCCTGCTGGCGCAAACGCATCGGCATGCGATCATCGTTTCGCTGCTCGGCATCAAGCATGTGGTGCTCGCGATCAACAAGATCGATCTCGTCGATTACGACCAGGCGGTGTTCGAGCGGATCGTTGGCGCGTTTCAGGCCTTTGCGGCGCCGCTCGGATTTTCAAGCCTTGCCGCCATCCCGGTCTCGGCGCGTTTCGGCGACAATATCTGCCGCAAAAGCGGGAACATGGGCTGGTACGACGGCCCGCCGCTGCTTGCCTATCTCGAAGAAATCAGCGTCGAAGAAAACCGCGCCGCTCTGCCTTTCCGCATGCCGGTGCAATGGGTAAACCGCCCGCATCTCGACTTCCGCGGATTTGCCGGGACGATCGCTTCGGGGCGAATCGGGCGCGGCCAAGACGTGGTGGTTGCCGTTTCGGGCAAATCAACCCGCGTCGAGCGTATCGTGACCGCCGACGGCGATCTGGACATGGCTTCTGCCGGCGACGCGGTGACGCTCACTTTGTCGGACGAGATCGACATCGCGCGCGGCGACGTGCTCGCAACAGCCGATGCCCGCCCCGAGGTTGCCGATCAGTTCGCCGCCAATCTCATCTGGATGGGCGACGACGAGCTCCTGCCCGGCCGGTCCTATCTCATGAAGGTCGGAACCCGCACCATCCCGGTCACGGTCAGCGCGGTCAAACACCGGCTCGACGTTACGACGCTGGCAGAACATCCGGCCAAGACGCTGCGGCTCAACGAAGTCGGCCTGTGCATGCTGACGACGCCCGCTCCAATCGCCTTCGATCCCTATGCCGAAAACCGGGTGACCGGCGCTTTCATCCTCATCGACCGCTATACCAATGCGACAGCCGCCGCCGGGCTCATAGCCTATGGCGTGCATCAAGCGACCAATGTTCACGCGCAGAACCTCGCGGTTACAAAGGCGGCGCGGGCGCGGCTCAAGCATCAGCGTCCCGCCGTGCTTTGGTTCACCGGGCTTTCGGGCGCCGGCAAATCGACCATCGCCAATCTCGTCGATCAGCAGCTCAACGCGCGAGGGGTCCACACGATTTTGCTCGACGGCGACAATATCCGCACCGGACTCAACAAGGACCTCGATTTCTCGCCGGCCGATCGCGTCGAGAACATCCGCCGCATCGGCGAGGTGGCGAAGCTGATGACCGATGCGGGGCTCATCGTGCTCTGCGCCTTCATCTCGCCCTTCACCGCGGAGCGGCAGATGGTGCGCGACATTCTGGACGAAGGCGAATTCATCGAGATCTTCGTCAACACGCCGCTCGAGCAATGTATCGCGCGCGACCCCAAGGGCCTCTACAAGAAGGCGCTCGCCGGCGAAATCAAGAATTTCACCGGCATCGATCAGGCCTACGAGGCGCCCGAATCCCCCGAGCTCGTCGTCGGACATGACGGGGCAAGCCCGCACCAGTCTTCCGCGCGTGTGATCGCCTATCTCGTCGAGCAGCGCTTCATCGAGCGTTTCGACACCGGCGATTGGTCGATCTGAATGCCGGCGTCTGCGCACGAGCCGATGCGCGTGGCGCTTTTCCACCACTTTCCTCGGGAGAGCGACTTATCGCTCGCCGCCCGAGAATTGCGAGCCGCGCGGCTCTTGCGATCACGCGTTCGGGATGGCGAAGTTCACAACGTCTATGACATTAGCCTGTCGCTGTGCTGTTGCAGAATCACCTCACGATGTGATTCTGTTTGGTGGTGAGTCGCGAGGTCGCTTGTCGGCGCGATGCGTCGGCAAATTCGGCAATGCCTTTGGAGGGCGCATTGCCATGCCAGTCATTCCCGCCGGTCGGTGACCGCTTTCGGTCGGTCCAAGTCTGCGCCGTTCCCGCCGCGTCTAGTTTCCCCGCGATCTTGGTTAGACATCATCCTCTCAGGGCATCGGCATGCTTTCGGAATTAGAGCTTATCCAGACGGAAAATCCGGTAGATCAGATCGAAAGAATAGCTTCCCAGAACCAATGGTCGTTCGACCGCGACGAAGAGGACGAAATTTCGATTGCCGTAACCGGCACCTTCACCGACTACAACATCGCCTTCACCTGGCTCTCCGATATCGAAGCCTTGCATGTGGCTTGCGCCTTCGACCTGAAAGTGCCGCCGGCACGCCGGGCCGAATGCATCGCCCTGATCGCGCTCATCAATGAGCAGCTCTGGATCGGCCATTTCGACATCTGGCCGCAGGACGGCGTGATCATGTTCCGCCATTCCATGCTGCTCGCCGGCGGGGCGGCGCTGAACCCGCGCCAATGCGAGGCCGCATTGACGCATGCAGTCGCCGCCTGCGAGCGCTATTATCAGGCCTTTCAATTCGTAGTGTGGGCCGGCAAGGGCTGCCGCGAGGCGCTGGAATCGGCCATATTGGAGACGAAAGGCGAAGCCTGAATGAGGATCGGCGGGGAATCCGCCTCGCTCTTGCTCGTCGGCGCCGGCAAGATGGGCGGCGCTTTGCTGCAAGCCTGGCTCGATCGCGGCTTGGATCCTGCGCGCATCAACGTGCTCGAGCCGGAGCCGTCGGATGAGCTCCGGGCGATCGCGGCGCGCGGCGTGGCGCTTGCGCGGCCGGCGAGGCCGCCGGCGACCCTTGTCCTCGCTGTCAAGCCGCAGCTCCTCGAGGCGGTTGCGCCGATCCTGACGCCGCTCACGGATGGATCGACGCTCGTCATTTCGATCCTTGCGGGCAAGACGCTCGCAAGCCTGGCGCGGCATTTCCCCGGGCCGATCGTGCGCGCAATGCCCAACTTGCCGGCCGCCGTCGGCCAGGGCATCACCGCCGCGGTCACCAATGCGAAGGTCAGCCCGGGCGAGAGGCGAAGGGCCGATGCGCTCCTCTCCGCGATCGGCCGCGTCGAATGGCTATCCGACGAGAGCCTCGTCGATGCCGTGACCGCCGTTTCGGGCTCGGGACCGGCTTATGTCTTCTATCTCGCCGAATGTCTCGCCAAGGCCGGACAATCGGCCGGGCTTCCGCCGGATCTTGCCGCCCGCCTTGCCCGCGCGACGGTCGAAGGCGCCGGCGCCCTCCTCACCCACCGTTCCGAAATCACACCCGCCGAACTGCGCCAAGCCGTGACCTCCCCTGGAGGCACGACGGCCGCGGCGCTGGCCGTGCTCGACGGAAAGGATGGCCTCGAAAAGCTCATCGCCGACGCGGTCGCCGCGGCCAAATTGCGGGCGCAGGAGCTTTCGAGCTAAGCCGGAGCGGCGTAAACTTGACTGCTCGCCGCGGCACTCTAGCTTTGATGAATCCAAAGACTTCCAAGGGAGGCGAGTCGTGCCGAACGAGCCGGGCCTCGAAACTGCGCTGCCGCCGCGCGACCCCAAAAGTGCCATCGTCGATGCGCTGCTCGAGCTTGCGGGCGAGCGCCACTGGGAAGACATCACGCTGAGCGATGTCGCCGCGCGCGCGAATGTCTCGCTCGCGACCTTTCGCGAATTCTTCCCCTCGAAAGGCGCGGTGCTCGCGGCTTTCCTGCGCAGGATCGATAAGATCGTCTTGGAAGACAGCAAAGGCGCCGCGGACGATCTCGCACCGAAGGAAAGGCTGATCAACGTCCTCCAGCGCCGGCTCGAAGCGCTGGCGCCCTATAAGGTCGGACTCGAAGGGATCAGCGAATGGGCCTCGCGCGATCCATTCGCCGCAGCCTCGCTCAACCGCGAGATGATCAATTCCATGCGCTTTATGCTGGAGGCGGCCGGCATCGACTCCGAGGGTCCCGTCGGGGCGCTGAAGCTGCAGGGGCTCGTGCTCGTCTGGGGACGCGCCATGCGCGCCTGGTTCTCCGACGATGATCCCGATCTTGCCGCGACCCTCGCCGTGCTCGACCGCGAATTGACCCGCGGTGGCCGCTTCGTGGCGCGCGCCGAAGACCTGAACCGCCTGACTTCGCCGCTTTTCTCGATTGCGCGCGCTTTTTTCGAGCGCCGGAACGCAAGCCGCGGCGAAGGCCCCCAGCCGGACGCCTGAGGCGCGAAACCATATCGAGTTTTCCGGATCATGCGTTTTTGAGCATGATCTTGCCGGAAAACCGCCCTGCACTTTTCCGGATCATGCGTTTTTGAGCATGATCTTGCCGGAAAACCGCCCTGCACTTTTCCGGATCATGTGTCTTTGAGCATGATCTTGTCGGAAAACCGCCCTGCACTTTTCCGGATCATGCTCAGACCGGCACGCGCACGCTCGCGCGCAGCCCGCCGAGCGGGGAATCGCCGAGGCTGATGTCGCCGCCGTGCGAGCGGGCAATATCGAGCGCGATCGCAAGCCCCAGTCCCGTGCCGCCGGTATCCTGATTGCGTGCCTGATCCAGCCGGAAAAAGGGGCGGAACACGTCTTCGCGCCGGTCGGCGGGAATGCCCGGTCCGTCGTCATCCACATGGATCGTGAGGAAACGCTGGTCGCGCTGCCCCTCGATCCCGATGTGCTCGGCATGAGCGAGCGCATTGGCGACGAGATTGGCGAGGCAGCGCTTGAAAGCCGCCGGCCGCACCATGACGAAAGGATCGCCCGAATAGGCGATTTTCACGTCGGCGCCTTGGCGTTCGGCCTCGTTGCGCAACCCGTCGAGGAATTGGCGCATATCGATGCGCGCCGCCGCCTCGCCCGAATCGCCGCGTGCGAAGGCGAGATAAGCTTCGAGCATGCGCTGCATCTCCTCGACGTCCTTTTGCATCTCGGCCGTTTCCGGCTCGTCGCTGATCAGGGCCAAGGATAATTTGAAGCGGGTCAGGATCGTGCGCAGATCGTGGCTGACGCCGGTCAGCATGGCGGTGCGTTGCTCGATGGCGCGCTCGATGCGCCGTTTCATCTCGATGAAGGCATAACCGGCGCGCCGCACTTCGCGCGCGCCGCGCGGCTTGAATTCTGCTTCCCGTCCCATGCCGAAGGCCTCGGCCGCCGCCACGAGCCGCAGGATGGGCCTGATCTGATTGCGCAGGAAGGCAAGCGCAACGATGATCAAAACCGAAGACGTGCCGAGCATCCAAAGCAGGAAAATGTAGGAATTCGACGCATAGGCGGCGCTGCGATAGGCAACGACGCGCAGGATCGAATGATCGAGCAGGATCCGGATTTCGATCAGATTGGAGCGCCCGACGGTATCGAGCCAAAAGGGGCGACCTATCTGGCGGCGGATCTCGTTCGAAAGCGCAATGTCGACGATCGAGAAGAAGGGCTTCGGCAGAGGCGGCGGCAGCGGACCTTTGGGCAGAAATTCGATGTCGATGTTCATCCGCTCCTGCGCGATACGCGTCAGCGTATCGTCGTTCTTGTCCTGCGGATAGGAATTATAGACGTCGATGATCGCTGCGATGTCCTGGACGAGAGCGGTCGAGAGCTGATGAGTGACGAGCTGCCAATGGCGCTCCATGAAGACATAAGTGATGACCACCTGCAGGATGACCATCGGCAGGATGACGATCAGCAACGAGCGGGCGTAAAGCCCCTTCGGCAGCAGCGCGGCCATCCTGCGGGTGAGCCCGCGCCAAAGGGCGTGCGGCTTGGCGAGATAATCCGGGAGCTGCCGGCTCGTGAGAAGGTTTGCCATCAGCGGTCGATGATAAGCCTATAGCCCGCTCCGCGCACCGTCTGCAGATGCAGAGGATTGGCGGGATCGCGCTCGATCTTCTGGCGCAGCCGGTTGACCTGAACATCGATGGTGCGCTCGTTGCCGGCAACGCCCGGCCCCGCAAGGGCTTCGCGCGAGACGGTCTCGCCGGCGTGTTCGGCCAGCGCCCGCAACATATCGCGCTCGCGTTCGGTCAAGCGGATCAATTCATCGCCGCGGCGGAGCTCGCCGCGATGCAGATCGAAGGTGAGCCCGCCGAAATGCACTTGCGTCATCTGTGCGGAGCCTTGCGGCGGCTGCACCCGGCGCAGGATGGAGGCGATGCGCAAGGACAATTCGCGCGGCTCGAAGGGCTTGGCCAGGAAATCGTCGACGCCGCGCTCGAAGCTCGTGATCCGGTCCTCGGCCTCCGCGCGCGCCGTCAGCATGAGGATCGGCACGCGGGAAAGCTCAGAGCCGGCCGAGCGCAATTTGGCGGCGAAGTCGAAACCGTTCTCGCCCGGCATCATGACGTCGAGGACGATCAAATCGAAGGCGAAATTCTTAAGGCACGCCTTCGCCTCCTCGACATTGCCGGCGAGCGTGACGCGATAGCCTTGCTCGCTGAGATAGCGCTGCAGCAGGACGCGAATGCGCCGATCGTCGTCGACGATCAGGAGGTGCGGCGCGTCATCCGCCGGCGTGCGGGGCGAAGCTTCGAGTGTCGAATCGCTCACGGATCTCGCCCCGTCGATTTCACGCGCGCGCCGGAGGCGACGAGCGCCGCGACCTTGTCGCGTTCGCCGGGATCGATCATGGCGAGGAGAAAGGCGATGGCATCGGCACGCGCGCCCTTCTCCAATTGCCCGAAGACCCGCCGGAAGCGCTGCGACTGCAGCTTGGCAATGCCGAGCGCCAGAGCCACGCCCGCCTTGGTCGGAAAGAGCTGGCGCTGGCGCCGGTCTACCGCGCCCGCGCGCACCTCGACATAACCCTTGTCGCGCAGTTCCTTGAGCACGCGGTTGAGACTTTGCTTGGTGATTTTCAGAATATCGAGAAGTTCGGCGATCGTAAGACCTGGGCGGCGCGCGACGAAATGCAAAACCCGGTGGTGAGCCCGGCCGAAGGCGTAAGTTTCGAGAAGACGGTCCGCTTCTCTGACGAAATCGCGATAGGCGAAGAAGAGGAGTTCGATCAGATCGAACATCGGCTCGGGATCGGCGGCGTCAGACGCCGGCAAGCGGGACGAGACCGGATGCACGTGCTCGGGTTTCCGTCGAGATCCAGAATCCATGGCCCTCTCCGCCTCTGCGGCACGCGGGCGACGCGACGAACGCGCAAGGAACCATTTACGTCAGTGATATTGACATATTTCAGCAAGATTGCTACCCGTCAAGTCGTCCGCGGATCGGCGTTTTCGATGCCCGCCGCACGCGTTTGCTGAAAGCGAAAGATCGTCGCGGGACCCAGTCTTTCAGCAGAGGAGTGCGGCCCATGTCCGTTCTGCCCTTCGACCAGCGTGATGGCCTCATTTGGATGGATGGCCAACTCGTCGAATGGCGCGAGGCCAAGCTGCACGTTCTGTCGCACGGGCTCCATTACGCATCCTGCGTCTTCGAAGGCGAGCGCGCCTATGGCGGTCGGATCTTCAAATCGACCGAACATTCCGAGCGGTTCAAGCGGTCGGCCAATGTGCTCGACTTCGAAATCCCCTATAGCGTCGCCGAGCTCGATGCCGCCAAGCACCTCGTCGTCGAGAAGAACAACCTCGCCGATTGCTATGTCCGGCCCGTCGCCTGGCGCGGCAGCGAAATGATGGCGGTGGCGGCGCAAAACTCGACCATCCATACCGCAATCGCAGTCTGGCCCTGGCCCAGCATGTTCAACGTCGCCGAGAAAATGCGCGGGGTCCGGCTCGACATCGCCGAATATCTCCGGCCCGATCCGCGCACTGCCCCTAGCCTCGCCAAGGCGGCCGGCCTCTATATGATCTGCACCATCTCGAAACATCGGGCCGAACGGCGCGGCTATGCCGATGCCATGATGCTCGATTGGCAGGGCCGGGTCGCCGAATGTACCGGCGCCAATATCTTCTTTGCCGCCGACGGCGTCCTTCATACGCCGATCGCCGATTGCTTCCTGGACGGAATTACGCGCCGTACGGTGATCGAGCTCGCGCGGCGCCGCGGAGTCGAAGTGATCGAGCGCCGCATCCTGCCGGAAGAGCTCGAGAAATTCGAAGAGTGCTTCATCACCGGAACCGGCGCAGAAGTCACCCCCGTCTCCGAAATCGGGCCCTATAAGTTCAACCCGGGCCTTCTGTCGCGCACCTTCGTCGAGGATTATTCGGCCGAGGTGAAACCGAAGCAGAAGGCGGCCTGAGCCGCCGCCGAGACCCGAAAGGTTGCGGGCTGAGCGGCAAGGGCTAGTCTCGTCCCGCGATGAAACCCGACATTCGGATTAAGCGCGTCTATGAACCTGCCGAACACGGAGACGGCGCGCGCGTGCTTGTCGATCGCGTCTGGCCGCGCGGCGTCAGCAAGGAAGAGGCGGCGTTGCGCCTTTGGCTCAAGGATGTCGCGCCGAGCACCAAGCTTCGGCAATGGTTCGGTCATGATCCGGCGCGATGGGAAGAATTCCGCCGCCGCTATTTTGCCGAGCTCGCACACAACGACTCGCTCGGCGAGCTCATCGCACTTGCAAAATCCGGCCGCGTGACCTTGCTTTACGGCGCACGCGATCAGAACCATAACCAAGCCGTCGTGCTCGCTGATGAGCTGCGCCGGCGCTTGCACGCGTCTTAGAGCGGGGTGCGAAAGAGCGGGCACCGGCTTTTCGCAGGCATCGCGATCTGGGGTCTCTCCAAGTGCCTCAATGCCCGGTCGGCTCGGCGAGCAGCTCGAATGAGACAATCCGGCAGGTCGCGCCGACACGCTCGATGAGGTCGAGCGGCTCGGCATCGCGTTCGGCCCTCTTCCAGAAGACCTCGAACTTCATCTGCTGCCCGTTTTCGTGGCGGCCCTGGCCGAGCCATTTCGTTCGATAGCCCATCGAGCCGAGCAGCTTGGGCAATGTCCTGGCGTTCTCGCCCTCGACGATCAGAATGGCGTGCCGCTCACGCGGCATGTAGACATCGAGCCATCTGAGACCCCAGAGGACCGCGAAGGCGATGACGGTCGCCGCTGCGCCAAGCACCAATTGGCCACCACCCAGACAAAGTCCGATGACCGTAATGGCCCAAAGCGTCGCCGCCGTCGTGACCCCGGTTACGAGGTTCCCGCGCCGCAGGATCGTTCCCCCGCCGATGAAGCCGACGCCGGTGAGGATGCCGAGCGGCAGGCGCATGACATCCATCACCGCGAAGGATGCACTCGATTTGCCAAGAACGGATAACAGCAGATTTGCCTGGATCATCGCCACCGAGGCGGCGAGCCCCACAAGAATCGTCGTGCGCAGCCCGGCGGCATGGCCCTTCACGCCGCGATCCATCCCGATGACCACGCCGGCCACCAGCGTGAGAATCAGGCGAAGCGCGATTTCCTGCCAGGTCGGGTTGAGAGACATCGGCTTGGCCGTTTTCTGTCCAACTTATCCTGAATAATTGGCGGGCATCGAAGCAAGGGCGAGCGAAGGAAGACCATGGCTTTGCGCACGAGGCTCACCGAAAAGTTCAAGATCGAACATCCAATCGTTTCCGCACCCATGGGTTTCATAGCCGGTGGCAGGCTCGCGGCGGCGGTGACGCAAGCAGGCGGCCTCGGCCTGATCGGGGCAGGCTACGGCGAGCCCGCGTGGCTCGAGCGCGAGCTCGACGCGGCCGGCAATACACGCGTCGGCTGCGGCTTCATCACGTGGTCGCTGGCCGAAAAGGCCGACATCCTCCCGCCCGTCTTGGCGCGCGCGCCTGCCGCCGTCATGCTGTCCTTCGGCGCGCCCGCGCGCTTTGCCGAGCAGATCAAGGCGGCCGGCGTGCCGCTTATCTGCCAGGCGCAGACACTGGCGCATGCGCGCGAGGCCGTTGCCGCCGGCGCCGACGTGGTCGTGGCGCAAGGCGGAGAGGCAGGCGGGCATGGCGGTTCGCGGGCAACCTTCACATTGACACCCGAGATAGCCGATTATCTCGCCGGCAACGCGCCCGATTGTCTGCTGCTCGCGGCAGGCGGTATAGCGGACGGACGCGGGCTCGCCGCTTCCTTGATGCTCGGCGCCGACGGCGTGTTGATCGGTTCACGTTTTATGCTGAGCGCCGAGGCGCTGACGCCGCCGGGGTTTCTCGCAGCGCTGATCGCGGCCGACGGCGATGCGACCCAAAAGACGCATGTGCCCGACATCGTGCGCGGTTATTCGTGGCCGGCCGAATTCAGCGGGCGCGCCCTCAAGACGCGATTCCTGGCCGATTGGCATGGGCGCGAATCCGCTCTCGCAGACCCCGCAATGAAGGCCAAGGCGGCCGAGCGTTATTGGCGCGCCTTTCGGGCGGGGGAGCCGGAGGAGACCGGCGTCTTCATCGGCGAGGCCGTGGGGCTCATTCGGGACGCGCCGCCTGCCGCGACGATCATCGCCCGTATCGCACAGGAAGCCGAGCGCCTCCTCGCGGGTGCCGGCGGTTTCCTGGTCCCGGTCTAGTCCCGCAGGCGGTAAAGAAATCTCAACAGCCATCGTGAGATAGGAAAGAATGGCCGGCCGGCGGCGCCAATTCAAAAATTGTCCAGTTCGCGCTTGTGCCGCCCGCCGCGAAAGGACAATCTAGCCTTGATCGTCCGACCGACGCCGGTAATCGGCGCGCTGAGCGTAGGGTAATGCGTAAGAGCCGTGATCTCGCGTGCAGGTTCGAGCTCGCGCCGCAGGATTGCGACGGCCTGATCACGACGATTATGCGATCCGGCGCCGTGCCGACGCAGAAGCGAAAGCAGATTTCGATTCTGCTCGATACCCGCGACGCGGCGATCGGGAATCATGGCCTCGCCTCGGGAATCCGCCATGAAGGCGAATTTGCCGCGCGCAACCTCAAGGCGATCGCGGAAAAGGCGGCCGCAAGACAAAACCCGAAAGGCTGGACGCGATTCGTCGAGCCTCTCTGCGCGGCAACTCCGCCCGAAGCACGCCGCTGGCTTCGCGCCTTTCTCGGACGCAAGGAAGTCAAAGGCGCGATATTCCGAATCGAATCGCAGACCAATTCCTGGAGCGAACCTCGCGCCGAGATCCGTCTCGAGCGCCTGCGCCTCATAGCCGGCCGCAAACAGGCCTCGCTCGCGGTTGCGACCTTCACCTGCCCGAATGGCGCGGCCGATTTCTTCCGTTTCATCGCTGAAATTTGCGCCTCGGCCAAATTGCATCTCTCCGCCGGCAGTGCGGCGCTCCAAGCCTATC